>Ga0187771_10002764_pt1 | contig 12149 bp, 10 predicted proteins | sample 0116_SJ02_MP15_1_FD_133139 | JGI IMG/M metagenome (GOLD analysis project Ga0187771, IMG submission 133139) | Tropical peat soil microbial communities from peatlands in Department of Meta, Colombia - 0116_SJ02_MP15_10_MG | ecosystem: Environmental > Terrestrial > Soil > Wetlands > Peat | place... | reverse complement strand
TTTAGCATATACAACGGCACAGCACTTTTGTTCGGCATTTTTTGCATCGGAACGGTTCATCTACATACACCTTTGACACACTAAAGGTAATTCACCGAATAAATATTTTATTCGTGACAACATGTCAGTGATGAACAATGTTGCTAAGGCGAAAGGCGCCCCTGTATCGGAATAAACGCCAGCGCAGTCTTTCACCTCCTTTAAATATTTAAATTTGAATTTTGCTAAAATGCCAGCGCCCTCAACGTTAAGTTGATGTGGGTCGCCAATGGTGAGAGAGCAATACATTGAGGTACGTACGTGAATAATGTCATAATTAAAGTCGCTAAAGGTTGCGGCATTCCTTGCGGCGAAGGACGGATAGCGGAGAAAGAGAGTTGAGAGTTTAAGATGGTTCAGTACTACGACGCTATGCGTTCAAGAATGTTTTCATCCCTTACCCCTACTAGTTACGCTCGTAGTTTATTCTTCAATGCATACCTTCTCTCTCATTTTAACGCTGCTCGAATTATCAGAAAACTACAGGACTGTTTGATTAAAATGAGTCAGACCAAAATTGCCTTCCCATATGACTGTGAGCTGCGCCTCCTCAATCCGAAAGGTTTTATGACCGGGGGACTCCTATATTCCCCTTTGGAGGATTGTCCAAAATGAAAACCATTGAACTCACCTCCCCGGCACTAACAGCAGGGGGACCGATACCCCCTCTATTCACATGCACAGGAAAGAATGATTCTCCCCCTCTCTCTTTCGGGGCGGCCCCGGAAGGGACCAAGAGCTTGGCAGTCATCTGTGAGGATCCGGACGCTCCGAGCGGGACTTTCATCCACTGGATCCTCTATAACATCCCTCCCGGCACTACCAGCCTTCCACAGGGTATTGCTCGGAATCGAGTTTTCCCTGACGGCAGTGCCCACGGCTTGAACGATTTTGGAAAGGCGGAGTATGGTGGCCCCTGTCCACCACCTGGGAAGCCCCATCGTTACTTCTTCCGTCTCTACGCCCTGGACGCCCTCCTTCACCCTACGGCACCGGTCACGAGAAAGAGTATTGGTGCGGCCATGCAAGGGCATATCCTCGGGCAGGGAGAGCTCATGGGCACGTTTGGACGGTGAATGCCCAGGCGTGATCGGATTCCACCTGTCCATGCAAGCTGCCAAGCAGTTTCTTTGGGAGAATCAATATACACATGTCGAGCCATATCCTGATGAAAGCGGCAAGCCAGAAATCGTCGCGCACGAGTAGCGACGATTTCTCTGGAAAACCCCATAGCGCAAACCCGCACAAAATATGAAGAGATCGAATGAAAATCCAAGAAATATCCGTAAAATCAGTCCTCTCGAAATCCAAGGTCTATGATTACACCATGAACCCGTATAGGGGATGCAGCAACGCCTGCAGATATTGTTACGCTGCGTTCATGAAGCGGTTCACCGGTCACCGGGAACCGTGGGGTGAGTTTGTTGACGTCAAGATCAATGCCTCGGAAGTGCTAGCGAAGGAAATAAAAAGAAAGCCAAAAGGCAGGGTCTGGGTGAGCGGTGTGTGCGATCCGTATCAATCGGCGGAGAAAAGGTACCGACTTACCCGGAAATGTCTCGAAATCCTTGTGATGAGCGGTTGGCCGGTAACGATTCAGACCAAGTCTCCTCTCGTGACGCGAGATATCGACATCCTTAAGATATCGAAGAAAGTTGAGGTCGGCTTTTCCATAACAACTGTAGAGGAAAAGATCCGACGAATCTTTGAACCAGAGGCGTCCCCGATCAATGAACGGATCAATGCCCTGAAATGGCTTCACGCTAACAAGATTAAGACTTTTGTTATGATAGCTCCGCTCCTGCCCGGAGCCGAAAAGCTGCCCGGCGAGCTCGCTGGTGCCGTTGATTTCGTCTTGATCGACCGGCTGAACTATCACTACGCAAACCACATCTACCGGAAAAACAACATGGAGTGGGCGATCGAGGATCAGTTCTTTGCTGAAAAAAGCGATAAGGTGAAGAAAGGTTTTGATAGGCAAGGGATTCCGGTAAATACATTGTTTTAATATTTGATCTTTCTTGCAAGTCGGAAGTCGGAGCCTCCCTAGGCGCCGGTCATCTCATGCACGTACTGCCCACTGTTGATATCTTTATACCGGAGATCTTTGCGTAATGTAAGCGTTTAGTAGCGGGCGGCAAAAAAATCAAGCAGGACTTAACGCACTAGCCTGACCTTAATTAATCTGTTGGAATTCGAATTGTGACCGATCTGATGACGCTTTGGAAATCCAGGGGTAAATACCATCTGACATGTCTTTTCAAACCATAAGTAGGGTAACCAATCTAGTAAAACTTAATTGAACGTATATGATCTAAGTGGTATAATCTAAGCTAATGAAAAAGTTCAACCGAGTTTTTGGCCTTATTATTCTATTAAATCTATCATGCTTGTTGCAGTTAGTAGAGAATGTAAACTGCATGCATTGATACTACTGCGAGGCCACTATTCGAGTTCATCGTCATCTAATTCTGCCAAGAGCCTTTCAACTAACTTCGTGTCCCATTCGTCACTGAGAATATCCTCTTCCTGCTCGTCAGGCCCGGGTAAGAGCTTCTCGGTGCGCTCATTGTCATCCGACCATATATCGTGCAACATCGCCTGCGCATCTTCTTCTAGTTCTTTCAAAACCCGCGCGACATATGCGGTTTCCGCCTCGTTATCAGCATTGGGAAAACGCTGGCTAATATCCTTGGAGTCATCGAGAACGCATCTAGTTAGCTCATTATCGAAATCTGAATTAGCTTCATTGTCGGAAGTTGTTAATGGCTTTGTTTTATTCTCCATTTTAATGTTCCTTTAATTTAATACGACATGATGAAACACAATCGATCTGAGAACTGGGAGATGAAAGTGGCAATCCACATAGAGAGACCAGTTCCTTTTTTAAGATTTTTCCTGTAGTTGGAGGTTATTCTTACGAATAAAACTTTTGTGCCATTTTGATCAGTATTGCTTATGACGCAACAAAAATTATAAAGAATTGATTAAAAACATCGATAAGGCTTTTCCCTCCGCATATTTTATTTTTATGCACTTAACAATCACTAGCCCATTCGTCAATTGGAACGAGAAAAAGAGATATGTCGGCACCGTGTACGGCAGAATCGTATCTCCTGAATCGTCTCAAAGAATTAGACATCCGTCACATGTTAGGAGCGCCGGGAGATAGCAGTTTCCCTTTCCTGAATCGTATTGAGGCAGATCGGGATGTCGCCTGAGTTGGCAACTGTAATGAGCTCAACGCGTCCTACGCTGCTGATGCATATGCTCGTTGTCATGGCATCGCCGCCATGGCGGCGACGTTTGGGTGGGAGATCTGAGTGCCTCATGTGCAATTACAGGCGCCTACGCCGAACTGGTTCCAGTTATTGGCATCTTTTTATACCTTTCGGCAGGAGATGGCACAACACAAGTTTAAGGAAATTAACTGGCAGTAGGTTAACGAGTATCGATTGAAAGGGTTATCACGATCAACCGTTTCGATGGTGATGTATATAGCCTACAACACGCCGCCTGCGGCAAAGGCACAAAAAGCGGGAAAAGAGCTTTGATGCGCTTTACACGAAGGGGCTGCGAATCATTCATTGCACGACTTTAAACTGCCTATAATGGTGATAAATTGGGTTAATTTTATTAAAACACGCGTTGCTACGTCTTTTAAAAAATAATAGTTGATTGCTCTATATAACGAGTGTCATCAACATTGTGGTGGATACCTATGAGAAGAAATGTTCTGTCTTTATTTTTGACGCTCCTCATTCTTATTTCGGTAGGAGGAGCCATCAATATGGTCGGCGCGGCATCTCAAGTAATTCCTGGGCAGGTATTAAAACCAACTCTGACCCCGTCAACAGTGTCAATTGTATCACCGTCGCCAAGCGCGACGCAACCGCTGACGTCAACAGCGCTCACTGCAACAGCCTCAGCTACGACTGCAGTAGTTGGATCTGAGATCACTATTTATGGGAGGTTAACCTTTCACGCCTTTCCTGTTTCGGGCCAACCTGTGATTCTCTACCGGTCCACTGACAACGTACGCTTTACTGCTGTCAATGTAACGATGACAACAGAAAACGGTAATTACGCTTTCGCCCGCACAGAACAGGAACGGGGAACCTACTATTAAAGTACCGAATTTGCAGGTGGTTACCTATATGACCCGGCAACGAGCGAGGTGTTAAGTATCCAGTTCAATCTCCTCCTATAGTTCGTAGCAACAAATGTTGACACATTATGTATGACGGCAGACCGTACCTCTTCTTTTTCTTTTTTCTTTTCTCCTTTTTGCTTGATAGCCCCACCCAATGTAAAAACTACAACCGCAAGACTGCATAATGGTTTTTATCCTTTGGAAAGTGCAGTGCTGGGACAACCTAAGCTTGTGCTTGAAAAGAGAATTGATAAATGAGACTGGTAGACACATAGAAACCCCAAGATACTAAACTTCAGAATCTCAGCCTTTCAATTATTAATTTGACGGCTAAGAGACAATATTTTACTTAAATTTTCAAACTTAGTTATTTTTTAGTTAGTACCCAAGCGATTCATCAACAAGAACTACAGTTACTCTGTCTTCCTCTGACTCTTGGGCAAGGATTACCCATTTTCCAAGCGTACTCGATTCTCCATATTTCTTAGTAGCACGGATATTTTCTAAAGGGTAAGCGTACTCGCGAACCCGACTCAATGCATCATCAAGCGTACGGACAATTTTATTGACGCCACATACAAGGATCAAATGACGGGCGGCAAAATGCCATGCGCCGACGCGGCTCCCTCCTGTATCACATGCAACAAGCTCTCCTGTTTGCGCTATTGCGTTTACCCCTGAAATAAAATACTGAGCGGTCATCGATTTCCGTCTGAGTTCTCGTCTCTTAGTATGATCATTCTCAGCATGAACAGTCGCTCGGAGACTCTTCCATCCTGATCGACCGCTATCTAAGAACTCTCGGTATCCAATTTCAACGAGGGTGACTGACGCTCCGTCCATAACTTCTGCATCTTGTGGGATAATAGTTTTTAATATATCCAAGGCATTTTTCCCGTTTTTTACATGTATAACGTTTATTCCACGCCATTGTAGCGCTAAAATGGTATTGGCTACTTCTTCGTCAGACGGAATCCTACTCCACTTTTCAGCGTCAACGTGGGCTTCAGGGACAACATTTATTGCACTATATTCCGTTATTTTGCTCATCAGCTCACCTACCATAAGGTGCACATCTATTCTCACTATAGGATATGCATTTCCCTTTACTAGCAAGTTACGTTGCGTTATTCATTACATAAACATTGAGATTCTTCATCCTGCTTGTGTTAATTTTTCTAACAAAGATGATAATGCGACTCTCATACGAAACTATTTCTGAAATAATAGTAGTTCTGGGCGGAGAAACACATCAAAAACTGCAGAGCAGGAATAAGCAAAACTATATTCAATGCAAAAAAAGTGATAGCTGTTCACTCCCCCCATGATGCACGTGTTTTGACTCAGACGATTTGCGAGAGCGCTTCGGTATCTCTTCCTCTTGCATGTTTGCAGCGACCTAATAGGTTAGTTACGTATGCAGTAGACGAAATCTGGGCAGTATTGATATCAGCAAGTACCGTTTTCTTGCAGTATACGAAATTCAGGCAGAGTTGTCTTCCTGCAGTTCGAGACGCTAATTTATAAAAGGGTACTACAGAGGAAATTTTTAAGCATCAAGCAAAATGCCTCAAAGCTGCGTGCTTTCTTATATAAGCATTACCCTTCTGCACTCTTTTCTTTTATGGACTTGCAGGAGATGAAAATGCATTTTTTGTAAAAAAGCATTTTGAATTAAACTATACAATCATCGAACACATCTCGATAAATGAACATATCTCCTTAGTTGCACAATTCACGGAAGGAAAGTTTTATATATAGTTATATCTAAAGATACATCCTAAATCTGATTAAAAGATATATCATCTAGAAAAGTGACGCAGACGTGCTACTAAACAAAAAATCAAACAAATAGATGAGACGGTAATCTATAAATCGTTTCATAATGTGGCTTAGCACGTTCTATAGCAATATATAACATGCATAGACAGGCATTATATATAAGTATAATATGATTGAAAAATACGACAAGAATGAATTGTAGGAAATATATTAAATTATTTTTGGGGCGGGATATTGAAATCACATGCATTTGAAAAAATGAAGTATTATGGTGATACAGTCATTGGCGAAAAGGGCCAAATTGTTATTCCAGCTGAGTTGCGAAAGAAATTTGACATTGAAACTGGAGACCGATTTCTCGTTATGGCAGGCGAGAGAATAGGTGCGTGGGGGCTTTTCATCATAAAAGCGGATGTGCTCTCACAAGTCGCCCAAGACATATTTGGCGGAAAGCTGGCAGAGGTTCTCGCAGGAGACTCGAAACAATAGAATGAACAACTGGGAAAATGATTTCTCCACCATGCGGCAAGCGCATACTTAACACCGACGTAAAATTAAGTGAGTGAGTGACATGAATGACATTGCTATTAAAGCCATCAACCTTTTTAAGCAATTTGGCGATTTTGTTGCCGTTGATCACATTTCGTTTGACGTCAGAAAAGGTGAAATATTTGGTTTTCTCGGACCAAACGGAGCGGGAAAAACGACGACGATTCGTATGCTCTGTACTTTGAGCAGACCAACAGAAGGAACAGGAACTGTAGCTGGTTTTGACATCGTCAAAGAAGACAGCAGAGTACGTGAACACATTGGCCTTGTATCCGAAAAGATGATTATGTATGATCGGCTCACTGCGAAGGAAAACCTCAGGCTGTTCGGTGAGCTCTACAACATTCAACGTGACGTCCTTAGCAGCCGAATAGACGAACTATTACATCTTGTGCATATGGAAAAGTGGGCAAATCATCAGATTGGCACATTTTCAACCGGCATGAAACAGAGAATCAATGTCATTCGTGCTCTACTAAACGAACCAGAGATTCTGTTTTTAGATGAACCCACACTTGGTCTAGACCCTCAATCAACAAGCGATATCCGCGACTTCGTTCGCAAAATAAATACTGATAATGAGACGACAATAATACTGACTACGCATGCAATGGTGGAGGCAGATATATTGTGTGATCGCCTCGGCATTGTCGACTACGGCAAAATAGTAGCACTTGATACACCGGCAAATTTAAAGAAAATAATCACAGGAGCCAACACAAGTGTTGTTGAATTAGATGTACTACGTATCACTCCCGATTTGGTCTCGCATATCCAGTCCTTGCGATGTACAGAAAAGGTCACCATTGAGGATGAAAACCATATTAAAATTCATGCATCGGGCGACGAGGCATGTGGTGACATTATTGATGCAGTGCGTTCAGCTGATGGGAAAATACGCTCAGTGCGTAATATAGAGCCAACACTGGAAGATGTTTTTTTGCACCTCACGGGCCGTGAAGTCAGAGATCAAGCTGCCGACAGAGTAAAAACTATTTCAGCCGATTCTCGACATGGACCAAGAGTACAGCCAAGAGTACGATAGGAGAATACCATGGGAATAAAAAGAGCTGTTCGCCACAGTATGTGGATCGCGTGGAAAGACCTATTAGACTTCAGCAGAAATAGAATGGGATTAGTTATGCTCATCATTATGCCCCTTTTTATGATGGGGATGGTGGGCTTTATATTTCCATCAAATACCAATCCTACAAACGTCCCAGTTGCGCTTGCCAACCTAGATACAGTACACGGCAATTCTTCGCTTAGTACGAAGTTTATTACACAGCTTGAAGCCGCTAACAGCAAATCCAAAATGATGGACCTCAGCACAGTGTCCAGTAATGATGACGTAAAAACAGCTATCCAAAATGGTGATAAGAGCGCTGGCATCGTCATTGCTAAAAACTTTACATCAAATCTTAGGACAGGAAAGCAGGGGGACATCACAATCGTCGTTGATCAGTCGAACCCCCAGATGTCTATGCTCATGCAAACGGCATTAACACAAGCAATCCAGCAAATGGGCTCGCAAATGGCCATGCATTCATTGAACCAGACATATAACACGCCGTTGAACTATACTTTGTCTCAAATTACTCCGTACAAGATTGGGAGTACTGGTATTGTGCCAGGACAGCCAAACTACTTCCAGTTCGTCGCCCCTGGCATAATGGCAATGGTCATGATGATGTCTCTGATGACGGGGCTCCCTCACGCCATTTCGTATGAACGAGAGGTAGGAACGCTCGACGGTATGCTCGTAGCCCCGGTACACAGGATATCAGTGCTAGGAGGAAAAGTCATTGCCCAAACTACACGCGGTATAATTCAAGGGCTTATCATCCTTACTCTCGCCGTGATTCTCTTCGGTGTTGTCATAAACGGGAGCGTAGCATTAGTCATTGGACTTATGCTATTGAGCGTTTTCAGCTTTGTAGGGTTGGGTATACTCATCACTTCCTTTACGAGTACCGAAGAAACGGCAAACATGGTCATGATGAGTTTTATGTTTCCTATGATGTTCCTAAGCGGCGTATTCTTCCCCTTGCAGCAGATGCCACAATTTATGCAGATTGTCGCACGTTTCCTTCCACTAACATATGCAGTAACCGCTCTGCGGCAGGTGGTCGTACTTGGAGCGGGTATCCCGTCAATTGCAACAGATATAGTGATATTGTTTGGATTTGGAATCGTTCTATTGTCGGTTGCGCTCGTAATGTTCGAGAGAGCAGTAACCACGTAGTAAGAGTTTGAAGTATACAAGCAAGGAGACCAACACACAGTTTGACAGCAAGAGGCACGCAAAAAGAGTAAAGTAAATCTGCAAAGACTCAAAGAACGAGAACGTCCAAACGAAAAAAAAATCATTTCTAAAATGCAGTGATTTTAAGAGTTCAAACTAGGATATCTGTTTATATCACGTACACTTCACTTCAAAATTGCTATGTTAGTGCTAAGATGGTACTAAAAAAGAAGAACGTTACGATATTCCTACAATTTTCCCTATATGTTCTTGGCTTTGTTCTGGCGTTTCTGTGGTATTCACCTCGTACGCCTTTACCCTGCTGAGAAGCGACTCAAAAAATTTGTTGCGGAGCCTTGTTTTGAATTTATTCTGCACTAGTAAATGCGGGTTATAATAATTGTTGCGTTCAAATAGAGTCAGCGCCCTAATGCCCGTAAGTTCTCGTACTACTTCAGGGTCAGTAGCGTCACGTTTTAGTATAATCAACTTACGAAGTGTGCTTAGCGGAAGTATACGTCCCTTTCCGATAACCAAGCGAAGATCGACAACTGCTCGACCTTCTTCGTCGAACACGGAACGGTCAGCAAGCCAAGCAAATTCGCTCCAGATTTTGGCTAGATCCGCGCGTATATAGAAGTTCTTCTCAGAACTGTAAGTGAGGATATCATCTCCATAGACCCGCGCATAGAACCAATCATCAGAGACTACACGCACGTCCTGGCGTCGCAACAACCCATATGTATGTGTGGTCTTTCCGGCTCCTGATTCTCCGACAATGCACACTCCCAAGCCATTGAAATCGAGGCACGCCCCATGAACAGAATAGATATCGTGCTCATCTTCGAGAACATCGCCTGCAACACTCAATGCCAACGATTTGATCCAACCATAGTACGTGAAGTTCAAAAGAAAAGCAGTTTTAGATTGAGGATCATACAGTACTGTGTTCGGTGCTTCAGACGGGTCGTCAAGAACATAGAGGCGTCCATGAGAGCGGATATTCTGCGAGATGAAATAAAAACTCTCTCCCCATCGTTCTACGATTGGACGCAGTCCTGTGAGGAGTTTTATACAACACCCGTAGATGTCAGACTTAACCTCGTAAGGAACTTTTCTTTCGTAGCGTTCGGCATATTTCTCCTTTTGTTCAATCGATATAATTTTTGCAGAGTATGTCACTTAGTTACTCCTGTATCCATCTTTCTTACAACATTAGGTTCCTATGATGGTTAGTATTTTCCCTTACAGTTAAAAACTACTTTTTCACAAATAATAAAAGACTGATTTTCATTTAAGAGATAAAGTAATAGACATATTTCGCCGGTTCTAACGGTGCTTATGTACAACATAAATTTGCTCTTTCTGCTGAGATGTCCAGCACCTGAGAACAGCTTGCACAATAATTACTTTAACTTAAGTTTCTGTAGCAGCTCGAGACAATTTTTAGGGGCATATGCGTAGCTATCATTATTCCAGAATCCATAAACGTCAGCATTTCTTGAAATTGTTCGAATTCTATCGGCCCAGTAGTTAATTTCATCTGACGTGTAATTGTCAAGCCGGCCCCCCCGCCCATGCCACCTTATATACGCAAAATCGGTGTATATCGAATAATTTTTTTCAAACTGCGATCCGATCAGAACAAGCGCTGCATTGTAGCTCTTTAGAATTCTAAAGACGTCATCATCGAACCACGACTTATTGCGAAACTCAAACGCTACACGAGTTTCAGAAAGCAAAGAAAGGAACATCTCTAGTCTTTCAGTATCCTTAGAAAAGATAGGCGGGAATTGAACGAGTAACGGCCCTAGCTTGTTACGCAGACTATGACAGACGTCCACAAAATTCACAAGCAGACCGCTTAATCTCTGTAACTTTCTTCTATGTGTTATACTTCTGTTCATTTTTACAGCAAAAAGGAAAGCATCTGGTGTTCTTTCATACCAACTCGAGAGTACTTTTACATTTGGAAATCTATAGAATGTCATGTTTACCTCGACACAATTAAAAACCTCTGCGTACTGTTCTAAGTAATGTCGAGGGTCAACATCTTCATAGAAGATGCCTTTCCAATGATCATAACTCCATCCGCTGCACCCAAGCCGTATTTCTCCCATCAATGTACCTCTTTGTTGTGCATCATTAATCTAATGTGAGGTTTAATATTCGAACATAAATCGCTCGTGAGATCTATAAGCACAGAAACGTCAAAAGAAAACTTTGCTAAGATTTAACTAACAAGACCTCCTTGTATCTTCTGTTTATGACATTGAATGCGGTTGATTTGAAACTCATAGAAAACGAACTCGGAAGGCCACCCAACGAGGTAGAGAGTGCAATTTTTGAAAACCTTTGGTCGGAACACTGCGCATACAGGTCGAGTAAACCGCTCCTTAAAACCTTGCCCACGACCGGTGACGTCGTGCTAGTTGGACCTGGAGATGACGCTGCTGTCATCCTACTTAAAGATGACTTTGTCCTCGCTATTGCCATGGAAAGCCATAACCACCCTTCATACGTAGACCCATATGATGGTGCCGCAACAGGAGTCGGGGGCATTGTGCGGGATGTTATATCGATGGGTGCTAAGCCCATCGCATTAATGGACGACCTTTATTTTGGGTATCCTGACAAGGAGAAAAATCGCTACCTGTTTGAACATGTCGTTGAAGGAATAGCGGATTACGGTAATTGTATCGGAGTTCCGGTGGTGAATGGTGAGATTGTGTTTGATTCAAGCTATGACGGAAATCCTTTAGTCAACGTCGTTTGTATTGGAATGGCAAGAAAAAAGGATATAATTACTGGTAGAGTTAAAAAACCTGGCAGTCGGATCATATTGATGGGTGCAATGACCGGTCGTGATGGTCTTGGAGGTGCCTCTTTTGCGTCTCGAGATCTTAGCGAAGACTCTGAAGCTGAAGATAGGCCATCAGTTCAGATCGGTGACCCTTTTACGGAAAAATTGCTCATTGATGCAACTCTCGAAGCCATACAAACAGGCCATGTTCTTTCTTGTCGCGATCTTGGGGCGGCGGGACTCGCAGGTGCTTCGTCGGAAATGTGTGCAACTTTCGGTGCAAAGCTCGTGCTTGATAATATGCCACTTCGCGAAACCGGAATGACTTCCATGGAGATTTTGGTATCAGAATCGCAAGAAAGGATGTTACTTGAGGTGCCGACAGAACACATCAACATGATACTTCAGATTGCTGATAAGTATGACTTACAGGCGTCGGTCATCGGAGAGGTCATTGACGAACCTAGATATATCGTTGAGTATCGTGGAGAGATAGTGGCCGATATACCAATAAAATTTCTAACCGAGGAGGCACCAATCTGCCAACGTCAGGCAGTAGAAGTAATGCCAAAACTAGC
>Ga0187771_10002763_pt1 | contig 12154 bp, 12 predicted proteins | sample 0116_SJ02_MP15_1_FD_133139 | JGI IMG/M metagenome (GOLD analysis project Ga0187771, IMG submission 133139) | Tropical peat soil microbial communities from peatlands in Department of Meta, Colombia - 0116_SJ02_MP15_10_MG | ecosystem: Environmental > Terrestrial > Soil > Wetlands > Peat | place... | reverse complement strand
GTGGCCGCGTCGATGGCGGTCGCACTTTGTCCCCGGCCGTTGAAGGTGAAGACACGCTTTGAAGCCGGATCGTAGACGATTGCATCCGGACCCTGGTCGGTCGGGGCGGTGCCGAGAACCTTGAGAGTCTTGAGATCGAAAACGGTCACGGTATTAGTACGACCGTTGCTGGTGAAGCCGCGGCCGACATCCGAGGCGATGGCGATGCCGTGAACGCCCTGGGTGTCAGGAATGTCGCCGACCACGGTGTAGTTGTCCGCATCGACCACCATCACGTGGGTGGCGCGCGAAATAAACACATGGCGATTGGCGCTGTCGACCGTGAGGTAGTCCCAGAAGCCTTCGCCGCCGAGTGTCACTTTCTTGACCTGATGATAAGCGCTCCATGCCGGGGCGGCGCTGGCACCCATGCAAATCAACAACCCAGCGACCAATCCAAACCGACAACGACGATTTCCGTTAATTGTCATATTGAAACTCTCCTCTGTGCGGGCATCCCGCACGGCTGAGTCCACGGCTCAGCACTGAACATTCTTCCCCTTCGACAAGTCCCATCGATAGAGCGGACTGTAACACGGATGAGGCTAACGTAACGCAATCTTGATCGGTACGCCCAACGGAGGCCGCAACCTGGATCGGCAAAGCTGCTTCACTTGAAGATGACGAAAGCCGTGGGATAAGGGTTACTCGATTATCGTCTGGGTTTTCGGCCAAGACCCCACGCTCGGTCCTCCCGGGCTATTTGCGCGCCTCGGCGTGGTGGCGGACGTCAACGCCCTCCACGAGAAAGACAACATCTTCCGCGATGTTGGTCGCGTGGTCTGCAATCCGTTCGAGGTTGCGGGCGACAAAAATGAGGTCGATACACTGGCGAATGGAGGTAGCGTCTTTTTCCATGTAACCGACCAGTTCGTTGTAAATGGAATCGCGTAATTCGTCAACAGCATCATCCGAGAGCAGAACGCTGCGAGCCATGCTGGAATCTTTTTTCACGAAAGCATCCAGACTTCGACGGACCATGGATTCCACCATACTGGCCAGCAGCGGGACATCCACCAGGGGCTTCACCACCGGCTCATGCATGAGCGAGAGGGCACGCTCCGCGATGTTGACGGCGTGGTCGCCGATCCGCTCCAGGTCGTTGTTGATTTTGATGGCGGCGGTGATAAATCGCAAATCCGTGGCCACGGGCTGTTCGAGGGCCAGCAGGCCGGTCGCCACGTCATCAATCTCGATTTCCATCTGGTTAATCCGCGACTCGTTTTGAAAAGCCTGCATCGCTTGCTGTTCGTCCTTTTCGGTCAAAGCCGCCACACTGCGATAGATGGCTGATTCGACCAGCCCGCTCATTTCGAGCAGCCGCGTGCGGAGTTCGTCGAGTTGTTGTTCAAAGTGACGCATAACTTCGTAGGTTGCATGTAGCAGGGGGCACGTGGGAAAGGCGCATGCCGCGAGCTGCTTATTGCTTACATCTTGCTCCTATTGAAGTTCCAGCGCGCCGAGGTGGAGCAAGTCTTGCCGTCAACAAGCGCCCGGTCTGGGCCACCCTATTCCTCGGTTGTGCCCGCTTGCTTCCGCACCAGCTACCTACCACCTGCCACCTACCGTCTACCCAAACCGTCCCGTAATGTAATCTTCGGTTTCTTTCTTTGCCGGCCGCTTGAAAATGATGGGGGTCTCGTTGAACTCGATCAGCTTGCCGAGCAAGAAGAAGCCCGTATAGTCAGCGACTCGAGCTGCCTGCTGCATGTTGTGCGTGACAATGACGATCGTGCATAGGTCTTTGAGAGCGAAGAGAAGTTCCTCGATCTTCGCTGTCGCGATGGGATCCAGGGCCGAACAAGGCTCGTCCAGCAGCAGCACTTCCGGATCGACCGCCAAAGCTCGGGCAATGCACAGTCGCTGCTGCTGGCCGCCGGAGAGAGCGTAAGCGGATTTGTGCAGGCTGTCTTTCACTTCCTCCCAAAGCGCCGCGCGCTTCAGGCTGAGTTCCACTACATCGTTGAGCCGTCCTTTCCAGCCGTTCACTCTCAGGCCGTAGGCCACATTCTCATAAATCGTCTTGGGAAACGGATTGGACTTTTGAAAGACCATGCCCACGCGCCGACGCAGCCTGGCCACATCCATGCCTAAGACGCTTTGACCGTCCAATTGTATGTCCCCGTCGGCACGCGCATGGCGCACCGTTTCATACATCCGGTTCAACGTGCGCAGGAACGTCGATTTTCCACAACCGGAGGGACCGATCAGCGCCGTGATTTTCTTCTCCGGAATAGCCAGGCTGATGCCGAACAGCGCTTGCCGTGCTCCATAGTAGAAATCGAGCTCTGACACTTTCATCTTGGGTTGGGAGTCGGCCATCGGCTCGACCTCGGACTCCGGCAGCTTCCCTTCCTCGGTCCTATCAGGAACAGAGGCCTCAGGCATAGATGTTGGATTCATGATGCTAGCCATGGATTATCCGCGCGCCGACGACATCCCCCTGGACAATATCAGCTTCGCTCCCACGTTGGCAACCAGTACGAACGCCAGCAAAACCAGTCCAGCCGCCCACGCCTGACGATGCCAGTCGTCATAGGCCGAGAGGGCGTAAGTATAAATCATGACGGGAAGCGACGACGTGGGTTCGTTGAATCCCCTGCTCCAGTAAGGGTTGCCGAAGCTGGTGAAGATCAGCGGCGCAGTCTCGCCCGCCACGCGAGCGAGACTCAGGAGGATTCCGGTGGCGATGCCTTTATACGCGGCAGGAATCACGACGGTCGCAATCGACCGCCACTTCTTGGCCCCCAGCGCCAGTGCGCCCTCGCGCAGCGAAGTGGGCACGGCGCGCAGGAACTCCTCCGTGCTGCGCAAGACGATGGGAACCAGCATCACGCCCAGAGCGAAGCCGCCGGCTAGCGCCGAGAAGCTACGCATAGGCTTAACCACCACCGCGTAGGCGAAGATTCCCATCACGATGGAAGGCACACCGTTCAGCAAGTCCGCTGTGTATCGGACGAGGAAAGGGAAAGTGCGGCCGCCGAATTCCGCCAGATACACCCCGCCCAGGAAGCCGACCGGAAGTCCCAGCGCGGCCGCTATCAGAAGGATCTTGCCGCTCCCCACAATCGCGTTGGCCATGCCTCCGCCCGTCTCACCCACCGGAACAGGCAAACGGGTGAGAAACGCCCAACTGAGATAGCGGCCGCCGTTGTACACCAAATAGCCGAGAATGAAGAAGAGCACGGAGACGGTGGCAACAGCACAGACACCGGTCAGCCCGAGCATCACATTGTTGACGGTTTTTCGCCAGATGCGGCTGTGCCTCATGGGTGCTCCGTGCCACGTCCCGTCGTCGCTAGAATCAGCAGGCGCGCCAAGCCGTTGATGATGAAAGTTAAGATGAACAGCACCAGCCCCAGCTCGATCAAGGCTTGCACGTAAAGGTCGCTCGTCGCCTCTGTGAACTCATTGGCGATGATTGCCGCAATCGAGTAACCCGGGGAAAAGAGCGAGGCGCTGATCTTCGGCTCGTTTCCGATCACCATGGTGACGGCCATCGTTTCGCCCAGCGCTCGCGCCAGCGCCAGAAAGATTGATCCAAAGATGCCTGCTCGCGCGTAAGGGACCACCACTTTCCAGGTACTTTCCCAGCGCGTCGCACCCAACGCCAGCGCCGCCTCGCGCTGGTCAACCGGCACGGCCAGCAGCACTTCCCTCGAAACGGAGAGAATGAAAGGCACAATCATGAGGGCGAGTACCACGCCCGCGGTAAGGAATCCCACCCCGAATATCTGCCCCTGAAACAGCGGCAAAAAACCCAGCGTCGATTTCAGGAACGGTTCCACGTGTTCGCGCATGATGGGGACGAGTACAAAAATCCCCAGCACGCCGAAGATCACGCTGGGAACCGCAGCCAGCAACTCAATCACAAAGGTCAGCGCGTCGGAGATGCGTGGGGGAGCAAGTTCGGCCAGGAAGATGGCCGCGCCCACACCCAACGGCACTGCTAGCAGCAAAGCTAGTGCGGACGTGACCACCGTTCCGTAAATGAACGGCAGCGCGCCGAAGTTCTCAAAGACCGGATCCCAGACGGTGGTGACGAAGAAATTCCAGCCGAATTTGTGTCGTGGGAGTGCACAACTTCGGTAAAGCTCGAAGACGAGCAGCACCGTGACCAGGAAGATGCTGGCGGCAAAGATCAGCGTGATCAAGTGGGCGATCGCGTCGCCGCTGGCCAGTCGCAGCTTCCACGCGCGCACTCGCCCGGCCGCACCTCCTCTCGATCCACGGCCGAGGCGAATGTCGCTTGCAGTTGCCGAAGGGCTGCCCATGCTAGCTGATCTTCGAGATGTGTTCCGTATTTATGGTAACAACAGCCTTGGGCAACCGTCCATAGTCCAGAGCTTCCACCATGCCCTGGCCGCTGGTCAGCATCCAGTGAAGGAAGTCGGTAATGGCCTTTCGCTTTCCTGCATCGCTGATCTTTTCAGGGATTAGCAAGTAGGTGAAACTGCAGATGGGATAAGCGTCCCGGCCGGGAGAGTTGGTAATCGAGACTCGCACGTCCTTTTGAATCTCGTCGGCAGCGGCCGCCGCGGCGGCTGCCACGGTAGCCAGGCTGGCCTTGATGAAGCGGCCGGACGAATTCTTGACCTCACCATATGTCATATGGTTCTGCACCGCATAGATCAGCTCGACGTAACCGATGGAGTACGGCGTATTTTTCACCGTGCCCGATACACCTTCGTTGCCTTTGCCGCCCAAACCTACCGGCCAATTGACCGACGTATTGCTGCCCACGTTGTTCTTCCACTCCTCGCTCACTTTGGAGAGATAGTCCGTCCAGACGAAGGTGGTCCCACTGCCTTCGGAGCGGTGTACGACCACAATATCGTTGTCCGGAAAACGAACGCCCGGATTGGGTTTGGTAATCTCGGGATCGTTCCACTTGGTGATTTTTCCCAGGTAGATTCCAGCTAGCGCTTCAGGTGTGAATTTCAGCTCCGCTGTCACGCCCGGAATATTGTACGTAGGCATGACCGCGCCCAAAACCGTCGGAACCTGAATGATCCTGAACGGAAACGTCTCTAACAATTTGTCTGGCAGAGGCATATCGGAGGCGCCAAAGTCCACGGTTCCTGACTTTAGTTGTTGGATCCCGCCCCCGGAACCGATGGATTGATAGTTGAATTCGATCTCTGGGTGCGCTTTGTGAAACGCGTCGAACCACTTCGAGTAAATGGGGTAGGGGAAGGTGGCGCCGGCGCCAGTGATTTGGAGTCTGTCGGGGGAAGGCGCCGGCGCCGTCAGGGAGGGCTTAGGCTGTAATGTCAGGCCGGCCACCAACGCCGCTAAAGTGACGCCGAGAAACAGTCGCAAACTCAAGGTATTTCTCTTCATGATCCATCTCCTTGTTGAACTAGTTTCTCGACAGCGTGTGGCCGGATTGTTACAAAAACGTTAAAATAGCGTTAAATCTCCTTGAAGACGGCCATGCAAGGTTCAATTGCTCTCCTTGTGCTCTCGCCGCGCAACTGCACTTGCTTCTTCCGGCGACTGGAGACGTCTTCGACGGCACTGCGAAGGATGTGGTTCAACTCCGGAACAGTAAAGGAGTGAGTAATGAAGTCAAACGCCCTTCGTTCCATGACGGCCATGTAAAGCGGGATATCCGCAAATGGCGAAACCACGATGACATTGACCGCCTCCCGCGCCCCTGCCCCCAGATCCACCACGTCGGTCCAACTGCCGTCAAGCAGTTCGGTGTCGGTGAACACCAAGTGAGGAGGGTTAGAGCTTGTGAGTCTCCACCCAGCTTCCTTGCAAGTGCGCGCTCTATCGGCCTGGATGAGCTGATTTTCCAGAGCCTTTTTCAGCCCGGCCATCGGAGAATCAGAAGAATGCACCAACAGCGCTTCAATCTCTTCCTTCATACGGTTTCCCCCACGAATCCGGACTTCGAATTCACAATGAAACGTAAAGGACCCGTTCGGATTCTCAACTGGTTCACGTCATCCGAGTGGCTATTTCAGCCGGAGACGAAACGTTTTGCTTGCGCGGTCGATATCGACCTTTTCCTCTCGCAGCAGCCATCCGACGGCAAAGTCCAAGAATGGTACGGTGCCGTCCAGCTTTCTTTTCAACTGCGGCAAGGTCTGCGGGCCGTCGCTATTGAGCACTTGCCATACCTGTCCCGCCGTTTCACCGATGAGACCTTTGATTTCCATTGCAGAATGACCTCCGATTAGCAGCGATGATTGAAAGAGGACTTTAACTGCGATGTGTTAAACCCTGATGAGACTTAGTTGAAGCTTTGGTTAAGTTTGGTGCGAGTGCGCCTTCGAGGCTGCGGCACCCGGCGCGAGGTCATCCCTGAAGCGGTCTAGACCTAGATCAGTAAGGGTTTCTCAAGCCGCCGGAAAGATACGGTGGAGTACCCAGAAGGAGAGGGCGGAAACAATACCGGCGACGGGAATCGTCAAGATCCACGCCCAGATAATTGTTTTGGCTACGCCCCACCGGACCGCGCTGACACGCTGAATGCTTCCGACACCCATAATTCCCCCTGCAATGGTGTGGGTGGTGGACACTGGAATGCCCGCAAGAGCGGTGCCCAGAAGGCTGGCCGCGGCCGCAGTTTCGGCGCAAAAGCCACTAAATGGTTTCAGCTTGGTGATCTTCATTCCCATCGTTTTGACGATCCGCCAGCCGCCCGCTAATGTTCCGAGGCCGATGGCGGCGTGGGCCATCAGCACCACCCAGAACGGGATATAGAAACGGTCTAAAACTCCAGCCGTAAAAAGCGTTCCCGCCACGATGCCCATGGTTTTCTGCGCGTCGTTTGTTCCATGCCCGAAACTGTAGGCGGCGGCGGAAACAAGCTGGAGCTTGCGGAAATAGCGGTCGACTCGCAAAGGAGCCATTCGCCGGAAGGCCCAGGAAACGGCAATCATGAGTCCCCCGCCCAGAATGAATCCGATGAGTGGTGATAGGATGATGAAGAGCAGTGTCGTGGTCCAACCCTCGGGAATGATTGCATCCCAACCCGCCTTGGCCACCGCGGCTCCCGCGTAGCCGCCGACCAGCGCGTGCGAGGAACTCACGGGAATGCCGAGATACCACGTGATCAAGTCCCAGAAAATGGCGCCGATGAGCCCGGCGAGGATGACGTAGAGGTTGACGTCCTCCAAACGAATCATGCCCTGGCCCATCGTTTTGGCAACGGCCGTGCCGAAGGTGAAGGCGGCGACGAAATTGAAGAAAGCAGCCCAGATGACAGCCAGTCGAGGGGACAGGACTCGCGTCGAAACCACCGTGGCGATGGAATTGGCCGCGTCGTGAAACCCGTTGAGAAAATCGAACGTCAGCGCAACCAGGACGATGGTGATAGCGAACCAGAACATGGCCCCCGCTCTGCAACCGCTGTCATCAGTGTTATGGGATTAACGAATTTCAGACAGGTAGTCCTTCGAGTATGGCTTCCCTGGATTCCCGCAATTATATTCCGCCGGCCGAAGGAATCTCAAGCCGCCTTTAACACCACGGCCTCCAAAACGTCGGCCACGTCTTCGCACTTGTCCGTGGTGGATTCCAGAACTTCGTAAATCTCTTTCCACTTGATGATCTCGATCGGCGCGGTGGAGTTTTCAAAAAGCGCGGCAATACAGTCGCCCTTGATCCGGTCGGCATCCTTCTCGAGCTGTGTGAGCTGCCGGCAGTATTCGAGAATGTTTTGCGGCTTGTGCAACTGGGACACCGCCTTGACGATCAGATCCGTGCCCTGTTGGATCAATCTTCCGAGTTGCTGCGCCCCGGGGGTCACCGCTTTGACTTTGTAAATGATGAAGCGGCCCGCAGCGGCGTCGACGAGGTCCAACACATCATCCAGCGCCGAAGCCAGTTCGTGAATGTCCTCACGGTCAAAGGGCGTGATGAAAGTCTTGTTCAACTTCATCATCAATCCGTGAGTGAGCTGGTCGCCCCGGTGTTCGATGAATTTGATTTCTTCCACCCGTTTTTCGACGTCTTGGAAATTTTCAAAGAGTCGAACCAGCGCCTTGGCGGCTTCGTGGATGTTTTCGGCTTGCTCGTTAAACAGGTCGAAAAACTTCTCGTCACGGGGAATCAATTGCACGCCCGCACCTCATTCCAAGGCGGAGATTTCAAATCTGGAATCGTTAACTCAGTATTCTAGGCCGCTTCTCCGGCGCGAGCAAGCCTGGAATTCCTCTTTCACCGCTCGTAGCCGCCCCAATGGTTGAGAGCACTTGGGCCGCTAAACTGCAGCGAATTGAACAATGAATTTGGAGCCTTTACCCAACAAGCTTTCGACCGTGATCGTTCCATGCATGCGTTCGACAACGTGTTTGACGATCGAGAGTCCAAGGCCCGTTCCACCCACTTCCCGAGAGCGGGTTTTGTCCACCCGGTAAAAGCGTTCAAAGATCCGGGGCAAATCTCCGGAAGGAATTCCGATTCCCGTATCGGTAATGACGATGCGGGTCTGTCCGTCCGGCGTGCGCGCCACCTCAACTTTAACCTCGCCGCCCGGTCGATTAAACTTCACGGCATTATCGAGCAAATTCACCAGCACCTGTTCCAATCTCACCCGGTCGCCCAGGACTTCAGCGTCATCCACTTGCCCACATTGCAAACTCACCTCGCGGACTCCGGCTTCCGCCTCGACGGTGCGCATCGCGGATTCAAGCGCGGCACGAACCGAGATGGGCTCGGGCGGAGCCGCCGGGCTGCCGGACTCGAGTTCCGACAAGACCAGCAGGTCGGCAGAAATGTTATTCAGCCGGATAGCGTGAGCCTTGATGATTTCGAGAAACCGCCGGTTATTCTCCTGGTCCTCCAGCGCGCCGTCCAACAGGGTCTCGGCGTAGCCGCGAATGGCCGTCAGCGGCGTGCGCAACTCATGAGAGACGTTGGCCACGAAGTCCTTTCGGATGCGCTCCAGACGCTCCAAATCGGTGATGTCGTGCAGGATGGCGATGACGCCCGGGCCCGAGGGCGAAGCGAGCGGTGCCGCCTGAATTTCCAGAGAGCGATTGGCGGGGCCAGAGAGCTGGAATCGCCCTTTTACGGGCTTCCCGGTTTCCAGAGCCTGCTTGAGGGTATCGGAAAGTTCGGGATTTCGAACCAGATCGAGCAAGGGCATGCATTCGGGGACAGGATACGAGCAACCTACAGTGCGCGAAAACGATTGGTTGCAGAAGGTGACGCGCATTCCGCTGTCCACGGCGAGCACGCCCTCCATCATGCCCGAAAGAATGCTCTCGCGCCGCGCGTTTTCCAAACTCAATTTGTCAACGAGTTCTCGAAGCTGCCCGGCCATCCGATTCAACGACTGTGCCAGCGCTCCCAGCTCATCATTTCCGGCCGACAGAGCGGGCTTCGAAAGGCGCGCGTCGACTAATCCCTCCGCGAAGGCTCGGAGTCGATTGACGCGGCGGGTGAAGACCAGCGAAAAAGAGTAGGCCATTCCCAACGCCACCGCTGCGGCAATCAGCGATGCCTCCAAAATCTGGCGGCGCACCGCGGCGATGGCGACGTCCAAGTCCTGGAGCGGCACGGCGAGACGAAGCACGTAGTCCTGCTGCCCGGCGTAGTTCACCGAGATGGCGAGGTAACAGAGATCGCGATCGAGCGTGGTGCTATGCCGAATCGAAGAGCCTTTTGTTCTGGTCCGGTGCGCCTCGAGAATTTCCGGCCGGTTGGCATGATTTTCCATCGTTTCGATGTCGTGCTCCGAATCGCCGAGCACGACGCCCCGCGGATCGATCACCGTGACGCGGGCCCCGGCGCGCACGCCCGCCTGCTTGGTCCACTGCTCAGTTTGTTGCGGAGAGACGGTTTTCAGTTCACCCGCCAAAATCTGCGCTTCCGCCTCGAGCCGCTGCTCGACACTCTCCACCTGATGCCGGGCTGTGTAGCGGCCCAGGTCGAAATCCAGAACCAGCAAGGTAACGGCGATCAGCAGGAAGGCGACAGCAAGGAGTTTGCGAAAAACAGTGCCAAGGAGGGCCATACGGTCTTTTTGCGGCGTTAGGTCTTTCCTCGCCCGCGAAGGAAATCCAGTGGCGCCTCTCGTCAGTCGGCGAGCTCGTCGGTTTTGCCGCCGCTAAACCGATAGCCGGCTCCGCGGACCGTCTGAAGATATATCGGTTTATCGGCCTGCGCTTCAATCTTCTCCCTCAGGCGGCGCATGTGGACATCCACCGTGCGCGGAGTCACAAAGCGATCGCGCCCCCAGACCTCGTCGAGCAAATGGTCGCGGCTGAAAACACGGCGCGGGTTCGACGCCAGAAAGTGCAGCAGTTTGAATTCCAGCGTGCTCAAGCCGACACGACGGCCTTGCACCGACGCCTCCTGGGTCCGAGAGTCCAGCCGCAGGTCTCCCGCTTCAACCACTTCACGGGGTTCGGCTGCCCGCTCCTGGCGGCGCATCACGGCCTTGGCTCGCGCCACGAGCTCGCGCGGGCTGAACGGCTTGACCACGTAATCGTCGCCGCCGATTTCAAGGCCCAGCACGCGATCGATCTCCTCACCCTTCGCCGTCAGGAAAATCACCGGCACGCCTTTCAAGCGCGGCTCGGCGCGCAGACGCCTGCAAACATCGAAACCGTCTTGATCGGGAAGCATGATGTCCAGGAGCACAAGGTCAGGGGGGTTCCTGCGAAGTCCTTCGAGCCCATCCTTTCCGCGGCTGAAGCTCTGAACCTCGAAGCCTTCCTTGCGGAAGTTGTAACGAACGAGCTCGACAATGTCCGCTTCGTCTTCGATGATCACCACGCGTCGGGTCACGCGGGGCATTATAGCATTGGAACCAATCATGAATATGCGCACCTCGGAGGATTTCTAATTCGCTGTTCAGGACGTTGGCTCGGCCAAAGGGTGAGAGTATCCTACCGGAGGAGGTTGATTTGGTTCTACCCGAACCCACGACTGTCAATGCGGCGCATCCGGCGGAGCTGGATGAAGCCTTCGGGAGGTTCCGCGTCGCCGAAAAATTGGCGGTGATTTTTTTTGCTTTGGAGCTCGCCGCTTCAGTTCTTTTCCGTCTCTCTCTTGCAGGGTGGTTGAAGGTCTGGGGACTGAGTCTCTCGTCCGTTGGAATCCTCTTGCTGTTGAGGAATTCCAGCAGGGAGCGAGGCGCTGTCATCGCAGCCGTCCGCGATTGGTTCCCCTGCCTCCTAATCCCCATGGCGTACAGCGCGTCCGGGGTTTTCTTCTCTCCCGATCCTTCGCACCGGCTGGACACGCTTCTCATTGGGTGGGACAACGCGCTATTGCAGAATGCCTGGACTTCGCGCGCGCTGTCTCATTTTGCGTCCTGGCTTGGAACGTATGCTGAGTTTTCCTATCTGCTTTGTTATCCCCTCGTACCCCTGGGGTTGTTCAGTTTGGTGCTGGCGCGCCGCTGGCGAGGGCCTGCCGCCTCCGCTCACTCAAACCCCAGCGATCTCATCGATCGCTTCTGGACCCCGGTCCTGCTCGCCGTGCTCACGTGCTACTTAATCTATCCACTGTTTCCACTAACGCCGCCGCGCGTTTTGTTTCCTGCCCCAGGGATGTTGGAAACTCATTCGGCGTTGCGCAAGCTGAACCTGTGGCTGCTGCATCAGAATGGCGATCAAGCGAGCCTCTTTCCCAGCGGCCACGTGGCCGCGGTCATAGCAGCGGCGCTGGCCGTGCGTGCTCAGTTGCCCCGTGTGGGATGGGTTTTTATGCTGGCGGCCGCGAGCGTCACGCTTGCCACCGTCCTCGGACGCTACCACTACGCCGCGGACGCCGCTGCGGGAGTGGCGGTCGCGGTGGCCGCCTTCGGAGTTTCCAAAGCTTTCTTCAAGCGGAAGGTGGTGAGTGGCTCAGACGTGCGCGGCGCAAACATCGGTTTTTGATGTCTGTGACACATGGCCAGTCGATTGTTCTTCGGGATCGCATACCTCGCCACAAGGATTGCCGGAACGTCCATGTCCTCCGACATGTCTGCTGCACGCTAGGATCGTCCCGACGTCATGGCACTGGATTCCCCATGAGTTTCCGCACCGGCTGGTTATCAGCAAAGACTTGCCAATGTGCAACCAAACCGTTCCGGACAATTGCCTTCCACGCGGCGGGCACTTCCCAAAAATTCTCCTTCTTCGGCTTGCCATCGGGGGCGTAC
>Ga0187771_10002762_pt1 | contig 12155 bp, 12 predicted proteins | sample 0116_SJ02_MP15_1_FD_133139 | JGI IMG/M metagenome (GOLD analysis project Ga0187771, IMG submission 133139) | Tropical peat soil microbial communities from peatlands in Department of Meta, Colombia - 0116_SJ02_MP15_10_MG | ecosystem: Environmental > Terrestrial > Soil > Wetlands > Peat | place... | reverse complement strand
TTTTTGCCCTGGCCGCAATCGCATTCTCGACAATGTCCAGTATGTGGAGAGAGAGATCTTCCAAACCCGCCTCTCACCGATGCTTCATGCCTCCACGATCCTGCGTCCTTCTTCGCGATGCAGCGCCATTTTAACCTCCCTCGATGTAGTCTCCTCGAGGAGAAAAGCGGTCATCCTCTTGCCGACATCTTCGAGGCAATGGGCATCGGAAGACCAGACAAAGGAGTAGTGTTGGTAGGAGCGAAATCGATTCTTCGCCTCTTCCTTGGAGGTACGGGAGGAGATCTCCAACCCGTCCAGCGGTATCCCCTCCGGGATGAATCCCAATTGCCCGAGGAGGCTAAACGCCTGGCGATCGATGTGAGAGGCGATGGCCACCCCTCCGAGTGAATGAATGACGGAAACGATTTGCTCAAAGGGTAAGAGGGTTGCTCCAAGCAACATTCTCCGAATGTTCCCGACCGTTTCATCCCTTTCGTTGACCAAGGTCTGAGGCCCAAACACCTCTTCCACATTCTCACCCGGAAGATTTTGATAAATCAGGTTTTGGAGGGCAATACAGTCCTCCTGATTATCGAAGAGGGCGATGAGATGGATTTCCTCCTTTGAGGTGACTTCCATCCCTGGGAGCACTTTGAGGCCCCCCTCATCTCCGGCGCGGATGAAAGCCGCTGCATTTTCCGCTGAATTATGGTCACAGATCGCGATCATATCCAAGCCCTTGGCCTTCGCCCGGTTGATAAGGGCACGAGGCCTCATCTCTTCTTCTCCACAAGGCGAAAGACATGAATGAATGTGGAGGTCCGCCCGGAACGTCTTCAGCATCAACCCATTCCCGAGATCCCCATCTGGTAGAGTTTACCCACCACTTCAAAGGTAAAGAGCGGAGAGACCAAAATAGGGATTTCCTCCTCTTCTGCCTTCTTAAGGGTATCGGAGTCAGGTTCTCTCCCTCCTGCCAAAATAATCCCTGCCAGCTCTTTCATGGTAGCGACAGCAACGATATTGGGATGGGTTTGGATCGTTACCCAGATGCTTCCCTTGTGGCTGTGGGCAATCACATCACTGAGAAGATCGCCGGCATACCCCCCGGTTACCTTTTCATCGAGCCGATTCTTCCCCGTCCTAATCTTTAGCCCAAAGGAATTGACGATATCGAGGACCGTCATCAAAGGAACCCCTTCCTCCTGATCATCCCCCGGTGGCAGACAGGGGAATCACCCTTTCCTTATCCGTTCCTTCCAAGCCGATGACAAATTCAAGATGAGTCCCTTCCCCAACCTTGGAGGTGAGGATCATCCCGTCCGTATTGTTCTTTATGTTGGAAAGACCCATTCCAGCGCCGAACCCCAATGCATGAATCTTTTCGCTTGCGGTTGAATAACCTTCCCTCATCGCCAGATCGACATCAGGGATACCAGCCCCTTCGTCTTCAACGACGACCTTCAGAGAATCGGGCATAACAAAGAGCGAAAGGTCTCCCCGGTCGGCATAGCAGATCACGTTCATCTCGGCCTCGAAGGTCGCAATGGATGCTCTCCGAATGATGCGACTAGAAAATCCGGCCCTTTTCAAGATCTTCTTGACCTGACTTGAAATGGACCCGGCGTTCGTAAAGTCGCCTCCATCGATATGAAACATCTCACGAAATGGTATGCTATTTCCCGCCCCGGTCATCTTTCACTTTTTCGATGCATGCCCTCAAACCAAGTCCATATAAACGACCGCATGTTTCAAACATGATATAACGGGTCGTCAAGAGCGGAACCTGATTCTCGATCGCCAATTGCAGGGTCGCCTCATTGGGCCGCTTTCCTCTGACAAAAAGGATGGCCCCCAAATCGATTGTGTTTGCCGCATAAATCACCTGGGGATGGACAATCCCCGTGATCAACAGGGCCCCCGGTCCCGTGCTGTAAGCAAGGACGTCGCTGATCAGGTCGGCCGCATTCACGTACTTTATTTCTTTCTCGAGATTCGCGTCTCCTGTGATCACCTCTGCATCTAAAATGTCTCGAATCTCTCTTAGTTTCATCTCATCCCATGGCCTCTGCCAATAATTCCGTCAGATCCATCACCCTGAGTTTTTCTTCAAAGCCAGAAGTCTTGGCAGCGTCCTCGAGCGTCAACACGCAGAGGGGACACGCCGTCACCAGGATCTCTGCTCCCAATTCGACAGCATCTCTGACTCGCGTCTCGGCAAGACGCTGGCCCGTATCGGTAGAAGACTCTACCCACATCCTTCCACCTCCTCCTTCGCAACAGAGACTCCTCTCTCGGGAACGATCCAGTTCTTTAAAGGTAAGGCCCGGAATGGCACTGAGAAGTATTCGGGGCTCTTCGAAAATATTATTCTGTTTGCCCAAAAAGCAAGGGTCGTGATAGGTGGCTACCTTCTTGACCTCCTGGGTGAGAGCGAGTTTCCCTTCTTCTAATCGCTTGGCCAGAACCTGGCTTGAATGGAGAACATTGAATTTTCCCCGAGGGTACTCGTTTTTAAGAGCATTGAAGCCGTGAGGACAGGTGGTGACGATATTCTGAATCTCATAGGTCTGGAACCGTTTCATGTTTCCTTCAACGAGTTCTTCGAAGAGACCGATCTCCCCCATTCTTCGGATTTCGTTACCACAACATTGTTCCTCGTTTCCGAGAATACCGAAGTCGACTTCAGCTTGTTGAAGCCCGAGGGCAAACGATTTTGCTACTTCCTGAATTCGTGGATCAGAAGAAGCCGTACATCCGACGAAATAGAGAAATTCAGCGCGGTCTCCTTGGGAAAAGTCTTTGACCTTGAAATCTTCGGGCAACCCCTTAGTCCATTCTGCCCGCTTGTTCTTCGCTTGTCCCCAAGGGTTCCCGTGTTTGTAAGCGGCTTCCATGGCCTCGATAAGTGTCTTAGGGATGTGTCCTTCTTCAACCAAGGTCCCCCTCATTCCGATGACCAGATCCATGGGCTTCAAGCCGCGAGGGCATCGCAGGGTGCAGGTTTTACACGTCGTACAATCCCAGAGTTCCTCCTTTTCGCTGACCCGATCAAGATTCCTTCCCAAAATCCCCTCGATCATCAACTTTCGGATGTTAAGCTTCGATTTGAGGGAAACAGGACATCCTCCTGTGCACTTACCACACTGAAAACATCCATAGAGGTCGAATTTTTGGGCAAAAGTCTGTTCGGACGATTCCATTTCTTCTATCCTCCCCATGTGGAAACTAGCAGCAAGTCAACATACCCAAGTATCAAATATTAAAGCCAAAATGTCAAATGAAACTAAGAACTAAGATGGCATCCTGTGAATAATTTCATTTATAATGTGAAAAAATTATCAACATGTCAACATTTCAACATTTCCCTTGAAATCACGATTCGGTGTACCTTCGAAGTCCCCTCATAAAGAGTTGTTCCGAGTTCTGGGAAGCCCGGTGCCCATCTTTTCCTCTACCCTTCAAACGATAAATCCAGGTGTTCCCCTTCCGTGAGTGAGTTTGAAGTCCACAGCTTTATAAAATTCAGTTCCGAGTTGTTAGCTCGGAGTTCGGGGCGTTTTCAAAATCTCCGAACTCTAGACTCCGAACTCCTAACTATAAGTGTAGAATCCTTTACCTGTTTTTCGACCCAGGTAGCCCGCCTCGACATACTTTTTGAGGAGAGGGCAGGGACGGTACTTGGAGTCTCCGAAACCCTGGTAGAGGACTTCCATAATCGCCAGACACGTATCCAGCCCAATCAGATCGGCCAATGTGAGGGGACCCATCGGATGATTCATTCCCAGTCTCATGACGGCGTCAATGGCCTCCGGCGTTCCTACACCTTCGAAGAGGGCATAGATCGCCTCGTTGATCATGGGCAATAAGATCCGATTGGCGAGAAATCCGGGGGAGTCGTTTGCTTCTACCGGGATTTTGCCCATCTTCTCGGCGAGAGATTTCACTGTATCAAAAGTTTCCTGAGAAGTCTGAAGGCCCCGGATGACCTCTACAAGCTGCATCACAGGGACAGGGTTCATAAAGTGCATCCCAATGACCTGCGAAGGCCTCTGGGTTGCTGAGGCAATTTTGGTGATAGAGATGGACGAGGTATTGCTCGAGAGGATCACCTCTTTCCGGCAAACCTGATCCAGTTTCTTGAAAATGTCTAACTTGAGGGATTCGTTCTCTGTGGCGGCTTCGACTACAAAATCGACTTCTGCCATATCTGGAACCTGAATCGTTCCCTTTATCCTCCCCCTCACCTCATCTTTCTTCTGAGAAGGGATCTTTCCTTTTTCCACCATTCGGTCCAAATTCTTGGAAATGGCACCAAGCCCTTTTTGAACAAAAGAGTCTGCAATATCGCTCATCACCACCCGAAGCCCAGAATAAGCGGCCACCTGAGCGATCCCATTTCCCATCTGCCCCGCCCCTACGACACCGATGGTTTTGATCTCCATAAACTGCCCCCAAAGCTCAGTAATCAATCCTCAATGAGTCGTGTTGAGGTAAGAGTCTTTTCATCGGTCATTGACCTTTGCCCATTGACCATTGGAAATTGATTCGTTCATATTCTTTCAACGATCAAACTGACTGCTTCGGCACCGCCCAGACAGAGAGAGGCCATTCCTCGCTTGGCTCCTCTCTCTCTCATGGCGTAAAGTAATGTGGCGAGGATTCTCGCACCGCTCGCACCAATCGGATGACCCAACGCCACAGCTCCGCCATGGACATTGACCCTATCCCTGTCGATTCCCAGAGTCTTGAAGACGGCTACCGTTGTTGCCGAAAAGGCCTCATTGATTTCAAAGAGGTCGATATCCTTAATGGAAAGACCTGCCTTTTTCAAAACCTTCGGAATGGATTGAATCGGAGCGACCAATACATCTTCCAACTCCACACCCGCTGCTGCCTGGGCTCCGACGCTAGCCATGCCCTCCACGCCCAAAGCCCTCGCCTTCTCCTTCGACATGACCACGAGCGCACTTGCTCCATCACTGATCTTGGAGGAATTCGCCGCCGTGACGACTCCGCCGTCCTTAAAGACGGATTTCAATTGGGCCATGGACCTGAGATCTGTATCCCGGGGTCCCTCATCGGTGTCGAAGATAACGGGTTCCCCTTTTTTTGAAGGAATCTGGACGGGAAGGATCTCCTGTTTGAATTTTCCTTCTCGGATGGCCTTCATCGCCTTGAGGTTCGATTCGTAGCCAAACTGATCCTGTTCTTCGCGGCTGATATTAAACTTCTTCGATTGGATCTCCGCGGTATACCCCATATGGTAATCGTTCACGACGTCCCAGAGGCCGTCATGGACCATTCCGTCCACTAATTTTCCATCCCAAAGCCGGTATCCCGTCCTTGCATTCTCCAAATAGTAGGGGGTCTTACTCATGCTCTCCATGCCACCGGCGACGATCACCTCAGCGTCTCCGGCCATGATCGCCTGCGCGGCGAGCATCACGGCCTTCAATCCGGAGCCACAAACCTTGTTCACTGTGATTGCCCCTCCGGACATAGGAAGCCCGGCCTTGATCATCGCCTGGCGCGCCGGGTTCTGTCCCAATCCGTACGGGAGGACATTCCCCATGATCACTTCGTCCACATCCTCCTTACGAATCTTTGATCGCTTCACCGCCTCTTCGATGACTTTACTCCCCAAATCTGTAGCGCTAAATGAACTTAATCCCCCGAGGAAATTCCCGATGGCTGTTCGGACGGCGCTGGTAATCACAACTTCTCTAGTCAATTTCTTTTCCTTTCTGAAGGTCGTCACTGAGGGCGAAATTCCGGATTATTTTTCCCCAGCAACTCAAACGGTCTTTCTTTAATGGGATGGAACGACTGATCCGCTCGTCAATCTTGGCCGCAGGATGATCCAACAAGGAGTTTAGGCTAAACAGAAGGCCACTTGCCTATTGACAAAACATCATATCCGGCTTTCTCCAAATCTTTGACAATCTCCTTATAATTCTCCGTCTTAATTCGGATAGCCGCGATCCTTTTCTTTTCCACCATAAAAGAAGGAGTGATAATGCTAATCACATCGATGTTATGTTTCTTAAAGACCTGAAGGACCTCCAGAAGTGTGCCGGGCTTATCTTCAAGGGCGACGGTTAAACGAGTGCCTTTCTGCTTGAAGCCGAAGATGTCCACAAAGTGGTCTAAGACGTCCGTTTCGGTGAAGAGTCCGTAAAGTTTCTCCCCCTCCACAACAGGGAGACACCCGATCTTGTGGTCGCGCATCAATTGGACCGCTTCTTCCACCAATGCGTCAGGAGTAATCGTGATCAACTTATCCTTTGGTGTCATGAAGGCCGAAACCTTTAGCTTTCCCAAGAGATAGTTGAGTTCTTGGACGCTGAGCAGAGTTGCATCGGAAGGTGCGGCCTGCCGGATATCGCGGTCGGTGACGATTCCAACGAGCTTATTGTTCTTGTCAACGACGGGAAGATGGCGAATTCCTTTCTCATGGATAAGGTTCCGAGCTTCAAAAAAGGATGCCTCAGGACTAATAGTGATTGGCTTTCTTTGTATCCTTTCTCTCAAAAACCCTTTGTATTCGATTTTCATAATTTATACCTCCTTTCTCGACCGCATCATCTTAGCACATTTCGCAAAAAGCAGTCAAAAATTTCTTGAGAACTCCTTGAGGGATCGCATGGGAAGGCCTTCCTTTCTTGGACCGAATCCTTTTGCTAAATCCCATGTAATGAGCCGATGGCTGTGAGCGATGAAAATGTCTTTAGACTGGATGAAGTAAAAGAGGGATAGGGCTGAAATCTTAGCGAGCGATGAGTTCACCTTCTTACGAGACGGGTATTTCTGGTTCAACCCACTAACGATAAAGATGTGTTGTTAAATCTTAGAAATCTATTCCCAGGTGCGCTGGTCTTCAATCTTCTTGGCTCCGTCTGGGATCGTCCCTTTCGATGCGAATTTAACTTCGCCCCTTACCTTCATTACATCCCGGACAGACCTTTCGATGCCCTCCTTCAGCTCGTCCGATTGCGCATCTTCTTCCTTAAGCTCAACCAGGAAGGTCATTTCGTCCTTGTGCGCGCTCCTTGTCAGCCGCACCTGATACCTGGCGATCTGTGGAAACCTCACAGCCACCTCATCGACTTGACCGGGATGGATGAAAAGTCCCCTGACCTTGGTCGCTTGATCGATCCTGCCAAGAATCTTTATTAGTCTCGGAGAGGTCCTGCCGCAAGGGCAGGGGGCTTCACTCAGGAGAGAGAGGTCTCCTGTCCCAAATCGGATCAACGGATAGACCTTATTGAAAGTGGTTGCGACAATCTCTCCGGGTTTTCCAGGTTCCACGTGTTTTCCAGTGTTAGGGTCCACAATCTCCACGATCCTGTCATCCGGGATATGCATCCCGTTCTTCTCGCTACATTCGTAGCCGAGACAGCCGATGTCTGCGGTTCCGTAACTCTGTCGTATCCTCATACCGAATTTCCCCTCCAGTCTGGAGCGCAAAGACTCAGGGAGCATTTCCGCAGCGACAAAGGCGACCTGAAGGTTCAAATCCTTTTGGCAGTCAAGGCCCATCTCCTCCGCCTTCTCCGCCAGGTTAAGAAGAAAACTGGGAGTTCCGCAGTACCCATTGACCCTTAGGCTTTTCATGATATTTACCTGCTGTTCCGTGTTCCCAACACCCGTCGGGACGACGACGCAGCCCGCTTGACGAAGGGAGTTGTCGACCATCTGCATGCCAAAAGGGACCATGTGGTAGCTGAACGTGTTAATCACAATATCTCCGGGCCGAAACCCCGCAGCATACATAGCCTGTGCCCAGCCCAGGTCCTCGTACTCGGCCTCACCAGGCTCCAGGATGGGACCTGGAGAGACATAAATCCTTCTCAGCGTTTCGATCGGCACCGCCTCGAAGCCGCCGAAGGGAGGATTTCTTTTCTGAAGCTCCACGAGATCGGCCTTTTTAGTCACAGGAATTTCTCCCAAATCTTTAACTGTCTGAATATCCTTTGGCTTCAAGCCAGCGGATTCGAGCTTATTTCTCACTGCAACGGAATGTTTATAAGCATGTTGTACGATTCCTCTTAATCTGCGGTTTAGGAATTCTACCCGTTTCTTTGGGGGCATGGTCTCGAGATTTTTTTTAAAAAAAACAGTCGCCCTGTCCGTGACCCTTCGTTTAGGCATGTGTCGTCTCCCGAGGGGAATCCCCCCTTACCCCCTTTTCGTAAAGGGGGCAAGGGGAAAGAGGATTAGTAAGGAATTAATCGAGTCCCGTTACTTCTTTGGAAATTTTCCTTCAAAGGGGACAAAAATGTCTCCCTTTACGCTTTCGCTCGAAAACACGGCCATGCCCTCTGAAGCCTGAATTCCAAATGGAAAGTCTCCGATCGTTGTGTACCATGCCTTGGTGAGTTCCTTCGGGTCGAGTTTCAAAGCATCGACCTTTGCCCTGTTGGGAAGCATGAGGGACCTCCACACCGCGCCGGAATCGAGAATGTCAACCACTCGGTATCGGCTCACCGATTTTGCTGCGAAAACCATTGTGTCATAGGTCGTGGCGGTGCTTAAAACCATATATTGCCCGCTGCCGGGGGCTTCAAAGGAGACCGCAAATTTAAAGTTTTCAAGTTTGATACTATATTCACTCGGGTTTTCGATTACGAAGACAAATCCGAGAGGTAAGAGGGTGGAAGCAGGGAGATCCGTCCAGGGGACGAGTCGCATGATTTCGACCCGTTCCAATGTAACTTTTGGTTTGCCTGCGTCGGCAGAGGGGAGAAGCCCCGGTTTGCACCCCATCATTCCCAAAACCACGAAAGCAACAACTGAAAGGATTAATAATAATCTTCGCATAAGAAACCTCCTTTAAGTGGTCTTGCGTGAATGGTGAATCATGACTTGTGAAAAAGTTAACGATGGATCGATTCACCAACACGAATCACGAGCCACGATTTTATGTGAGCCATCTTTTTCTTCTCTTATAATGTTTCACGTTCCTGAAGCTCTTTCGCTCACCAATATCAGACAGCCCTAAATAGAAATCTCTGATGTCCGGATTTTCCTTCAACTTCTGTGATGTATCATGCATCACGAGCCGTCCATTTTCTAAGACATAAGCATACGGCGCCACAGTGAGAGCCAACTTCACATTTTGCTCGACCAGGAGAAGCGGGATTTTTTCTTCTTTATTCAATTCGGTGATGATCTCGAATATTTCCTTGATGAGGAGTGGGGCAAGACCCATGGATGGCTCATCGAAAAGCATCAGTTTTGGTCGGGCCATGAGAGCCCTGCCGATCACCGTCATCTGTTGCTCACCTCCACTGATGAAACCTGCCAAGACACTGCGTCTTTCTACCAATCTGGGAAAATAGCGATAGACCATCTCCAACCTCTCTTTCGACGCCGAACCCGTACCACGGAGATGTGCCCCCACCCTTAGATTCTCCTCAACGGAAAGGTGTTCAAAGACTCTCCTCCCTTCGATGATCTGGAAGATTCCTCTCTTGGCAATTTCCTCTGCAGAGAGATGGTGGATCTTCTCTCCCATGAACTCAATGCTTCCATCTGTGACCTCACCGTCCTCGTGTTTTAGCAAGCCAGAGATGGATTTTAGAGTGGTTGATTTTCCGGCGCCATTCGCCCCGAGAAGGGCAATAATTCCTCCTTGGGGGACATCGATGGAAACTCCCTTCAACACCAGAATGACTTCGTGATACATGACCTCAATATTGTTCAGTTTCAAGATGGTCCCATTTGTATTTACATTTCCAGGCGTCAATGGTTTCCTCCTTACCAGCCGAGCCAGGAAGCCCACTGGTCAGGGAACTTGGCCTTCATATCAATTTCCGCTACAGTCTGTGGCTTCCCTTTAATCACTCTTCCAACCCTGACAATAGAGCTATAGCGATGGTCTGTTGGAGTAATCGTTACCAATTGACCGCCAAATTCCCTCAACCCTGGCCAGTTCCTGAAACTTTCAAAGGCGTCTTTAATTCCAGGCCCATCTAGTTTTCCTGCTTTATCAGCCTTTTTCATGGCCTCTACAGCTAAGGTGACCTTCACCCAACCCTGAACCGTTCGGATGAGTCTATTCTCAAGCGGAACGCCCGGATTCAGCTTCTTGCAATAATCAATGACCTTCTTTTTTGCTGGATATTCGTCGATAAAGAGGGCACATGCAATCAGACCCATTGCGCCTTCGGCGGCGGCTCCGCCCAACTTAGGAAGGTTTTCATCAAACCCCCAGTTATTAACGATATGATCTGCGCCGAGTCCAAGGGCATAGCTATCCTTGATAGCGGCGGATACGGACATCGTGGTATTTCCATGCCATACAAGATTAGCGCCAAACCCTTTGGCTGCGATCACTTGGCTTTTGGTATCCAGGGCAAACAAAGAAATATTTTGATCAGAACCGACTTCAAACCCAAGGAGCGCGGCTTGGTCTTTGATGGCTTTGATGGGTGCGGAAGCATAGGGGGAATCAAAGGCATAGAAACAGGCGAACTTGGGTTTGCCGCCTTTTTCTCTTAAGGCTTTCCATTTTGGATCTTTCTTCCAAACTTCCTCGAACCAGTAAGTGATTGCGCCACGGGCATTGGTTGAATAATCCGTTCCGTAAACGAAGTTGTAAGGAGTCTTCTTGGGATCGCATAGATGACCCGAAAAGGAACTGGAGAGGTATGGCATTTTGTCGGCATTGACCGTTGGAGAGAGGGCTTCCGTGTCCCCCGTTCCCCATCCTAAGACCATTACGACCTTATCGTAATCCCTGAATCGTTTGTAAGTGGTGACGGCTTCAGGGACCCGATATCCGTAGTCATACTGGAACAAACGGATCTTTTTCCCGTTGATGCCACCCGTATCATTGTAGTATTGGACTGCCTCTCGGACTCCCAAGGCCTCATCCTTTCCCACATCGGAAGTGCCGCCTGTGGTATCCTGGAGAGCGCCGAGTCTAATCTCCTGTGCTTGCCCAAAGATGCTTGAACCAGTAACACCTATGATCAGGGATATCATCACAATCGTAAATATTCTGATTCTCATTTTTTTACCTCCTATGAATTTGACGTGATACGTGCTTGGCGATTTGTCGATAGATCTATGAATCCGCCACGATTCTCCACACGATTCGCTTCGGGTTTAGTTTCGCTCACAACTCTTCTCCCCCCACCATCCGACGACGTCGCATCACCCCTTTCCTTAGCTCGTGACCGTGTCCGTGATCCGTGTCCGTATCTCTTTCTTTTCGACGGTCACGGACGCGGGGCACGCCTGGGTGCCCGAACGCCCGCACTTCGGTGTGCAGGCAGGCGACACGGTTAATAAGAAAACGGCCAAAGGTTAAAATAGTTCTTAATCTGCCACCAACGATAAGAAATTCCGTTAGGTTCATAGATAAGGAACAGTGCAATGGCCAGACCAAAGGCCGCCTCTTTGACAAAAAGGAATTTTTCAAGAAGAAGAGGTAAAAAGGGCATGAGATTAACAAAAAATGGATCCTGAGTAAGGGCGAATATCAGAAACTTTAACCCTTCGGGTATGAGGGTCATAAACAATGCACCAAAGATCGTCCCATGGATGCTTCCCACCCCTCCGATGAGGATGACGCCAACAAGCCATAGCGACCAGCCAAACTGAAAGTGTTCCGGGCTGACGGCTGCAAGGGATGTCACCCAAAAGGCCCCTGCAATTCCTCCGAAGAACCCTGCTACGAAGAAAGCGAGTAACTTATATAAGACGATATTGACCCCCATGGTTTCCGCGGCAATATCATTATCGCGGATAGCAATCCAGGCCCTACCGATCTTTGATCGAAGCAGATTTGACATTGCTAGGGTACATAAGACTACTAATATGACCATCAGATAATAAATTTCCTTTTCAGATTGAATTACCCATGGACCAATTTTGATCGTCCCCGGAGGAATAGAGAAGGCAACTCCTCTGCCTCCGATTTGACTGACATATTGAGTGATGAAAAATTCTACAGTAATAAACTGAGCTGCCATGGTTGTCATAATGAGGTAAAACCCCTTCACACGCGCGGAGGGGAGCCCGAATAAGACACACCATAAGCCGCCAGTGATCCCTCCCAAAATGAGTGTGATGGGATAAGGAAGATGTAATTGAAGCAAGAGGAGCGTACTGGTATAGGCTCCTACTGCAAGAAATGCAGCGTGGCCTAAAGTGACCTGCCC
>Ga0187771_10002761_pt1 | contig 12157 bp, 7 predicted proteins | sample 0116_SJ02_MP15_1_FD_133139 | JGI IMG/M metagenome (GOLD analysis project Ga0187771, IMG submission 133139) | Tropical peat soil microbial communities from peatlands in Department of Meta, Colombia - 0116_SJ02_MP15_10_MG | ecosystem: Environmental > Terrestrial > Soil > Wetlands > Peat | place... | reverse complement strand
TGGTGACAGCATGCCGGTTGCCGGGTGGATTCAGTTCCTCAAAGAGGCGCGGTTCGAGTCTATTGATACGCTTCTGCGCGACGCGGATGAAGTGATTTTGGCCGCCGCCAAGCCCTGAAGCAGCTACGGCTCGAGGGGCGAACGGAGCGACCCCACGCTTACCAACCGAAGGGAGGGGCACCCACAACTGGCGGAAGAGCTGTCCTCAACCACGCAGTGTCACTACGCCGCCGTTTCCGTCCACGGTGATGCGCTGCCCGCTGTGGATGCGGTGGGTCGCGATGCCGGTTCCGAGCACCGCAGGGACGCCGTATTCCCGGGCCACAATGGAACTGTGACTCAATGGGCCACCCACATCCGTGACAATCCCGGAGGCGAGGGCGAACAGAGGCGTCCACGCGGGCGTGGTGATCTTGGCGACGAGAATATCGCCCGGCTTCATGTGGTCGAACTCTTCAGGACCGTGAATGACACAGGCCTCGCCAGCCACGCGGCCCGGGCTGGCGCCAATTCCTCTGATGATGCTGCCTGCCGTCTGGCCACTGCGCGCGGGCAGCCAGCGGGTGACGTTGATGCCGTACATCCGCATGACACCCTTGACCGGCAGCGCGACCGGCGGCGTGACCTCATGCGCATGGTTCCAGGTGGCGCGACGTTCCTCGATCACGCGACGAAAATCGCCGGCGGGCTGACCGGCATCGAGCGCGCGCGCCGCTCCCTCCACCTCGTCCCAGTTCAACCAAAAGATCTCGTCGCGTACGGCGATTGCCCCGGCCGCGACGATCCGGCCGCCCACTTCCCGCAACATCCGCCGCAGCACGGGCCATCCCAGGCCGACATCGGCGAGCGCGTCTTCGCGCCGCGGCGTCCAGCGTTGCGCCCACGGGAGCACGCGCCGGAACAAGCGCCGCCGCAAGCCCCTCAGGCGCGCCAGCACCGACTCGGTAGCCTGCTCCCGCGCGGCTACGGATGCCGCCTGCCTTTCGTACGGGCTGCGGCCTTGCCCCGCGACAAAGTACTTGAGCGTTTCGAGCAGTGACACCGGGTCGTCGGCGGGCACGGCCTTGGCAAAATCCAGGTCGTAGACGGCGTGACCATGACGATTCAGATGTTCCGTAAGCCGGCCGATGAATTCGCGCCAGTCTTCGCCGTTGCCGAAAGGCGCCGATTGCGATTCGTAGGCCGCCGCAATGTCCTTGGCACTTGTCCGCGCCAGATATCCGGCGAGTTCGCTCCGCCCGCGCGCCCACATGGCCAGGTCGTAGAGCGACTTTTCCGCGCGGATCGGCTCGCTATCAAACCCCAGCAGGAAGGTCATTGCCGGCGGATCTCCCTTGCGCTTAATGAGGCGGTTGTAAAGGATTGTAAAACTCGCTTCGCCAGCATTCACGGCGCTGAGGATGAGCTGGACGCTGAGATAGTAGTTCGCCGCCGCTTGGACGATCTCGCGCGCGCCGGCGAGCAATTCGAACACGGGCGTCGCAGCCAGGTTGGGACCCGTCCACCTGCCGGCCACCTCCGCATAGCGCGGGCGGGTTCCTTCGGCCCAGCGCGCCCGGGCCGAGCGGTGCATCCGCACCAGCACGGGCAAGGCGAGAAGCAGTTGTGCCCACTGCCCCGCGGTCAACTTAAAATCGTAATACGCGTACTCGTGGATCGTCACCAGCGCGAAATCCTTGCCTGTCAAACGCCGCATCCGCATCTCTTCCAGCATCGCCTCTAACGCCTGGTTCCAGAGCGGCAGGGCCAGGCTGGCGAACAAGGGTGACAGCGGATCGGGAAGCAATTCGGCCACGCTGCCTCGCATGTATTGGTGCCCCGCGCGCGGCAACTTCCATTCGAGCGTCGCGGGCGATTCAGGCAGCCCGGTCACGGGCCGCGCCTGCACGATGAAAATCCGCCCATCGCACATGGCCCATTCGATGTCCATCGGCTGGCCGTAGAGCTGTTCGATCTTCACGCCGAGCCGCGCGAGTTCTGCGGCTTGCGCCGGCTGGAGCGCGGCTCGTTTGCGCTTGCCGGGGGGAACAGGCTCCTCGCGCGTACCCTGGTCGAATCGCACGGTCATGACGTCTTTGCTGGCGATTTCCTGCGATGCAATCGCGCCCGTCTGCTTGTTGATGATGACGGAGTCCGGAGTGACCCGGCCGCTCACGATGGCTTCACCCAAGCCCCAGGCCGCGTTGATGACCAGTTCGTCGCGCGCGCCCGTCACTGGATTTACGGTGAAGACCACGCCTGCGACTTCCGCCGGAACAAGCTGTTGCACAACGACGGCGATGGCTACGTCTTCAGGACGAATTCCATGCCGCTGGCGGTAACCGATGGCGCGCCCGGTCCACAGTGAGGCCCAGCACCGGCGGACCGCAGCGATTACCTCATCGGCGCCGCGCACGTTGAGGTAGGTCTCCAGTTGGCCCGCGAAGGACATGCCCGGCAAATCCTCCGCCGTGGCCGACGAACGCACGGCCACGGGAACATTGGCGCCCAGCTGGCCGTACGACTGCCGAATCATCTCCGCGATGTCGCCGGGCATCGTCCCTTGTTCGATGAGGGACTGGATTTGTGCTGAGGCGCGATCGAGCGTGGCGGGATCGCTGGCTTGTGCCCGGACTGCGGCGGTCTGAATCGCTTCAGCGAGATGGTTTTCCTCCACGTAGCGGCGATAGCCGTGCGTGGTGATGTGGAAGCCAGGCGGCACGGGCAGGCCGGCCGCCACCATGCGCGCAAGCGATGCGCCCTTGCCGCCAACCCGTTCCAGTGTTGCGAGGGGGCTATCCAGACTGAGAATCAGTGGAGCGGCTTGGGGTGAAGTCATTGTGGGTTTCCATCCTCTCCCCAGCCCGCCTGCGGTGCGCAACGGATCGGCCGCGCCCGGTTCGGCCGCCTGCAGATCCAAGCATAACCTCAGCGCACAGATGCTCCGTTTCGGCCTTGAGCCGTCGCCAACACGGTAGACACACTCCGCATATCCCGGCTGTGACTCTGGGCACCGGTGTGTGTGACGTGCGGAGGGTGACTATGATCAGATATGAGACGCGCTAGACCTAGGGATAGAACACCCTGCATTGACACGACTCGGAGCGGTTCCTAACATGACTTGCGCCTGGGAATTGACCCCACCCTAACAAAACGAAGGGCGGGACACCCGCCCAATAGAGTGCGCCTAGAGAGATGATCGGACAGACCATCGGCAACTACCGAATCCTGGAGCGCCTGGGCGGCGGCGGAATGGGCGTGGTGTACTCGGCGGAAGACACGCGGCTGGGCCGGCGGGTGGCGGTGAAATTCCTGTCGGAAGAAATGGCCCGCCGCGGCGGGCAGGCGCTCGAACGGTTCGAACGCGAGGCGCGCGCGGCCTCGGCGTTGAATCATCCGAACATCGCTACGGTGTACGACGTGGGAACGCACGAAGGCCGGCCGTATCTGGTGATGGAGCTGGTGGAGGGGCGGCCGCTGGACCAGAAATTGCGCGAGCGGCGGCCGGATGCGGGGACGCTCGTCGACTGGGCGATTCAAACCGCGGACGCGCTGGACGCGGCGCACGCGAAAGGGATCGTGCATCGCGACGTGAAGCCCGCGAACTTGCTGGTGAACGCGCGCGGGCAGGTGAAGGTGCTCGACTTCGGGCTGGCGAAAGTGGCGGAACCCGCCGCGGCGGGCGGGGGCGCGGGAACGCTCTCCGCGGGACCGACCGTGGACGAGTTGCTGACCAGTCCAGGCGTGGCGGTGGGCACGGTGGCCTACATGTCGCCGGAGCAGGCGCGCGGCGACGAGCTGGACGCGCGATCGGATCTGTTCAGCCTGGGTTGCGTGATTTACGAGATGGCGGCGGGACGGCGGCCGTTTGAAGGGAAAACTGCGGCAGTGGTGTTCCACGCGATTCTGGAGCGGGAGCCGGCGCCGGTGCGCGAAGCGAATCCCAGTGTGCCGGCAAAACTGGAAGAGATTGTGGCGAAGGCGCTGGAAAAGGATCGTGAGATGCGCTACCAGACGGCCGCGGAGCTTCGCGCGGACCTGAAGCGGCTGAAGCGGGACCTGGAATCGGGGCGCAGCGCGGCGCCCGGAGTTTCCGCGAGCAGTACAACGGCTCCAGCCGCGCCGGGCACGGCAACGCCTTCGAGCGGCGTTCCCACCGCTTCGTCCGCGTCCGCCCCAACGCTGCTCGCGCCGAAAGCCGCGCCGAACATCTGGAAGCGGATGCTCACGCCGGGAGGAATCGGGCGAGTGGTGGCGCTGGCGCTCGCGGCGGTGCTCGGCTATCGCTTGCTGCTAATGCGGCCGAGCTCGAAGTCCGTGCCGAATGCGGAACCCGCCCCGCCGTTCTCTTCTCTGACTGTCACACGCCTCACGGCGACCGGCAACGTCTTTGGCGCAGCGATTTCCCGCGACGGGAAATACGCCGCCTACATCACGGTAAACGTAGCGCTCGAGGACAGCATTTCCATCCAGCAAATCGCCACCCGCAGCACCGTCGAGCTGCTGCGGCCGCAGCCGGCTAGTCTGGGCTCGCTGGCGTTCTCTCCCGACGGCTCGTTCGTTTACTACACGCAGCGTGGAGCTGGAAAGGAATCCAGCTATTACCAGATTCCCGCCCTGGGGGGGACGCCAAGGCTCGTTGCCTCGGGCGCGCTCTCCAATGTCGCGCTTTCCTTCGACGGCAGCCGGATCGCCTACGTGGGCAAGTTGGCGGAAGAGACGCAACCTGCTCTGGTGGTAGCGGGAATCGGCGAGAAGGCGGAAGCGGCGCGCGCGATCCTTCGAAACGTGGATGCTCCGACTCTCGACCACCTGGCGTGGTCGCCAGATGGGCAGAAGATCGCGCTCCTGGAAGCGCGGCCCGACCCCTCCAACCTTTACGTAGGGCTGATGGTGGCGGACGTGGCCAGCGGCACGCTCCAGGCCCTGAGTTCGCAGCGCTGGCGTGGCGGCTTGGGCGGACTGGCGTGGCTTGCCGACGGCAGCGGTCTGCTGTTCCACGTGCGCGACCGGACGGGCGCGCCGGCGCAGGTCTGGTACGTCTCTTACCCGGGGGGCGCGGCGCGGCAGGTGACCAGCGATCTTCTCGGCCACGGGACCAGCATGAGCATCGCGGGCGATGGGAAGTCGTTCGTGGACATTCAGACCGACCAGGTCTCCAATCTCTGGATTGCGCCGAAGGGAGAGGACAAATCCGCAAGACAGATCACTTCAGGCCGGTCGGATGGAGCGCAGGGAATGTCGTGGACGCAGGATGGAAAACTGATCTACGCCTCCGACGTCAGCGACTCGTGGCAGCTTTGGATGACCGACGCACAGGGCAGCGCGCCGCGCCAGTTGACCACGGACAAAGTCTGGCACTCGTGGCCCACGGTGTGCCCCGGGACGGGACGCGTGTTCTTCGCCTCCGACAGTACGGGCCAGTTCCAGTTGTGGAGTGCCGGCCTGGAAGATGGCCAGCTCCGGCAGGAATCGTCGGGCGAGAACCAATTTCTCGACCCGGACTGTTCGCCCGACGGTTCCTGGCTGGCGGGCCTGGAAGCACCGAAAGGCGCGCTCGTAAACGTGTTTTCGAGGGGGAAACCGGTGCGCCGGGAGCGCGAAAGCGGGCAGGTGCGCACGCTGTTCGAAGGCATCGCCGAATTTCCGAAGATTTCGCCGGATGGGAAGCGGGTCGCGTTCCTTTACCACCTGCCGGGTTTGCCGGCGGGGGCGCCGGACGCGGCGAGGATGGGGATCGCGTCCGCCGCGGGCGGGGGGCTGGAGAAATCGTTCGAGGTGCCTGCCTCGCCGTATGCCATTCCCAATGTCCGGTGGATGCCCAACGGAAAGGCGATTGTGTACATGCTGCACCTCGCGGGGGCTACGAATCTCTGGGTGCAACCGCTCGATGGCGGAAAGCCGAAGCAATTCACCCACTTCGGCGAAGGTCTGATCTTCAACTTTGAGTGGTCGCGCGACGGAAAGATGCTGGCGCTGGCGCGCGGCTCGTATTCGAGCGACGCGGTGCTGTATACGACCGCGCGCTGAGCGCGGCAAGTCCGGAGGGAGCCTGCGGGGTCAGAGTGGCCGGTCGGTGAGCTTCTTCTTCTTTTTCTGTTCTTCGATCTCGCGTTCGTATTCGGCGAGTTCTTCTTCGGTGTAGTAGTACTCGTCACGGGAAGCGAACATGGAGCTGGCCGCGGCGGTGTTCTTGGCTTTTTTGCCGCTCGTGGCGCGTTCCTGCTTTTCGAAGGCGAACCCGCGTTCCCGGGCCGTTTTGGTGACGAACTGGGCCTGGAGGAGCAGGTCGTTCACCTTTTCCATGAAGTCGTTGAACTGGTAGGGCTTCATGGCGTAAGGCAGCCGCGAGGTTTCCAGCACGGGAATGGCCTGTGTGGCGTCGCCGAGCGGGACGATGAACAGCACGCGCACGCGGGATTTGCCGTCTTCGACCGGCGGCGCCTGGGCCAGTTCCTTCAGTATCTGGAATAGAGGGCTGGACAAATCCGCCAGCGAAAGATTGGCGACGACCAGCGCCCAGGTGCCCCGCGCGAGCTCCTGCATGGCTTCGTCCACATCGCCGATGATTCTTACCTTCCAGCCCTCGCCGTCCATCATCATCTGGATGGCGCTCTGGGATTCGGCATCGTCTTCGAGAACGAGGATGTTGATCTCTTTGGGCACGGGCGAACTCCGCAGGCAAGGACAGTATACGCCAGAGCCGCGGTGGCGCAGCCACCGGAGGCTGCGGGCTTCCAGCCGTGCGGGGCACCCCCACGCGCCGCTCCCAGGGAAACAAAAAGCGAAAGATTGTGCTTGACATGGCGAACGAAAAGCGAATATTATCGGCGAATCGCGAGGCGGGCTTTGGCCACTTCACCCACTCTTCGTTCCGGGCCCCCGGCGTTCTCTCCCGCACTTGGCGAGAGGCAGCGCCGCCGGACGAAGTCGGTAACCCCCTCACTTTTCCCTGACCCCAGGGACGGCCAGCCCGCGACGGAAGGCGTCCCCACGCCCCCTCGGGGCCCGTGCCCGAGCGGGGACGCCACGACCCCGATCAGCGGGATCGCTCGCCTCGCAGCCTCCTCTCCGCTGGTGGAGGAGAAGCGCCAGACGGAGTACTACCTGCTGCCGGTAAAGTCCCTGCTCAACCGCTGCACTTCCGACCGTGTGCCTTTCCCATGGACGGTCAACCCGTATCGTGGCTGCGAGTTCGGCTGCCGGTACTGCTACGCGAGGTACACACACGAGTACATGGAGCTGGAGCCGGAGGAATTCGAACGGAAGATCTATGTGAAGGGCGCGAGCGGGGAGCTGGCGGCGCGCGAGCTGGCATCGCCGTCGCTGCGCGGGCAACACATCGCCATCGGGACGGCGACGGATCCATACCAGCCCGCCGAAGAACAGTTCGGCGCGACACGCGCGATTCTGGAGGAGATGGCGAAGCGGGAAGGGCTGTCCCTTTCGATCATCACGAAATCGAACCGAGTGGTGCGCGACGCGGACTTGATCCGGCGGATCAGCGAGCGGTCGGAGATATCGGTGAATCTTTCGGTGACCACGCTCAACCAGCGGCTGGCGCGGCGGCTCGAGCCGCGGGCGCCGCGGCCGGATCTGCGTTTGGCGGCGGTAACGAAGTTGCGCGAAGCGGGGATCGCCGCCGGCGTCTTTGTGATGCCGGTGCTGCCGGGGATTACGGATCGGGAGAGCGACCTGGACGCACTGGCGCGCGCGGCGCGGGATGCGGGGGCGCAATGGCTGGCGGCGAGCGTACTGTTCCTGATGCCGTCGTCGCTGAAGGTTTTTCTGCCGTACCTGGAAAAAGAATTCCCGCGCCTGGCGCGCCGCTACCGGGAGTGGTACACGCGCAACCCGTACGCTCCGGAGGAATACCGGAAGAAGATCTCCGCGCAGTTTGCCTCGCTGCGCGCGAAATACGGGCTGGGCAGCCGGCCGGAGGCGCGCAGCGGCGACTCCTCGCTGTCGCCTCAGCTCGAACTGGGTTGGGCAGCCGCTTAAAGGCAAAAAGGCGAAAATCGAAAACCGGCAGGAGTGAACGGCGGGATTCGCGCCCAATGCATACTCTGGGCGGCCGGTTTTCGATTTTCGTTTTTCGATTCTTCAGGGAACGATGATGCGGGGCGCTTCGCGCTCCGCCGCCGCGACCTGGGGGAACTGCACGCGAAGAAAATCGAGAAACGCGCGGCAGCGTGACCGTCCATTCGAGCGCACGCGCAACACTCGTGCGAGAAAGACGGTGACGTACTGCACGTCGCTCTCTTTCGCGACCGGAAGAGCAGCGCGAGCGAGTTGCTCCTTCTTCAACTGCTCGATGGCTTCGCGAAGCTTTCCGTACAGCGCGCGCGCCGGGCCGCCCTCCGGAGGCTTTTCGTAGTAGAGGCCCGAGGCGAGCGTGCGATAGGTTTCGGCCAGCGCATGGAGCGCGGAGGCGACATCCGCGTCGGCCAGACGCGGCGCTTCGGCCACAAACCCGAGGATCGTGGTGCCGATCGCCGCAACGAGCGGCCGGTTGACGTCGAGCACCCCGGTGGGCAGCTCCACATCCGGGAAGGGCAGCTCGGCGGGAGGAACCGGCTGGCGATGCTGCTCTTCCTGCTCGCGCGCGCGGATCAGGTAGATGCAGTCCCGCGGGCAATCGAGGGTTAGCTCCCGCTCGGTGCCGCAGCAGATGGTGCAGATCGTATCACCGCGCGCGGGGCAGTAGCGCGAGGCTTTGCGCCGTTCGCAAATGGGGCAGGTCATTGCTTTCCAGGGGGCCTCGGTGTCCCGTTTTTCACGTGTGTGCCGCACCTGATCCGCGCGGGGAGCGGTTGCGCCTCGCCTGCCAGCGCCTGCCCGCGGTAGGCAGGGCAGGCAGGCTCAGGAAGAATGCTTCGGCGTGGTCTTGGTGAGCAGCGAAAGCAGGAGCTGGGCGCCCGAAGTGGGCTGCGCCTTTCCGCGTCTCACCACGTCCATGGCCGTGTATTCGTGGCCGTAAATCGCTTTGTTCGCGTCCACGTCTTCTTCCAGATTGGCGCCTTCCAGAGACACGCCGGCAAATACGCCGCGAGCCCGCGAATAGGAAAGGACCTCGGCCTGCATCATGGCGTTAGTCTGAGCGTCGGCGGTGCGGCCCACCGGCCCGAGGGCCACGGAGGCATCAGCGCCGAGCTTCACCTTGCCCTTCAGGATGGCCTTCACGCCGCCGTCGTTCATCACCAACAGCACGTAATCGGTGGCCTGGCCTCCGATTTGAAAGCCGATGTTTCCGCCGATCAGCCGGAACATGGAGGGAGCCGACCAGGGGCCGTTGTAATCGTCGCCGCCCCGGCAGGTGATGGCGCCGCGGCCGTAGCTTGCCCCCACGATGAACGCGCCTTTCTTTACCGCAGGAATCACCATGACGCACACCGCTTTGTTCAATATGTCGCCGGAGATGGTATCGGGCATGGCGAGAATTTCTTTCATCACCGTGCCGCAATCCTCGAGCCGCTCTTCGATCTTGGTTTTTTCGCTCGCCGCCAGTGGCAGGGTCAGCAGCAACAGAGACAACATGGATGCCGCAAGTTTCCTCACGGAAGCCTCCCCCGGATAATTCCGGTTTTCTCCAGGCCCAGGGCTGCGAATTATCTTCTCACAGTCAGTGAGGAAACACCGAATCCGACGGCTCGGGGGAGATCGCCATGCGCCTCGCGCCGCTGGCTGCCCGGCGTAACGCGCCCACCGGCCTGTGTGGCCTATAATTTCCAGGTTGTGCCGAGCCGCCCGGCTGTGCAGTGGGAACGCAGCGAAGCTCGGAATTGGAAACTCGCCCCTGAGGCCGCAGATGGGAGCTGAACGCCAGCGCGTAATCACGGTTTTCGGCAGCTCGCGGATTGCGGAAGGCGATGCGTTCTACGCCGAAGCGCGCGCCCTCGGCCGGGCGCTCGCCGCCGCGGGCTTTGTGGTCTGCTCGGGAGGCTACGGGGGCGTGATGGAAGCGGTAAGCCGGGGCGCAAAGGACGCGGGAGGGCGGACGCTGGGAGTGACGGCCGCGGCGTTCCGCTCGCGGGTAAACCGCTGGGTGGACGAAGAGTTTCGTGTGACCACGTGGGAGGAGCGCCTGTTCGAGTTGGTGCGCCGCGGGCAGGGATACGTGGCCTGCCGCGGCGGGACGGGCACACTGGTGGAACTCGCGGTCGTCTGGGAGATGCTGAACAAACGGATCATGCTGCACAAACCCTTCGCCGTCCTCGGCGGCTTTTGGGAACCGGTGCTGGAACGCGTGCGCGAGGTGGAGGGCCTTGCCGAATCCTCCAGGAGCGCCACCGGCGCCTCGCTCATCTGCACGTGCGCCCGACCCGACGACGCCGCAAAATTCCTTGCCGAGGAATTGCTGCGCTGATCCGGAGGCTTTGCGTCCGGCGGCCACGGTTGCGCTCGCGGCTCCGCGAAGGACAGTTTGGAAAGAAGAAAGGCCTATGTCGCGTCCGGCTGAAGAAACGCTCGAATTCGCCAGCCTGCGGGAACTCCTGCTGGGGTACACGACGTGTGCGCCCGGTCGCCGGGACATCGAAGCGCTTTCGTTCAGCCGGGATCGCGTGGCGCTCGAGGGCGCGTTCGCCTCGATCGCGGAGGCTACCGCATGGCTCCGAGCCGGGCGCGAATTGGGCTTCGGCTCGCTGGCGGATCCCGCGCCGTGGCTCGTGCGGCTGGCCGTTCGCGTGAATGTGCTGGCGCCGGCGGAGCTGCTCGATGCCGCCTCGCTCGCCGACACCACCGCGGACCTGAAAGCCACTCTGCGGCACGAAAGCGAAAAGTTTCCCCGGCTGGCGGGACGGGCCGCTACGCTGCCCGACCTCGGCTGGCTGGCTGCCGCAGTCCGCCGGGCGATTCTCCCAAACGGGGAAATAAGCGACGACGCTTCGCCTGAATTGCGGCGCATCCGCGCGACTCTGGTCAAAGCGCGCGAGAAGATTCAGGAAGACCTGCGGCGCATCCTGCGCGCCCGCGGCGAGCAGCCGGGCGAAGACTACATTACGCTGCGCAACGACCGCTACGTGATCCCCGTGCGCGCCGCCGACCGCCGCAACGTTCCGGGAGTGATGCACGGGGCCAGCCACACCGGCCAGACGGTGTTCATCGAGCCGCTGGAAACACTCGAGGCCAATAACCAGCTCGTGCAGCTCGCCGAAGACGAAGCGGCGGAGATCGCGCGAATCCTGGAAGAGCTGACGGAACGCCTGCGGCAGGCGCTCACGCAGCTCGAGGCCGCGGCGGAGGCGATTGCGCTGTTTGATTCCGTGTTCGCGCGCGCGCGATTCTCCCGCGAATTCGCCTGCACCCTGCCCGTGTTTTCCGCCGAGGCGCGGCTGGCGCTCGAAGCCGCGCGGCATCCCGTGCTGGAAGCGCGCCTGCGACGCGCGGCCGAGGGCCGCTCGATCGTGCCCATGTCGCTCGAACTGGGCGGCGCCGCCACGGTGCTGGTGATCAGCGGGCCCAATACCGGCGGAAAAACCGTGGCGCTGAAAACTGTCGGGCTCGCCGCGCTTTCGGCGCAGTGCGGCATTCCCGTGGCTGCCGAACGCGCCGAGCTGCCCCTGGTGGACCGCGTGCTCGCCGATATCGGCGACGAGCAATCCATCGCCGCCGACCTCTCCACGTTTTCCGCTCACATGCTGAACCTTCGCGCCATGCTCGAGGCGGCCACCGGCCAGTCCCTCGTGCTCGCGGACGAAATGGGCACGGGCACTGCGCCCGAAGAGGGCTCCGCGCTGGCCATCGCGCTGCTCGAGGAATTCCGCGCGCGCGGCTGCCTGACGCTCGCGACCACGCATCATGACCGGCTGAAGGCCTACGCCTCCACAACCCCCGGCCTCGTCAACGCGGCGGTCGAGTTCGACGGCAAGAACCTGCGGCCCACCTATCGCCTGCTTCTGGGCGTTCCCGGCCTATCGAGCGGAATTGCCATCGCGCGGCGGCTGGGCCTTCCGGCCTCGGCGCTGGAGCGCGCCGAGCGGGAAATGACCCCCGAAGCCCGCGAGGCCGGAGCGCTCATTGCCTACCTGCATCGCAGCCGCGAGGAGCTGGATGAAATCCGGCGCGCGGCAGCCGCGGAACTCGAGCGGCTGGAAGCGGAACGCAACGCGCTGCGCACGGAATGGACGGAGCGCCAGCGGCGCCGCATCACGGAACTCGAAGCAGGCATGGAGCAAAC
>Ga0187771_10002760_pt1 | contig 12166 bp, 11 predicted proteins | sample 0116_SJ02_MP15_1_FD_133139 | JGI IMG/M metagenome (GOLD analysis project Ga0187771, IMG submission 133139) | Tropical peat soil microbial communities from peatlands in Department of Meta, Colombia - 0116_SJ02_MP15_10_MG | ecosystem: Environmental > Terrestrial > Soil > Wetlands > Peat | place... | reverse complement strand
GGATAATGCCGGAGAAGAAGCCAGACGCCGCCTTGTTCGGCTTGCCCGGCCGCACCACGATCGACGGCAGGCGGATACCGACGCCTTCGAGGAATCCGCGCCGCGTATAGTCGGCGAGCAGCATTTCGCAGATCGCCTTCTGTGTGCCGTAGGAAGTGAGCGGCGTGAGATGGAAATCGTCGGCGATCGCCTCGGGGAACGGCGCGCCGAACACCGCGATCGACGAAGTGAATACGAGCTTCGGCGTGTAGCCGTCGCCGCCCAAGCGGATGGCTTCGAGCAGTGCGCGCGTGCCGTTGAGATTGACGCGATAGCCTTTCTCGAAATCGGTCTCTGCCTCGCCCGACACCACGCCGGCGAGATGGAAGATCACATCCGGCCGGCCGGCGATCGCCCGCGGCGCTGCTCCCGGCGCCGAGAGATCGGCGGTGGTCAATTCGACTTGACCGGCAAAGCCCGCCGGCCGTTCCCGCGCCACCACGTCGATCAGCGTGAGCCGCTCGATCGTTTTGCCGTTGAGGCTCGCGTCTTTGGCAAGCCGCGCCGTCAGCTTGCGGCCGATCATGCCCGCCGCGCCGGTGACCAGAATGTGCATTTACGACCTCGCTTTGCTGTTGTCCGCCGGCTCGTAGCGGTCGATGCGGCCGAGATCCGGGAAGAGCAGCATCCAGATGCCGGCGATGAGCAGGGAGCCGAAGCCGCCGATCAGCGCCGAGCCGACCGCGCCAAACGAGGCCGCATTGACGCCGGCGCGGAACTCGCCGAGCGTATTCGACGAGCCGACGAACAGGTAGTTGATTGCGCTCACTCGTCCGCGCATGGCATCCGGCGTCTCGATCTGCACCAGGGAAAAGCGGATCACGACGCTCACCGCATCGGACGCGCCGAGCATGGCCAGCGCGAGCAGTGAGACCGGAAACGACTTCGACAGCGCGAACACGATGGTCGCCAGGCCGTAGATCGCCACGACCGAGAACATCTTGCGCCCGATATGGCGTTCGACCGGATGCCGCGACAGCACGACGGTGGTAAGCAATGCGCCAACCGCCGGCGCCGAGCGCAGCAGGCCGAGCCCGCTCGGGCCGACCGCTAGAATGTCACGCGCGTAGATCGGCAACAGCGCCGTGACGCCGCCGAGCAGCACCACGAACAAATCGAGCGTAATGACGCCAAGCAGCCGGCGCCGCGTGCGGATGTACTCGAAGCCAGCCATCACCGAGGCGAACGTGGGCGGCTCGCGATTGGCGACCTGACCTTTGCCCTGCACGAAACTCAAGAGCGCGATGGAGGCGATGAAAAACGCAAGGCAAATAACGCTCACCAGTGTCGCGCCGGCCGCATAAATGAGGCCGCCGAGCGCTGGGCCGCAGATCACCGCCACCTGGTTCGCCGAGGTCCATGCCGCCACCGCGCGCGGCATCATCGCTGCCGGCACCAGCGCCGGCACCAGCGAATGCGCGGTCGGCAATTCGAAGGCACGCGCGCAGGCGATGAAGAACACCGCGCCGAACAGGAGCTCGCGCGTCAAGACGCCGGCAAGCAGAGCAAGAGTGATCACCACCGCGACCAGCGCATGCATGGCCTGCGCCACTCGCATGATCAGACGGCGGTCGTAGCGGTCGGCGGCGTGCCCGATCAGCAGTGTCAGCAGTACCGCCGGGACGAACTGAATCAGCCCGACCAGGCCGAGGTCGAAAGCGCTGTTGGTGAGCTCATAGACCTGCCAGCCGATGGCCAGCGCCAGCATCTGGTAGCCCATGGTGGAGGCGAGCCGCGCCAGCCAGAACAGCGCGAAGGGCCGTTGCCGAAGGAGCGACGGCGATGCGGAGGCGGAGAGGGGCATACCTATTTAGCGGATTTTTTTCCACTCTGCGTATTCGCGGGAAACGAATTCCGCTGCCGATTCAACTTGGCTGCGAAACCAGCGCCGTTTGCGCTTTTGCAGATCCTCGCGCAGGTCCTCGCGCTGTTCTTGCCGGCCGAGATGGACGGCGGCGAGGTCGCGGCCCATCGACCAGAGCAGGTCGGGATGCAAGAGACGGGCGGCGTCGCGCCGGTCCTCGACATTGATCTTGCGGTTGTTTGGCGACAGCCGCCGCATCAGTAGGTTGCCGCTCGCCGCATACCATGGATCGGGCGAGCGATGTTTGCCGAAGGCAATGTCGTCGAGGTAGATGCGGTTTCCGCCGCCATGCGCGCGCACCCAGCCGGACGGAACCAGCGCCTTGCCCTCGCGCAGCAGCGGCCCGCCATGCCAGACTGCGTAGCCGAGCCAGCGCGGGCGGCCGAGGCTGCCGGTGCCGGCGGTGCGCCGCCAATAGGTGAGGCTGATCGAGCGGTCCGGCAGTGCGGCGGCAAACAGTTCGAGCCACGGATTAGCCGGCCGCTCGTGTTGCTTCTGTTTCAGCGTCGCGCGATATTGGTCCTCGATCTTCTGCCAGAATTTTTCCCGCGCCTTTTCGTCAACGACGAAACGCGTGCGCAGCCACAGATGCTCGCGGTCGAGCACGATTGCCTCCGGCGCGTCGAGGCCTTGCACGTAGCCGCCGAGAAGGTTCGCGCAAATCGCCTTGTGCGAAATTTGGCTCGGCGCCGCGGCAAGCGTGGCGCTGGTGGCGAGCCGGACGAGATCGAGGATGTAGGGCATCTCGGCTGCCTCGTCGTAGTCGTTGACGCCCCAGACGATGCGGCCTTCGCGGTCGGTCCAGGTGCCGAAATTCTCAAGATGAATGTCGCCGACCGCCAATACGCTTGGCGCTTGCGCCAGATCGGGGCAAACATCGAAGATCGCTTCGGCCCACCGCCAATAGGTCGCGCGCAGAAACGAAAAGGCGTTGTCGGACATCGCCTCGTGCTTTTTCTTAAGATCGCGCTTGACGATGTCGCCCTTGAGCTGGGCCGCGAGCCAGCGCTCGTACTCTCTGTTTGCCGCCCGAATGCGCATCGGTGTCCCCGCTCAAACGAAAAGCCTAACGCGAGCTTGCGCCGAACGGAACGGCCATTGCAATCAGGGCCGGTAGACTAGGTTTACGCCGCGGCTTCGCCCGGCCGCGGCGTAACCCCTTCAGGCGGCGAATATTCCGACACCGGATTGTGATCGAACGCGCGCCGCGGCGCCCTTGTCTTGTCGTATCTGGCTGATAGGCAGTGGGCAAGCCGCTAAAGGGCCGCTGCATGGTATCGCTCCCGTTCAAGCTGATGGCGTCTGCCGTTGCCTTTGCCCTTGCTGTCGCCGGCGCGCCGGCCGACGCCAAGGCGCCTAAGCACAGGAAGCACGCGGCCCATGCGGCACGGACGGTCAACCAAACGCGCTACCGTGGGGTCGATCTGTTTCCGGCCGGCCCCGTCTACAATGGGAACGACTACCTCGGCGACGATCCCGACCCGTTCATCCGCCTGCAGCTCTTGCGCGACCTGGGCGCCCACTACGGCGGCGAAGACTGAGCGTCGCTGCCCAATTTGATTTTCCCCGCCCGATCGGGTGAACTGCCGGCCAATTCGGATCGGCTAGCCAATGCCGGGGAGTACGCATGCTGAAAACCATCGCCGCCTTCGACCGCATCGGCGAGGAAAACGCCTTCGCGGTGCTCGCCCGCGCCAATGCGTTGGCCGCGCAGGGGCGCGACATCATCAATCTCGGCATCGGCCAACCGGATTTCCGCACCCCGGATTTCATCGTCGAGGCGGCGATCAAGGCTTTGCGCGACGGCCATCACGGCTACACGCCGGCGGTCGGCATTCCGCCCCTGCGCGAGGCGGTCGCCGCCGATCTCTACAAGCGCTTCAAGGTCGAGGTCTCGCCCGATTCGGTGATGATCATGCCCGGCGGCAAGCCGACCATGTTCATGTCGATCCTGATGTTCGGCGAGCCGGGCGCCGAGATCATGTATCCCGATCCCGGCTTCCCGATCTACCGCTCGATGATCGAGTTCTCCGGCGCCAAGCCGGTGCCGGTGCCGATCCGCGAGGAGAACGGCTTCGCTTTCTCGGCTGAGGAAACGCTCAAGCTGATCACGCCGAAGACGCGGCTGTTGATCTTGAATTCGCCAGCCAATCCGACCGGCGGCGTCACGCCGAAAAGCGAAGTCGACAAGCTGGTCGCCGGCCTCGCGCAGTGGCCCGACGTCGCCATCATGTCGGACGAGATCTACGACCACATGGTCTATGACGGCGAAACCCATGTCTGCCTGCTGTCCTATCCGGACATCCGCAACCGGCTGATCCTCCTCAACGGCTGGTCGAAGACCTACGCGATGACCGGCTGGCGGCTCGGCTATGCGGTGTGGCCGGGCAAGCTCTACGACTATGCGCGCAAGCTTGCGGTGAACCTGCACTCCTGCGTCAATGCCTCGGCGCAATATGCGGGCTTAGCCGCACTGAAAGGGCCGCAGGACGAGGTCTATAAAATGGTCGCCGAGTTCGACAAGCGGCGCAAAGTCGTGGTCGAGGGCCTGAACAAACTGCCCGGCGTGACCTGCGCCACGCCGAAGGGCGCCTTCTACGCCTTCCCCAATATCAAGCGCACCGGCTGGAAGGCGAAGGCGCTGGCCTCGACGCTGCTGGAAGATGCCGGCGTAGCCATCATCGGCGGGCCCGACTTCGGCATTCTCGGCGAGGGCTACGTGCGACTGTCTTACGCCAACTCGACCGAGAATATCCTGAAGGCGCTCGGGCGTATGGGCGAATTCCTCTCCACGTGCAAGGCGGCGTGAACTGGGCCTGTCATTCGACTCGCGTCAGCGCAGCGTGAAATAAAAGCCGATCGCCACGATCGCGAGACCGATGAGCTGCGGCAGGCTGGGGATTACACCGAGCGCGAGATAGCCGACGATCATCGAGAAACCCGGCACCAGCGCTGGGAAGGTCGCCGCGCGGCCGGCGCCGAGCAGGATCACCGCGCGCGCGAACAGATAGATCGGCAACATGCCGGCGAGCAGGCCTTGCACCACCACCTGCAGGAGATTTTCGGCAAGCCCCATGCGCAGCAGTCCGCCGTAGCCGACGATCAGCGCGTGCAGCGGTGCAAATACCACGACCGACAGTGCGCCGACCACGGCGATCGCGCGTGTGCCCGATACTTGCCAATAGCGCAGCAGCGTGCCGAAGGCCGCCCAGAACAGGCCGGCGGTGGCGAACAGCAGGTCGCCGCCGACGCCGTGGCTGCCGATGGTGGTGATCGACTCGATGCCGAACACCACGAGGCCGGCGATGATGGCGACACCGCCCAGCACGCGCTGTCGGCTCGGCCGCTCGCCCAGCACTAGCGTGGCGAGAATGAGCCCTGACAGCGCCGCACAGGCCGGCTGGATGGTGGTGCCGTGCCCGAGCGGTACCAGGAGAAAGCCGCTATAGGCGAGCATGGCCTGCGGCGGGCCTGCCAGCATGCTCATCACCAGACCGCGGCCCCAGCCGATGCCGCCGAGGTCGCCGATCCCGTCGCGCAGCACCAGCGGCATCAGCGCAAGCCCCGACCACAAGAATCGGTGTAGGGCCAGGTCGGCGGCCGAAAAGCCAATGGCCATGCCGTGCTTGGCGGCGACGAAGCCCGCCGCCCAGCCGAACGCTGCGGCTATGCCGCACAGGGCCCCGATCAGGAGAGCGGACCCACGTGCCGCTTGGCTGTCAAATTCCACGCGCTGGCTCCGGCACGACCTGTTTTTATGGAATGGGTCATGCGCGAGTGAACAGGGTGACTTGCCCACGGCTGATACTCTAGGATCGGCACCCTCGTCCAATCGTCAAATCAAAAGCCTCACTTCATCGGGATGGAACGCTCATGGCGAAGTCGCGCAAAGTCATCATCACCTGTGCCGTAACTGGCTCGATCCACACGCCCTCGATGTCGCCGCATCTGCCGGTGACTGCCCAGGAGATCGCTGACGCCGCGATCGGGGCGGCCGAGGCGGGCGCCGCGGTCGTGCACCTGCACGCGCGCAATCCGCAGGACGGCCGGCCCGACCAGACACCAGAGGCCTTCGCCCCCTTCCTCAAGGTGATCAAGCAGCGCTCCAACGTGGTGGTGAACATCACCACCGGCGGCGCGCCGACCATGACCGCGGAGGAGCGCGTGCGGCCGGCGGCGACCTTCAAGCCGGAGGTCGCCTCGCTCAACATGGGCACGATGAACTTCGGCCTCTACCCGATGATCCCGCGCTACAAAGGCAAGTTCAAATACGACTGGGAGGAACCCTATCTCGAGCGCTCGCGCGGCGGCATGTTCAAGAACACCTTCGCCGACATCGAGTACATCCTCACCACCTGCGCCGGCAACGGCACCCGCTTCGAGATTGAGTGCTACGACATCGGCCATCTCTACACGCTCAGGCATTTCCTCGACCGCGGGCTGGTGAAGCCGCCGCTGTTCGTGCAGTCGGTGTTTGGCATTCTCGGCGGCATCGGCCCGCATCCGGAAGACATTCTGATGATGAAGCGCACGGCCGACCGCCTGCTCGGCGATAATTATCACTGGTCGGTGCTCGGCGCCGGCGCCAACCAGATGCGGGTTGCCGCCATGGCCGCCTCGATGGGCGGCAATGTGCGCGTCGGCATGGAGGACTCGCTGTGGATCGGCCCCGGCAAGCTCGCCGAGTCGAACGCGCAGCAGGTGACGACGGTGCGCAAGATCCTCGAGGGCCTGGGCCTCGAGATCGCGTCGCCTGACGAGGCACGCGAGATCCTCTCGCTCAAGGGCGGCGATAAGGTGGCCTTTTAAGCGGCACCTATCAACCGTTCGTTCCCGCGTAAGCGGGAATCCAGAGCTGGATCCCCGCTTTCGTGAGGGCCAGCGGGAAATCTGCAACTGATTTCCCGTTGCTCTCGCCCACGCGAATCCCTCCTATAGGGCGGGAGATTCGCATGGCCTCGCTCGACGTCGTCAGCATTGCGATTCTGCTCGGCAGCCTGCTGGTCCTGGCCGGCATCCTGTCGAGCCTGATCGCGCTGCGCTTCGGCGCGCCCTTGCTACTGGTGTTCCTGGTGCTCGGCATGCTGGCCGGCGAGGGCGGTCCCGGCGGCATCACGTTCGACGACGTGCGCACCGCCTATATGGTCGGTTCCATCGCGCTCGCGCTGATCCTGTTCGACGGTGGCCTGCGCACACGGTTTGCGACTTTCCGCAACGTCCTGGCGCCGGCGACCACGCTGGCGACCGCCGGCGTCTTGATCACCACGTTGGTGACCGCGCCGGTCGCCAAGCTGGCACTCGGCATTTCCTGGGTGCAAGCGCTGCTGGTTGGTGCGGTGGTCGCCTCCACCGACGCGGCGGCGGTGTTCCTGCTGATCAACGCGCGCGGCTTGCGCCTGCGCCCGCGCGTGCGCGCGACGCTGGAGGTTGAATCCGGCACCAACGACCCCTTCGCCGTGTTCCTCACCTTGCTGCTGGTCGAATTCCTGCTGGCCGGCGGGCAAGGCTGGACGCATGCGCTCGTGGTCTTCCTGCGCGATGCGCTGCTCGGCTGCATCATCGGCGTCACCGGCGGTCATGTCATCGCGCTGGTGCTCAACCGGCTCAACCTGCCGCAGGGCCTGCATGCGCCGTTTGTGGCGGTGAGCGCGCTGGTCGTGTTCGCCGCTGCCAATACCGCGCATTCCTCCGGCTTCCTCGCTGTCTATCTCGCCGGCCTGGTAGTGGGCAACCGGCAAACGCGCGCGCACAGTTCGCTGGTCGCATTTCTTGACGCGGTGACCTGGCTGGCGCAGATCGTGATGTTCGTGCTGCTCGGGCTCTTAGTATGGCCGCAGCGGCTCGAGGACACGTTCGGCGCGGCCATCGTGGTCGCGCTGTTCCTGATGCTGGTGGCGCGGCCGGTGTCGGTGTTTCTGTGTCTGGCGCCGTTCGGCTTCCAATGGCGCGAGAAACTGTTCGTGTCCTGGGTTGGCCTGCGCGGCGCGGTGGGCATCTTTCTCGCCTCCATTCCGCTCCTGGTCGGCTTGCCGGCGGCTTACCTGTTCTTCGACGTCGCCTTCGTCGTCGTGCTGTCGTCACTGCTGATCCAGGGCTGGACCGTGGCCTTCGCCGCGCGCAAGCTCGACATGTCGTTTGCGCGCAGCGATCCGCTGCCGCGCCGCGTCGAGCTCGACCTGCCCGGCCAACTCACGCGCGAGATCGTCGGCTATCCGGTGCCGGCCAACAGCCCGTTCCTGCGCCGCGGCCTGATTCCTAATTGGGCGCGGCCGACTTTGGTGGTGCGCGACGAGCAGATTCTCACTCCGGCGGAAGCCGATCCGGTGCGCCCGGGCGACTATGTCTATCTGCTGGCGCCGCCGGAGAAGGCGCAGGCGCTCGACCGCTTCTTCGTTGACATGCCGCCGCCGGCCAAGCCTGATCCGCGCCTGCTCGGCGACTTCTTCGTGCCGGGCAATGCGACGCTCGGCGCGCTCGCCGACATCTATGGGCTGCAGGTCGCGGCCGACCATATCGAAGTGGCTCTCGCCGACTTCTTCGCCGAGCAGCTCGGCCGCGCGGCCAAAGCCGGCGATATCGTGCAGCTCGGCCCGATCGCGCTGTTGGCGCACAAGGTCGACAAGGGTCGCGTCGAAACCGTCGGCTTGCGCTTGGCCGAGCCGGAAGAGACGGCCGACTTGGCCGGCCGCCTCAAAGCGCTATGGACGCGGATCCAGAGCTGGGTTGGATAGTTCGGGCGCTTACTGCGCGCGCCGCGCCCGCGCCGGCCGGTGCTGCACCAGCCAGGCGCCGCCGAACAGCGCGGCGGTCCACATCAGGTCGCCGAACACGGTGCGGTCGAGGAAGGGCACGGCGGCGACATAGCACTGTACCAGACCCTCGAAGGTTCTCGGATAGAGGCCGTTGAACGCCCACACCGCGAGATTCGTGGTGAGGAAGAAAACCAGCGAACACGAGAGCATCGCCGCGACGACCGGCAGCGCCCCGCGCCAACGGCGTGCCAGCATGCCTGCGAAGGCCGGCAGCGTGATGGCGGCGCAGACCACCGCGGACACGCGCCAATCCTCGCCGGCGAGCGCGATATCGCTGAGCAGCACGGCGCCCACCGGCACGATCACGGCAAGCGCCGGCCAGCGCAGCATGCGGCCCGCGAACAGGGCGCTCGCGGCGACCGGCCAGATGCCGGGCACGTGCGGCAGCAGCCGGGCAGCCACGTTGAAGGCGATCAGGAAGGCGATCAGAGCGAGATCCATCCACAGCTCAGCGCGGGCATTGTTCCGTTGCATCGATGTCGTGTCCTCTGCTTCCTCCGCTATGTCTAGCACGTCCGGCGGCCGATTTCACGCCCCGGATTGCGCCCATTCGGCAATGATCCCCGCGACCCGGTCGAGTCCGTCGGTGAGCGCCGACGGGCCCGGCTGCAGGATCAGCGTCGATTTGACCTCGCGCAGCCAGCCGGTGACGACTGCCGGGACCTCGGCGAAGCCCGGCCGCGCCGCTACCTTGGCGGGCACGAACTTCTTGCCGCACCAGGAGCCGATGATGATGTCGGGCCTGGCGGCGATGACCTCGGCCGGCGAGACGATGCGGTCCTTGGCGTTTTTGCGCGCGGCAAGTGCGGGGAACACCTCGGTGCCGCCGGCCGCCTCGATCAGCTCAGACACCCAGCCGATTCCCGAGATCATCGGCTCGTCCCATTCCTCGAAATAGACGCGCGGGCGGCGCGGCAGCCGCAGGCTGCGCTCGTGCGCGGCCTCGACGCGGGCGGCGAGCGAATTCGCGAGCGCATCGGCTTTCTCCGCCGCGCCGGTGAGCGCGCCGAGCGTGCGAATCATTGCGAGGATGCCGGCGACGTCGCGTTGGTTGAAGGCGTGCACCGCGACATTGGCGCGGATCAGCTCGGCGACGATGTCTGCCTGCAGGTCGGAGAAGGCCAGCACGAGGTCGGGCTTGAGCGCGAGGATCTTCGGCACGTCAGCGGAGACGAAGGCGGCAACGCGCGGCTTCTCCTTGCGCACGCGAGCGGGGCGTACCGTATAGCCGCAGACGCCGACGATGCGTCGCTCCTCGCCGAGGAGATAGAGCGTCTCCACGGTCTCTTCGGTCAGACAGACGATGCGCGAGGGCGGAAACATCAATCACCTCATGCCCGGGACAAGCCCGGCTATGACGAAATCTAAGTCAACAACTCTACGCCACCCGTCGCCGCGACTTTGCCATCGTCGAGCCGCACCACGCGCGTGGCGATGCGCGCGATCTCCACGGGATCGTGGCTGACATAGATCATCGGCACCTTCGCCTCGTCGCGCAGGCGCAGCAGATAGGGCACGATGTCCTGCTTGCGCGCGGCATCGAGCGAGGCGAGCGGCTCGTCGAGCAGCAACAGGCGCGGGCGCATCAATAGCGCGCGGCCGATCGCCACGCGCTGGCGCTCTCCGCCCGACAGCTTGCCGGGTCGTCGGTCGAGGAGATGGCCGATGTCGAGCAATTCGACCGCGTGCGCGAACGCCGCCGGGTCGGCCGCTTCACCGCTCATCCAGCGGCCGTAATCGAGATTGTGCCGCACGCTCAAATGCGGAAACAGCCGGCCCTCCTGGAACACGTAGCCGATGCGCCGCCGCCAAGTCGGCAGATTTATGCCGGCGGCCGCATCGAACACCACGTCGCTATTGAGCGCGATGCGCCCGCTGTCCGGTTTGAGCAGGCCGGCGATCATGTTGACGATGGTGGTCTTGCCGGCACCGGACGGACCGAACAGGGCGGTGACGCCGCTTTCGCTGGTGAACGCCACGTTGACGGCGAATTCGCCAAGCGTCTTTTCCACCGCGATCGTCAGCATCGGTCAAATCCCGTGCAGCCGCGCGGTGGCGCGGCGGGCGAGCCATTCCGAGACGATCAGGGCGCCGAGCGAGATGACGACGGAAATGATCACCAGCCTGAGCGCGGCTTCGTCGCCGCCCGGTACCTGCGTCAAGGTGTAGATCGCGGCGGAAATGATCTGCGTTTCGCCCGGGATGTTGGATACGAAGGTAATCGTGGCGCCGAACTCGCCGAGTGCGCGGGCGAAGGCCAGCATCGCGCCGGCGATGATGCCGGGCAGGGCGAGCGGCAGCGTCACGGTGAGAAAGATCCACATCGGATTGGCGCCGAGCGTCGCGGCGGCGTCTTCCAGCCGGCGGTCGATCGCCTCGATCGACAGTCCGATCGCCCGCACCATCAGCGGAAACGCCATGATGCTGCAAGCGAGCGCCGCGCCGGTCCAGCGGAACGAGAAGACGATGCCAAAATGATCAGCGAGAAACGCGCCGACCGGCGCGCGGCGGCCAAAGGTGATGAGCAAGAGATAACCGGTGACAACCGGCGGCAGAACTAGCGGCACGTAGACGATGGCCTCGACCAGCGGCTTGCCCCAGAACGAGGATCGCGCCAGTGCATAGGCGACGGCGATGCCGAACGGCAACGCCACCGCGGTCGCCACCGTCGCCACGCGCAGCGACAGCAGCACCGCAGTCCATTCTTGCGGCGAGAGACCGAACACGCGAGCGCTACGATAACGGCTTGATCAGGAAGCTGAAGCCGTATTTCTCGAAGATCGCCTTGGCCGCCGCGCCGCGTAGGAATTGCAGATAGCGCGTCGCCGCCGGCTTGGCCGGGCTCGTCGCCGCTACCGGATAAGTCACCGGCGGGTAGGAATCGTCGGGGAAGACGCCGACGACTTTCACCTTCGGCTCGATCTTGGCATCGGTCTCGTAGACGATGCCGAGCGGCGTCTCGCCGCGCGCGACAAAGGCGAGCGTCGCCCGTACATTCTCCGCCTGCGCCAGCTTCGGCTCCGCCGTGGCCCAAGCGCCGAGCTTCTCCAGCGCCGCCTTGGCGTACAGCCCGGCCGGCACCGCTTTGACGTCGGCGACCGCGATTCGGCCGTCGCCGACGAGCTTGGCGATGTCGAAGCCCTGGCCGATTGCAACGTTATCGAGCTTGGATTCCTTCGGCGCGATCAGCACCAGCTTGTTGCCGAGCAGGCTGTAGCGGGTGTCGGGCTCGATCAGGTTCTTGCCGGCCGCGTAATCCATCCAACGCAGGTCGGCAGAGATGAAGATGTCGGCCGGGGCGCCGGCTTCGATCTGCTTGGCGAGCGCCGAGCTTGCTTCGTAGCTCGCCGTCACCTTGATTCCGGTCGCCTTGGTGAAGGCGGCATCGGTGTCGTCGAGCGCGTTCTTCAGCGAAGCGGCGGCGAAGACGGTAAGCGTGTCCTGCGCGGCG
>Ga0187771_10002759_pt1 | contig 12167 bp, 11 predicted proteins | sample 0116_SJ02_MP15_1_FD_133139 | JGI IMG/M metagenome (GOLD analysis project Ga0187771, IMG submission 133139) | Tropical peat soil microbial communities from peatlands in Department of Meta, Colombia - 0116_SJ02_MP15_10_MG | ecosystem: Environmental > Terrestrial > Soil > Wetlands > Peat | place... | reverse complement strand
TACATGGATGAACCCGATTTACAATTTATCTGGTCCCTTTCCTCGGATAAATCGGCGAGTAACTTAGGGCGGTATAAGGATACGATCCTGGATGATCTTTACCAGAAACAGAACCGGACCATGGACCCGGTGGAGAGGCGAAATCTCTGCAAGAAATACCAGCTGCGGGTCCTGGGCGAGATGGCCTATTCGTTCCCCACTTTCTGGTGGCACCGGATTGTCCTCCACTCGGCCAAACTGAAGGGGGTAAAGCTTCTCCCCAGCCACTTCCTCAACCAGGACCTTTCCCATCTTTGGCTGAGCAAGGAATAGACGAAGGTGAGACTTACTTACAAATGAACGGATCCGATCGAATTTGCCATTCCACCGATATTCGCCTAAAATCTGGAAATCTTGCAGAATCGGCTCGGGCTGGAAGAGGAGGCGATTTTTGACGGGTTTGCCCGAGCTCTTCTTCTGCGGTATCCTGACTTTCACCAATTAGAAATGATAGCGTTTCCCATCTGTCCCCATTCTGTACCCCTACCCAATTTTGATCTTGATTTTCCGTTACAATTCAATATGCTATATTTTATCCTATGATTTCGATTCCTATGCACTTCCGCCATTTTATAAATGATTTGAATTCATTCTTGTCCAAATTAGGTTTTAGGGAATCGGCAGATCCGTCATTCCGGCGTAAGCCGGAATCCAGAAATTCCTTTAAAAATGTCCTGGACTCCTGCTTTCGCAGGAGTGACGCCCTTACAATTGGAGCTATTCTCCTTGTTTCGAGAGGAACTGGTTTCTTGGACTTTACCCTGAGAAAGCAGAAAACTGTCTCAAAAGTTCAACCAAAACAATGCCTGCGAATTTTTTTTTGAACCATTTTGGACAGGAAGATTAGAATTAATTAAAGGGGAAATTATTAACGGAGGCTTTTCTCTTGCTGGAAACGAAGAACCTTACGAAAGCATTTGGGGGTGTCGTTGCCGTTAACATGGTAAGCCTGAAGTTTAAAAAAGGGGAACTCTGCTCAATCATCGGCCCCAACGGCGCTGGGAAAACCACCTTCTTTAATCTTTTGACGGCCAGCTTTCCTCCCACCTCTGGCCAAATTCTTTATAAGGGAGAAGAGATCACTTTTCTTTCGCCCCCCGATATTTTTCGCCGCCGCATTGTTCGCACTTTCCAGATATCGAGTATTTTTAAGGAATTGAGCGTTTTGAAACATGTCGAAATCGCCGCCCAGGGGCGCTATCGTCATTCCAATTCTCCCTGGGGACGATTGACCTTGCCCCGGAAAGAAATTCGTGAAAAATCCATCCAAACTTTGGAATTGATTGGACTGCAGGAACTGGCCTGGCAGCAAGCCGGACTGCTCGCTTATGGGGATAAGCGTCGGCTTGAAATTGCCATGGGTTTGGTCAGCGATCCGGAACTTTTACTTCTGGATGAACCGACCGCCGGGATGTCCCCCGAGGAAACGCATCGCACGGCAGATTTGCTTCGGTCGCTTGCTCAAACCATCACTCTGATCCTGGTTGAACATGATATGAATGTGATCATGAGCATTTCCGATCGGGTCATCGTTTTGAACCGGGGAGAAATCATCGCCGAAGGAGTTCCTCGGGAAATCCAGTCCAATGGCCGGGTGCGGGAAATTTATTTGGGAAAAACAAAGCTCCATGTTGCTTGAAGTGAAAGAGCTGCACACCTATTACGGACAGAGCCACATTCTTCAGGGAATTTCCCTCAAGGTTGACGAGGGGGAAATTGTGGCGCTTCTCGGTCCGAATGGCATGGGGAAGACCACCACGCTTCGTTCCGTCATGGCTTTGACTCCTGCCAAATCCGGCCATGTTCTTTTTAAGGGGGAAGACATTACTCGCCTTCATCCTTTTGAAATCGCCCGCAAGGGGATCGGCTACGTTCCAGAGGATCGAGGAATCTTTAAATCTTTGACGGTGATCCAGAATCTGCGCATCCCCCACCTGAATAAAGGGCGGCGGGAGAACTGGGAACGAGACCTCGAAAAGGTTTATGCTCTTTTCCCGATTCTGAAAGAGCGGAGCCAGCAAATGGCCGGAAGTTTGAGCGGAGGGGAGCAGCAAATGCTCACTACCGCCAGAGGGATGATTGCCGGGGATCATCTGATTCTTCTCGACGAACCGACCGAAGGTTTGGCCCCGAATATCGTCCAGGATTTAATAGACTCCCTGCAGGCGATTAAGAAGCAGAATTTTACCATTCTGCTTGTTGAGCAAAGCGTAAACACGGCCTTGGAGATCGCCGATCGTTGCTATATCCTGGAAAAAGGCCGTATCAAGGCTCAAGGAACGATTGACGAGATCCGGAAAAATCCGGAAATTCTTCACCAATATCTGGGGGTCCCCGATGAGAAATGACCCTGCTCCGCTTCCCCGAAAATCGCGGTTCAAACCACTGGCCCGGAAGCTCTTATGACCCTTGAATTTTTTTTCATGCAGATGTTGAACGGCCTTACGATTGGTTCGATCTTTATCCTCCTTTCTTCCGGTTTGACCATCGTTTTCGGCTTGCAGGGCATCACGAACTGCGCCCATGGTGTTTTCTACATGCTCGGAGCCTATCTCGCCATCAAGGTGGTCATGCCTTTGGCCGGAAATTATTGGTTGGCCCTGGTGATTGCTTTCCTTTTCAATTTCGGACTGGGTTGCCTGATGGAATACACCGGAATTCGTTTTTTGGTGCAAAACAAGAGGGAAGGAACTCATGTTCTGGTTTTGACGCTGGGTTTCGCCATTCTGATCCGGGAGCTGGTAAAAATTACCTGGGGTGCGGTTCCCCAGCTCGCGGAAGCCCCGGCAATATTGCAGGGGACCCTCACCGTCGGTTCCGTTACCTATCCTGTCTACTGGCTTTTCGTCATCGCTTTTACGGCCGCCATCATGGCGACGTTGGGTTTCCTGTTCATGCGCACCGGTTTAGGCATTTTGGTCCAGTCCATCACCATGAACAGCGAAGTGACCCAGGCATTGGGGACCAACGCCCCGCGAATTAATACGGCCGTCTTTGGCCTCGGCACAGGGATTGCCGGCATTGCCGGAGTTCTCTCCAGCCCTATTTTGGGCGTCGAACCCAATATGGTCTTTGATCTTTTGATCGTTCTTTTCGTGGTGATCATTTTCGGGGGCCTGGGAAGCCTGTTGGGGGTCGTGGTAAGCGGCGTAATCGTGGGGATGATTATTTCCTTCGGGACGGCCCTCATGACTGGGATGATCGCCAAGATTCTTGCTTTTGTGGTCATGATCGCCATCTTGCTGGTACGCCCGCTCGGTCTGTTCGGAAAAACCGGTATTCTGGATTAATTATGGAGAAGAACTCTCTTTCGTTTCTTCGGAGATCTGCCTGGGGATGGATCGGGGGAATCCTCCTTTTTCTGGGGGCCGCTCTTTTGCCTCTGCTTTTTGAGCTGAGTTCAGAGGCGAGCTATTTGCAGTATACCGCCGTGCGGATGATGATCCTGGGTCTCTATGCCATGAGTTTTGATCTTCTCTTCGGTTTTACTGGCATCTTCTCCTTTGGCCACGCGGCTGCTTTTGGCGCCAGCGCTTATGCTTCCGCCATCTTCTTTACCCGGTTTCAGGTGACGGAGCCGATGATCGTCATCCTCGGCGGGTTGGCCTTGGCCGTTCTCGTCTCTGTTTTCGTCGGTTATCTTTCCTCTCGGGTGGGCAGCGTCGCCGTCTTTTTGGTCACCTTTGCCAGCACGGAAGTGATGCAGCTGATCGCCTTCTCTAATCCCGCGGGGTTGACGAACGGCGAAAACGGAATTTCTGGAATCAAGCGGACAGCCGTTCTGGGCTTGTTTTCCGTCAAACCGGAATTGAATTTTTACTATTTCACCCTCCTGATTCTAGTGGTTTCCTATTTCCTCTTGCGGAAAACGGTCAACTCCCCCCTGGGGGATGTCTTTCAGGGAATCCGCGGAAATGCGGAGAGAGTTCGTTTCCTGGGATATAATGTCGAGCAATATAAGATTGTTTCCTTTGCCATTTCCGGATTGTTTGCCGGAGCCGCCGGGAGCCTGAACGCGCTGCATGAAGGCACGGTCGCTCCGGAAGTATTGAGCTGGTTCCTTTCCGGGGATGCAGTATTGTTCACCGTGCTGGGGGGTCCGGGTACCCTGATCGGCCCGATCCTGGGAGCTTCCATAATCGTTTTGGTCCAGGAGATATTGAGCGATTTTCTGAGAGAATGGCTGGTTTTCGTAGGAATGAGCTATGTGGTCCTCATTCTCTTTTTGCCAAAAGGGCTGTTCCCGATGTTTTCAAGAATATTCCAGAATCGGGTCAATCGCCCTTCCAATCTCTCTGCAACCACTAAATAACACCGAGGGGAAAAGGAGAAAGAAAATGGCCGAGCAAAAGGGGTGCAATGGGATTTCGCGAAGATCGTTCATCAAATTGGCTTCGGGTGGGGTCATTGCCGTCAGCGCAAATTGGTTTTTGCCAAAATTTTCCTGGAGCGCTGGGGATGAAATTCGGATTGGGGGTATTTTCGAGTTAAGCGGCGGGCTTTCCACGATCGGGGTCGAGCAGGCCAAGGGAGCGGAATTGGCGGTCAAACAGATTAATGCCACCGGCGGAGTCGTCAGTAACAAACCTGGGGCCTTGGGGAGACCGGTTAAACTGATTCTCGAAGATACGGAAAGCAAAGTGGCAACCGGGTTAGCTAAAGCCAAAAAGCTCGTTGAAAGAGATAAAGTGCATATCTTGAATGGGATTGTTATGTCTTCCATTTCCATGGCCATTCAAGAGTACATAAAGGAACAAAAAATTCCTTTCGTAAATTCAGGCTCGGGGAATGAAGAGATCGTTCATCCTCCTCACTGCGGGCGGTATTTTTTCAAGGGAACTTATGGCAATCCACAGATTGTCCTGGCAGCCCAGTACGGCGCGAAAAAACACGGAGGACGCTGGTATTTCATTGCGGACAATTACAGCTGGGGATACAACTGCACCAAATTCTTTAAACAGGCCATTGAACGGGTTGTCAAACTGGAGGTTGCGGGAGAAGACTATCCTCCCTTTAATTCCGATAACTATGCTCCTTATATAACCAAAATTAAATCGGCAAACCCGGATGGGGTGGCCATCGGGGTCTGTGGCGGAGGCTATGCCCGTTTTATTAAACAGGCCAGGCAGATGGGGTTGAAAACCTTTTTTCATCATAATTTTTACTCCCGTCCCGACGTAAAGGCTGCTGGGGACACGTCCCTGGGCATGACCGCAGGAACCAACTTTTTGATTGAAAATCCCAAGATACCTCGGGCCAAGAAGTTTGCCGAGGACTTTAAAGCCTTCACGGGAGATTACCCGGGAGGGACTGGGGCCGATGGTTTTAACAGCATTGAAGTGATCTGCAAAGCCATCCACGAAGCGGGCTCCACGGACCCGGAGAAAATTGTGGATGCCCTGGAAAATATTGCCTTCAAGGAGGGCATCATTACCCCCGTATATCAGTTCCGTAAATGTGACCACATGGCGACCTTTGGTGTACATACAATCGAAGTGGTTCAGGATCCCAAATATCAATATGACTCCAAGTTGATAGAGGAAGTGAAGGACCCCGATCAACTTTTGACCCCCTGCGGCAAAACGGGATGTGAAGAGTCGATGAAAAAGGGCTGATTCCAATTGCAGATTTCCGATAGATATTCCTGGGGATCCCGTTCCTCCTTGGAGGGGACCCTCGGGCTTACTTCCCAAGAAGATGGATCCAGAGGAAGAAGAAAAGGAGCTAAAAGATGGGAGCGGATTTGACCCAAATCGGTATTTTGGCCCGCAGAGAAATCGAAGCCCGGATTCTGGCCCCGGTGATTAAGGAGTTTATCAAGGAAGTCGGTCGCGAGCGAACTCTTCAGATCGTTGAACCCATAATCCTATCGCTAGCCCGAGAAGCGGGGGCTCAATTGGCCCGAATGTTGGGAGGGAACACCCTTGAACATTTTATGAAAGGGTTCCCGATGTGGACCCGCGAGGACGCCCTGCAGGTGCAAATTATTGAGCAGGCCCCGAAGAGGGTTTCCTTCAATGTTGCCCGGTGCCGATATGCCGAGATGTACCGGGAACTCGGCATACCGGATTTGGGCTTTTTGTTATCCTGCAATCGGGACGGAGCCCTGATCGAAGGGTTTAATCCCCAAATCAAATTCGCCCGCACCCAGACCATTATGCAGGGCGCGCCTTTTTGTGACTTTCGGTACGAGATGAAGGATTAAAGATACAGGGCGCAGAGGGGCAGTGAGCAGGCGCCATTCCTTCGGAGGATCAAGGCCATGGCGGATCAGAACATGCAGACCGATGTGTTAATCGTTGGAGGAGGAGGGGCAGGCTTTCGGGCGGCTATCGGAGCTCGAGAAGCCGGGGCCAAGGCGCTTATGCTAAGCAAAGGGCCTTTGGCCCGTTGCGGGGCAACGCCCATGGCGGGAGCGGATTTTACCCTGGATGGCCGGAGCCTGAATAAGCTTGGCTTTCCCGGTGCGCCGGAGGATACCGGGGAAAAGTTTTTCAACGATATTATAACTCAAGGGTATTATCTGAATAACCAGATGCTTGTGGAACAGTATATCCGTAAAGCCCCGCAAAGGCTCAAGGAGCTTCTGGATTGGGGGATCAAGGTAATCTTTTCGGAGGAACGAGCTATTTTCACTTCGGGCCTCGGTCTGATGGATGCCTTACTGAAACAAGCAAGAACCGTGGGGGTGGATTTGCTCGAAGACACGATGCTGCTTGATCTTGTGGCTCACGACGGGAAAATTGCCGGAGGCCTCGGCTTCGATATCCGTACCGGAGAATTTATCCCCATCCAGGCCAAAGCAGTGGTCATGGCCACCGGGGGATGGCACAAGGCTTTCTGGCCGAATACCGGAATGAGGGACCTCTCGGGTGAAGGAATCGCCATGGCTCACAGGGCCGGAGCCGCGATTGGTAACATGGAGTTTATTACCTTCTGCTGCAACGTGATTTTGCACCCACCCGTCTGGCGGGGAAGCATCGCCACCTATATCACCAGCCTCCTCTGCGGCGGCGAATTGACCAACAGCCGGGGCGAGAGGTTCCTGGACCAATACGATCCCTACGTCGTCGAGAAAGGCACAACGATGGAGTGGAACAAGGGATTCATCTCCTATGCCACGGCCAAGGAAGTGCGTCAGGGCAAAGGCTCCCCTCACGGCGGCATTTTTTACGGGTTGGGAACAATCCCCCTGGAATCCTTTGAGCGAAACGCCGCCCCGATTTTTCCCAATTGGAAGTATAAGGCCATGGACCTTGCGGAGATGGCCGAAACCCTCAAGAACGGCGGGACCGTTGAAGTGGGGCCGGCCGTGGAATATTTTGACGGGGGAATCGTTGTAAATGAGAAGTTTGAGACTTCCGTACCGGGTCTTTATGCCGCCGGGGAATGCACCCTGGGCCCCTTCGGATCAAACCGGGTTTGTTCGGCAATCACCGAGATGCTGGTTCATGGGGCAGATGCCGGACAGAACGCCGGGGCCTACGCGAAAAAGATCGGGGCGTTCGCCCCACCCGTCGAAGCATTCAAATCTCTGGAGGAAAAGGAACAGGTTCCTCTTCAAAAAAAGGAAGGTCTTAGAGTTGCCGAGGTCAGAAGGCGGGTTCAGGTAACGGCTCATAAGCAATTGGGCCCGATCCGCAATGAAAAGGAGTTAACGGAACTCATCGGTTTTCTGGAAAATGTGCAGAAAAATGAACTGCCGAATGTGGCCACGGTTTCCAAAAGCCGCATCTACAACAAAGAATGGATCGATGCCATCGAGTTGGAAAATGTCGTTCACCTTCTGAAGGCCGCAGCATTGAGCGCCCTCAACCGCACCGAGAGCCGGGGAGTTCATTACCGGGAAGACTATCCCGTTAGCGATAATGACCACTGGCTTCAAGAAAGCAGGGTGAAGTGGGATAATGCTTTTTTGAAAGTCGGCCAATGTCCTGCTATCATTACGTCCCTGACTCCACCCAAGGGGAAGATGCCGTTTTTGGAAATGATGAAAACGATGATGCAGTCCCGTTCCAACATCGGCGGGCACCACTAAAAAAGCATCGGTTAGAGAGCATACCCTTCACTCTAGGCTTCAGGCTCCATTTCCTTCAAAGGAGTTATCCATGCAGGAAAAATCTATTAAGGTAAAAGTGTTTAGGTTCGATCCCTCCCAGGAAAAAGAACCGAATTACCAGACCTACCAGGTCCCTTTTGAAAAAGGCATGAGCGCGATGAGTGCCCTGGATTACATTTATCAGAATATAGACAGTACCATCGCTTACTATGATCACGCCGGTTGTGACCTGGGGATCTGCGCCCGATGCACGGGAGTCATCAATGGGAAACCGGGCCTCTTCTGCCAGACCATCCTCGAAGGGGATGCCACTCTCGAACCCCTGCCCAAATCCCGAGTGATCAAAGACCTGGTTGCGAAAAAGGGAGAGGAGAGGAACTGATTTTTTATTCACCCACCCGGACCCTGCGTGTGGAGGTAGGACTTGGGGGAAAATCTTTATTCTGGATAAATTAAGGATGGCTTTACAGTCTTGTCTAAATTACCCTTTTCAAAAAGGCGTTGATCCGTCATTCCCGCGTCAGCGGGAATCCAGAATGCCGTAAAAAGAAGCCTGGATTCCGGCTTTCGCCGGAATGACGACAGCCTGATAGCTCCCCCAGGCTATGCAAATTGGACAGTAGGTCGCGGGCAATCTCACCGCGGAGAATGCAAAATCATGCCGAAAAGGCAAGGAAATCAATTCCCGCTGATAATTTCTCCATTTAATTTAATACGAAAATAGATCCATTTTCATGTTTCGTGGTGCCCTAGAAGGGCATGACTGTTTGGACAGCATTGACGGCTCTATAAGATTTTTCTATGGCCCGCCCGTTACGATTTCAATATGAGAATGCCTGCTATCATGTTACCTGCTGGGGGAATTGGTGCGACTAGGAAGCGCTTCCCCTCTCGCGAGATCAAAAATTAATCCCTTTTTGCACGTTTCAGAAGCAGTACGGTAATTTTTTTCTCCTTTTGGGTAGATCGGCCATTAATATAATAGACCAACCCTACAGATAGAGACCCCAGCAGGAAACCCACCATTATAGAAGGTTCAAAACCACCCATTTTTCATCTCCTTTACTAACTCCTCTGAATAATCCATCTTTTTTTAAATACCAAAAAATAATCAGTGAAATCAATAAATTATTGATATTTCCAGATGTTAAATGCTGAAGGCGGGTCGAAAAAGGGCCAAAGCCAATCAAGCTCTTTTCCCAGAATCGATGGCCAGGTGAATGAATCTAAATATGAGGGGATAAGGAAGATTGTAGCTTTCGAATCTCTCGTTGTATTCAAAGAAGAGACTAACCTCCTTTTCGCTTGATACGCAACGAAAATCCGGACTGCGATCAGATTTATCCCCTTTTTTCTAATTTTGTTTGCCACTCAAGAATCCCATTATTCTTCAATGAACTGCGACGATTGAAAAAACATCAACTCATTCAGCCATTTAGATGTCCGAGAGTATCCTGTCGATCCTCTCTTTCTTGTCTGTTAGGGCAACTTTCACAGGGGCCTACTGGGTCAGCTGAATAACAAATGGGCTTGTAAACCATGATAAAAAAATGAGATTATAAAAGAAGACTGGGCGAGTCACAATTATGAAGGAGGGTTGAAATGAAAGAAGATATTATCATGTCCCCTATCGGGGTTCTGATGGTGGAACACCGGCTTATCGAGCGCATGGTGAACTTAATGGAGAAGGAACTGGAAAAAACCGCCCAGGGAAAGAAAGCAGATTTGATCTTCATTGACGGGGCCATCGATTTCGCCAAAACTTACGCGGATGCCTGCCACCACGGAAAAGAAGAAAGCATCCTCTTCGATAGGCTCGCCATGAAAAACCTCCTCCCCGGGCATAAGAGGACTATGGATGAACTGGTTCTGGATCATATTCAGAGCCGGAAGATCATCACCAACCTGGAGATGGCCAGAGAGGAATACCTGAAAGGAGACTCCGACGCCGTAGGGCCCATTCTCACCATCTGTAAGAGCCTGGCGGGATTCTATCCGGGGCATATGGAAAAGGAAGAAAATGGTTTTTTCTCCGCCTCCATGGAGTACTTCAGCAAAAGGGAGCAGGAAGAGATGGTGAAGAAATTTTGGGAATTCGATAAAGACCTGCTCCTCGCGAAATACCTAAATTTCATGGACCCATACGAGAGATGATTGGGTAGGTCCCATATTTTCTAGCCGCTTCGTACATGCGGAGTATGTTCTCTGGCTTTACCCCCGCCTGAATATTATGTACAGCCGTCAATACAAATCCTCCTCCCGGGCCTAAATCACCTATGCGTTTCCTGACCTCATCCTCTACCTCATCCGGAGTGCCGAAGGGCAAAACCTCCTGGGTATCAATTCCTCCCCAAAAGGTAAGTTTCCTACCAAATTCCGCTTTCAGCTCCTTCGAATCCATATCTCTGGCTGCCACCTGGACGGGATTGATGATATCGACCCCGATCTCGATCAAATCGGGGAGAAATTTCTTGATGCTCCCGCAACAATGCAGGAATAGCTTCGCATCCGTATGCTCCTTGATAAAGCCCCACAATCGTTTCTCGTAAGGTTTTACCAGTTCACGGTATGTTGCCAGGGAGATTAAGGGCCCATTTTCCGCCCCTAAATCATCAGCGACAAAAATGACGTCGATGAGGTCCCCCACCGCGGTCAGGTAATTCTTAAAAATCTGAATATGAATATCGGTCAATATTTCCATTAGCGCCTTTATGAATGGCTTGTTCAATACCATATCCACAAAATACTGTTCCGCCCCTCTCAGGGTAACCCAACCCGACTCAAAAAGGCCCAAGGCCGGCGCGTCGGCCACGATTGCGAAATTCGTTTCTTGCCGCAACCGCTTTGCTTCCTCGCGCAAGCCTTCGGTACGGCCAGGATCGTTGGGGTCTGGCCATGGATATTTTTCCAAATCCTCGATGGAGGCGCTTTTCAAAGGATGCTCGACGGGATCCCAATAGAGGCTGGATCCAGGCTTTTTCCAGCGGGTACCCCATTCGTCCACATAAGAATGGTCGGCATCTATTCTTAACTTCCATTTTTGGGGGGGCTTCATCCGGACATAACGAGTATCGATCTCCCAATATCTCAAAAGTTCTTCTGGGATTTTTACATGGTCTCGTAAAAAACATGTCGTCTCCCAGTTTTTCCCCATATATTTTTTCAGGTCATTAAAAGGATCCGTTTCGATGGTCGTCACAAAGCCTCCCAGATCCAAAGGTAGTCGATCTGGCTCCTGGTGATTCAGCGCCATTTGCAAGCGTTCTCTGGGTGTAAGTCGGGTCATTCATTCCTCCTCTATTCTCGGGAAATAATGGTATCCGTAATTGAGCCCGGAGGGGACTCTTGCTTGTCTCTACGATTACTTCCCAAGAAAAAATGAAAGCCAGCCATCGGGGGAAAAAAACCCCACCTTCTCGCGAGAAATGGGGCCTATTCGAACTTTCCAACCATTCAACCTCCTGGCTGCCTACTGGGGACGATGGTGAGGGTTGACGGATAAGGACAGAAATACGCCTCCTTGATTCGGCCGGAATTGTATAAAATGCGGCAGGACAAGTCAAGATGCAACTTTTCTGTCTTGAATCTCTCTTCCCTTTCCAATATATTCCCAATCGCGGTCAAAGATGGGAAAGAATTTTTTTGCCTGTCGGTAGCACGAATGCTATAATCGTAATATTGATATTTACGATTGGGGCCGGGCATGGATCCATTCGCCGGTCGGGGATGGAAAATAGGTATTTGAAGCTTTGCGAAATCCATTTGGAAATTCAGGAAGACTGTTCCGTATTTTATTTCTGAGATGGTTATTTATGCCCACGGGTTTTCGCCAAAAGAGGCCGAAGGTGACACGGTGTTTTCTCCGGGTGATGGTCGGGCTATGCAGTTTGATGGTTCCATCGCTTATATACGCGGGGGACGTCCGGACGCTGGACGAAGTCGAGGTGACTGATTCCGCTGAAAACCTCACCGGGGTCGATGATTCGGCCAATGAGGGGGAAGCGCCGAGAAGAGAGGTGGAAACCCGAACCGTTTATCGGCCGGGAGAACTTTTAGAGGTAACGCCCGG
>Ga0187771_10002757_pt1 | contig 12168 bp, 15 predicted proteins | sample 0116_SJ02_MP15_1_FD_133139 | JGI IMG/M metagenome (GOLD analysis project Ga0187771, IMG submission 133139) | Tropical peat soil microbial communities from peatlands in Department of Meta, Colombia - 0116_SJ02_MP15_10_MG | ecosystem: Environmental > Terrestrial > Soil > Wetlands > Peat | place... | reverse complement strand
GAAATGTCCTCGATGTACAACTGTTTTCCGGTTTTCTTGTTCCTGAAGAGGTCCATCTCTTCATCCGTTCCTCGGAATTCCCAACCTTTGCTTGCGAGGAACTCGCGAACTCTGGCATAGGTCGCCGCAATCTTGAACACATTCTCCACTTCCAAGGTCTGCGCCCTCGTTAATCCCCTCATTGTATACCTTCCTACCATGCAATAGATGCCTCCTCCGCCGCGCCCTTGAAGTTGAGAACGTGCGGTCGCCGGGACTTCCGAGAAAATATGTAGCCTGAAGTCCCCGAGTCAAATGATCCTGGTCCTAGCTTCCGAGAGACTCCCCATGGGGCGGTACCGATTTTAAAGCGGTAACCTTTCCCCATCCGTCTTGCAGAAATCAAAGATTCCGAAAGAAGTTGACGCATACATAGATGACGCCCCAAAGGAAGTTCAACCGAAACTCAGGCAGATTAGAGCGGCTATCAGGGAGGCGGCTCCCGATGCCATCGAGAGCATCAGCTACGGAATGCCCTTTTACAGTTTCGCGGGAGAATCTGGATTCGGGGCTAGGCTCTGTTACTTCGGGCTCCTGAAAAGCAAAAAGAAGATTGCCTTCTATACCCGTCCGGTGTTCCTTGACGAGTACAAGGGCGAGGTGGAACCATACACGACCACCAAATCAGCCCTTCAATTCCCTTTGGACAGACCAATTCCAATTCGATTGATCAAGAAGATTGTCAGAAATGGGATTAGAAGACACATTCGACTTGATTGACTCTCACGGTCATGCCCAAACTCCTGATGAAAGCGGACTAATCATAATGCCTCACTCGGTTAATGCCAGGCCTCATTTCTCGATGTATCTGCTGACGTACTCCTTGACGAACCCCTTCTCATAGGCGATCCTCGTTCTCGTAACTCGGCCACCCCTTCCTCTTTGCCTAGAGAGAACCCTGCGTTCAATGACGCCTTTCCTCGAAAGCTCCCTCAGCGACGCCACCCCAGTGGCCGTATACAACGAAGTCCCCGGCGCTCCAATCCCCCGCGCGACTTCAACCAGGCTCCTCCACCCTGAGGTCTCTGCGGCACGCTTCTCGACGAAGTGATCGTTGACGAAAGATTTCAAGAGATAGTTGAATATCTTCTCGGAGTCATCACTTTGGAAACCGAACACTTGCTTCCCTGACGACAGCCTCGCGCTGTTGGGCCCGAAGAGTTCAATCCTCCTCCAACTGGAATCGAACTTGGCACCCCTCAGCGCCCTGAGGCGGATGTAATGTTCCAGCTTCCGACCCTCCTCCACGGCCCTCACGTCGATGACGGCATCTGCCACGGCCTCCCGCTTGCGGTAGAACGATTCAGATGCGATCCCCGTCAGGAGAGCGTGGAGGACGAGAAGCTCCCTCGCCTTGGCCATAGGGACGAAAGTCGTCCTCCATCCCTTTGCGACGTACTCCTCGTCGCTGAACTGCAATAGCACCGCCTCGTTGTCGTCGATGTGGAGCCATTCCTTCTCGTCCTCCCCGAACCCTCGTTCGAGCTTCGCACGGATTGTCTTCGCCCACCTGTCCGCGTCCGGAATTGAACCCGAAAGCATGGGTTCCGCCCGCCCTTCTGCCGGTCCCTTCAGAGGCGTCGTGGACGTGTATGTGTCCATGATCCTGAAGATACCTCTTCGTTCGCATTCGTCCACATTCACTCCGAGTCCCTTCAGGGCGGCCCTGATCTCTTGGGGCGCAAACTGGAAGACGTGATACTCTGTCTTGACCCCACGCTTCAATGCTCCAGCAGCGATGGTCAACGACACTTCATGCCAAAGGGAGTGTGGCTCGAACTCGACAAGGCATGTCATGCCGTAATGAAAGGCGCCGGGAGCCAGCTCCCCCAGAATCTCTAGGTCGACGCCCTTCGACAAGATGTGGTAGCGAAGGAATGGTTCAGGCGTTCCTAAATATGTTTGGAGGGCGGTGTTCGGAGCCTCGGGGCATTCTCTGCGGACGAGAACGAACAGCGGAACGCACCAATCAAAAGAAAGGCTCCCCCCAGCCAACTCGCCTGCCGGGGGAACTTCCGTGGTTGGCATGATGGTCGCGCCCCTAGCTGGCAGGATAGACGCTGAACTCTAGGACGGTCTTTGTGTGGATCTCGTACGGGTTGGGGCCATTCGGGTTGATTCGCGCGAAGTCGCCCGCTGACTCGCCAGCCGCTATTGCCTGGGAACTGTTGATGGGTTTGAAGCCGGCTTGGCTGCTGAATGGCGGTGAATAAGCAACGACGACTATGGCCCAGGTACCGTTGTAGCCCGAGGCGGGGAGACCGCTCAGGATGTGGTCATGGTAGACGAAGGGGGCCTCCTGCACGCACGGGTCACACTGGGGCATGTACCCAGACGGGAGCATCTGCACCTTGCAGGTCGTCAGATTCCCACTGCATTGCGAGTTCAACTGTGGGTAGGTCATGACGTACATGACTTGGGAGCTGGCGATGAGGGCCTGGCTAGCGTTGGCAATGGGACGCTCGACTGTGAAGCAGTAAAGCTTGCCGTTCACGTATGCTTTCTGAAGGCATTGCTGAGTGGTGGTCGAGGTTGAGGCGTGCTGCGAGAACGCGTTTGGAGCTACAAGAATGACGCCCACAGCCGCGATGGCTACGATTGCGACGACCGCTACGACGATAGTTGTTTTCACTCTTCTCCTCACCTCCTGATGCATGAGCCCCAATGCGAAAAATAGGTAACCATTTTTCGGACCGGAATCGGTGTCCTTTGGCGCGCCATGGCCTGAAATGGGCCCTGCGGGCCAGCGAGAGGCCGAGGACTGCCCGAAAAATCGCTAATTATGGCAGGATGGCATTCGCGTTACAGTTTGACCATGGATGTCACGTGGTATAGAGTGCAATGGCATCCGATGGGTTGAGCCCTGAGCAAGCACAAGTGTAAGGAGAATTAGGATTGCGGTCGCCGGTTCTTGAACCGAATTGAGTTCAAATTCCATTCCGCCTTCCGTTTCGACGCGATAGCGTTCGAGGGTGCTTCGCCTAATCTGCACAGACCAGTGTTGCGACTCATTGGCTCTGCGGCGAAAAAAGTGGATGGGAGGGTGCCTTACGTTTAGTTGCTGGGCATGATTACTTTGTCGATCACGTGGATGATGCCGTTGGTCGCCTCGATGTCTGCCTTGACGACCTTGGCGTCGTTCACGTGGACGCTCTTGCTCAGTATGCCCTGAGTCTTCAGGGTCACTGGCTGGCCCTGGACAGTCTTGGCTTCTGCCGGTCCGCTGCTCGTCATTTTCATGACGTCTGCAGCCGCGACCCTCCCTGCTACGACGTGGTACGTCAGGATTGACGTCAGCTTCGGGACGTCCTGAAGGAGACCTTCAACGGTCCCCCTGGGGAGCGCCGCGAACGCTGCGTCTGTCGGGGCGAAGACTGTGAACGGGCCTGACGACTTCAGCGTCTGGACCAGTCCGGCTGCCTTCACCGCAGCGACAAGAGTCGAGAACGTACCCGCCTGTGCTGCTGTATCCACTATGTCTTGCATTGTGGTTCGCAGGAGCAGCTTGGCCTGGCGCCGATAAAAGGCGGTTGTAAGTTACCTATGGAAATTACAACCCGCTTTAATCCTCGGCGGGGAGGGCTATATCCGAAATGCGGCTTTCGGAGGGAATCATAAAGCGGAAAAAGCTCGTCATCGTCGTCTGGGTCCTCGCCTTGCTGGGCATGGTCCCGGCCATTCTCAACTATTCGCACTTCATCAGCTACTCCACGGGTTCGAGTTCGCAGGCAAACACCGAGTCCGCCAGGGCCCAAGCAATCCTCTCCGACCTCTCCCCTCAGAACTCATCCCTGATTGTGGTCGTGGAGTCACACGGGAGCATGCCAGACTTGGCAAGTAGGACGCTCCAGTTCCAGAGCGCACTGGCGAAGGCGAAGATCCCCTTCTTCAGCTCCTCTGCTTCGGCATTCAGCGCCTATGCCGAGTTCCTCAACTCAGTCATGGGTCAGGAAAATGGGACCGCTTATGTCGAAGCCAACGGGTTGAATGGGGCGCAGGCCTTCATAACCAAGAGCTATGTCAGCCAGGACAACTCTACCTATCTTGTCAACGTCGACTTCAATGTAACCGAGAGCTATAGGACGTCGGCCAATGTCTACCCCGCCCAAAATGCAACTCCAGAGGTCAGGGCTCTTGCCCAGGCCTACTTTGGAGGCGAGGCACAGGTTACGGGCCAGGGGGCGGTGGCATATGACACGCAGACCCTCACGTCAGGTTCGGGCTTCGTGTTCGCGTTCACGTTCGTGTTCCTTGCGATTGCGGTGGCAGTCACTCTGGCTTCAATCCTCCCCCCTCTGTTCGCGTTACTGTTCGTGTCGTTGTCAACAGCGCTGGGCTACGTCTCGATCTATGTGACAGGACTTTTCCTGGGCCACGTCGACTTCACGGTGACATACACACTCACAGCGGTTCTGTTGGGGGTGTCGGTAGATTATCTCGTTTTCTTCCTTTCACGCTACAGAGAGGAGTTGCGCAGGGGCGCCATGAGCAGCGATGCGATTACCGAGGCAACAAGCAAGGCGGGTTTCGCCATACTCGTAAGCGGCGTGACTGTCGCAGGAGGGCTAGGGGCTCTATCCCTGATCTCAGATCTGCAGACCTGGGGTCCAGTGCTCCTTCTGTCGATCCTCATGACCGTCGCCATGGAGACCACCCTTCTCCCTGCGCTTGTCTCGTTCGTGGGGCCGAGGATGTTCCTGAAGAGGTCACTCAAACCAATAAAAGACTCCGAGCACTTCGGGCCGAAGTCAAGGTTCTACAGGGCGGCAAGCTTCTCGTCCAGGCGGAGGTATCTCGTGGTCGGCGTGATTGTGCTCCTCGCCCTGCCGGCCGTCTACCTCTGGTTCAACCTCCCGACGACCTACAACTTCGCCGAGGGGCTCCCCAAGAACCTACCCAGCTCGGAGGCCCTGAACACCATCAACCAGAAGTTCGGTTCTGACCTTATCTACCCCAATATCGTGATAGTCAACTTCACCCAGAGTGTAATCTCTTCCAACGGGTCCCTGACGAGTTCCGGCACGGGCACCGTAGCTCACTACGCCAGCCTGATCTCAGCCGTACAGGGGGTCAAGCAGGTAGTCGGCCCCAACCTTGAATCGGCATCAACGGGCGGGCAGAACCCATTCATATTCAACCAGGGTCATAACGCCTACTTCCTTGTCTTCACCGGCTTCGATCCCTACTCGCAGCAAGCCCTCAAACTCGTCAGCCAGCTCCGCCAGAACCCCGACTTCTTAGTGGGAGGGCTGACTTCGAGCGTAATCGACCTTCAGACCTCTTCCAGCGCCGCATACGCCCGCCTTGAGGTGCTAATCCTTTTGGTGATAGCTGCCATACTTGGTGTCTCGTTCCGCTCTGTCAAGTACCCGCTGATCTCTCTCTCAGGGGTTTTCATCAGCATCACCTGGACAACCGGAATCCTGTATCTCGTCTCCACTTACATCCTGGGGGAGGCCCTGATCTACCTGATCCCTCTTGTTCTATTCGTGATACTGATGTCACTGGGCAACGACTTCACAGTGTTCATCTTCACGAGGGTAAAGGAAGAGCAGGCGAAGCACGGGTTCGAAGAAGGCCTCGCGAGGGGGATGGTAGGATCGGGGGCCGTGGTGACCGCCCTGGGCATGATTCTTGCTGTCTCGCTCGGGTCCCTGGGCCTGGTCCCGTTCGGGTTCCTGCAGCAGATTGGCATAGCCTTCGTCGTGTCTCTGATTCTTGACACCTTCGTCATACGGACCTTCTACTTCCCTGCGATGATCAAGCTCCTGGACGGGAACAGGTCAGAATAGCACTTTTAGCGAGGGCACCATCCTTGTGGGCCGTGAAGGAAGGCGAGGTCGCCGCCGAGCTCACGAAGTTCGGCATCACGAGGCAGGAAGCGGACCTTTTTCTTCTGCTCTCGAGGATCAGGAACGCTGACCAAGGCGGCGTCACCGGTAATGAGCTTTCAGAGCTGAGCGGGGTCAACCGGGTCAGGACGTATCAGATCCTTGACAGGCTGGTCGACATCGGAATCGTCCTCGTCGAGGTGGGAAGGCCGAAGCGATACTCTGCCGAGAACCCCCAGACAGCCGTCCGGCGACTGGTGGCGATCCAGGAGTCCAGGCTCAACGAGCTTAGCCTCGGAGAGGAGGCCCTGTCGGAAGGCCTGGCAAATGCCCCGCCGCTCGCTCTCCAGAAGCCGCATGCCGAGAAGGAAGCAGGCTCGAAGGTGGCGGTCCTCCACGGTATCTCAACGATACAGGGCCTTCTCAGAAGGGCCATGCAAAACAGAGAACTGCGCGTCGTCGTCAACGACGAATCAGAAGGCCATGTCCTCACCACTATCCGATACCTTGCGAAGAAGCCCAGGTCGGTCAGGGTGGTCTTCGCCACTGTCGACGAGAAACGGGAACCCTTCGAAGGTGGCAAGGTCGAGATCGATGGCTACAGGTACAGGATCAGGCTGTTCAGGGGCGACCTCCCGACCATGGTACTAAACGGGGATCAGTGCCTGACGTTGTTCTACGAGACTCAGAGGTACAGGCCGAAGCCCCTTTCCCCAATGACGGTGAGGACGGTGGTGAGCTCCTGTGTCGCCATTGAAGGAGAGAAGCAGGTGGGCCAGATGGAGACCACATTCGAGAGACTCTGGTCGTCGGCTCTGTGAATCTGTCCACTCAGGCCTTAAATCAACCTGGCCCTGACAATCCGCTATGTCCCGGGCGCGCTCAGCGCTGGACAAACACAAGTCTGACTATCTGCACGCCGTGCTGAACAAAGACAAGAGTTCCGCAGAAGGAGTCGTGCTCAAGATGATTGGGGAAGGGTTTGCCCTGGGCGACGTGTATCAAGTCTTGGGCCGTGCCGAGGTGGAAGTCGGGTCGCTCTGGGAAAAGGGTTCAATCACGGTGAGTGATGAGCACTACGCGACCAGCGTAACGATTGGTTGTGTCTCCATGGCAGCGGATAAGCTCAGAACGTTCAGGCGGGAATGGGCTGGCTTCGCGTACCTTTCACCCGCTGATGGGGAGTTCCATGTCATTGGGCTTGGGATGCTGTCGGAACTGCTCAGGAGCAAGGGGTGGGAGACGGAAATCCGCATGTCGGGCACCCTTCATTCAGCGTTGAAAGCTTTGGCGGGCAGAAAGGTGGATCTCTTCTGCCTCTCCGCAACAATGCCCTCGAACGTCCCCAGGGTGGCAGATGCGGTACGGGCGATAAGGAATATTCCGACCTTCAAGGATGCGAAAATCTTGGTGGGAGGTGCCGCGTTCGAAGACAAAGAGGCCAGAGAGATCATCGGAGCAGGGCCGGAGCAGACTGGGTTAATCGACTATTTGGCATCGAACTTCTCCGAGGCGCTTGGGTTCGCAAGGTCCATCAGTAAACTTAACCCAGTCAACCATAACTTGGGAATCGCCGGTTCTCATACCTAAGCGCGTTCAAATTCCCGTACGGTCGCCGGTTCTTGAACTCTATTGGGTTCAAATTCCTTTCAAGGGTTCGAGCCGGGAGGGATTGTACGAAGGGATTCACGCATCTATCCTGTCCTTCACCGTGGACATAGCGAGGACCAGGAACAGCACGGCCATAACGACAACGATGGCGAAGTCGAATGCCAAAGCACCGAAGCCGTACCCCTTGAGCATGATTCCCTCGAACAGCTGATTAGCGTAATACATGGGTATCAGCCTACAGAAGGGCTGAATCCAAGCAGGAAGGCTAGAAATTGGTACCAGCATCCCGCTGAGGGCCATGCTTGGGAACGCGATGAGCGGTGCCAACTGCACAGCTTGGAACTCGTTCCGTGCGAAATTCGAGAGGAAGACCGCAAGAAGAACCTGGCTGAGTGCATACAACGTAGCCGCTGCGAAGAGAAGTAACAGGTCTCCTCGAACGACTGCGCCGAACAGCCCAATTCCCACAACCAACACTACGACTACCATCATTATGCCTACCACCAACAAAGAAAGTGTGTAGCCAAGTAGCCTTTCGATTGCTGTCAGCGGAGTCGCGTATAGCCTCGGGAGTGTGCTCGAGGTCGTTTCTCTTGATACGGTGAGGAGAGAAATCAGTAGAACGAGGAAGGTCAGTACTAAAGCAGTCACAGATGGAAGGCTAACATCCAATCCGCTGAATTTCACCCCTCCGTAGGCGTACTGTTGGACGAGGCTGAATCCCTTGATTCTTGAGGAGTTTTGGACCGCCCCTTGAAGAGCCCCGAGCACGCCGGCGGCGATTGATGGTTTGGTGCCGTCGATATAGACCTGTATTGAAGCAGTGACATTGCGACCCTGGGCCCTCATGAACACAGTCTGGGAGAAATTCGATGGAATCAGAATCGCCGCGAAGCATGTGCCCGAGTCTACGTTTGCCTTGCCCGCAGTGTAGTTCCCTGTAGTCACGCTTACGGCACCGTCGGTCTGCAGAGAAGCCAAGATCTGGCTTCCGACATGCAAAGATACTCCGGCCGTTCCGAAGGTGCCCGAATACCCGCTATCCTGATTGTCCACTACTATCGGGACGTTGCTAACCTGGCCGCCCAGGGCAAATCCAAAGATTAGCATAATAACGGCCGGCATGAAAAGCAGCATCGCCAGGGTCCTTCTGTCCCTACGAATCTGAGCGAGCACGCGTTCAGCAACTGCGGCGGCCCTTGCCAGCGAGAACCTACTCGGTCTAGGCATCGCTCAATTCCTTCCCGCTCAGTTTCAGGAATACATCCTCGATTGAACGCACGTTGTGTCTAGTCATCAGGGCCTCTGGCTCCCCCTCGTCGACCAGCTTTCCGGCGCGTACGAGCCCTATGCGGTCCGCCTTCCCGGCTTCGTCCATGACGTGAGAAGTCAGTAAGATGGTCAACCCATTTGACCTCAGTGTTCGAAAATAGTCCCATAGGAAGGCCCTGAGCACAGGGTCTATCCCCACGGTGGCTTCATCGAAGAAGACAACTTCGGGTTCGTGGAGTAACGCACACTCGATGCTCGCCCTCCGCTTCATGCCACCGGAAAGGTTAGACACAAGAGAGTGTTCTCTGCCGTTGAGTCTCAGAATATCATTGAGCTCGCCGAACCGTCTTCTGAAATCCCGAGAATTCATCCCATAGAGTCTCGCGAAAAACCAAGCATTCTGCTCGAGGGTCAAGTCGGAATACAAGGAATACTCCTGCGGTGCAACTCCAATCCTTGCAGAAACAAGATGCCTTTGTCTGGGCATTTCGACTCCAAGAACTGTGATTTGACCAGCCGTCGGCGCAAGTGCTCCAGTCATCATGTTAACGGTGGTAGTCTTGCCTGATCCGTTCGCGCCGATTAGAGCGTAGATCTCGCCCTTCTTGATGTTGATTGTCAGACCATCGACTGCTCTGATGTTGCCTTCCTTGAATACCTTAACGAGGTCCTTCGTATCAATCAAGACTTCCTGTTCCCCCTCGGACTCCCAACAGACTAGAGTCGGTAAAGCGGGTTATCCCTAACAGCCGCGAGTAACTGTGCGGTCGCCGGGATTTGAACCCGGGTTGCAAGCTTGGAGGGCTTGTGTCCTCTTGGTGCTGCCAGCGCTAGACCAGGCTGGACGACGACCGCACGACCTTCGAGCCTTTAGCTAGCGCTTTTAATCGTTGAACTTGCCTCGGCCTTCTCCACTTCGTAAATTACCCGCGAAGCGACAACGTGCGCTTCCAGTGGCTTGGCATGTATCCTAACGAGTTGGTCCGTCACGGAGAGTGTCTCTGGTGAGAAGTGCCCGTGCGGGAACCCGCCTACAATGACAGAGGGGTTCTTGGAAGCCGCGACCATCGTCGCAAGTTCTTCGGGAGACATCATCTTCCCTTGCACCGATAGCCCAAACACTCCATCCGATGAGATCATCCTTACCAGCTCCTTGACATCCATTGGATGTACCCTGACCAGCCCCTGCCTCGGCCGTTCCACTAGCGCCTCCTCCATCAATCCTCTGAAGCGAAGGTAGTTCTTCGGAATCCTAGTCTTCTCGGCAATCTCGACCACGAGCCCATCATAGGTGTGGACGAAGGCCTTGACCTGCCCTTCGGCGTAGAGTGGCGTCCCCGTGACGCTCAGCAGTGTGGCATGCACCAGGTCAGGTCGCCCCCTCTTCTCTGAGTCCTTCAGCTTAACCATCGCGGAATGATGGAAGCTCCTATCCAGCAGTATCTCAGAGGCGTCCTTCCCCCTCCGCCTTGCGTCGCTCGCCACAGCCGGGTGCTTCCTGATCTCCTTCGGCACTAACTCGAGAGCCGACTCGGCAAGTACAAAGTAGAGCAATGGTGGACCCGACAAGGAAGCGCATGGTTAAGTTCTTGCATGCTTGGCTCGGGCTGTGAACCCCCGCAGGGCTCCAAAGGAGGACGCAGCTTCCATCGTCAGGCTTCTTACAGAATCTGCCGTTAGCCTCTCGCACACCAACCCCACCATCGCGAAGGAGCAGGCAGCCCTCGCAAGGAAAGTGAAGCTCAAGTTCAACGTCCGTCTCGACCCCTCTCTGACCAGGTTCACGTGTCGGGGGTGCAAGGGGCTTTTGGTGCCTGGTGTGAATGCCCGGGTCAGGTTGGGCCACGGAAAGCCGACAATAATACGGGTGACCTGCTCCGAATGCGGCCACATAAACCGTAAAGTGGTGTATGAAACTTAAATACGAATGAAAAAGGCTCGGAAAACCGCTTCGTGAAGCATTATGGTTAGTGTCCACGACGTCCCGTCGAGCAAGCTGATTACCGCTCTAGCGGTGCAGATGAAAGAGGTCCCGGGCGTCGAGCAGCCGGAATGGTCCCGCTTTGTCAAGACTGGTTCCCACGCTGAAAGGCCTCCTGCCGACTCCGAATGGTGGTTCACCCGCGCCGCCTCTCTCATGCGCAAGCTCTACCTCCACGGCCCAGTGGGACTGGGAGACCTGGAGCGCGCCTACGGCGGCTCGAAGGCACTGAAGTACTACCCTAAGCACCACAGGGACGCAGGTGGGTCATCAATCAGGAAGATTCTCAAGCAGCTCGAGCAGGCCGAGCTCGTTACCAAGACCCCGAAGGGGAGGGTCCTGTCGTCCAAGGGACGGGGAATGATAGATAAGGTGTCGAAGGAGATTTTTGCGACACTCAGCGAAGAGAACAAGGCCCTCGCGAGGTACGCATGATCATGACCGAGCAGCCGCAGAGGCAGCCCGACAGGGAGGCGCAGGAGCGGAGGATGATGAGGGAAGCGGCCCTAAGGATGGCCCTCACATCAGAGGCGAGGCAACGGCTGGCAAACGTTAGGATGGTCAGGCCCGACCTGGCGAACGCCGTCGAGGAGTACGTCATGCAGCTCGCGTCGTCCGGCAAGTTGAAAAGTGCTGTGGACGACAATCAGGTCAAGCAGATGCTCGCTACGCTGCAGGGGAAGAAGCGGGACATTACGATCAGGCGAGCATAGAATGGCGAGAGTCAAGGACAAGTCGAAGAAGAACAGACTGACGAAGGCAGGCAAGCAGGCGAGGTCCGTCCCCACGTGGGTCATAGTCAGGACGAACCGCAACGTCAGGACCAATCCGAAGCGCAGAAACTGGAGGCAGCGGAAGCTGAAGCTGAGGTAGTAGAAAATGTCAGAGCAGAAGATGGAAGAGCTGACGAGGACCTACACGGTCCCTCTAGGGGTGGTCTACGAGGCTCCCCCCTACAGGAGGGCCAAGAAGGCCATCATCGTCATCAAGGAGTTCGCCACCCGGCACATGAAGGCCAAGCAGGTGAGCATCGACGCGGAGGTTAACGAGCAGATCTGGGCGAGGGGCATACGGCACCCGCCTCGGCGCATAACAGTCGAGATGGAGCGCGACGAAGACGGCGTCGTAAAGGTCAAACTCCCTCCGAAGCCCGAAAGCGTGTGACCGAATGGGTCTGCACCTGATTGACATCTACCGCAGCCCGAACATAGGCGTCTTCCTGAAAGGAAACGAGAAGTTCCTTCTCGTCCCGAAGGGCCTGGCCCAAACGAAGGCTGACAAGCTCTGCGCCGACTTGCAGGTGTCGGCGGTCCCTGCATCCATTGGGGAGTCGAGGCTGCTGGGGCCTCTGGTTTCGATGAACAGCAACGGGATACTCGTTTCGAGGCTTGCCGAGGACGTCGAGGTCCACGAGATCAAAGCAGCAACCGGCAT
>Ga0187771_10002756_pt1 | contig 12168 bp, 7 predicted proteins | sample 0116_SJ02_MP15_1_FD_133139 | JGI IMG/M metagenome (GOLD analysis project Ga0187771, IMG submission 133139) | Tropical peat soil microbial communities from peatlands in Department of Meta, Colombia - 0116_SJ02_MP15_10_MG | ecosystem: Environmental > Terrestrial > Soil > Wetlands > Peat | place... | reverse complement strand
CCGTAGCCGTTGAGATAAACAATGTCGATATCGACGGCGCGGAGGGCGATGCCTTCTTCGAGCAGCTTCGCGCCTTCGTTGATGAGCGCGTACATGCAGCGATCGAGGATTTCTTCTTTCGAGATGGTGCGGCGCGGGATGTTGTATTCGGCTGCCACCTGCTCGGCGAATCTGACGGTATCGGGGTTCGGGAACGGTCTGCGGTTCTCATCGTATTTCGAGAAACCGGCGCCGGTTTTCTGGCCGTAGTTGCCGGCTTCGCAGAGAAGATCGGCCACGCGCGGGATGCGGACGCCGGGTTTTTCGAGATGGCGGAATTCCTTGCGGATGCGCCAGCCGACATCGAGACCGGCGAGGTCGGAGACGGCGAGCGGGCCCATGGCCCAGCCGAAATCGTAAAGCGTTTTGTTGACTTCTTCGACCGACGCGCCTTCTTCGATGAGGAACTGGGCCTGGTAGAAGTAAGGGTGCAGCATGCGGTTGCCGATGAAGCCCTTGCAGTTGCCGGCGAGAACCGCGACCTTTTTGAGTTTCTTGCCGAGGGCCATCGACGTGGCGATGACGGTGTTGCTGGTGGCCTTGCCGCGCACCACTTCGAGCAGGCGCATGACGTTGGCCGGGCTGAAGAAATGATGGCCGATGACCCATTCGGGGCGTTTCGTCGCCGAAGCGATTTCGTCGATATCGAGGGTTGAGGTGTTGGAGGCGAGGATGCAGCCCGGCTTCGCGATGGCGTCGATTTCGCCGAAGATCTGTTTCTTGAGCGCCATGCCTTCGAAGACGGCTTCGACGATGATGTCGACCTGATCGAAACCCTCGTATGTGAGCTGCGGTTTGATGAGGGCCATGCGCTGATCCATGACGGCCTGGGAGAAGCGGCCTTTGGAGACGGAGTTGGCGTAGTTCTTTCTGATGGTCGCCATGCCTTTATCGAGAGCTTCCTGCGTGGTCTCTTTGATGAGGACCGGGATGCCGGCGTTGGCGTAGTTCATGGCGATGCCGCCGCCCATGGTTCCCGCGCCGATGACTGCGGCGAATTTGATGTCGAGAACCGGGGTTTCCCTGCCGATGCCGGGAATCTTCGCGACGGTGCGTTCGCCGAAGAAAGCATGGATGAGCGCTTTCGACTGGATGCCGAAGAGGCATTCGTTGAAGAGCTTCGCTTCGTATTCGCAGCCTTCTTCGAAGGGAAGCGTGGTGGCGGCTTCGACGGCATCGATGGCCGCGAGCGGGGCGGTCTGGCCGCGTTTGGCTTTCTTCGCGGCATCGCGGGCGGAGGCGAAGATCAGCGGGTCGATGTTGGCGAGCTTCTCGTTTTTGTCGCGCGTGCGGACGATGGGTTTATCGGCGATCTCTTTGGCGAAGGCGATGCCGCCGGAGAGGAGATCGCCTTCGATGATGCGATCGGCGATGCCGGATTCGAGAGCTTCTTTGGCGGAGATCGGCTCGCCTTCCCAGCACATCTGGACGGCTTTGGCGACTCCGGCGAGACGCGGCAGGCGCTGCGTGCCGGCGGCTCCGGGGATGATGCCGAGTTTGACTTCGGGCTGGCCGACCTGCGCGGAGGGCGTGATGACGCGGTAGTGACCGGCCATGGCGGTTTCGAGTCCGCCGCCGAATGCGGTGCCGTGGATCGCCATGACGACGGGCTTGACCGAGCTTTCGAGCTGGAAGAGTTTGGGCGTGAGGGCGATGCGCGGCTTTTCGCCGGAGGTGATTTTGCCGAACTCGCGGATGTCGGCTCCGGCGATGAAGGTGGCGCCCGCGCCGATGACGACGATGGCTTTGACGGCGGGGTCGTTATTGGCCGCTTCGACCGATTCGAGGATGCCTTCGGGCACGCCGGGGCTGAGGGCGTTGACGGGTGGATTGTCGATGGTGACGACCGCGATGCCGTCCTGAGCAGTCAGTTTTACGAGTTCGGACATAAGCTCTCAGTTTATAAAGGAAAACGTTGAAGGCGGCGTTTTCGCTGCGGGCGGGGTCCGGAAAGCCGGTACAGACAGCCTTTTTCGCGACGAACAGTTCCTGGCGGAGCAAATGCTGTTGCGCGAAAAAGGAGTCTGTCCCGGTTTTCCTCAGTGGTGCGACTCGGGGTCTGAAGGCGCGTGTACATTTAAATCGAAGAGAGGAGGCGGCCTCCGTCGACGGTGATGGTCTGTCCGGTGACGAAGGAGGAGCGGTCGCTCGCGAGCAGCGCGGCGACTTCGGCGATTTCGATGGGCTGGCCAAGGTGCTTGATGGGCTGCGAGTGCATGCGCTCTTCGAGCTTCTCCGCGTCTTTCCAGTAGTATTCGCTGAGCACGGTTTCGATGAGACCCGGCGCGATGGCGTTGACGCGCACGCCTTTGGGGCCGAGTTCGAGCGCGTAGGACTGGGTCATCATGATGAGCGCGGCTTTGGTCATGCTGTAGAGCAGGCCTTCGAACTGCGGGCGGATGCCGGAGATGGACGAGATGTTGATGATGGAGCCGGAGCCGCGTTCCACCATGCCTGGCGCGACGAGCTGGGTGAGCCGGAAGGCGCTCTTGAGGTTGATTTCGATCATCTTGTCGAACTGGCCTTCGTCGAGCTTCTGCCATGGACCCTGGCCGACGTTGGTGGCGGCGTTGTTGACGAGAACGTCGATGCGGCCGAATTCCTTCGTGGTCAGATCGACCATGGCCTGGATCTGATCGGCGCGGCCGACGTGGCAGACCACCGGTTTGACGGCCGGACTGATTTCGCGCGCGACCTGTTCGAGAGTATCGAGTTTGCGGCCGCAGATGACGACCTGCGCGCCTTCGCGCACGAAGACTTCGGCAATGGCGCGGCCGATGCCGCGGCTGGCGCCGGTGACGATGGCTACTTTGTCTTTGAGCATCATGATTGGACCGGGATTAGTGTCTCACAGGGAGGCTTAAGATATGTGGAATGCGGACATGGCTGGTACGCGAATGGTGTGAGCCTGCGGGCATGGAGTGGGCGGAGATCGATGCACCGGAGCCCGGGCCGGGCCAGGTTCGCGTGCGCAATCGCGCGGCGGCGCTCAACTTTTTCGACATTCTGCAGATTCAGGGCAAATACCAGGTGAAGCCGCCGTTCCCGTTCACGCCGGGCGCGGAGATTTCTGGGGAGATCGATGCAGTTGGCCCGGGCGTAACGGGATGGAGAGCCGGGGACGCGGTGCTCGGGATGCCGGGCGGCGCGGGATTCGCGGAGCAGACGGTGCTCGAGGCATCGAAGGTTTTCCGTCTGCCCGCCGGGATGGACTGGGCGCAGGCGGCGGCAATGCCGATCGTGTACCAGACTTCGTGGTTCGCGCTGAAGGACCGCGGGGCGCTCAGGGCGGGCGAGGTGTTGCTGGTGCACGCGGGGGCAAGCGGCGTGGGGATGTCGGCGATTCAGCTGGGGAAGGCTTTCGGGGCGCATGTGATCGCGACGGCGGGGTCGGCCGGGAAGCTGGAGTTTGCGAAGCGGCAGGGCGCGGAGCATGTGCTCGATTACGGGGATGAGAAGTGGGTGGATCAGGTGCGCGATCTGACGGGCGGGCGCGGGGCGGACGTGATCTACGATCCGGTGGGCGGCGATGTGTTCGAGCTTTCGACGAAGTGCATTGCGCCGGGCGGGCGGCTGCTGGTGATCGGGTTTGCCAGCGGGCGGATTCCTTCGATTCAGGTGAACCGGGTGCTGCTGAAGAACATTTCGATTGTGGGGGTGTTCTGGGGCGGGCATGTGAAGCTTGTGCCGGGGTATCCGGCGGAGGCGCATGCGGGGCTCGAGAAGCTGTGGCTCGCGGGGAAGATCCGGCCGGAGGTTTCGAGCACGTGGCCGCTGGGGCAGTTGCGCGAGGCGATGGGGGCGCTGGCCGAGCGGAAGGTGATGGGGAAGGCTGTTCTGCTGGTTTGAAAGGGCCTGTTTTCGGTTCGTGGTGGGTTCTGATCCGGTTCGCTTTGCGGTGAGATTTTGGGGCGTGGCCCTTGTTTTCAATGGGATAGTGGGTTCGTGTGGAAATTTCGCAATTTTCGCGGAATTCATTGCTTCCATGAGGCCGGGAGCGGTCTGATTCCGGGATTTGAGCGCATGGGTCATCGCGGCTGGATTATGGCATGATCCGGGGTGACTGACGCGGGATCAGCCGGCCAGGCGATTGAATCCAAAGGGTGAGTCATTTGAAAATCGACGTGAACCGCCAGGGCGGGCGCGACGGTGGACGAAGATGGTCTGGAGAGTGGTGGGCGGCGGATTCGGTCCAGGTTTGCCGCGCGGCCGACAGGTCCGGTTCGGCGAGTTCGGCCGGCTGGTTCTTCGAAGGTGGTTTGCGGCGGGGAGGGCGTTCAGCGGGAGTAACCGGGAGGGCCAAAGATGAAGCTCAGAACAGGTGGACGGACCGGTAGCTGAGGCCAGGTCAACCCGCGATTAACGACTCGGAACACTTCCGGCCGCGACGGACGTGGAGCGCATCCGGCGAACCCATTGCTCAACCGGAAACCGCCGCGGTAAGGACGGGAAGGGCGCTCGTGATTCCGCGGTGGAAAATCCATTTCCCGGCGCAGATTCAGAGCAATTCAATAAATTCGTCAATCGTCAGATTGGCATCGCGAATAATCGCCCGGAGCAATGGCTCTTTAATGGTGCGTCCCGCATGAACGGGCACGACAGTACGCGACATGGTCTCGGAACGGATGAGGATCAGATGACTCCCTTTCTGCCGATCCTCGACGAAGCCCGCGACGCTTCAGCGCCCGAATCACTTTCCGGGAAGTTAACGACGGCAGTTTTGGCATCCGTCAGGCGAGAGCGGGAGCGGGAATATCGACTCTTCCCTGAAAGGAAGGTCCCTCCACGGGAATCGTCTCTCCGTGCGCTGCCAGGCTTTCCAGATACAGAGCGATTGCCTCTTTAACATTGCGCTCGGCTTCCTCGAGTGTTTCTCCCTGCGTGTGGCAACCGGACAGAGCGGGAACGGAAGCTACATAGCCGCCTTCCGGAGCTTGCTCGTAAAATACCGAATACGAAAATCCCTTCGCGCCCTTTCGGCTCATCGCTTGTTTATTGTAAGGGATACATCCCGGAACGGCCCGCCCGATTGTCATGCGGTTCGAACGCCAACGAAGCCGGAGGACGAATTTGAGATCGGCAGGACCACGGGGCCGATTTTCGGCGCCATGGCGGTGGGGATCGGCACGCCTTACGATGTCACGGCGGATGGCAAGCGGTTTATCTCGTTCGCCCCGCCGGAGCAGGGCAGTTCGAAGGCGGGGCTGGGGAAATAGAAACTGGGGGCGCTGTGTCGTCTGTGCGGGCCAAGTCCTGATGAACGCCGTAGTGTTTACCGATAGGGTCTATCTGTTCCGGGTGGATCGTCCCAAAGTCGGACAAGGCCGGATTGGGAGAGATAAGTCGGCTTCTCGACTACCAAAAATAGTATTTGAGTGCGTTGGCGCGAATTTCCCCCAAACAATAGATTGTTGTGGAAATTCTATTTCCGACAGGCTCGTGTGGCGTCCCTAATTACCAAGTCAACGTGGGCAAGTTGCGTGAAGTCCGCCTGCGGGTTACACTTCGGATTCCTCAGATTCATGCCGCCGGAATCCGACCTCCACCGGGTAATCGAGCATCTTGGGTCGCAATTTGAGCGCGGGCTCCCGATGCTCCTTCTCGGCGCGGGCTTCTCGTTAGGCGCGATGAATATTTCGCGGACGGCAAATCTTCCAACCGTGGAAGACTTAAAGAGGGATTTGTGGAACCTTTGTTTTCCGGGCGAAGACTACTCGTCGTCGACGAGCCTTCAAAATCTCTACGAATCCGCCCTCCGCCTACGCGGCAGAGATACTGCCGATATGCTCCGCGCTCGTCTGACGGTCGACTCGGAGACACTGCCAGATTGGTATGAGGCCTACTTCGGAATGCCTTGGGCTCGGATTTATACGCTCAACGTAGATGATCTGCCACGTTCCGCCGCGCGCAGGTTCGGCCTGCCGAGACCCCTCCATGTAGTGTCGGCCCTTCGCGAGCAATATGAACCGCCTCCCCCAGGGAAACCGGCTCTTGACGTTGTTCACCTAAACGGCGACATCGACGGCATCCCGAATGAGATCACGTTCTCCACGACCCAGTACGCGGAGCGCCTGGCCCGGCCGGAACCCTGGTACGTGCGCTTGGTAGCCGACCTGGTCAGCCGCCCTTTCGTCTTTGTGGGGACACAATTAGAAGAACCGTCTCTCTGGCAGCATATTGAGCTCAGGCGTAGCCGCGGGGGGCGGGGCACCCGCGAACTTCGGCCGAAGTCCTACATTGTCGTCCCAGCCCTCGACGCGGCGAGGCGATCACTATTGGCCGAGTACAACGTGGCTTGGCTGCCCATGGACGCGGCGACCTTCCAGTTGGACGTATTGTCAAAGCTCGGTGCCGCCCGGCAGACCGGCCTGCGCCTATTGGAACGCCAAACTGCGGCCAATCCGTTCGAGCTACGGTCGATTCCCCTTGTTTCGGCTCTCTCCAACACGCCCGCCCAGAGCAGCCAGTTCCTAATTGGGGAAGCTCCGAACTGGACCGACATTCACGGCGGGCGGGCCGTGCGGCGCGCCAGCGATGAGGACCTCTGGCCAGGCGTGCAGCACATGCTCACGTCCCCCGCGGCTAAGGGAGTTGTAGTCGTCACCGGGACGGCGGGCTCTGGAAAGAGCACGGCTTTGATGCGGGTCGCTCTCCGAATGAATGCGGATGGAACCGCGGTTGGATGGGTGGACTCCGAGGGCAGTTTGTCGCCGCACGAGATTCGAAGCGGGATGCGCGCGGGCGACGCCCCCAGCGTTTTATGTATTGACGACGCTGATATGTATGGCTCTGAGTTAAGCAGCATGGTACGCGAATTGTGTTTGCGCCCCCCGCATCCGCTGATCATCGTGGCAGTTCGCTCCGGGCGAATTGACCTCGTGCTGCATGAAAAGCTCATTCAGGAAATTCCATTCCGGGAATTCGCGATGCCACCGCTTGCGGACAACGATATCGACGCCCTGATCGATGTTCTGGCTTTGGAGAACCGCCTTGGCATTCTGTTGGGTAAATCTCGTGACGAACAGCGGGCCGCGTTTCGGGACCAGGCTGGGCGGCAGCTGCTGGTTGCGATGATCCAGGCGACATCCGGGCGACGATTCGAGGAGAAGGCAGTAGACGAGCTGACCGAGCTTGGCGCTGACGGTCGGGTATACGGCATCATCGCGGTCGCCTCAGCCTACCGCTTCGGATTACAGCGCAATGAAATCTTATTAGGACTCGGCGAGTCGACTAACGCCGTGCTGAACACAGTCGATATGCTGATTCGGAGGCACATTGTACGCGTTGGCCACGACGGAAGCATCTGGGCGAGGCACCGGGTTATCGCCGAGGTCATCCGGGACGAACTGCAGAAGAGCGGAGCAATCAAAGAGCTCCTCCAAGGGCTCGCGCACGTCGGAGCCACACAGGTAAACCCGAACCTCAGCCGGTCCGCTCGGCCATGGCGACTACTCCGGCACGTTATCAACCATGACTTCCTGATACGTGTCATCGGGCCGGATCCCGGGCGCGAGCTATACGGAGAGATCGAAAACCTTTTGAGGTGGGATTATCACTTTTGGCTGCAGCGGGGCAGCTTGGAAGTCGAAGTGGGAGACCTGGACCTGGCTGAAAACTTCCTTAACCAGGCCCGCGCTCTGTCGCCAACCGATTTCTACGTCCAGACCGAGTATTCGTATCTGTTGTTCCGTAAAGCGATCGATAACCCGACAGCGATGTTGGCTCCAGCCTTCGCCCGTGAGGCGACGGAAACGCTCGAGGGGCTAATCGAACGCAACGGAGAACGGGACGTTTATGCGTTTCACGTTCTGGGCAGTCAGGGCCTTTCTTGGGCGCGCCGCGGAATCCCTTCGTCGATTGAGAAGGAGCAGTTCCTGAGAGAAATCATGCTGCACCTACAATCAGGCTGTCGCCTACACCCTCGCGCCGTCGAGCTCAAGAAGCTTATGGACGATGTCAGGCAGGAACATCTCAGCATCGCTGTCCCGTCGCAGCGCACACTGATCCGGCCCTGACCCCGGGGTACTTTCGGACGCTGACATTCGGGGCATTTCGGATCGACCTATTTCGGCCTACTTGGGCCTATTTCGGACCAGCGCACACTTCTGCCGACGATCGAGCCGTGAGCGCATGGAACGGAACTTAAGCGCGCTAGGCAAGCTTCAGGGGAAAATAGTACCGCGCACTCAAACGCCGTCACGAAAAGGTATTAGTCCTGCTAAGTCGTTAGCGCCGCTGACTGTCCGGAAGTCCTCTTGTGAGAAGTTTGGTCCCAGGTTGTCCGTGGCGAGGCATTCGCGGTGAAGTGTGCCCCGACTTCTGGAACGCGCCGCAAATTCACGGAAGAAGCAGGCGGCCGGTGTACCAGAAGTCGATTCTCGCAGGAGTCGGGTGAGACGATTCCGCAGAACTCGACTCCCGCATCCGAACTTCGGGTCTACGGCCGGGCCCAATAGCCCCCGAACGCGCTCCGGTCAGCGGGCGGAGGATGGTAGAGATTCCGCCGGAGTGCCCTGGGGATGCGGCTTCAGAGTCTGTGTGAGAACTCCGGTTCACGGGTATTCGGCTGCGAGCGTGGTCCGGAAAATCCGGTACAGACAACCTTTTTCGCGCCGTTCCGCCTCTCACGCAGAAGTTTTGTAACGCGAAAAAGGAGTCTGTCCCGGTTTTCCTCAGTGGCTACTTGCGAGCAAAGGCCCTGAGCGCAGTTCTCACACAGACTCAATCGCCGCGCGCCCGGATCCTTTTCACGCTTCGCGGGTGAGCGCAGCCTTTACGTACTCGCTGCGCAGGGGCAGCCTGCGGATCCACTTTCCGGTGGCGTCGTGCACGGCGGCCACGATGGCCGGGGCGGCGAGAGCGTTGGCTGCTTCCGAACCTCCGCCGTAGGTCCCCACAGACGGATTGTTGAGGAGCACGACTTCGATCTTCGGGATGTCGGCCATCTTCAGAATCGGGTACGAAAGCCAATCGGTCACCGTGACGCCGCTTTCATCGAACTTCGCTTCCTCGAGCAGCGTGTGGCTGACGCCCATGACTGCGCCGCCTTCCACCTGCCGCTTCAACTGGAGCGGGTTGACGACAACGCCGGGATCGACCGCGGCGATATATTTCTCCACCTTCACGACGCCGGTTTCCGGCACCACGGAGACTTCGCAGACGCAGGCCCAGTAACTGGCGGAGCGCAGCATCAGAGAGACACCGCGGCCTCGCATGACAGCAGAGCCTTTCGCCGCATGAGCGGGTCCGGGGGAATGACGCGTCTGCCAGCCGGCGGCCTCGCGCACGGCTTTGAGGACACTCGCGGCGCGCGGGTCTTTGGTGTGCGCGAGACGGAATTCAATCGCATCCACGCCCGCCAGCGCGGCGGCTTCGTTGATCGCGACCTCGCGCGGGAAGTTCTGCTGGTACTGACCCGGCGTGCGCATGGAGTGATCGCGCAGGCCGATGTTGAGCGGCGACTCCTTCTGGCCCACCTGGAAAGTGCCGTAGCCCTGTTCGCTGAGGGCGGGAACCTGATCGTAGAGCCATGGGTCCTGAATCATGTTGGCGGTGACGGCGAAGGAACCTTCGGGGGCTTTGACATCGGGCGCCTGCATGGTGGGGAGGCCGGCGAGAACGGCGCCCACGGGACGATCGTCCTGCATGGCCGGCATGTAGTGGTTCACCTGATAGCCGGTGAGTTTGCCGGCTGTATCGAGAGAAAGCTCAACGTCAGAGAACGCCGCGGGGGACTGGGTGGACCACTGCATGTCTTCGGGACGCATCCACTGGACTCGCACGGGTTTGCCGGTGGCTTTCGAGAGGATGACGGCATCGTCTTCGGCGCCGGAGTTGCCGCCATTCGAGCGGCCGTAATGGCCCGCGCCCGCATAGCTGCGCACCACGATCTTTTCGATGCCGACGCCAAGCATGGTGGCGAGCTCACCGCGCAGCGCCTGCGGGTTCTGGTTGTGAGTGTGGACGAAGACCGTGCCATCGGGACGCGCGTCGGCGAGCGCAACCGTGGGGCCCATGGGCGCGTGCTTCATGTAGGGCATCTCATAGGTTGCCTGCAGCTTCTTCGCGGCGCCGGCGAACGCGGAGCCCGTATCTCCCTTGTTCTTTTCGCCCTTGAGAACGGGCGTGGATTTCCAGTCGGCGCTGGCGCGCAGCGTGGCGTGGAAGCCGGCGTAAGCGGGCAGACCTTTCCATTCGGTCCATCTGGTATCGCCTGCCACCTGTTGGGCGGCGCGGATCGCTTCCCATTCGGAGGCCGCGACGACGCCGACGAGATTCCCTTTCACGATGACCTGCGCGGTGGGGAATCTGGTTTTATCGATCCGGCCGGCGGCAATGAGCTTCGAGCCGAGTGTTTTCGGGTGAACCATGCGGCCGTGCAGCATGCCGGGAAGACGAACGTCGGTGATCCACTTCTCCTTCGCGGCAACTTTGGAGGCGACGACGGAGTTCCTGTAAGGCTTGCCGACGATGGTGTAGGCGCTGACCGGTTTGAGCGGCGGGTTGCCGGTGACGGTAAGGCCGCCGATTCCGGTGAGACTGCCGGAGACCGGGATGGTGAGTTTGAGCTGCCGGCCTTTGACGAGCTCGCCGTAGGTCATCGTCTTTCCACCACCGGACACGACGCCGTCCTTCACGGTGATCTGCGCTTTCGGGACGTTGAGGCGTTCGGCCGCGAGATCGAGCAGCGCCTGATACGTGTAGGCCGCGGCTTTGCGGACGTTGGGCATGCCGCTGCCGAGGAAGTCAAATGCGCCACTGCCGTCCGGCGTGCGGTCGGTATCGCCGGCGACGACCGTGGCGATGGATTCGAACGTTGCGCTGAGTTCTTCGGCGACGATCTGGCGGTAGGCGGTGAAGGTGGTGCTCTGGCCGAAGTCGCTCTTGCCGGTTCGAATGAGGATGGTGTTGTCGGGATGGATTTCGATCCAGGAGCCGGGCAGCGTGGCATCGAGGGTGTTCGCCTGGCCAGATGCAGCTTTGGTGGATTGGGCTTCGGATGTCCCGCACGACGAGAGGCCGAAGCCGACGAGCAGTGCGCCGCCCGCCTGCAGCCACGCGCGGCGTGTGAGTGTGGCGCCGAAAACGCTGGTGGTTTGTTCAGGTGCGTTCCGCATGGCTATCTTCCTTTCTTCATTGCCGCGCCGGCCCGTTCCACAGCCTGAATGATGGCGGTGTAGCTGCCGCAGCGGCAGAGGTGGGCGGAGGGCCCTGAGGTGGTGAAGGCGGCTTTGATTTCGTCGACGGTGGGGTGGGCGTTCTGCTCGAGCAGTTCGGTGGCTTTGATCATCATGCCGCTCTGGCAGAAGCCGCAAAGAGGCGTTTGCTCCTCGATCCAGGCTTCCTGCACGGGGTGGAGCGGCGTGGATTCGGGAGGGAGGCCGTTCTGTTTCGCCCAGCGCGCGGCGAGACCTTCGAGGGTGGTGATTTCCTTGCCGGCGGCCGCGCTGAGCGGTGTGATGCAGGAGCGGATTTCCTTGCCGTTGAGAAGCACGGAGCAGGCGCCGCACTGGGCCATGCCGCAGCCGAATTGCGGGGAAGAGATTTCGAGATCGTTACGCAGGACGTAGAGCAGCGGGGTATCGGCGGGTGCGGTGACCTCGCGCTGCGTCCCGTTGACGGTGATGGTTGCCATGTGGCTCTCCTTGAGACTGCTCTTCAGGACAATGCCGGGTTGCCGTCATCGTAGCATTCGGGCGCGGGGGGCGGAAGCAGGCAGGCGAAGAGGAAACCAGGGCAAAACGGACTCAAATGGCATTTCTTCGGTGCCGGTCTGCGCGCTCATGCCGTCCCCAAAACGGCCCAGTGACGCAAGGCCGTCGAGTAGCGGACCATTCAGAGCTTTTCCAGGTCGTCGAGGCTGATGAACGCCCGGTTCAGGATACTGCGCAGCGTTTCCACGGGAACCTTCGCGACGGTTTTGGCATTGACCCGGACATGCGGTTATCGCCGCGTGTCCATTTCTCGCCACGCGGTTGATGACTACCGGCTGAAAGCCGGTAGAATCCTTTGGCGACTAAAAGTCGCATTGCGGCTGAAGCCGCCTGAAGGCGCCCGGCTCCCACGCCGGCTCAAGGCTTGGTGGGCGCGGTAATCTTGAACGACTCGTCGTCTTCGTCCCACCGCTGG
>Ga0187771_10002755_pt1 | contig 12169 bp, 5 predicted proteins | sample 0116_SJ02_MP15_1_FD_133139 | JGI IMG/M metagenome (GOLD analysis project Ga0187771, IMG submission 133139) | Tropical peat soil microbial communities from peatlands in Department of Meta, Colombia - 0116_SJ02_MP15_10_MG | ecosystem: Environmental > Terrestrial > Soil > Wetlands > Peat | place... | reverse complement strand
GTCGAAAGGGGAACGAATCGACCATCGAGGACCGGCAATGACCTGCGGCCAAGTGACAACAGACAACGAACGACAGACAGCTCACGTCTCTTCCGCCAGCATGGCGCGGGTCACCAGCTTGCGCTCTAGGTGGCTCTCGATCAGCTCTTCGAAGAAGCGCCGCGCCTCGCGCACACCGGCTAGGGCCATCTCGGTCCGCAGCCATTGGTCGAGCGGCTCACGGCACGCCTTTTCAACTGTGGCCAGCGCCTGCTGCGAAATCTTAAGGTTCATTCCCGGCGAACGGCACTCCGCGCACCTCAGCCCTTCCGCGCCAACCCCGTAATATCCCCCCTCGGCCACCAGGGGGCGGCCACAAGCCTCGCACCGCCCCAGATCCGGCAGGAAGCCGCTCAGCCGCAACACCCAGTAATTGAAATAGAGCAGCGGCCGCTCAATTTCTCCGCCGCGCTTCATGCCGCGCAGCACCGCCAAGAGCAGCCGGAAGGCTCGCTCGTTCACCTCCCGCTCGGGGAGGATCCGCTCAGAGACCTCCACGATGTATTGGGCCGCCACCTGGACGCGGTAATCCTTCTGCATGTCGAAGAAGGACTCCAGGACTTCCGCGGAGTTCAGGCGCAGCAAGTCGCGGTTCTCGCGCTCGAAGATCCAGATGCGCAGGTGGCTTAAGGGCTCGAGCGCGCCACCATAACGGCTCCGGGGGCGCTGGGCTCCGCTGGCAACGGCGCGGAGCCGCCCCAACTCCCGGGTCAACAGCGAAGCGATCTTGTCTGCCTCGCCCAGGCGGTGGGTCCTGAGAACGATGGCTTCGGTTTCGCGCAGCGGCATCCGTCTGCCTCACCAGGGATCCATCAGCCGACGGACACGTGCCCCGCCGCGGCAATTTCGCGTCGGCAAATCCGTCAAGTTAGCACAACCCGCCATGGGCGGGAAGGGGAAAAGAGCGCTTCGATTTGAGAATCCGCGAATGCCTAGGTAAGGGTGACACATTGTCGATTTTCGATAGCCGATTCTCGATTCACTGAAACGCAGACTAGCAAGCATGAAGCGGGGCTTGACAACGCACCATCCGTCGCGCCAACAGTGCAACAAAGGCGACAAAAATGGGGTTCCCGCCTCCGTAATCACCTGGAGTGCGGGGCCAGAGTTCTGTGGGAAATTGCGTGGATTTGGTGGAAAACAAGTTATGTTAACATGATGGGGGAACGTGAAGAAATTATCAGACGTGCCTGTTGAAGATCCGGGGCGCTTCCCTGCCCCACACCAAGGAGAAGGCAAAGTGCGGCGAGCGGCATCCGTCAGTTGTCGCCAGAACTGGCAGCTGATGGCTGGTTACCGAGAGCTTGCTACGCGGTGACCGAGGCGCGAAGGCAGGCTCCCATGGTAGGCCTTTATGAGGAAACGGCCGACGCCCGCCTCGCCGGCGGGGAGGCCATGCGGAGGCTCAAGACCGCAACCAACGAGATTTTGATGTGCCGGGGCAGTTCCCTATTGCCGGTTGTCGATTGCCCATTGGGGCCTCTGGCCGGCTCAGCACCCGCGAATCATCAAACCATTGGCACGACGGGGCGGTAATCCGAAAATTCCTTCTGGCAGACGCCGAGCAACGAAGGACTGGGAGGCCACCACGTGCAAACGAAACCGGGCAACCCGTCGGTTGACGGATTGCCCGGAAAGACCATGAGGCCAGTAGTTTACCACTCGAATCGGACGCCTAGCTGTCCATTTCGAGGCGTGCCGCCAACACTCGTCACATTGCCAAAGTACGGGCTGCTGATCGTGGTGTTGGGATTGTTGAAGTAATGCCGGTTAAACATGTTGTAGAACTCGGCACGAAACTGCAACTTCATGCTCTCTTTGATTTTGAAGTCCTTGTAAAGGGAAACGTTCTCGTTGGCAGTTCCAAACCCGTTCAGGCCGGCCACGTAGGGCCCGGAGTTTCCAAAGTTCCCGAAACCAGGGTTGGAGAAGCCAGCGGAACCAAAGTACATGTTTCCGGGGTCGCTGAAGTTGCTGGGATTAAATTTCGGGCCAACGAAGTGTCGGCTTAGATCAGCTCCCGAGGCCACGTTCGAGTAAATGGCGGAGGAAAGGCCCGGGTAGTAATTGCTGGAATAGACGCTGAGGGGTGTTCCGGTGCTGTAGTAAAGGAGGGTGCCAACCGTCCAGCCACTGACCGCTCCATTCACCCAGCGGCCTCGGCTGGACAGCAATTCGCGGCCCTTGCCGAAGGGCAGAGTGTAGAGGACGTAGCCTTTCACGATGCTCTGGTCGTAGGGCTGGATATAGTTGCCGGCCCAGCTCAAGTCGCTGAGGTTCTGGATATCCGTCCAGGACGCCCAGCTTTCCTGGAATTGGCTGGTCGTGGTAGCTCTTTGGCGAGCAAGCGTGTAGCTCATATCCATCGTCAGCCCATGGGAGGCGCGGTGTGTTACTTCAGCCTGTAAAGCGTCATACTGCGACCGCCCCAATGGGGAGGCAACGTAGAATAGCTGGTCCCAATTCGTGGCGATTTGTGGGAAGGGTGACAGAGCCGCGAAGGCCCAGCCGGAGTAACCGGGGTAAGGGTACGGAACTCCGGACGCAGCCGCCGAAGCCTGGTCCCAGATCCAGTCCCATTCGTGCGTGCCGGCTCCGTCCTTCGTCAGGAAGGCGGTGTAAGCGCTGAGTGGCCCTTGGTTCTGCTGCAATGATCCATCGTGCAGGTGGGTGCCACGTGTGCCGAGGTAGTTGAGCGCGAAGCGCGTGTTCCCGGTGAGTTCGATTTCCACGCCCGCGTTCCATTGGTTAGTGATTCCTGTCTCCAAGGTTTGCGGGCTAATGGCGACCATGGTCCACTGCATGAAGTTGGGATCGAGTATTCCCGAAACGTTCGTGCCCGGGTAGCCATTGTCCCAGTTAAAGGCCGGCGCGAAGTTCTTGGTCTGAAGAACTTGGTTCGTCGGGAAATAACCAGGCGCAAAACCATAGGGCACACCGTTCCAGTAATCGCTGCCCATCGGGATATCGAACAGGGAGTACGCCGCCCGGGCGACGATCCGGTTGGCGATCTTGTACGCTAATCCCAGGTGGGGAGCGAAATCCGACCAACGGGCCGATCCCTCAAATGTCTGGCTGCCGTTGCCGAGGTATACCACCTCACCCGGGAATCCTCCCAAACTAGGATTCGGGGTCGTGGTGCTGAACTGCGCCCAGTGCCCGTACTTTTCGTGCCAGGGACGGGTTTGGTTCCAGTTGAGCCCGTAGTTAAGTGTCACCCGGCCGCTTACCTTGAACGTGTCATTGGCGAAAAGCGAGAGGGATTTCCTGCGCCCGTACAGGTCAAAGGGCGTGCCCTCGCTGGCGCTGTACACATCACCCAGAAGGAAACTGGCGAAGCCAAAGCCCACTTGGCTTGCATAAGAGGTGTTGGGTGCACCAGTCTGGGCATTGGAGAAATTAAAGTTCAGAGTTCCATTTGCGCCGTGGTTGCTCTCCTCGAAGGCACGCAGTTCGCCGCCGAAAGTGACCGTGTGACGCCCCTTGATCCACGTGAGCGTGTCGTCGACGATGTTGTTATTGTTCACGATCCAGCCCAGATCGTTATTGCCGATTTCGCTTTCCGAAAATCCGTTCACTGCGTTGCCGAACTGGATCTCCGGGAAGTTCCCGGCCCCCGTGGTGCCGAAGCCCAGCTTGGATGGCCAGTCGCCACCGTTCGAAGTTGCAGTGCTGGGATTGCGGAAGCGCTCATAGGTGAAACTCGCCACATTCAGAACGCTGGAGGAAAAGTTGTGGCTTTCACTGAGCCGGAACTTGCGGTCTGACACCTTCTGAAATCTGGCGTGGGAGAGCGGGCCCCCGTTCGGATCCCCGGGGTCCCAAATGCCGCCCTGGTCGTCCAAAATGCGCGGCCGTTGCGTCCAGATGAATGAGCTGGCGAGCCGGTTTGTGGCGGAAAAATTATGGTCCACCTTCACACTGAATTGGCTTTGGTGGAACCAGGGATTGTTGACGTCCGTCATGGGGTCGTTATTGATCAAACCCGGGCCAAGCGGCTTGTAGTCCTGTTGCAATATCGGGATGATCTGCTGTGCGACCTTGCTGAACCGTGACGGGTCGATCACGTTGTTGGGGAACACCAGGCCGGTAGTGGGATCAATGATCGCTCCTTTGTAGACGGGATTGCCCCCTGCGTCGGTTCCCAACTGCGTGGTCTTGTCCAGCAGAGCGCTGAAGTCGCCGTTCAGGAAAGCGGCCGTGGGGACAGTCTGGGTAAACCCCCCAAGCGTGTAATTGCTCATCCGGAACTGTTCCCAAGCGCCGAAGACAAACGTCTTGTTTTTGATGATCGGTCCGCCGCCAGCGAAGGAATAATCGGTTTGCCGGTTGCGGGGTTTCTTGAACTGCCAGGCGTCAGCGGGGTTCGCAGCGGCAGAATAATCGTTCATCCAGGAGTTGGCGTTCAAAGCTTCGTTTTGGAGGAAGTAAACCGCGCTGCCGTGGAACTGGTTCGTCCCGGATTTCAAATTGAACATGAACGTGCCGCCTGATGTGTACATGCCGGCCGCGCCGCCCATGCCGCCCGTATCGACACGGAACTCCTGCACGGCTTCCATAGGCGGCTCGCTTTCGAGTTCCTGCCCGGTCTCCGATTCCTGCGCGAGCGTGCCGTCAATGAGCACTTCGTTGCTAAAAGCCTGTGTCCCGGAAATGTACGTGGTCCAACTGTTACCCTCGACTCCGGGGGTAGAGTAAAAAGCAAACGCCATAATGTCTCTACCGCCGCTAATGCTCAGAGGAAGAGCGCGGTAGGCTTCGAGCGACATGGTGCTGCCCACATCGCTCGTCTGGTTTTCCAAGATCGGCGCTGCGGCTGTAACCTCAACCGTCTGAGCCACCGCGCCAACTTGCAGCGTGACATCGATTTCTGCCACTTGGCTGATGGTCAAAGTGACGCCCGTCCGCTCCACGCTCTTGAACCCTTGCTTCTTGAACCAAACGCTGTACTGCCCTACGGTCAAATTGAGAATTCGAAATAGCCCGACTTCATTGGTGGTCGCGGATGTCACCAGCTTAGTTTCCAGATTCGTAGCGGTGACGGAAACACCTGGAATGACCGCGCCGCTTGAGTCCGTCACCGTACCAGTCAGTGTGGCCCTGTCTGACTGCGCCCAAACCGGGCCAGTCAGGGAAACGAGGGCCAAGAGGCCAAGTGAGAATGCGCACTTCTTCATTGCGACCTCCTTCGTGTTGTGCTCAGAGAGCCAATCCCGACGAAAAGGACAAAAAGGAAGCAGCGCTTCCACAGGCAAGCGAGGCGAAATGGCATCGAAAGGACCGAATCGGGCGTATTGTACCCCCACACAAGCGCGGGTGGGTGAAAGCATCCACCCCGCCCGAATCAAACGGTTTCCGGCGTGGCCAGAGCATTCTAGTTGCCAGATGGCGAGTCGGTGCGGTGAGTGATCGTTGGCTTCCCCAAGCGAACGGGCCGTCTCAGGCGGACATTGTGCCCTGGTGTGGGCTCGCCAATGTCCCGCGCCTTCAACGACCTCGCAGGATGCCGCTGAGTTGGGTCACATTCCTGTTGCCATCAAAAATCCCGTCGCTATAAAGTAGGCGCGCGATGTCGCGGCAAAGTATCAAGGATTCTAGTTTGAAGGCCTGAGCATAGGGATGAAGATGCGCCAGATACGTGACCGCGGGAATCTTTTCGGCATGGTTGCCGTTGCCCTGTTGCTCCTGCCAGCCAGTGGCACTGCCGCTGGGGTAGCTAATTCTCTTCTCGCGCAGGACACAGCGCTGCAGTCGGCTTATCCGGCACCCGGCGACCGCTGGCTTGAGATTGACCTTTATTGGTTTCAGCAAAAGGATATCGGGGGATCGGTCAAAACCTTTTGGGATCGTTTTCAGCCGTTGTACGCGGGAGTCCAGGGCTATCGCGGCCTCATCCTCAATGTGGGCTGGACGGTCGGGTGCATAATGGAGTGGAGCGGGGATTTGGAGCAAGCGATAAGCTTGCCTCGCGGGTCAGGGCAACAGCACTGGGTTGATATGCACGGCCCTCTGCGCGGCACGACCGAGGAGCGCAAGCTGGAAGCGCAGGCGCGGTTTGCGAAGCCGCTGATGGTGCCACACAGCGGCTACGATCCGTGGACCTACGGCGACTTGAAGAAGCTGGCTTCCACGCTGCGTGATGAGGCAACAAGGCGCGGCATATCCGGCTTCAAGGTGGGCATGCTCAACTATGCCTGGACGCATGCCTACGGGGAAGAGGCTGCCTGGGTGCGGCGGCATCGCGAAGCCTTTACTGCCTGGAAGTCGTTACCGCCTGGCGGCTCCTCCCTCTCGCCGTATTTCGATCCCAACGCCAAGCTGCACGCTGATCCGAAAAGGCTGGGAGGCTTGCCGAAGGGCATCCCGGAGGGCATGCCAGTTCACGTGGCCTACGCCAAGCAATGGGGAAGCTTGTCGAAGGCGGTGGGGCTCGAGGCGCTCATGCTGCGCGATTCGTTCGGGATGCCGGCGCCCTATCAGCGCCGGGGGCCCTGGGGACCTGTCGCCCCCTCACCCGAAGTGATTCGGGAAACGACCTTGGGAGTCGCCGCATTGGTGCGTGAGCTCAAGACGGCAAATCCTCAGGCGCTGATCATGATGTATTCGAACGCCGCAAGCGCTGTCGCGGATTGGCGTGCCAACGGCCTGGACCTCGAATCGGTTGCAAAGGAAGGCTACCTGGATATCTTTGTCGATCAAACCTGGGCCGGCGCTTGGAATGAGGTGGGCCTGCGCGAAACCGACTTCTGGAACAACCCTTTGCTAGGCTGGACGTACCAGCTTGGCTACCTGCTTCTCCACGCTGCCATTCTGGCGGAGACCAAGGTCCGCCACTATCCCCTCGTCGAAACGTTCGACGCCTGGGAGGATTGGGACGTCATCCACACCGCTCCGGAGCGCCTGCGCTGGGGCATCTGGGCTTACTCCCATGCCGCGGTCAAAACGCCGAAGGGACTGAAGCTGCCGGCGGGGTCGTACATTTCCTGGGCCAACCAGGGCAAGAGGCTATTGGAAGAAGAGGACGTTCGATTTCTGTCCGATAACCTCAATGCCGCCCTCACGGACGCCCGCGAGACGCGCGAAGTCTTTGGCCCCACGCTCGTGTACTCGCGGGAATCGATGCAGTGGGAGGCCGCACACGCTACTCCCCACTACGATATCAAGGAGTGGATCGATGAACAGGCGGCCTCGGTCATGAAGTGGCCGGTCCCGATCCTATCCGCGACTCGCGTGGAATGGCTTCCGGAAGTGCAGTCCGATCTATTCATCCTTCAAACGCCCTCACATCTTTCGCGCCATAATGAGGCCTTTGTCGAGAAGCTGATTAGGGAGGGGCACCCGATCGCGATCTTTGGCAACCCCAGCGGCGGAGTTGACCCTGAGTTGGCCCGCCTGGGGGGCCTCGCTCCAGCCGGCATTTTGGGTGAGGACATTACCACCACCCTTTTAGCAAAGCCAACCGACGCTTCGCAGACGTTCACGCGGCATATTCCTGAGACTTTCCCGACCTATTACCATCTCACAGCGAACGCGCCTGCAACGGACGCCCGGGTCCTGTATGAGGTGGCGGACGACCCGGTCCTTACGCTGAATACTTCCGATGGAAAGCGGGTCGTCATGTGGGATCCGCCGGACGTCATGTTCAAGGAGAACGCCCCACTAGTCGAGGATTGGGGAGGCAGTGGGGCTGCCTATGCGCTTTCAGCGGGAGCGCTCAACTCCCTGCTTTCAGGAAGTGAGACGTTGCACGCCGAGGAAATCGATCTGGAGCAGACCATGAGTGTCACGGCTTGGAGGCGAGACGACGGGAAGATTCGCATCCTGGCCGCCAACCTGGAAGAGGGCCTGCGCGACGACGCAGACATGACTCGCCATGCCGTCATGGTACTGCCCGAATCGTGGAAGGTCACCAAGTGGTCGGATAGCTGGAGTCTCTCTGCGGAAGGATCGAAAAGCAGCTTCGAGAGCGGCCAGGGCCTGTTGCGACTCGACTTGGAGCAGGCTGAATCGATTCTATTGGAACCCGCGGAGCCATGAGAGCAAGGTGAAGGCTCGCAGAAGGCAGAGGGCTTAGCACAATCCTACACTGAACGAGAGGGTATAGTGACCAAACGACTTGTGGACGTGGTCGGTTTGGGGCTCAACGCCACCGACACGGTCCTCATTGTGCGCGAGTTCCCTGCCCTGGGCAGCAAGGAGCGGGTGCTCTCGATGTCCCAGCAGGCCGGGGGCCAGGTGGCAACGGCCCTGGTCACCTGCGCGCGCTTGGGGTTGCGCGCCCGCTACATCGGCAAGGTGGGCGACGACGACGCGGGCCGCTTCCAACTGGCGAGTTTGCGCCAGGAAGGCCTAGACCTGCGTTACCTGCGCGTGGCGCGAGGAGCCGCCAATCAATTCGGCTGCATCCTGGTGGACCAGCGCACCGGCGAGCGCACGGTCTTTTGGGATCGCGACCCGCGCCTGGCCATCGCGCCCCAGGAGCTCGTGCGCGAGGCAGTGACCAGCGCGCGGCTGTTACACGTGGACGGGTGCGACGTGGAAGCCTGCCTTCAGGCTGCTCGCTGGGCGCGGCGCGCCCGCATACCCGTCGTCGCGGATTTGGACACTGTCTACAAGCGCGTGGAGAGGCTTTTCCCGTACATCGACTATCTCGTGGCCTCCGCCAACTTCCTCCCTGCCGTCACCGGCGAGCCCGACCCCTTCAAGGTTCTTGAGTTCATGGCCCGCGAATACAAAGTCCGCGTGCCGGGGATGACGCTGGGACGCGATGGGGCCCTCCTCCTTCATGACGGTCGCTTCTTATACTCGCCCGGATTCGTGGTGGAGACCGTGGACACGACGGGCGCTGGCGACGTCTTCCACGGCGCGTTCATCTATGGTCTTCTGTCGGGATGGGATATGCGGCGCATCCTGGATTTCTCAAATGCCTTAGCGGGGCTGAACTGTACCGCTTTGGGCGCGCGCGGCGGGATCAAGTCGCGGGCCGAGGCGGAGCGCTTAATGGCCACGGGCGCACGGCACGCCAACCCTGCCTTTGCGGCCGAGGAACGCCGAAAAAAGTAGGCGCTTGGGAGGAGAATCAATGCCCGAACGCTCTTATGCCCTGATCACTGGAGCATCCAGCGGCATCGGCGATTGTTTCGCCCGCGCGCTGGCGGCCCGCGGAAGAGACCTTGTCCTCGTGGCGCGCTCGCGGGACAAACTCGCAAAGCTGGCCCAAGAGTTGATAGCCCGGCATGCTGTGAGGGTCGAGGCTATGCCCGTTGACTTGAGCGAGCCGGGAGCCGCGGCCCGACTTGCCCAGCTTCTCCGCGAGCGCCGGCTTGCCATCGACCTGCTCATCAACAACGCAGGCTTCGGCGCTCAAGGTGAATTCTGGCGGCTTCCGCTCGAGCGCCAATCGCAGATGATTGACTTGAATATCCGCGCCCTGGTGGAGCTGACTTACCTGCTCCTTCCCGCCTTGGTCGAGTCGCCGCGCGGTGCGATCGTAAACGTTTCCTCGACCGCCAGCTTCCAGCCCGTTCCCTACACGGCGGTCTATAGCGCCAGCAAGGCATTCGTCACCAGCTTCTCCATGGCCATCGCGGAGGAGCTGCGGCCGTACGGGGTGCGCGTCGTCACGCTTTGCCCGGGCGGCACGCGCACCAACTTCTTCGATGCCAGCGATTATGAGAAGCGCGACTTCGCGGGAGGGCTTCAAACGCCCGAGGAGGTCGTCAAGGTCGGCCTGAAAGCGCTCGACAGCGGGCGCGGACTGGCGATCTCGGGCTGGCTGAACAGGCTGCAAGTCGCCTCGCAGCGCCTGGCGCCGCGCGCGCTGGTGGTGAAATTCGCCGGCGACATGTTCAGGCCCAAGAGGGCGGAAGACAGAAGGCAGTAGGCAGGAAGCAGTAGGCGGAAAGGGCTGACAAAAGGGGATTATAGGATGAACGCTACTAACATCAATCCGGTTAAACTTGATCCTGCGGCCAAGCCACTCTCCAGTGAAGAGCTCCGCAAGATGGACGCGTACTGGCGGGCGGCCAACTACCTTTCCGTGGGGCAGATCTATCTCTATGACAACCCGTTGCTGCGCGAGCCACTCCGCCCGGAGCACATCAAGCCGCGGCTTTTGGGCCACTGGGGAACGACGCCCGGGCTGAATTTCATCTACGTTCATCTCAACCGACTCATCAAAATGCACGACCTGAACGTGATCTTTGTCACCGGTCCCGGGCACGGAGGGCCTGGCTTGGTCGCCAACACGTATCTGGAGGGCACGTACAGCGAGTTCTATACCAACATCCCTCAAACCAGCGAGGGAATGAAACGCTTGTTCCGGCAGTTTTCTTTTCCGGGCGGAATTCCCAGCCACGTGGCGCCGGAGACGCCCGGATCGATCCACGAAGGCGGAGAGCTGGGTTATTCCATCGCCCACGCTTTCGGCGCCGCCTTTGACAATCCGGATTTGCTGGTCTGCTGCGTAGTGGGCGACGGCGAAGCGGAAACAGGCGCGCTCGCCACAAGCTGGCATTCAAACAAATTTCTCAATCCCGCGCGAGACGGAGCCGTCCTCCCGGTGCTGCACCTGAACGGCTACAAGATTGACAATCCCACCGTCTTGGGGCGGCTGAGCGATGAGGATCTGACGCATCTTTTCACCGGTTACGGCTACAAGCCTTATTTCGTGGAGGGGGAAGTGCCCGCCTCCATGCACCAGCTCATGGCGGGGACGGTCGACGCCGTGCTGGCTGAAATTCAGGCCATTCAGAAGGAGGCTCGCGCCAAGGGATTCTCCAAGATGCCCGCATGGCCCATGGTCATCCTGCGAACGCCCAAAGGCTGGACCGGGCCCAAGGTGGTTGACGGCCAGCAAATGGAAGGCACCTACCGCGCGCACCAGGTTCCTCTCACCGAGTTGCGGGCCCACCCTGAACACTTGCGCCTCCTCGAAACCTGGATGAAGGGTTATCGGCCGGAGGTGCTCTTCGACGCGCATGGCAAGCTGGTCGCGGAGCTGGCGGAACTGGCCCCCCAGGGCGAGCGGCGGATGGGCGCGAATCCACATGCCAACGGGGGTCTGTTGCTCAAAGAACTTGCCCTGCCGGACTTCCGCGATTATGCGGTGGAGGTCGCGAAGCCGGGCGCCGTCGTCGCTGAAGCGACCCGCGTGATGGGCAAGTTCCTGCGCGACGTCATGAAGATGAACCCGAAGAATTTTCGCGTGGTCGGCCCGGATGAAACCGCCTCGAACCGATTGAGCGCGCTGTTCGAAGTGACGGACAAGGTCTTTACTGGCGAGATCCTGCCTACCGACGACCGCCTTTCGCCGAACGGCCGCGTCATGGAAGTCTTGAGCGAGCACCTCTGCCAAGGCTGGCTGGAGGGCTACCTGTTGACCGGCCGGCATGGCTTATTCTCCTGCTACGAGGCGTTCATTCACATCATTGATTCCATGTTCAACCAGCATGCCAAGTGGCTCAAAGTGACTCGGCGGATCCCCTGGCGCCGGCCGATCGCGTCCCTCAACTATCTGCTCACGTCGCATGTCTGGCGCCAGGACCACAACGGCTTCAGCCACCAGGATCCCGGTTTCATCGACCACGTCGTCAACAAAAAGGCGGACATCGTGCGCGTCTACCTGCCGCCCGACGCCAACACCCTGCTTTCTGTTACCGACCATTGCCTGCGCAGCCGGCATTACGTGAACGTGATCGTGGCGGGCAAGCAGCCGGACCTGCAATGGCTCGACATGGACTCCGCAATCCGGCATTGCACGGCGGGGATTGGCATCTGGGGCTGGGCCAGTACCGACCAGGGAACGGAACCCGACGTGGTCATGGCTTGCGCGGGAGACATTCCAACTTTGGAGACGCTCGCCGCTGCGGATTTGCTGCGTCAGCATTTCCCGGACCTCCGAGTTCGAGTCGTCAACGTGGTTGATCTGATGACGCTTCAGCCCGCCACCGAGCACCCGCACGGCCTTTCGGACCACGAGTTCGACTCCATCTTCACCGCCGACAAGCCGGTGGTCTTCGCCTATCACGGCTATCCCTGGTTGATCCACCGGCTCACCTACCGGCGGACGAACCATTCCAATCTTCATGTGCGGGGCTATAAGGAGGAAGGCACCACGACGACACACTTC
>Ga0187771_10002753_pt1 | contig 12177 bp, 16 predicted proteins | sample 0116_SJ02_MP15_1_FD_133139 | JGI IMG/M metagenome (GOLD analysis project Ga0187771, IMG submission 133139) | Tropical peat soil microbial communities from peatlands in Department of Meta, Colombia - 0116_SJ02_MP15_10_MG | ecosystem: Environmental > Terrestrial > Soil > Wetlands > Peat | place... | reverse complement strand
TTTCGCGGATGGGCCTGGGGGTGCGAACCGGCCACCTGTGATGGAGCATCAGCTCCTGCTTCTTGCCCGTCTTGTCTTCGGCGGTCGCGATGGTCTGGGTGACCCTGTACTTGCCCTCCGCCGCCACGTCCTTCAGGGTGGACTTCGGCGTTGTGGGGGGCGCCAGAATCCTGTGCTGTATCAGAGGGGTTTCCTGCACGGTCCCCAGGATGCTACCTCCTTCGACGGCGTCTCCCTTCTTGACCGAGGGGACGAACGCCCATTCCTTTTCGAACGAAATCGAGTCGGCGGTGACTCCCCTGGTGATGAACGCACCTGCCTTCTTGGCAATGACATCGAGGGGCCTCTGGAGCCCGTCGTAGATGGTCCCTATCATCCCGGGCCCGAGCGTCGTTGACAGCGGCTGGCCGGTGCCAAGGACTGGCTCGCCTGGCCTCAGCCCGCTGGTCGACTCGTAGACCTGGACGAACGCGATGTCGCCGGTGAGCTTGATGACTTCGCCGACGAGCTTCTCTTCCCCGACCTGAGCGACTTCATACATCTTGGCCGCGGACATCCCCGAGGCCTTTACTGCTGGTCCGGAAATCCACTCGATTTTGCCTTTGGCGGGCAATACAGAACCTTGGCGACCGTCGAAATGGTCGGGATTATAACGTTTCGAAGATACTTCAGGACTTGCTAGGAGCCGGTGAGGATTCCGGCCACTTCCTTCCTGAGGATCGGCCTCATCCTTTCGAGCCTTGCCTCGAAGGTGTTGTCGAACTTCACCGCCCCGTCGGGGGTCGCGAGTATCACCCCTCCTATGGTCTCGATCCCCTTCTCGTCGACGGTGAGCCTGACGGGCCCCTTGTTCAGCTTCTTGACCGCCGAAGAGACCGCTTTCCTCTGCTTTGCAGAGCAACGGACAATGGCCTTGGGCCCGATCACCTCGACCCCCTCCCTGATGAGAGCGGTCAGCGAACCCTCGATTGCCGAATCTGAAAGCGAGGAGACCCTCCTGACGGCGGAGTCGAAGACTTCGTTCACAGCCGACTCCAGAGACTTCAGCTGGGCGTTCCTGACCTCGAGTTCTGCGGCGCCGATGATCTGACGTTTCACGGATTCGGCCTGCCTCTCCCCTCCCTCGATGGTCTTTGCGACCGCCTCAGAGGTTTCCTTGCGAGCGGCCTGCACGCTCTGGACGGCCTGATCCCTTCCCGCCTGCATGTCGGAGAGGACCTCAGCTTCGAATTCTGCTGAGACCTTCTGCAGGGTGTCAGAAGCCGCTTTGCTCATTCCTCTCAGACTCCAAGAATCGCCCGGAGCATTGCCCGGTACTCGACCTTCTCCTTCTTGCTCCCGGGGCCCGGCACTTCGTAGATGAGTGGGACTGCCTTCTTGGCCCTGAGAACGGTCAGTTCGTCAGAGATGGGCTGCGCTACTTCGTCGCTAACCATGATCAGGCCGACCTGTGGGTCGCGGGTCAGTGCTTCGATCTTCGATAGCGCCGCGGAAGGTGTTGAGACGTACTCGCCGTCTACTCCGGATAGGACGAACCCCGTCACGAACGCCTTCCCTCCGACGGCCACCACCTTCATGGAGATCCCCCTAGCAGCCGCGTCGTTGCGTGCTCCACGGCTTTGGACTTGTGCCTCGAAATCGAGTCTTCGAACGTCCTGAGTGAGGTCTGACCCTTCTTTCTGATGGACTCGGCTTCCGCTTCAGCTTCTTCGCGGGCGATCGCCACGTTCTCCGATGCTATGCGCTGCGCTTCGGCCATCGCCTTTGATTGCGCGGCGTTGGCCCAGTCCGCTGCGTCCTTGATGAGCTTCTTCTTGGACTCCGCCGCTTCTGCCTTGGCCCTGTCGAGTTCGGACTCGAACTCAACGAGTGCCTTGATGGTCGATTCGATGGCAGAACTCATGTAGAGCTTTTTTCGTCTGCCACGGGTTTCCGTAATTAAACGTTAGGCGGGGAGAACGATTCTCATACCCGATTGAAGGTATAGCCACTTTCGTAGGTGTTGTTTCAGGTCCCAGAACAATCCTGACAGCGTAGACACCAGCCGACTGTTGAGTTCTCGCGAGTAGGTGTATATCCAGGGCCTTCGTTGAAATCAACCAATGCGGGACATGGTTGTCGTCGCGTTGATGCTTGTAGTCGTCATCGCCAGCGCAGGGGCAGGATATTACATCGGGTCTATAGGAAAACCAGCAGGCACTCAAACTACATCGGCATCCACTCCCAACGAGCCTAACCCCGCCTATCCCTTTTCCGGCTCCGCCACTTGTAGCTCGAGTCAGCAACAATGCACTATTCCGCTGGAGCAGCGTTCTAACACAACCGAGCAACTTGGCGGACAAGCACTCGTCCAATGGAGCTGCTACATGAACGCCCAAAGTGGTGGGTATGATTGCGAGGAGGCGGCGATGAACTGCTCACCGGTGGACCTGATGCCTAACGTAACAGCAGAGACGAGTTGCTCCTTCGCCTGGGGGATAAGATTCCCTCAGAGCAATAGTTCGTTTTCGGGCTACCTTTTCTTTAGTGGATATCAGATCCCCTTTGGGGGCCATTTCAATCCGTCATAAGCGGGGATATAGCTTGACGCAGCCACGTTGCGCTTCGCGCAACAGCCTCTACGCACGGCTCGGAATCAACCGTCAACCCACCAGTTCTTGCGAAGACTGCACGTATACTCAATGAAAACCTAACTTCAGACGACAAATCATCGAACCCGCGGATTCCTATGATTCAGGCACCCCTGCTTGCCTGGTGACAACGTAAAGGTGGACGTTCTCCACTGATTCGAGGGGTTTCCAGTCGGGAAACCGGTGGTCGACAGAAACCACCCGGCCCCCTTCGGGCATCTCCCTGGCCACCTTCTCCTGGAGCTTCCTCATCAGTGGCGGAGAGAGGAAGAAGAATACCTTGGACGCCTGCCGCAGGTCCGCGTCCAACAGGTTCCCCCTGACGATGGTTACGTTGGTGGAGACCCCATGCCTCCTCACGCTCCGCTTCGTTACGGAGCAGCGCAAAGGGTCGACCTCTATCCCCACGGCCGAGACGTGGTACTGTTCCGCGAAGAAGATGACGGCCTTCCCGAAGCCCGACCCCAGGTCGTAGACGGTGTCCCCCTCCTTCAACTGGAGGAGCGACGCGGCGGCCAACAGCTGCCTCCTCCGCGTCGGAGTGTAACCGGCCCCCCAGAACAGCCCGAACAAGAAATAGTAGAATACAATCCCCGCAGACACGAAGAAGACCAGGCCGATGAGCTGGTTACCGACCACGGGGTGAACGCCGCAGGGGGGTATCTAACCAGGACGCCTTCGTTCTAAGAAGTGAGCTTCAGGATGGCTCTGGCCACCTCGCCGTGAGACTCCTCGAGGGCGGCCACCGCCCGTTCCCTGGAGACCCCTGCCTGCTGCTGCACGAGAAGCACGTCCTCGTCGCTGAAGCTCGCCTTCTCGATTTCAACTTCCTCGACGTCCCCCGCGACCTGAAAGACCTTGTTTCCCTGGGCGTTGACCTCGGAAACTGAAGCGTTCCTGATGTGGATCTCCTTGTCTGACGTCTTGATTATGACCTCTTCAACTCCCGTTATCTCCTTCATGTTGATCCCTAGCCTGTCCATCATGCGCCTCGCGTTCCGGTTGTCCATCTTCATCACTTCACACCTGCTCTGACCTTTACTGCGGCCCCTGACTTAAAGAGTGGCATGTGGATTCCTGCGACAACGGCCGTCCCGACGCCTAGGACGTTCCAATTGGAGTCGACCACAACCACCTCGCTCTTCGGATGGATGTTCCTGCCAGCCCACCTTACGAACTTGCAGAAGACCGACCTTCCGCCGTTGACGAAGGGTGCAGTTTCGTCGGCGACCTGGACGCAGTTCTGCCTGAACGCCCGGCTCTTCATTAGGACCTTGGCCCCGTGGAGAGAGAGTGCCATCGCCCCGGAAGGTTTGACGGTGGCGAGCAGCCCTTCTGAATCGTAGACGAACCTCAGCCTGCCTGACCTGCGCGAATAGGCGAAACGGATTCCATCGCGGGGTAGCGCCCGGCTCGCCCCCTTCCCAAAGAGGTAGTCCACCATGATCGACAGCTTGCGATTGACGTCTCCGGACCGCCGGTTGGAGTGGGCCTGTGGCATGTATCCGGCAGCCCGGGTGCCATGGCTTAAATAGAGTAGAAGGAGACTTCCGCGAAGATGGTCGACCAGATTATCATTGACATCCTCGGATACGGACACGTTCTTTCGGCCATGGGATGGCTCGGGGGCGGCATCCTGACGACGTTTATTCTGGGACCAAGCCTGCGGTCCCTTACGCCGAGCGCCGGGCTGGAGTTCAACGCCAAGATCCTCCCGAAGATAATCAGGTTCGTCAACGTGGCCGTCGGTCTCACCCTTGTCTTCGGAATCGGCCTGTTCTTCGCCGTCAGCGACCAACTGACGAGCACCCAGGCCGACGAGATCTACACCGGGGCGGGTCTGGCTCTTGTAACCGCGGCGGTGGCCTTCGCGGTGACGATTCCGTCGTTCAGGAAGGTCATCAGGCTGGCGAGCGAGGCCCTGCAGGGCGGGCAGCCTCCTTCGGCCGAGATGATGAAGTCAGCGGCGAGAGCAAGGCAGGGAGCAATCATCAGTGTCGTCCTGCTGCTCGTAGTCCTTGTGATGATGATAGCCTCCGGCTTCTCCTAGCCAAGAGCCCTCGTTCTATTCGTTCAATTAATGGCACTCCTAAGCCGGGGTCGTTGGAACGGCATAGCATCAGCGTGCTCAGAATCGGCCAGAGGTTCGTAAGAGACGACAGGACCCTTACCCACCTCTGCCTTGTGTCGCGCGCTCTTGGCGCCGAATCCATCTACCTCGAGGATGCCGAGAACGACGTGATCAAGACCGTTGGCGAAGTGAACAGCACCTGGGGAGGAGACTTCCGGGTGTCTCTCGGAGTTCCCTGGAGGAAGGTGGTCAAGGATTCGAAGAAGGAAGGAAGGACCGTGGTCCATCTGACGATGTACGGAATCCCGATTCAGGACGTGGCGGAGAAGCTGAGAAGCACGGAGAGACTCCTGTTGGTGGTTGGCGGCCCCAAGGTCCCAGGCGAGGTGTACAGGGAGGCCGACTACAACGTCGCTGTCACCTCGCAGCCCCATTCCGAGGTCGCAGCTCTTGCAATCGCCCTTCATGAGATTCAGAGCGGGGAAGAGCTTAAGAGGACGTTTCAAAAAAGTAAGCTTCGTATCGTGCCCTCGCCCCGGGGCAAGAGAGTTGTAGAAACATGAAAATCGAATATGAAGACACGTTTGTGAAGGTCGCCGGGCTGATAGGCGGCCCCGACTACGTCAGGGTAGCCAGGGCTCTCCTGAACAACGAGAATGCCACCGACGAAGAGATCGCCTCGGCGACGGGGCTGAAGATCAAGACCGTGAGGAAGGCCCTCTACGACCTGTTCGGAAGGAGCCTGATAACGGGGGTGAGGGTGAGGGACCCCAAGAGAGGCTGGTTCGTCTACAGGTGGAAGGCTCAGAGAGACCAGACGGACGGGTTCATCCAGACCCAGAGGAGGAAGGTCCTGAACCGCCTCAAGCAGAGGCTGGAGTACGAAGACATGCACGAGTTCTACCACTGCGGGACCCCGACCTGCCTCAACAGGACCTTCGAGGACGCCATGGAGAACTTCTTCAAGTGCCCCACCTGCGGCAAGCCCCTCAACAGGCTCGATAACACCGAGCTCAAGTCGGCCCTTCGTTGGAAGATAGGACAGCTGGAAGAGGAACTGGCCAAGTGATTCCCTCCGAAGAGGAGGCGATTGCACTTCACAGGAAGTACGGGTCGAGCGACAGAATCATCGAGCACTGCACGACGGTGGCGAGGGTCGCGAGGATTCTGGCGGACGAGTTCAACCGGAGGGGGATTGCCGTCGACACCAGGGCAGTAGTCGCAGGGGCGATGCTCCATGACATCGGAAGGTCGAGGACACACACGGTGAGGCATGGCGTCGAGGGTTCAGAGATCATAGAGAACGAAGGGACAGACAGAAAGGTCGTCGAGATAGTGAGGAAGCACGTTGGCGCAGGGCTGGTCCCGGAAGAAGCGGATCGGCTGGGGCTTCCGAAGCTCGACTACGTTCCGAAGACCCTCGAAGAGAGGATAGTGTGCTTCTCGGACAAGATGGTCGCGTCCAACGACGTCCGCCCATTCGACGAGGAGGTCCATCGGTTCACCATCAAGTCGCATGACGTGATGAGGCTGCTCGCTCTCAAGAGGAGGCTCCAGGAGGAGCTGGGGACCGACCCGGAGGCTCTGGTCCTAGCCAAGTTTAAAGAAACAAGGTAGGCGGGTGGGAGTCTCTTGGCTTCGTGCATCTGCAGGGTTTGCCGGCACAAGGACTACGAAAGCTGCAGTAAGTGCACCTGCTGCGCATACAATAGAGCGGCATGCATGCAGATTGCTGTTTCTTCCTAGCTAACCGCTAAGTCAGCCCAGTCCCTTCTGAGCTGTCGGTCGTTATTAGCGCCACTCGGTTATCACTGCGTGCTGGAAACAGAGAGCCTAGATTGGCAGTGGGGGTGGCTAGCGGGATTGGTAGACGGCGAGGGTTTCATCCATGTACATTACAGAAGAAACAGGGAATCAACACATCCACGAATGAGAATCTACTCAACGACCAAGCCCATCATAGACGAGGCCTGCAGACTAATGGGAGTGAAGCCCTATGTCCGAAGGGACCATGGGGTACTCAAGGGATGGTATGCGCAGGCCACTGACCTCAAGGCGGTGGAGATTCTCCGACGAATAGGACCGTATCTAACGGAACCTTCGAAAAGGTGCAGGGCCTTGACAATACTGAGCGTCTTCTGCAACGCCGGCAGCATCCCTGGAATACACCCTTCGTACGAGGTCTTCAGAGATTGTCCTCCGCCGACGAGACTAAGACCACCCAAGACAGTTATAAGCCCAGAGTCCCACGGCCATCAAAGCGAGGTGGGGAAGCCAGACCCCCTGCGGGGGTAAGGATCATCCCGGCGGGCTCATAACCCGCAGAGCGGAGAGGGGGAGAGGACCCCCACGCATGTTCAAATCCTCCCCTCGCTACTTCTGATTTAGCCCACTAAGCGAAGAACCTTCCCGATTAAGCTCACGACTTTTCTGGCTGCCGTCCCATCCGTGTCCTTCGACTCGTTGTAGGCAACAACCTCGAGAACCCTGAGCCTTCCAGTTGCCACGACCCCCTCGATGATGACGGCAACCTCCTCAAGACTCAGTCCTCCGGGCGTGGGGTAGTTCACAGCCGAAAAGAAGGACGGGTCTATCACATCGAGGTCGAGATGGCAAGCTATCCAGTCGGAATTCCCTTCGAGATGTTTGGCAGCGAGCTTGGCGGTCGCCCTCGCGCCAGCCTTCCTGACCTGTCCTGAAGAGAAAAGGGTGACAGGTGAGGAGTTGAACGATGTCACCTCTGGACCGTCCAGGGCCCTGGAGCCCACGTGAACGAGGCGCTCTTCGGCAATGGGCGCGTTTCTTCCCAGTCCGATTCCGAGTTTGGGGCTTCGGCCGCAGGCGGCGGCCAAGCACATCCCCCCGATGTATCCCGACGGAGACGTCTCTGGGGTGTTGAAATCCCCGTGAGCGTCCATCCAGAGCATCCCCGCTTTGCCACCGAACACTTCCGCAGCCCCGGCCATAGCACCCACGGTCTCCGAGCACTCGCCCCCTACAACGACGAGTCGATCGGTCTGGATCGACCTGATCTTCTTGTAGATCAGGGTGGTGCATTCCCTGAAATGGCTGAGGTTCTTCACACCTTCTTCGACAGCGTCTTTCTTGAGGGGAGGCAGAGCGACGTCCCACAGGTCCTCCGCTCCGAGAGACTTCGCGAATCCGGCTCTTCTAAGTGCGGCTGGCCCACGGCCCATCCCCTCGTAGGCGGCTAGGGTGTACAATGGAGCCCCGACTAGCGCGCCCCCCGCAGCCATCCCGGCACAGGAAAGGTAGGCCGCTTATGAAAAATCTTGTCTCGCGTCATGTATTTACACCGGCTCTCTCGACGGCGGTGCCGTTGCCCGGCGATTCGACGAAGTCTGTGCACGAGGCTGAGCCTTTCGACAGGACGACCGGCGCCCTGATCACCCCGATCTTCGAGACGTCCACCTTCGGCTTCTCCAAGGCGGAAGATGTGACCCCTGCCGTGGCCAGGGGGAAAGGATACACCTACTCGAGGTGGGACAACCCGACGGTCGTCACCCTGGAGAAGAAACTGGCGGCCTTCGAGCACGGCGGCGACGCGGCCGCGTTCTCGTCGGGGATGGCGGCCATCTCGACATCGATCTTCTCTTTCCTAAGGAAGGGGGACCACGTCCTCGGGATACGCGACCTCTACGGAGGGACCTACGCCCTACTTCACGACATCCTCCCGGACCTTGGGATCGAGACCGACCTCGTGGAGACGGGCAGCATGGACGCACTGCAGGGAGGGATGAGGAAGAACACCTCCATCGTATACCTCGAAAGTCCGACCAACCCCACCCTGAAGCTCGTCGACATCGCGAAAGCGTCGAAGCTTGCCCACGACAACGGTGCCCTGCTCATGGTCGACAACACCTTCGCTTCGCCCATCAATCAGAACCCCCTCAAGCTCGGTGCCGACGTCGTCCTCCACAGTGCCACGAAGTACCTCAACGGGCATGCCGACCTGATAGCCGGGGCCGCGATTGCGAACAGGAACCGAACCCACCGCATCAAGATGATGAGGAGGGACTTCGGAGGGACCCTGGATCCGTTCCCGGCCTGGCTCATCCTCCGCGGGATGAGGACCATGGCGATCAGGGTGAGGCAGCAGAACGCCAACGCCCTGGCCCTCGCCGAGTTCCTCGCGGGGCACAGGAAGGTCTCGAAGGTGAACTACCCCGGCCTCAAGACCCATCCGCAGTTCGCCCTGGCCAAGAAGCAGATGAGAGGGTTCGGGGGGATGCTGAGTTTTGAGGTCAAAGGTTCCATGAAGGATGCCATGCGCTTCACCGAGTCGGTCAAGGTTGCCACCCTGGCCGCAAGCCTGGGCGGGGTCGAGACATTGGTCTGCCAGCCGGTCCTGATGACCCACACCCAGATGACTCCGAAGGAGAGAATCGCGACGGGGATCTCCGACAACCTGGTCCGAGTCTCGGTTGGGATCGAGGACGTAGAGGACCTGGTCAGCGACTTCGGGCGAGCGCTCGCTCAGATCTAGTTCCAAGCCAACCCTCCATTGCTGGCGCCGGTCCGTACACCTCGCGGCCGTGCCTGATCAGAGGCTTGGTCAGGTGCCTGTTCGCCCTCGGGGATGCGATGAAGATCCCTTTGACAAGCGGCCTCCTGGCGCCAGTAAGGCGGATGACTTCGAGCTTCTCGAGGTTGAGTATGCTCGGGTGCTTCGACGATGGCCTCCTGACTCCCCCGTAAGCCCTGACCTTGTCCCCGGGCTCTAGAAGGCGGACGACCCTTCGCAGGTCACCGGTGGGCTCGTAGGCCGCAACATGGCGAAAGTGCCCCGCGGACCTGATCGTGAAGTAGGTGTGGCCGCCGGGGCCAACCTCGACCTTCACCACCTCTCCGTCGATCCACCCCGAAGAGAAGACCTTCCACTCCAGTTTCTTCTGCAGATGCGCCTCGGTGTGCTGGTTCGAGGCGTAGATCATGTGCCCTTCGAGTTCCTCTTCGAACTCCAGCATCTGGAACGCCTTGAGCACGACGGACGGGGAGTCGCCCCTGATCCCCGAGAAGACCGGGTCTGGGCCGTGGGGGGCGATGAGGACCTTCCTCTTCTGGTAGTCGTAGTTGTTGAAGGTGTGCGGGAAGGTGGCGGCGTCCATCTTCGTCACCGAGGAGGAATCGATGAGGCGCCTAGAGCCCCAGAATCCGGCCCTCCGGTAGGAGATCAGCTCGTAGGTGTGGTCGAAGCCTTCGTCGAAGCCGAGGGAGCTGGCAGCGCCCACGATGCCCATGCCGTTGCCGAGCTCGAGGGTCCTGACGCCGTTGTCCCTCAGCAGGCGGCGGACGCGGTGGGGGCTTACGAGGCCTGTCAGCGCCTCCTGGTAGAGCTGTCCGAAGAGGTTCGCGTAACTGGCACCCTCAACGAAGACCATCCCTGTGTTGGCCCCGCCAGCCACGTCTGAAAGCTCGGAAACCTTGCCGCTGATCAGATCGAAGGCTTGGTCGGGGTCCTCAACCTCGACGGACAGGCAGACCGCCGCGTTCCCCCTCGTCTTGAAAGGGATGTTCGGGTTCAGTCTGACCAGCCGGGGATACGGGAGGACCTTCACCAGGGGGCTCAGGTCGGCGGCGATCCTGTAGGCGAGGTAGGTGGTGCAGAACCCGCGCGACGAATCAGTGTCGTCTAGCCCGACGCGGAAGCGCATGGTCAGGTTCGGGGGGTAGTCGATATTTGAACGTGGAAGGCCGCTATGCTTCGACGACTATCATGGTGAGGGTGCTCCTCACCTTGTCGAGCCTGCGGATGTTCCAAGTGATGGTCTCCTTGACCTTCTCCATGCTGTCGGCCTCGACCCTCGCGACGATGTCGTAGACCCCGTAGACGACGTAGACCTCTCTGACGTTAGGAACCTCTCTCAGCTTCTTTAGCAGGTCCTCTTCAGCGCCAAGATCTGCGTTAACTAATACGAAATGCTTGTGGCATGGCCACTGATCACCCTCTATTGACAGTCCTATCGTACCGTCTGGTATTAACCGTTGCTGCTTAAATCACAATAGCCCCTAGGATGGCATGCGACCATACAGTTCGTGGGAACAAATCGCCGGGTATTTCGATGGCGATGGAAATATCTCGATCTCGGACCTTTCGAACATACCATTCAAGCTCAGCCTATCATTGATCTTCACGGATGCATCTTTCGAGCAGATTTCGATGATTATGGAATTCCTCAATGCCAGGGGAATCCGGACAAGCAATGTCCTGAGAACATCAAAGGGCACGGCTTGGATAATTGCGATTAGCAGGTACGGCAAGGTTCTAGCCACTCTGAAGAACATGTTGCCTCATCTGTACAAGAAGGCGATTGAAGCTGAATCAGCCATCGATTACTACGAAGGCAGAATCACGGGGAACGATCTCTTGAAAGTGCTGAGCCAGGAAGTTGAGGCGGGGAGGCGGGAGAGGCGACCCCACAAGGTCATTGTCGATGTTCCATTCAAGTTCACTGAAGGGATCGAAGTCATGAAAGAAATTCGGAGAAGCCGCCTAAGGGACGCCTTTGGGAGGTTTCGCGCCAAGGTCACACCTGAGGACTACGCGGCGATAAGGCGGGAGCACTTTGAACGAAATGCCAAGTTGCAAGAGCTGATTGGGATGTATCCGGAGTACTCGAAGGAAACAATTCGTCGAATCCTAGGCAGGGACAGGGGTTACGTTGGCGTGAAAGGAATTGGCCGAGTAGACACGACCGACACCACCTTAAGAGACCCGCATCGAGCTTCGCACGGCAGCTGAACAATGGCGCTAGGTGTCTTCGCACTCGAAATGGGCCAGGACGACCCGACGAAGTGCACAGCCAGGAAGATGGTAAACATGGACCTGGCCAAGGGGGTCAGCAGGAAGTTCCACGCGTCCGACTCTGTGATCGTGCTCAACCCTTTCGCCACCAGGGTCCTCTCCCCTCCTGACAGGGGAGCGAGGTCTGTCCTTGTGATAGATTGCTCATGGAACCAAGCCAAGGAGGTATTCTTCAGGAAACTGGGTGGGAAGCACAGGAGGTTGCCGATTCTCCTGGCAGCCAATCCCACCAACTACTCGAAACCAGGGATGCTCAGCTCCTTGGAAGCGGTTGCGGCCACAATGTACATCCTTGGAGAGGTCGAGGAGGCGGAAAGCTACCTGAACATCTACAAATGGGGGCCGACGTTCGAGACCCTCAACAAGGAACCGCTGGAGGAGTACAGGACGGCGAAGACCGAGGGAAAGGTCCTCTCGGCGGAGAGGGAGTTCTTCCCCCACCTCTTCGAATAGCGGAACGGTTAATTGGGCGGAGGCAGGCGGACGGGTGACGCGAGCCGGTGGGCGGGCCACGGGGACCTCCTGGGGAAGTTCCTCCCTCTTAGCAGGACGCGCGGCGTCGAGAGACGCGATCCGAGAGGGTCGGCTCCAGAACAGAAACGAGACCCACCCCATCGCGCGATGATGGGGCGACCTTGAGGTCGGTGGGG
>Ga0187771_10002752_pt1 | contig 12180 bp, 14 predicted proteins | sample 0116_SJ02_MP15_1_FD_133139 | JGI IMG/M metagenome (GOLD analysis project Ga0187771, IMG submission 133139) | Tropical peat soil microbial communities from peatlands in Department of Meta, Colombia - 0116_SJ02_MP15_10_MG | ecosystem: Environmental > Terrestrial > Soil > Wetlands > Peat | place... | reverse complement strand
GATATCTCGACCTCCTGAAGAGGCTTGGGCTATCCTAGGACGGGCTCTTCTTCGGCAGCAAGGCACTCTCCGGATTTTTTCAGGACGAAGTCCACCTGGTCCGCAAGGTTAGCTCAGTTCGAGCCTTATTCCATAAATGGAAATCGAATCGGGCTCCATCTTGCCGTCAGGTTCGCCTGCGGTCCCTTGGGCTTCGGTCTACTGATTTGGCCGGCGGCCTGATGGCCCGTCGTATCGGCATTATTGCGCAACTCGAAGCTAAATGTTGAAAGAAGTTGAGGTCCGGGAAGGGACAAAGCCCTTACGGTCGATAGCCTGCGTTAGGGCAGATTCAATGCATGACGTCGACAGGATGAGGCGGTGTGACCCTGACCCTCCCAAGAGTGTGGGTTCGATCGCGAACCTCCTCCACAGGCCACTGGCATCGACCTGTTGGCATACGGCTGACCTTCATCTCCACCTGGTGAGGATCTCGTCTCTCCGGAATGTGGTTCTGGTCACGAAAAGCAGGAAGACGTCGACCATCAGGAGGATGCCGGACACGACAGACAAGGTGATGACGTCGAAAGATATCAGACCGAGCTCTCCCGCCAAATAGACCGCCCCCATCGGGAAGACCGTGAGGAAGCCGAGCTGTTGCCCCACACGCACGTCGCTCACCCTTGAAGAGATCATCACGTTCACTTCGATGCTCATTACGGCAGAGAGGGGGGCCAGCAAAAGAAGGATGGCGCCGGCGCCCAGGTTGGGGAAGTAGTAGTAGCCAAAGGCTCCGCGGGTCAGGAGATCGGTAGAAACCATGAAGATGGATGCACCAAGATAGGTTGCCAGCATCGCCGGAAGGAAGGCCGCCATCCCCTTTCCAAGCAGGATTTCGTCGTCAGTCATAGGGGTGGCGAGGAGGGGCTCGAGGCTCTTCTCCATCTTCTCACCGACGAGGCTGTAAGACGCAATAGTCGTGGGAAGCAGAGCTGCTATGATGGCGTAGTAGAAGGTGAACGACGGAAGGAGCGCGAGCAGCCCAGCGACCGCCGAGCGACCTGCGACGAACCCGACCACGTAGGACAGGAGGAATGTTATGACCAGAGGGAAGGCAAGCATCGATGTGATTACGTTCTTCTTCCTCAGGAACATCCTGAAGTCCTTCGATGTGACGTCCCAGGACTTCGAGAGCCTCAATCCCGTTCCCTCTCCCTCACAAGTCTCAGGTACGCGTCTTCAAGCGTGGACCCCACCACGTTGGCGGACTGAATACGACCTCCTGCCCGGAATATTGCGTCCAGTATGGCCGGATTCTCCGTCTCGGGACTCGCCACTGCGACGGTGATGCTGTTGCCCTCGACAGACACTTCCCCGAGCTGGAGTTTCCTCAGGGCCGTGAGGATGGCTTCGTTCGCCTGCTCCAGCTGGACCACAGTCTTCTTGCCTCCCACCGACCTCTCGAGTTCTTCCGGGGTGCCTATCGCTCGCAGCCTCGTATTCAGTATGCCAATCCTATCGCAGATCCTCTGGGCCTCGTCTAGGTTGTGCGTACTTAGGAAGATGGTCTTCTCCTCCTTCTTCAGCTCGAGGATGAAGTCTCTCACCGTCCTTGCCGCCTCGGGGTCTAAATTGACCGTGGGCTCGTCCATGAACAATATCTGGGGGTCGTGGACGAGAGCCCGGGCAATGGCGAGCTTCTGCTTCATCCCCTTTGAGAGGGTCCCCACGGCATCGTCCTTCTTCTCCCAGATTCCCAGCATCTTGAGGAAGATGGGAATCCTCTCCTTCCTCTGCGCTTCCGTGCAATCGTAGAACCTCCCATAGTAATCCAAGTTGTCGTAGGCGGAGAGGCTTTCGTAGAGGCCGACATTGTCAGGGACCAGCCCAATCAGCCTCCTGATCTTCAGGGAATCCGCGGCGTCACCCACCTCGTATCCTGCCACCCTAGCCGTCCCGCTCGTCTTGGATATCAGGCAGCAGAGCATCCTGATGGTGGTGGTCTTCCCCGCCCCATTCGGTCCGAGGAAACCGAAGATTTCGCCGTCGTTCACCTTGAACGTGACGCCGTCAACGGCGGTGAGACCGGCGAACTTCTTCGTGAGGTTCTCGGTTTCGATCGCTTCGGGCCACCGTAAGTTGCCTTCGCGCTGCTTATGAAAAGCTTATCGGCCTTATGCTTGCGCTCCGCTTGGGCGCATCCGACGGGAGAGAGCGCGCTGCGTTGGTTGTTCCCGATGCTCCCTGGTTCGGGCATTCTCTCCGCTGCACCAACCTAGCAATCGCCGATGACAAGGTGTCCTCTGTAGGCGAATCTCGTCATGTCATGATCCTACGTTGTTAATGCGAACATCTATGGCCCAGGAAGGTTTCGAAGTCTATAGTTCGATTACACGGTGTTTAGCCTCATGCCATTGCGAGGTCGTGAGCAATGCAACGTGTCTATCCCTGGAATTTTTCGCAGGCAACCTCTGGCGCCGGTTCGAACACTTTCGGAGCGGCCTAGGCCTCACTAGCGTGTCCCCCACCGTCCGCTGGCTCAGGGCAGTCACACCTCAATCGGTTGACTGTGGTCATTAAGGACACCTGCGCCTGTCCTATCCGATACGCTCCGATATCGGATAGAAAGACTTATAATCAATCCGATAGCATCTGGTATCGGATAGCCTTGTTGATTGACGAAGTCGTCGCCGAGCGTCTCTTGCGAAAGAAGATGACCCTTGACCGAAACAGGCCACTTGCTTTGGAGGTGCTGGTAAAGCTACGTCACCAATTCGAGGTAGAGTACACCTACCACTCCAACGCAATCGAGGGGAACACCCTGTCGTTGCGTGAAACACAGCTCGTCCTAGAAGAGGGGATTACCGTTGGAGGCAAGACGCTCAGGGAGATCCAGGAGGCCAGGAATCACCCACGGGCCATAGCCTACGTCGAGGAAATCTCAAAGAAGACCCTCAATGAAACAAGACTTCTCGGCCTGCACAGCCTGCTGATGCAGGATGTTGACGAGCAACGTGGTAGATACCGGACAGGAGAGGTGAGGATTACGGGCTCCAAACACATCCCCCCGCCGCCCTATGAACTGAAGCCATCGATGGATGGGCTCCTGAAATGGCTCGAAGCGAATGAGGAGGAGCTGAGGCCCATAGAGCTGGCCGCCGTCTTCCAGCACAGATTCCTGTTCATCCACCCATTCCACGATGGGAATGGCAGGATGGCACGTTTACTTACGAACTTTGTGCTCATCCGGAATGGATACCCTGCGATAGTCCTTCAGAGACAGGAGAGGGGACAGTACTACTGGTGTCTGAGCAGAGCGGACAAAGGGGACTGCCGCCCATTTGTCAGGTTTGTGGCCCACGCGGTCGAGCGGGCCCTCGACATGTACCTTCGGGCGATAGGGAGCGTCGGCGACCAGTCGCCATATCTGACCCTGAGGGAGGCTTCGAAAGAGTCGCCATACAGTCCAGAATACCTGAGCCTTCTCTCGAGGAAAGGGGTGATTGGCGCCGTCAAGGAAGGACGAAACTGGAAGGTAAGTCGGGCCGAACTGCGCAACTACGTCAGCGCCCATAGCCCGGACGGAAAGGGTGCACGGAATCGACGGCATCGTCAGAATGACCGTTAGTTCGCGCGCAGGAGGTCGAATCCCAAAGGTCGATTATTTGGTGTTTGTCCTTTCGAGAACGAGACCAATCTGCCGAGGCCCTAAGGTAATTTCAGACATTTCTATTGCTGTAGGAATGTGATTTTGTTTTCAGTTGGTGAAACAAGATCGCAGCCACAGCCAGCCCCGGTTCGTATAAGAATGAGACAAGCTAACGACCTATCGTGGGGAGGATCAGTTGAAGGAGGCCTACAATACGGCGGCTAAGGTCGCTGTAGCTATCGTCCTGTTCGCCCTCTTCGTTCCCTTCATCCCTCAACCATTCCCCTGCCCTTTCTCCTGCCCGGCGCCGGCAGCCCATTCGATTATACTGGCCTCTGTGATGTATCATTACTTCCACTTCGGCGGCGTCCTGGCTCCAAATTGGTCATACGAAATCCGTAGCTGACTCGGCCCTGCTCTGAGCGGCCCTAAGCCCATATACTGGAGTCTCAGCGTTCAACCTAGTCACAGCCCAAGCCAAGGCAGCTGACGACGGTGACGTTGGAGACGCCGGAAGGAATGCTCAGGGTCGCCAGGTTGATCGAAGCACCCGTCCAGGCGGTGAAGGAATAGATGCCCCCGAGATAGGTGACCGTAATCGTAAAGTTGCCCACCCAGTCCGTGGGGACCACCGCGTAGCCGCTCTCGTTCGTCTGCACCGTGTTGAGCGCATAGGCGGGCTCTTGGCAGTAGTTCAGAATCAGGGCAGTTACGCTAGCGCCCTGGATGGGCTCTCCGGTGCCGTCCGCGACGACGCGCACCCAGAGCTCCCCGTGGAGCCCCGTCTGAAAGCAATACTCGCCGCTGACCAAGTAACTGATGCTGCCGTTCAACCTGTTGACATCGCTGCTCAGGTTGGCGTTATCCGACTCCAGGGCCCCGACTCGGTCGATCTCAACGACCGAGACGGCCGCCAGCACAAGGATCGACAGGATCAACAGGGAGAGAAGGAGGTGCCTCGTGCCCATCTAGGCTACCTCAAAGTAAAGAAACTGCACCTGCCCCCACACGTCCGCCACCACCACCGTGTAGACGCCAGGCTGGAAGACCTGAAATTGCGATGAAGGGAAAGCGCCGGTCCAGTACCCGGTGGCCCCGGCCTGAGAGCCACCGGAGAAGGACCCGCTGGTGGTGTTGGAGGGCATGGGCATTCCCCCAAACGGAGCCAGGGTCGTCGTGAGGTTTACCATGTAGGTCACGGGGAGCTCGGTAAGGCCAGGGCTCTCGTAGGCCTCGGCTAGGCTGCTGTTTGGAAGGAGGACGTACTCGGTCACCGGGATGGCGAGAGCGCATGGGATTGGGTACAGCTCGGCGACTTGAAGCGGCGTCGCCCCCGTGACGTTCCCTGACGTGTAACGGCCCTGGAAGATGGCCATCGAGAGGGCTTGATCGTTGGCGCATACGCTATAGGTGTAGGCGCCCCAGCCGGTCACGTTCGAATAGTCGGCGTAGTCCGGATAGAGAGTGAGGTTTTCTGGCAGGCTATTGAACAAGGAAGCTGTCACTCCGATCGCCTCCCCCTGGCTCAGGACGGTCGTGTTCAGGCTCGCGGAGAGCACCAGCCCCGAGGTGGATGTGCCCTGGGTCCCCTGGGTTGAGGGTGAGGTCGTCAATGCGGATGTGACGACTGGAGTTGTGCTGGTGGTCGCTGTAAGAGTGCCGGTAACTGTCTGAGTGGCCACGAGAGTCCCCGGGGGCAAGGTCGTCGTGGCCGTCCCCTGGGATGGGAGGCCCAGCTCAGCAAATCCGACCACCGCCAACGCGGCGACCAAGGCTATGGCGAGGCTCGCCCCAATCTGATTCTTGTATTCCGACACATCCATCCAGCATACCATCCTCCGTCGTCCTCGGTATACTAACCTAACCTTTTTCGGGCGGCCGTCTCGCTGTCCTAATTCTTAGCATTATAAGGCCAGCCTGCGCATCGACAAGGGGGTCAGCGAGAAGGACGAAGGAGGAAGGCGGGCCGAAGGCGGGGGAGTTGGGGCCTCTGAGCGGCACCACGTATCGGGTCTACAAGTACATGTTCAGGGTCGGGAGGCCCGTCGGGGTGCATGACATTCAGAGGGCCCTCAAGCTCAGCTCCCCGTCCGTGGCGGAGTACCACGTCCAGAAGCTCCTTCGCTTCAACCTCATCAGGGAGGAGAGGGAGGGTTACGTCGTCGACAGGGTCGTATTCGAGAACGTCATCAGGATCAGGAGGAGGGCGGTGCCAGTTCAGATAGCCTACGTCGGGTTCTTCGCGGTACTGCTTGCCTCCCTTCTCACGATTTTCAGGCCCCAGACGATCACCTCAACCTATTTCGTGTCAATAGTCGGGCTCGTAGTTGCCATGGCGATCTTCATACGCGAAGCGGTCATGACGCTTAGGAGAATCGCCTAGCTGTAACCAAGAGGGCCACCTGGACCTTGGCTGAGTTACGGTGGATTCGCGGCGCATTACCAAGTTCTAAAACGTAGTATTATGTTCTCCGTATTGCGTGCTTCCGGCGATGGACGCCGAGACCGAACGCCATGCTCTGAATCCCCTACGGAGGCGCCGCCTTCTCATTTCAGGGCTCGTGATCGCCATCGTAGTCATAGCAAGCCTTGTAGCCTATGAAAAGGGCTCCATCCGGCTCCCCATCACTTCGTCCCAGCTTAGAACGGTCCCCCCAACGAACGTTCCGACGACTGTGATCGAGACGTGCGGCAACATCGTGAACCTGAACGGCGTCTCCTACTGCTCTCTCGACGTCTCCGATTACGCGCAGATTGGTGTACCCGGTTACGCCACGATGAATGAGTCCTTCAAGTTCGACGGAGTGCTCTTCCAGAACGTCTGCCCCAGCATCTATAGCGGATGTCCCGGTCAACAGGCGACCAAGGAGTTGATCTTGATGGGCGTCGTGGAATTCAACCTCACCTTCCCCGATGGGACGAACGAAACCCTCACCGCGCTTCTGGGCGACGATATCCCGCCACCTGTCCTCTCCGGCCATTCCAATCCGACGGCAGGTTTCGAAATCCTGGGGCCGTTCAGCTCGCTTAAGCTCCTCCTTTTGGTTCAAGAGCAATAAGGCCGGCCCCACTTTTGAGACGTCCTTTGCTGCTCCAAGCCCAAGGCGCATTCAAATCTTTGGGCCTTCGGCCATTCGCAAGTGTGGCGTTATACGTTTCCTCATCTTGGCCTCCGTGGTTCATCGTGAACATTTCATCGGCAGACATCGAGCATCTCCAGATTGAGATAGGACGCAGCGCCTGGGAGGCCGTTCACGGTGGCGCACCGCTATGTACCGGGCCTAGCCTGCGGTGATCAGGCCCCAGGTCCTACTGTCACAGTCTTCGGCTTCTTGTTCATGAATAGGAAGTAGAAGGCGGCACCGAGGACCGCCACGACGCACACTGCTGCCGCCAAGGGCAACGTTAGGCTGCCGCCCCCTCCCCCGCCCCCGCCTGGAGTCGTGGTAACGATGGTGGTCTTGATGATCGAAGTGGTCGATGTGGCCGGTGTGGTCGACATGGGCACGAAGGTCACCTGGACGGACTGGCTCGTCAAGTTGCCCGATCTGGCGGTGACGATGACAGTTGTGGAAGTGGAAATGTAGGCGGGCACCGTCAGGGTGGCTGATGCCTTGCCGTTGGAGCCCGTTGTCACCGAGGCCGGCGTCATCATTCCAGGGCCCGACAAGGTAAAGGTGACCAGGACGTTGGCCATCGGGCCGTTGTTCTGGTCCAGGGCGGTCACCGTAATGGTCGAGCCTGACGAAGAAGATGTGTAGTTCACCTCTGTAGGGCTGGCGGAGATAAGCAATGTGGTAAGCACCGGGGGAAGCGGCTCGCCTGTCGCGAATACGGAGACAGTGTTGGAGCCAAAGTTGCTTACGAAGATCTCCCCCTTGGCCGGGTCGTAAGTTACTCCGTAGGGATTGACCCCGACGGTCACCGTGGAAACCACCGTGTTGGTGGAATCAGATATGACGGAGACTGTGCCAGCGCCATAGTTCGCCACGAAGATCTCGCCCTTGACGGGGTCGTAGGTTACTCCGTAGGGATTGACCCCGACGGTCACCGTGGAAACCACCGTGTTGGTGGAATCAGATATGATAGAGGTTGTGTTAGTCGCGTAATTCGCCACGAAGATCTCGCCCTTGGCAGAGGCGTAGGCTATCCCCTCGAGATTGCCTCCCACGTTGACTATGGCCACTACCGTGTTGGTGGAATCCGATATGACCGAGACGGTGCCGGATGCCCAGCTGGTTATGAAGACCTCCCCCTTGGTGGGGTCATAGGCTGCATCCTGTGGATTCGTTCCCACGCTCACGTTAGCCACCAATGCGTTGTTGGAGTCCGATATCACCGCGACGGAATTGGAGGCAGACGTCGGCACGAAGATCTCCCCCTTGGCGGAATCATACGCGAGACCCTGGGCCTTGGAGCCCACCCCGAAGGTTGCAACAACGGCGTTGTTAGAATCTGATATGACTGAGATGGTGCCGGAATCATAGCAGCTCACGAAAATCTCGCCCTTGGCTGAGTCGTAGGCCGCACCCGAGGGCCCGCCACATACGTTCACCGTGGCCACCACGGAGTTGTTAGAATCTGATATGACGGAGACCGTGTCAGTGGCATAGTTCGCCACGAAGATCTCGCCCTTGGCGGAATCGTAGGCCATCAGATTTGGTTGGGTTCCGACGTTTACAGTCACGCTGACAGTTTGGCCACGCGCGACGTGGATAAAGGGAGCGGCCGAGACGAAGGAGACGACGAGCAGGACTAGAAGGGTTCCAAAAAGCTTAGACCCTCGATGCCTAGCCATTACATTGAAGGCTACAGCACCGCCCTCTATAAATTATCTTCCAGCCCAGGGGATCAAGCTTCTGGATTCTATGCGCCATCGCAGCTCCTATCACTTTGAATTGGCCGAAACCGAAGGCGTTCGTGCAATTCTCATTTTAGCTACAAAGCGGACCTTCGCCGGCGCGTTCGTCGGCTCGGAATCTGCGCACGTTTTCAATGCGTTCCGCTAGACCTTGGTAGCATCCGAGACATCAGGTGGTCTCTATCCCTTGAACTCGACAGACAGCTCCCGTAGCATCCCACCAAGGTTCTCGACTGCATGAGACTCACCCTTGTCCGACCAAGAGAACTCTCCCTTCTTCACGTGAATCATCCCTGACTTCCCGTCCTCTCGCGTCGACCTGATCTTGCCCCCGTTCAGGGAGTAGGAGAAGCCTCTGTTATGAGAGTGCATGGGGATCTTCTGGCCCTTCCTCATGGTGATTTCGATGACGCGGACCAGGTCGTTTTCGAAGATCACCTTCACGGACATCGGAGCCACTTCGATGATGTGTTTCGCCAAGGCCTTGGCGGCTGCATTCGTCCTTGCGTTATTTGAGCCGAACTGGACCTCTCCGCCTGGGAGGCTTTCCTCCAGCCAGCCTCTGGGCGGCCCCAAGCTCAGAGTGGCTTGGCGAGCCCGTTGGGCTTTAGCGAACCCATGACTCTGAATCTGTGCTCCACGACCAACGCCGAAGCCACCGCCAGCACCACGACCAAGAATGCCGCCCCGCCCGGAAACTCAGGGACGGGAGTGCCCAGCGAGGTGCCATACCCGAGCACTCGTGCTGCCCCGTAGTCTGCTACCCAGAGATTACCGTTGGAATCGAACGTAATGCCCCAGGGGTGGTTCAGGGTCGTTGCAGTCGGAGATAAGACGGGCGGAGTGGCGTCGCTCGTGAAGTTCGGCTGTCCTATCACCAAGCTTGCCGCTTCCCCTGTCGACAGCGGCGCGTTGTACTCGAGGACTCTGTTGTTTCCATAATCCGCGACCCATAAGTCATGACTGGAGTCGAAGGCGACGGCGTAGGGCAGGTCGAGGCCGGTCGGATCCGCGACCGTGCTGCTGTTCGTGAAGGTGTTCTGGCCTATCACCAGGCTCGCGTTCTCGTGGGTGACGAACGGCGTCGTGTACTCGAGGACTCGGATGCCGTCGGCGACCCATATGTTGCCATTAGAATCGAAGGCGAGCCCCGAGGGAGTGCTCATTCCTGCCTTGGTGACCTGGTCGATGGCGGTGACGAAGTTCTTCTCGCCCAGGACAAGGGTCGCAGCCTCCCCTGTACTGAACGGAGCGGCGAACATGAGAACACGGCTGTTTAGGGCATCCGCAACCCACAGGTTTCCGCTGGAGTCGAATGCGATTCCCTCGGGCTGATTCAGCCCGGTGGCGGTGGTGGCCAACCCGCTATCCGTGAAGCCAGCCTGACCTATCACTAGGCTTGCCGCTTCTCCGGTCGTGAACGGAGACTTGTACTCCAAGATCCTGTTATTGCCCGTGTCTGAAACCCAGAGATTGCCATTGGGGTCGAAGGCGATCCCTTCAGGAGCGTCCAACCCGGTTGCTGAGGTGGCGAACGCATTGCCGGCAAAGCTCGTCTGGCCAATCACCAAGCTGGCCGCCTCGTGGGTGGAAAGCGGGGCCTTGTATTCCAGCACCCTGTTCGCCCCCTGGTCCACGACCCAGAGATTGCTGCCGGAGTCGAAGGCCTCCGCGCTCGCACCTACAAGTGCGGTCTGGCTCGCCGCCGGACTGAATGATGTGAGGCTCGACTCGCCGATCACGAGCCCTGCCGCCTGGTCATTTGAAAGCGCGAAAGTCAGAGGAAGGGACCCCAGAAAAAGCACACAGACTGCGGCTAGAAAGATCATCCGCACCACGCGGGAGTCGAGAAACTTCACAGGAGTCCGCCTTTCGGATTCTCGATTATTATACGTTGTCGCGGTTTTCCGTTCCCCGAAGTGGCATCATTTCTGCCTTAAGATTCAACCCGCTCGAACAGTCGTTTTCTCAACTCCAATACTGACTCGAAGTTCTCCAACGAAACCATCACGCCGAGGGTGACGTACAGCGCAGTAACACTACCTGGGAGGCCGCCCCCAACCTCAAGACTGGGCATCGTGCTGACAACGACGCGCAGCGCGACTCCCACCATGCCTAGAATCGCAGCGCCACCATATGCCCACGCCTTCAACTTGATGGAGTAGTATACGAAGATCATCCCCAGAACGATGATCGGAGTAACGAAGACTCCAGCAAACAGCCGCATTTCTGCCGAGCCGGTTGCGATTGTCACTGCGAATGCAAGGATGACGGCCGAAAGGAAGACTACGAGCAGGACAATGGCGGCTACCATGGTCACGCTAAGGGAATTTCTGGACGACGGGTCCGCCTCCTCCTTCACATATGGTTGTAAAAACCGACCGATTAAAGCCTAATCCGTTTGATTCGGCTGCGGGTCCTGCTCTGGACATCGACGGCCGTCCTGGTAGCTCTGGCCATATCCGCCGATGTGTACTCCATACTAACTGGGAATCCGATCCATATTTCTCCTCAGCCCGTTCCCGGAGTCAGTTTCCTTCTATATATCGCAGGTCCGGAAGGCATCATTCCCAGCGGAAATAACGGGTCGCTATGAATGCAAAGATGACGGTGTAGACAACCAGCGTAACAAAGGTAGCATATGGAGGGGCCTGATTGAAGGCTGAATCAAGCAGGGCCCTGACTGCCGCGCCCGATGGAGAATAGTATATGATCGTCGCCAACGGCCCACCCACTAGTTCAGGAGGAGTCCACAGACCCGACAGGAACATCAAACCAAAGGCGAACGCCCCGCCCAGGCCGGTAGCGACGGCCTGTGAGGGAGCTACGGCGACGAGAACCAAGCCTAGGGAGAAGATGACCGCGATCGAGAGGACGATTGAGAGGATGAAGAGAGGGACATTCACGTCCAGCGCCGCGCCGAAGACCACTTCTCCTCCAAAGAGCACAACCACGACCGTAACCAGGGCAAAGATGAGATTTATGATCAGTTGAGCGGCGAGCAGCCTTGAGGGATGCACCGGAGTCGTTGAAACCCTTCTTAGCCATCCTATCTCCCGATCCCTCACCAAGGTGCTGGGCAATCCAAGCCCGAGGAAGATGAATCCAATGACCATCACTACAGGGATGTAGAGATCGAGAACCGTGTAGCTGGTGTTGCCTGCGTTCCCCGGCTCGTAACTGCCGATCAGCGCGAACACCACGAGCAGGCCAACTGGGACGGCAATACCCAATGGGGTGTTCGGCTCCCTCAGGGCGAGCCTTCCCTGGACCTTGAGCAGCTCGGAAAAGTGGCCTCGCTGCTTCGTCTCCTTTGGCCCGGCGGAAGGTGAGGTCATTGGGGGGACGCTCCCGAAGCTTCAGACGCCTCGCCTTTGGTCAGCTTCACGAATGCATCGTCGAGGTTCCCGTTTCTAGCCTCTATCTCAGAGGCGGACACCCCCATCTTCCCGAGATAATTGATGACCGACGCCGCTAGGTCGCCGGTGCCCGTGACGGTGATGTACCTCTCCTTCCTCTCGATTTGGTCCACGCCGGGTATCGCGTACAGGATCTTATCATCCACGGGCTTTGACAGCACGAAGCGCACCCTGTTGCCTCCCGCCATGGCTGCGATGGCTTCTGGTGTGTCCAAGACAGCGAGCTTGCCGTGGTTGATGAGGGCGAGGCGGTCGCACAGCCTCTCCGCTTC
>Ga0187771_10002751_pt1 | contig 12182 bp, 10 predicted proteins | sample 0116_SJ02_MP15_1_FD_133139 | JGI IMG/M metagenome (GOLD analysis project Ga0187771, IMG submission 133139) | Tropical peat soil microbial communities from peatlands in Department of Meta, Colombia - 0116_SJ02_MP15_10_MG | ecosystem: Environmental > Terrestrial > Soil > Wetlands > Peat | place... | reverse complement strand
GCCAGCGGCAGCACGATAAGCGACACTTGGGCGAACATGAACACACACAACTCCAATGCCACCGGCAGCCCGGTTTGTGGATGCGGAGGGGCATGCTAACTCAAAGAGTGAAATGACAACTTCGGACCTACGGGCTTTCGTCCCAAAACCCTGCCGGCGCGGTCCGCCCAGGCCCTCTCGCTCAAACCGCTTACATACGCGTCCGTCCGCCGCATGTTCGTGAGCAGATCCCCCAGGAGGAGGACTTGCCTCACTTGTGTCACTTCTCCGAAGCTGTCCCAAAAGATCTAGTACAGATCGGTCGCTTTCGCCCGTTCCCCTCGTCCCAGCCCAGTGGATCACCAGTAAGTGCTCTTCCATGATAGATCTTGTCTCCTTCAGGAGACTTTGAACGAAATGAACCAGATCGATCCCGTCTGCGGCATGGATGTGGACGCCGGGAGTGCGGCGGGTACCTACGCCTTCGACGGCCATACGTATCTCTTCTGCTCGCAGCATTGCCTGAGCGCCTTCAAGCAACACCCTGAGTCATACGCACGACGCCCGCGGCCAGCCGCCGACCCCGACATGCCTCACGAGATGGCTCATGCGGCTCATCATCCGGCGAGGCATACCGCCGCCGTAGAGTCCGCCCAGGCTCCGGCAAAAGACCCGATTTGCGGGATGGTCGTCGAGAAGACCACCTCATTACGGACTGAGCGCGCCGGCCGCACTTTCTACTTTTGCAGCGTCAATTGTCAGCGGACCTTCGAATCGCCCGAGGCTGAACTCAAGTCGATGCGTACGCGCGTCGCGATCGCGCTCACCGGCGTGCTGGCACTCGCGATCCTTCGCGCCGGCGCATTTATCGCTCTGGCGGCCGGCGCCACCATCGTCACCTGGGCGCCGATTCCGCAGTTGCCATGGTTCACGTGGGGGGTATGGCTGTTTGTCCTCGTAACTCCGGTTCAGTTCATCGGTGGATGGAGCTTCTATCGGGGTGCCTGGAACGCGCTCCGCACCGCGACTATCAACATGGATTTCCTGATCGCGTTGGGCACCTCCGTCGCGTATTTCTACAGCGTTGCGGTGCTCTTTTTTCCGCAAGTCCTCCCGGTAAAGGTCGATCAGCGCGCGCTCTACTTCGAAGTCTCCGCCGTCATTATCGCCTTCGTGCTGCTGGGCAAATACATGGAGGAGATCATCAAGACTCACTCCTCCGCGGCCGTGCGCAGGCTGCTCGACCTCAAGCCCGCAACTGCGCACGTAATCCGCGATAGTGCCGAAATGGAAGTTCCTGCGGAAAGCCTGATGGCCGGGGAGACAGTTGTTGTGCGGCCGGGAGAAAAGGTTCCGACCGACGGCGTGGTGATCGAGGGCTTGTCGGCCGTCGACGAATCGATGCTGACCGGCGAATCGATCCCGGCGGAGAAGCATGTTGGCTCGCAGGTAATCGGCGGCACCTTGAACCGCACCGGACTGTTCCGCTTTCGCGCTACCAGGATAGGCGCCCAAACCGCTCTCGCCCAGATAATCAAACTGGTTGAGGAGGCGCAGGCCAGCAGTGCGCCGATCCAGCGGCTAGCGGATCGGGTCACCACATATTTCGTGCCTGCGGTGGTGGGTACCGCTGTAATCGCGTTTGCGGGATGGTGGATTGCCGGAAACTTTCCCCAGGGGCTTCTGGCATTCATCGCCGTTTTGATCATCGCCTGCCCCTGTGCCCTCGGTATTGCCACCCCTGCGGCCCTGATGGTTGGAGTGGGGCGCGGTGCCGAGGTGGGCATCCTGATCCGCGGCGGCGAAATTCTCGAGCGCGCTGAGAAGCTCACCAGCGTCGTGTTTGATAAAACCGGGACGCTCACCCGAGGTCAGCCCGAGGTCACCGATATCCTGCCCTTTCCATCCTTCGACCAAAATCAGGTCCTCGGTCTGGCGGCCGCGCTGGAGAGCGGATCGGAGCATCCGCTCGGCGAGGCGATCGTTCGCTCGGCCAAAGAAAAAAATCTCCGGCTTGCGCCTGTGACCACATTCGACTCGGTCACCGGCCACGGTGTCCTCGGTACGGTCGATAGCCACCGGGTGATGCTCGGAAATCGCCGCCTGTTTCAACGGGAGAAGATCGACATCTCGCCGGCGGAGCAATCGATGCTGGCGCTCGAGGCCGAGGGGAAAACCGCGATGCTGGTCGGCTGCGACGACCGGCTTGCGGCCGTCATTGCCGTATCCGATACCCTTAAGCCGGAGGCGCGGGAGGCGGTGGCCGCTTTGCGCGGGCGCGGGATCGAGGTGCTCCTGCTCAGCGGCGATAATCGTCGAACCGCCGAAGCGATTGGACGCATGCTCGGCATCGATCGCGTGATCGCAGAGGTCCTGCCCCCCGACAAGGCCAGGATTATTCGCGAACTCCAGGCTCAGGGGAAGATCGTCGCGATGGTCGGCGATGGGGTCAACGATGCGCCTGCAATTGCTACCGCCGATATCGGCATCGCCATCGGCTCCGGCTCCGATGTCGCCAAGGAAACCGGTGGCATCATTCTGGTCAAAAATGACGTGCGCGATGTGATCGCGGGAATCTTACTTTCGCGAGCCACCATGCGGACGATCAAGCAGAATCTGTTCTGGGCCTTCATCTACAACTCCATCGGAGTGCCGGTCGCTGCGCTCGGCTATCTCAATCCGATCGTCGCCGCAGCCGCAATGGCGCTCAGTTCCCTCACCGTGATCGTCAACTCGGCGTTGCTGCGCCGCGTCAGGCTGGGCACCGCCTGAGAGACAATTCGGATCGCCCCGTTTGAACAGGCAGACCTTCGTGGTCCGCTGCCCTCGCGGAGCCGCCGCTCTCGCTGCGCCTTTAAGGTTGCGGGGGTCCTTGCTTTAAGTCTCCCCAAAGCGCGAGTATGATAGCGAAAGAGAAACGTAGGCTATGATTCAGAGCGATATGTGCAACCAAATGGCGGCTCGAGACGCCGTCGAAATCTCCGGTCGAAAACTCACATGCCTTGGCTTGATATGTGAGCCGTTAGCACCCGCGGATCGAGCCTGAATTCCGAGGCCGCAATGCCGGGTTCGAATCGTTTGAGCCGCACGCGCGAATTGCTCGCTGATGACTACTTCGAAGCCGGTGCTCGCGAAGCCGCGGGATTCATGCGGCGCGCGGCAGTGCTCGGTTATCCCCGCCAACGCCGGGAGGCGCTCGACTTCGGATGCGGCCTTGGACGAGTGACTCGAGTGCTGGCCGACCATTTCGCCGAGGTTGTAGGCGTCGATATCTCGGCTGAAACTGTAGCCCGCGCCCGCGCTCTCAACGCCGACTATCCCAACTGCCGCTTCCTGCTTTTCGATCAGCCCGGCTTGGAGCCGTTCGAGGATGACCGGTTCGACCTCATTCATACGGTCATCGAATTGAGCCGAGAATCCGACCCGGGGCTGTTGCTCGAACTGGCTCGAGAATTCCTTCGTGTGCTGAGGCCCGCAGGCCTGTTGATGTTGGGCGTCACCAACCGTCTTCCTCTCCGTACGGTCCCGGAATCGAAGCCGCTGACGGCGCGGCTGCATCGGCTATGGAAGGAAATCCCGGCCCGGTGGCGCAGCCGCTCGCTGGGCCGCCGGCTTCATCCGATCGCCACATCCCAGACGGACTTGATCGATTTGGTAGTCGCTCGACGCGCTCAGGTCCTGCAAATCGACGGACGGTCGCGTCCCACCCATCGCCATCAAGGCGAGAGCCGGACCTTCTGGGTGACGAAGTAGTCAATCCGCGCGGACGCTCAATCGCGGCTTGCTCGCCTTGATCCATCGCGACAACCCGGCCTCCAAGTGGTATTGTGACGCGTGGCGAAGGCGGCCCTGATGCCATGCAAGGGGAGTTGATAAATTTGGTGCAGCAAAGCGGCGAACGCATTACATCGGCTGGGCGCGTTGCGATATGGCTCGCGGCGATGTTCCTGGCAATCGTTGCAGGCGCCGGAACGATCACCGTTCCCGGACGTTCGGTCGTTACGGCGCTGGGCGCCGTCTCCAATCCCGACGCGGTCCTCGCGACTGTCGGCGACCGCCAGATAACCCAGCGGGAGGTCGATCAGGAGATACTGCAAAGAATCCTGCGGAGCGTCGACGCTACCAAGCTTTACGAATGGCGCAAGGACGCGATCGACGACATGGTCGACAATTATTTGCTCGAACAGGCGGCGAAAAAGGCCGGAATGAATCCCGACGAGTTCGTCCGCCATGAAATCAGCGCAAAAGGCGGCGCGGTGACCGAGGCCGACGCGCGTAAATATTACGATCAACACAAAGCGCAGATTCAGGCGCAGACTAACCGTCCTTTCGATCAGATCAAGCCGCAACTGATCGCGGCCCTTCAGAAACAGCAGGACACTCAACGACGAGAACAACTGATGGCGAAGCTGAAAGCCGATGAGCCAGTCAAGATCCTTCTCGTGCAGCCGCGCGTGAAGGTTGAGAGCGCCGGCCATCCGTGGACCGGGGGAAAAGACGCGCCCGTCACTATCGTCGAATTTTCCGACTTCCAGTGTCCGTTCTGCCGAGCCGCCGAAGCCTCGGTCAAGACCATCAAGGAAAAATACGGTGACAAGATCCGCCTGGTTTATCTCGACTTCCCCCTCGGCATGCATGCACACGCAATGGATGCTGCTCGCGCCGGCCGCTGCGCGGGCGAACAGGGAAAGTTCTGGGAATTTCACGATGCGATGTTTGCGAATCAATCTAAGCTCGCCCCGGCGGATTTGAAGGCTCAGGCAAAGCAACTCGGCCTCGACACCAAGGCCTTCGATACCTGCTTCGACGCGAACAAATACGATGTCCCGATCCATAAGGACATGAGCCAGGGGACATCACTGGGAGTGACCGCGACGCCGACCTTCTTCATCAACGGCCGCGAGGTCCTTGGCGCGCAGCCGCCGGAGAGGTTCGAGGAAGTTATCGATGAAGAATTGGCGCAGCAAAAGGGGGCGCCTAAACCGAGCGAGGCAACCAGCAACTGATTTTGATGCGACCCTGCGGTTTGACGTCCAAGCCGGATTTGAAGGGCGGGCGGCAGATTGCAAAGCTGCCCTGAAGCCGTTTGAGGAGTGATCCAATGAAAAACCGGATTTCCAAAGCAGCGGCCACACTCGTCCTGGCTGCCGGTCTTGCTTTCCCGGCCGCCTCTTTCGCGCAGGTAGCGACGAACCCCGGGGTTTCGTTGCCGGCGCACGCCAAGACCGCCGCTCCGGCGCGGCACGCCAAGATTGACTGCGAACAGGTGATGTCGGAACTTGGCAGCGGCAAGAAGCCTAAAGAAGTTGCGGAGAGTATGAAGATCTCCGTCTCCAGCGTTTATCGCTGCCGGAAGAAGGAAAAGCTCGCTGAGGCCACCAAGGAGAAGAAGGCGGGCGGGACTGCCGCTCCCGCCCCAGCTGCGGCCTCCACGAAGACCAAGTAGCGACGCACCTTTCCTGATCGGACGGCGGCGGTTTATTTTCAAACCACCGTCACCGCGTGCGCTGCGTAATGCCGGCGCCACCGTGGTGATCTGTTCGAGCCCGTCCGTGGTGCTTCGGGCGAATCGGGCCCCTGGAATCCTGCGTCGTTGATTGAGCGGTGTGATATGCCCCAAAAGTACGACTATGACCTGTTCACGATCGGTGCCGGCTCCGGCGGCGTGCGCGCCAGCCGTATCGCCGCCGCCTACGGGGCGAGAGTAGCGGTCGCGGAAGATCGTTACCTTGGCGGCACCTGCGTCAATGTGGGTTGCATCCCAAAGAAGTTGCTCGTGTATGCCTCCGAGTTTGGCGACGCCTTCACCGACGCGGCAGGTTTTGGATGGGCCCCCGGGCATCCCTCCTTCGATTGGCAAAAGTTGATCGCCAACAAGAACCGCGAGATCGAGCGTCTGAACGGAGTCTATGAGCGGCTGCTAACCGGCGCCGGCGCGCGGATAATTCGCGGCAGGGCCGAATTGTTGGACGCACACACAATAGCGATCGATGGCGCGCGGATAACCGCGAATCATGTCTTGGTCGCAACCGGCGGCTGGCCTACAGTTCCGCAAGTGCCGGGCGCGGACCTTGGCATCACTTCAAACGAGGCGTTCCATCTCGAGCGGATGCCGCGCCGTCCGCTGATTGTCGGCGGCGGATACATCGGCGTGGAATTCGCCGGAATCCTTCGCGGTCTAGGCGCTCAGGTTGCCCTTGTCCATCGCGGACCGCTGTTCTTGCGCGGCTTCGACGAAGATCTGCGGCGGACGCTGGCCGAGGAGATGCGCAAGCGCGAGATCGAACTGCACTTCGGTGCCGTGATCGGAAAGATGGAGCGGAAGACAGACGATCTCATCCGCGTGATACTCGGCGACGGCGCAGTGCTCGAGGCGGATCTCGTCCTGTGGGCGACCGGCAGGATGCCGAACTCGCGTGGTCTCGGTCTCGAGCGCGCCGGCGTTGCGACCGACCGCTCAGGCGCGGTCATTGTCAACGAATACTCGCAATCGTCGGTCCCCAACATCTATGCGATCGGGGACCTGACCAATCGCAGGAATCTTACGCCGGTAGCGATTGCCGAAGGGCATGCGCTCGCGGATACGCTCTTCGGCGGCAGGCCGCGAAGTGTTGACTACGAGAATATTCCGTCGGCCGTGTTCAGCCACCCGCCGATCGGCACCGTCGGTCTGACCGAGGCCGAGGCGCGCGAGCGTTACGGCGCGGTCGACGTCTACAAGTCGGCCTTCAGGCCCTTGAAGCACACGCTGAGCGGGCGCGACGAACGCGCATTCATGAAATTGGTGGTGGATCAGAAGAGCGGCCGCATCCTCGGCGCGCACATGCTTGGCCCCGACGCCGGCGAAATAGTTCAAGGCCTCGCGATAGCGCTCAAATGCGGAGCGACCAAGGCACAATTCGACGCGACCATCGGGATCCATCCGACCGCAGCCGAAGAATTCGTCACCATGCGCGAAAAGGCATAACCCGGATTTCGTCATGCGCCATCGATACCGCATAGTCGACGTTTTCACGACGCATCCGCTTGAAGGCAATCCGCTCGCGGTGTTCCCGGACGCTTCGGGACTGGACGATCCGACGATGCAGGAAATTGCGCGTGAGCTGAATCTGTCGGAAACCACTTTCATTCTGCCGTCCACGCGGTCAAATTGTGCTGCACGAGTGAGAATCTTCACGCCCGGCCAAGAGATGGCCTTTGCCGGACATCCGGTTATCGGCACGAGTTTCGTCCTGTTGGACGAGAGAGCAATCACCGCGCGCGACGGCCATTTCACGCTCGATATCAAGGTCGGCCCGATGCCGATTCGGGTCGAGGCAGGGGAGCGTCCGCGAATCTGGCTGACCACGCCGCCGATCACGTGGGGTACAGTCTGTGATCGCAGCGCTTGCGCCGAGGCCGCAGGATTGCGTCCCGATGATCTTTTGGACGTTGCGCCCCAAATGCTGAGCGCAGGCAACCCGACTATCTTTATCGCCGTGAAGGACAAGGCCGCTGTCGATCGCGCATGGATTGATCTGGCCAGTGCTCGCAAACTCAGGGGTGGCCACAAGGAAGCGGTTTGTAATTTCGTGTTTACGCCGACGGCCGAGGGTGCCTACTCGCGGATGTTCGCGCCGGAACATCGGGTTGCAGAGGATCCGGCAACCGGCAGCGCGACGGGGCCGCTGGCTGCTTACATGATGCGGCACAAGCTGGTTTCGGGCGCTTCGGGCACGCGGTTTCATAGCGAACAGGGAACCGCGATGGGCCGCAAGAGCATCCTGCACGTGCAGATCAACGGCGATCAGGGTGCCGGCGGTATCGAGGTCGGCGGCCATGTGACACCCGTGGCGGAAGCCACGATGACGCTCTGAAAGATTCTTGCGCGGTTCGAGTAATCCGCAGTTGGTGCTTAGGCGCCTGGGTGATACGGATAGAACGCGAAGAACATCAGAGACAGAAGCGACAGTATCCACAGGCCCGGGCGAATCTCGCGATACCTGCCGGCGCCGATTTTGAAAATTACATACAGGACAAAGCCGGCGCTGATGCCTACGCCGATATTGTAGCTGAAGCTGATCAGCGCGATCGTCGCGAACGCTGGAATCAACTCGGTGTAGTCGGCGAAGTCGATCTTCGTAACCGGCTCGATCATCAGAGCGCCGACGATCACCAGTGCGGGACCGTATGCCTGCGGAGGTATCGCGGTCACGAAGGGCGCAAAGAAAAGCGAGAGCGCGAACAGCGCCGCGACCACGACCGCCGTCATCCCCGAACGTCCGCCCGCGCTGACACCCGCCGCCGATTCGACGAAGGCGCCCGCGGTGGTGGTGCCCGCAAGCGCCGCGAACGCAGTGGCAAGCGCGTCAGCCAGCATTGGGCGCTCGATTTGCGGCAGATTGCCGGCTTCGTCGAGCAAGCCTGCGCGTGCCGACACTCCGAGCAGCGTGCCCATCGTGTCCACCAGCGCCATCACGAAGATCGTCAGGAGCACGCCGAAGAAATCCGGACGAAGTGCGCCGCGCAGATCGAGCTTGAGCATGATCGGTGCGGGATTCGGCGGCATGCTGATCAATCCACTTGGCGCGCGAGCGACACCGCAGGCGAACGCAACGATCGATGACGCGACGATTCCGATCAGGATCGCCCCGGGAATCCGGCGGATCATCAGCACGGCTATGACTATGAACCCGAACGTCGCGACCAGCGCACCGGGAGAGATCAGGTTGCCGATTCTAACCGGCGCGCCCGGCACGCCGACGGTCACGATTGCGGTTTCGTTGAGCCCGATGAATGCGAGGAAAAGCCCGATGCCCGTTGCGAAACTGTAGCGGAGTCCGGCCGGCACCGCTTCGACCATCCATCGACGGACGCGCGCAGCGGTCAACGCCGAGAAGAGCAGACCCGCGAGGAACACTGCCGCGAGCGCGGTTTGCCATCGCCAGCCCAGCGCGCGCACGACAGTAAAAGCCACGAAGGCGTTTTCGCCCATGTACGGCGCGACGGCGAACGGGCGATTTGCGTACAGTCCCATCACGAGCGTGCCGAAGATCGCGGTGGCGATAGTCGCGACCATCGAGGGGCCTTCCGGAATGCCGGCCGCTTTCAGAATCGCGGGATTGACCGCGATGATGTAGGCCATGGTGACGAAGGTGGTAAGACCGGCCGCGAACTCCCGCCGGAAATTGGTTCCGAGCTGATCGAAGCGGAAGAACTCCGCGACGCGCGAACCGATCCCGGGCACGAGCGGCGCGGAGCCGGAGCCGGGATGAGGGCGCGATTGCTGGGGTGGGGTAGTGAAGGATTTCACCCTGCCCGTTCATGCAGGAACGCGGTAATCTTCTCGATTGCCTCGAGCGAGGCAGGCGCCGCCGGACGGCGGACGATGAAGCCCTCGGCTGCATTTTCGAACAGTTCGAGCTGGACCTGGCCACCGGCCTTGCGGTAGCTCGCGACGAAGCGGTCGAGATCGACGCGGGGGTGGACGATATCGGCGGTGCCCTGAACGTAGAGCACGGGCGGGGTCTCGACGCGCTCGCCGCGTTCGAGGGCGAGCACCGGATTGCCCTCGGCCATCGCCTCTTCGGTTTTCCAGTACTTGTCGTGGAGGGGGAGAACGAGGTCGACGAACTCGGGGTAGGGCGCTCCGGCCGCCTTCAGTTTCTTGGCATAGCGGTAGCGGGCGAGCGGATCGATGACCGGCCAGAGCAGGATGGCGCAGCGCACGGAGGCGTCGACCGGCGCCGTGCCGGCGGGCAGCGGAAGCGAGGAATACCTGGGGTCGCGCGGCCTCATCGCGGCGAGCATCGCCTGATGGCCGCCGCTCGAGCTGCCGATGAGACCGACCAATTCCGGACGGCTGCCGAAGCTGGCGGCGCGCGCCTTGAACCAGCGGATGGCGTAGTTGATGTCCTCCATCGAGGCCGGGTAGGAGGCCACCGGCGGCATCCGGAAGTCGAGCGCCATCACGACCACCCCGCTTTTCGCTAAAGGTTCGTTGATTGGGGTGTCCATCAGGCGGTCGCCCAGATTCCAGGCGCCGCCGTGGAGGTCGATGATTGCAGGGAACGGGCCCTGACCACGCGGCCTGAAGATGCGGGCGAGCAGGGGCTTGTCTCCGTGGCGAAGGTACTCGACGTCCTGGATATCGATCTCGTAATTCCGGATGGCAGTGGCGGGCATGGTCGTCCTCCTCGCAGAGTCCGGTGGGCAGTTTTGCGGGTAAGTTGCGCCTAGCCGCCGGGTTTCGTCAACCGTTGCGTGAACCTGCTCCTTGGCTGCGGGCGGGAGGCCCGCGCGGCATTGCGATCCGCGGGCGTCGGGTTAATTGAAGAGAACCGGGAAGCGGCCAGAGCGCAGGTCCCCTATGGAGTAGAAGGGCCTTCGCGGCGATTAGTCATATTGATTAGTAACTTCCGCCCCCTTGATTCCTCGTTTAATCTTAACGCAGCTCGCAGACTCGCTTGCTCGCTCCGCTAGCGCTCCCCCTGGTCAGGGGGAGGGGCGGAAAAGCCCCCCTCCCTGGTCAGAGAGAGGGGCCAAGAGGGTGCGGCGCGAGCCGGCGGGCGTTCTGACAGAAGGGAATGAAGCTCTGGGGTCACCCTGCCGGGGGCATTTTGGGGAATTTCGGCAGTGCGGGATCCATGTGATCCCAAGGTTGTGCGCTTGAGGTGTAGATGTCCATCCCGGCCTTGAATATGCTCGGATCATCCAGACTGGACGCCAGGATGACCATCAGGTCTGGTGCGAAGGGCGGCAGGCTAAACAGCCGTGACCCGCAGCTCGGGCAGAAACCTCGTTTTGCAGGACTGCCACTATCGGCTTTCGACTCGTAATACTTGACATCGCCGGTGATTTTGACGGCGCCCTTGGGCACTCCGATGGCTGGCGCGTAGGCACCGCCGCCCGCCCGCTGGCAGTCGCGGCAATGACAATTGCCCATAAACAGAGGTGCGGCGGTACATTCGTATCTGACGGCTCCGCACATGCAGCCGCCTTTGGCAGAGGTGGCCATGACCGAATCCTCCTTCTTCTTTGGTTTGTAAGTGTCAGGAGACATTTAGCGCCACAGTCGGGAAAACTGCAAACCGCGGACTCCTCGACAAGAGGAGGGGCATGAAGAACGTCTACTTCGGGCCGCTTAGCAGCTCCGGGAAGTTCGCGTCGATGAGCCAGCGTGCGGTTGAATCGGCCGCGGCCGCGCGACTACGCGCCTGTATACAAAACGGCTTACTGCTCGGCGGCCCCTGGAGTATACCGGGTTCGAAAGGGGGGTTAGCGAAGATGGCTCAGAAAGTGGTGAGCCGCTTTTGCGAGCGGTGCGGGGGAGAGGCGTCAGCGGTTGCGAAAAAGTCTAACCATTTCCTGCATTTGATTTTGACCTGCCTGACCATGGGCGCGTGGGTGTTCGTCTGGATGGCCTTGTTGGGCCTGGACAAGGCGCTCGACGCGCCGCGTTGCACTGAGTGCGGCTTGATCGCTAGCAAGAGCATCGCATAGGGCGGCGCGGACATTGTCGCGGTGGCGGAGACTCACTGATTGGCCGCCGCATCGGATGCCGGGCAGCGAACGGGATGGTGAAGCGGCGCGTACGGAAGGGTAATCGGGAACCGTGGAGTAAAGTTTCGCTATTACTTCATCCCCGCCCTGCGCAGGTCGCGTTCGAACATCTTGTTGACGGCATCGCTTTTACTTCTGTGTGACGAGGCCACCGTGTACCCGGGGCTAATCCGCAGTACTTCGGCTGCTTCGGCTCGGGCGTCCTGGTCGCGGCCGAGCTCGGCATAAGACCCAAGGAGGAAGAGATGGGCGACCAGATTGTTGGGGGACGCGGCGATGTTTCGCTTGAGTAGGAGCACCGCGTCCTGATAGCGCCCCATCTGGTAGTACGCGATTCCAGCGCCGTACGCGTAAAAGTCCGCAGCAGCGGGATCGAGGCGCATCGACTTCTGCGCGGCGCGAAGTGCCTCTTCGGGCTGTACTGCATTAACCAGGGCGTCCGACAGAGCCTGGTAGGCGTTAGCTGAATTGGGATTGAGCGCAACCGCCCGCTTTGCATCCGCGACAGCCTGGTCAAATCGCTCTTGCAACCAATCGGCGTGGCTCAGGAGCCCGAAGGCATCCGAATTGGAGTCATCCACGGCCAGCGCCTTGTGCGCCATTGCAAAGGAACGCGCGAGGTCCGCCTGAGGATTGTCGCTCCATTGGTTCCAGGCATCCAT
>Ga0187771_10002750_pt1 | contig 12182 bp, 11 predicted proteins | sample 0116_SJ02_MP15_1_FD_133139 | JGI IMG/M metagenome (GOLD analysis project Ga0187771, IMG submission 133139) | Tropical peat soil microbial communities from peatlands in Department of Meta, Colombia - 0116_SJ02_MP15_10_MG | ecosystem: Environmental > Terrestrial > Soil > Wetlands > Peat | place... | reverse complement strand
CTGAGCGCGATCGTGAAACTCAGAGAGAAGATTCGCAGACAGGAGGTATTCGCGGAATGAGCGAAACCTCGCTCTCCAAAGAAGAAACCTTGATCGACCGGTTGAAAGCTCAGTTCCCACAAGCAATCAAAGACACCAAGATCGACCGGCCACTCCGCGTAACCGTCAATTTCGAAAAAGATCATGTTCTGGAAATTTCAAGATTCATGTGCGACGAACTCGGATTCGATCACGTGAAAGGCGTCGCTGGCGTGGACTTTCCTACCCAGAAGAGGATAGAGGTCCTATACTTCGTCGGCTCATACTCCAAGCCCGAAGTCCAAGACCTAATAGTCATACTGAAGGCGGAGTTACCACGCGATAACCCCACCATTCCCTCGGTTGTGTCAGTGTGGCAGAGCGCTCACTATCATGAACGCGAAACCTTTGAAATGTTCGGCGTGAAATTCGAAGGCCACCCAGACCTTAGAAAGCTACTAACCCAAGACAACTGGGAGGGCCCGCCTCCAATGCTCAAAGACGTAAAATTCCCAGAGATGGGCCAGCGATGACCGCGAAACCTCCAACCCCACCCATGACAGTGAACCAGACCCCGCAACCATCAACGCTAGACGTATCCGTCGGACCACAACATCCCGGTTCAGGCCACTGCCGGATACTGATCCGAGTAGACGGCGACTACATCGTCAGCGCAGACCCAGACATTGGATACGTGCATCGCGGATGCGAAAAGATAGCTGAGTATCGGAACTATGTAAGCAACATCCCACACTTGGAAAGACCAAACATTGCAGACGCAATCCACCTGAACTGGGGATACGTGCTACCAATCCAAGAACTCCAAGGAGTAGAAGTCCCACCACGAGGAAAGTACATCTCAACAATCGCCGCCGAAATGAACCGGATAATGAGCCACCTGTACGCGCTAGCGATCATGCAAGGAGTCTTCACCGGCCACACAACAATTTTCATGTGGGCCTTCGGCGATCGGGACCTATTCATAGAACTTGCCGAAATGCTCACCGGCGCCCGCTTAACCTATTCATTCCTAGCCCCAGGCGGGCCGAGACGAGACTTACCCTACGGATTCGAACACCGCCTCCTTAAACTGCTTGACTATTTCGAGAAACGCCTTGTCGAATATGATCGGATCTTCTTCAGCAACCCGAGCGTGGTTGCAAGAACGAAGGGAGTGGGCGTCCTCAAACGAGAAGAGGCAATGAAACTTGGCGTTGTTGGCCCTGTTCTGAGAGCCTCCGGCGTCAAGTACGACGTCCGAAAGGTGGAACCCTACGGCGCATACAGCGACCTAGACTTTGACATTCCGACTTTTGAGGAAGGAGACTCCCTAGCTCGCTTCCTAGTCAGATTCGAAGAGATGAAACAGAGCGTAAAGATCATTCGTCAGGCGCTTCAGAAAATACCGAAAGGCCCCATAGCACGAAAGGCCCCCCTCGTTGCGCCCGAAGGCGAAGCAACTGGCCGCGTAGAGTCTTCCCGAGGCGAGATCGCATACATGGTGATGGGCGACAACAGCGACAAGCCCTACAGAGTCAAGATAATGAATGGATCCTTCAGGAACCTGATCGCCCTTCCATTCTTGGTTCGCAACGTGCACGTCGCCGACATGCCCGTCATCTATGGAAGCTTGGACTATTGGCCCGTGGAGGCAGACAGGTAGGGTACGCGCCATGAGCACAACTGTCCTCGGGGCAATGTACGAAGGAGTCAAACACATTTTCAAGCGCACTTTCACCGTAAAATACCCATACCAAAAAGTCCAGCTCCCAAAAGGATTCCGAGGACGACACCTCCTCTACATGGACAAGTGCACTGGCTGCGGCATCTGCGCCTGGATCTGCCCAGAACGCTGCATCACCCTAGTCCCAGTCACAGATGGCAAGGAATATCCGCAGAACCCGGAGAAACGTTTCCCACAATACTGGTACGCCCGCTGTTGTTTTTGCCATTTTTGCACAGATTACTGTCCGACAGGAGCGTTGGATTACACTCCGGATTATGAACTGGCTGAGTATGATCGCGAGTTGCTGTTGTGGAGCCCTGAACGGCTTTCGAGACCTCCCGCGAGTACAGGGGAGTATCACTCAGTATTCCATGGAAGCGACGGCGATCAAGGAGTGACATACGAGCCGACCGCGAAACAGAAGACGGATCTGCACCAAGGTTGAAATGGGAGTTCCCTCGAATAACTCAACGGACGATTGTTGTCTGAAATTCAAGACAGGATTGTGCACAAGATCGAGAAGAGGACGAAAGCGCGAAAGCGAAAGCGCGGTCCGTATCGGAAGTCGGCTCCCTTGCCGTTCTGAGTCCATTATAACATACGTCATATTTAATAGCCACACAAAAATGTGAGCCCACGAAGAAACACTAACACGGGATTCGAATGGTCACAACACTCGAGATCAAGGACCTTCACGTGAGCATAGAGTCGAAGCAGATCCTGAAAGGCGTGAACCTCAAGGTCTCACAGGGCGAGATCCACGCTGTGATGGGCCCTAACGGATCTGGTAAGAGTACGCTGGCGAACACGTTGATGGGTCATCCCAAGTACAGAGTGGACAGTGGCGATATCTTGGTCAACGGAGAAAGCATACTGGGTTTGACGCCGGACAAACGAGCGAAGAAAGGATTGTTCCTTGCATTCCAGTATCCACTTGAGATCTCAGGAGTCCCACTAGCGCAATTTCTAAGATCCGCGTACAGATCGGTCAAGGGTGACGGGCAGAAGGTGGAGGCGAAAGGAGTCGGCGGCGAAATGATCTCAGCCCTCGCCTTCAGAAAGAAATTGGAGGAAAAACTGAAGCAGGTAGATTTGGATCCATCGTTCGAGAAACGCTACTTGAACGAGGGATTCTCAGGAGGAGAGAAGAAACGTGCCGAGATTCTTCAAATGGCCATCCTTCAGCCTGCCATCGCAATAATGGATGAGACGGATTCTGGGTTGGATATTGACGCGGTGCGAAAAGTAGCTGAGGTGGTTTCTGACATGGCTGGGCCTGAGATGGGTGTCCTTCTCATAACACATTATCAGAGAATATTGGACTACATTAAACCGCAATTCGTCCACGTAATGGTTGAGGGACGAATATTCCAATCAGGCGGACCTGAACTGGCGAAGATGCTGGAGCAGAAAGGCTACGAGTGGATTGAAAAACAGGCCGCGCCGACCGCCGTTTGAAGGAAGCTTTATAACATATGTCATACGCAACCCTGATGACCGAGAATGACGACTAAACAAACACTCGACATTGACTACACCAAGTACAACTTCAGAGACCCCGACACCAGCTACGAGTACAAATTCCCCAAGGGCCTCTCCCGAGAGATCGTGGAGAGAATCTCCGACATCAAGAAGGAACCTGACTGGATGCGTCAGTTCAGGCTGCGGTCATACGAACACTTCATGAAACGCCCCCTCCCAACATGGGGCGGAGATCTCAGCACTCTGAGTTTCGACGACATGCTCTACTACGCTAGCCCAACAGAGAAGAAGAGCCGATCATGGGAAGAAGTCCCCTCATACATCAAGGAAACATTCGACAAGCTCGGCATACCCGAAGCTGAGAGAAAGTTCCTCGGCGGTGTAGGAGCCCAATACGAATCCGAGGTAGTCTACCACAGTCTGAGAGACGACCTCGCAAAAAAGGGCATCATATTCCTAGACACAGACACCGCACTCCGTGAACACCCTGACCTCTTCAAGAAGTACTTCGGCACCGTTGTTCCACCAGAGGACAACAAGTTCGCCGCGTTGAACAGCGCCGTATGGAGCGGTGGAAGCTTCATCTACGTCCCGGAAGGCGTCACTGTGGATGTCCCACTCCAAGCGTACTTCAGAATAAACACTCAAAACATGGGCCAATTCGAAAGAACTCTCATAATCGCGGACAAGAACAGCAGAGTCCACTACATAGAAGGATGCACAGCACCAATCTATTCAACCGACTCACTCCACTCAGCAGTGGTCGAGATCATTGCAAGACCCGGCGCATATGTCCGCTACACAACGATCCAGAACTGGTCCAATGACGTGTACAACCTCGTGACAAAACGCGCCTACGCCTACGCGAACGCGACAGTTGAGTGGGTTGATGGAAACCTCGGCAGTAAGCTGACGATGAAGTACCCATCAATATACCTAGTCGGATCCGGCGCGAAAGGCGAAATCCTATCCATCGCCTTCGCCGGAAAAGGCCAACATCAAGACGCGGGAGGCAAGGTGGTTCACCTAGCCCCATACACGACTTCAAGAATCACCTCCAAGTCAGTCTCAAAAGATGGGGGCAGAACTACCTACCGCGGACTGCTTCACGTGGCCAAGGGAGCCAAAGGAGTCAAGTCCAGCGTTCGATGCGACGCGCTACTGCTGGACGAATACTCCAGAACCGACACCTACCCCTACAACGAGATCAACGAGGACGACGCCACCACAACGCACGAAGCAACAGTAGGCAAGATTGGTGAGGACCAACTCTTCTACCTCATGTCCCGCGGCCTCTCAGAACAGGAAGCACTCAGCATGATCGTCATGGGATTCATGGAACCCTTCACCAAAGAGCTGCCGATGGAATACGCGATTGAACTGAATAGACTCATTCAACTCGAAATGGCAGGATCAGTTGGTTAAAACCTCGACCTTCCACCTTCCCACATTGAACTTGAACGATCAAACGCAATCCGAAGTGTAACCAAGCAATGTCAGAATTAACGCTCGCCACTACAACAGAACAATCAATAACAGCTCTCTCAGAGTCCAGGCAAGAGCCTGATTGGCTACGCTCGTTTCGAACCAAATCGCTCAAACTCTTCCATGAACTACCTGCGGAACTCTCAAGCCTATACACCAAATATGCAGACCTCGGTGGAGTAGACGTAGAATCGACAACTCTTAACATGCCAGAACCCCTTAGAGGCGAAAACCAAAGCATCATGAACAAGCTAAAAACCGGCAAGGCGTTCACACTCTTCCAAATCGGTTCAGCAACGACCCACCCTGAGATACCCGAGACTCTGCGAAAAGAAGGGGTTGTGTTCACAGACATTCAAACCGCCATAAGCAAGAATGCAGATCTCTTTCGGCGCTATTTCCTTGAAAAGGCCATTCTGCCTGAAGACGATAAGTTTGCAGCGATGAACAATGCCCTCTTCACAACCGGATTCTTCATACACGTTCCCAATGGAATCGAAATCACGACACCCTTCAGAGTTGTAACAATACACGACTCGGAAGGGCAGGGCCTCTTCGCCCAGAATCTGATCATAGCTGACAGCAGAAGCAAATTCACCCTCATCGAAGAAACATACTCAACGGTGCTTGCAACACAGGCGAAAGGATCAACTTACAGTGAACTCTCTGAAGTGCACCTTCGCGATGGCGCAGATGTCACGTACGCTAGCGTAAACAACCTAAGTCCAAATGTGAACATCTTCACAAACAAGAAATCTGTCGGAGAACGAGACAGCAAGATCGTCTGGTCATCAGGATTACTTGGAGGCGCCTTCACGCGCTCGCGACTAGAGAGCCTAATGAGAGGAGAAGGCGCATCATCGGAGAACGTTGAAGTCGTCTTTGGAACCGGAACCCAGCGCTTCGACGCCGTATCGAACATCACCCACATCGGCCAAAACACCAGTGGCCACGCCGTTTCCAAGGGAGTTGTCAAGGACAGAGCAAGGTCAATTTTCAAAGGAATGATCCGAATTGAAAAAAACGCAAGCAACTCGCGCGCTTACTTAGCAGAGCACGGTATGATCCTCAGCAAAGACGCACGAGCAGACGCCATTCCGGGGCTGGAGATCGAAACTAACGATGTCAAAGCAACACACTCGGCCTCGGTGGCCCAGATCAATGACGAAGAACTATTCTATCTCATGTCAAGAGGGCTGACCGAAGACGACGCAAAGAAACTGATCATAATCGGGTTCTTTGAACCACTCGTTGAACGGATTCCGGTTCCTGAGATCGCGAAACGAATCAGAAGAATCATCGACCTCAAATGGTCTGGGATATACGATTTCGAATCATACATCAAAACACAACCCTCCGAGGATGAATACTTCGAGGAAGAGGCGCAAAAACCCCGCGACCTGTTCGAGGGCCACTACAAATACCGCTAATCTCCATGGTTTTACCTCGCCATTTTTATATCGGGCCGATTGCAAGGCAGTGTGGATGTGAGTCTCGTTGGCACTAGTCGGATACGAATGGCTTGTCGTAATAGCAGTCATCGCAATAATCTTCCTTTGGGGACCCCAGAAACTACCAGAACTCGCTCGATCCATAGGCCTCGCTAGAAAAGAGTTTGAGAAAGCATCCAAGGAAATCAGCTCAACTACCGCATCGACATCAACCTCCGCAGCGCCCAGCTCTGATTCTCTGATTGTTGCCGCCAGAGATCTTGGCATCACGACCGAAGGCAAGACCAAGGAACAGATCGCAAAAGAAATCGCTGAGAAAGCCACCAAGGTCTAGAGCGACCGGGAATAGGCAGAGCAGCGTTCCCGACGACCCTATTTTCAGAGCGGCGAGCACGCAGCAAATACCAATACGTTTTATTCGATAATCCGAAGCTGAGTCAGTGCTTGCGCAGTTGAGTAGAATGAGTGGTCATGAGAAAGTTGGCACAATCTGGGAACACCTCAGCGAACTTCGTAATCGCTTGCGTTATGTCCTGTACTCGATTCTCGCGACAACCACATTCTTCATGGTCTGTCCAGCGAACGCCTCTTTCCTGCAGAACCCCTCGGCCCTCACCACACTCTACGACCCAATAATCGCCCTCGTTCTGCAATCCATCGTGAGAGACGCGCTGCCCAAAGGAGTGACTCTGATTGCAGGAAGCATCACTGCCCCTTTGGAGATATACTTCATCGGATCACTGATCATGGGCTTGGCCGCTAGCACTCCAGTCATCGCATACGAGTTCTACATGTACGTAGATCCTGCCCTCTACCCTGAGGAACGCCGCGCCGCCTTCCCCTTCATCGCTTCTTTCACCGTACTATTCGTGATAGGCGCACTGTTCGGATACAAGGTCCTTGTTCCCTTCATGTTATGGGCCATGTTGCCATTCTTCGGAATCGCCAACGCGACAGCAGTAATCTACGTGACAGATTTCTACCAACTCGTTTTCATGATGACTACTGCTACGGGTTTCATTTTCACTTTACCAGTTTTCTTCGTCCTTCTAGTCAGATTCGGAATCATCAAGACCAGTTTCGTTACGAAGAGACGTCGCTACATCTACGCGGCCATGTACATATTAGCTACCGTACTCACCCCTGACGGAGGAGTACTTGGAGACATCGCCCTCTTCGCTCCAATGATCATACTACTCGAACTCGCTGTCTTCTTCGGGAAAAGATACGAGAAAAGTCGACCGACAACTCCTGCCCCTGTGATGGAAAAGCCAACTTATACGAAATGCAGATTCTGCGGGAACCTTCTGAGATCCGCAGAACTAGGTTTCTGCCCATCCTGCGGCAAATCTCAGATCTAGATGCTCCCACATAATGAAAAAGTTCGGTTCAGAGTATTGAGTCGGAAATCCGCTAAAGTCACACACTTGTTTCCGTCAACCTGTGACAAGCCTTGAAATTGCGATGCCAAAGATGCGGAGCCGAGATTACTGAAGAGATGCGCTTCTGCCTGAATTGCAGAGCCAGTCTAACTCCCAAGAGCGCCTACGATCTCACCGTTAATGACTTTGCTTACAAGCCGGACCTAGATGCGATAACAATGATGAACTCCACAGGACCGCTGCCATACGTCCTGAAGAACTTGACAATTGCGAACCTTGAGAACACGATGATATCGAAGCTTTTAGCCGTGGGCCAAAGAGTCACGTATCCGTGTGAACTGGACACGATGATTAGAGATTGCGCAGTCTCATTGTCGATCGAGCACCTACCGGAAGCGTTCATAACCGAGGACGCTGAGCTGAACGCCTTCACCTTCGGGAGCGAAGACCACGCTTACCTAGTTGTCGATGCGAGTCTTCTGAAAGCGTTAACACTGCTCGAGCTTAGGGCTGTGATTGCTCACGAGCTGGGCCATGTGAAGAGCGGACACATGCTCTACCACACCCTCGCGGAAGCTCTAGCCCGTGGAATAAACCTCTCAAGCAGCTTGATGGGGCTGAGCGCACTCTCCATCCCCGTCAACCTCGCACTCCTATCGTGGCATCGGCAATCTGAGGTGACCGCAGACCGAGCCAGCCTGCTGATTGTGAACGACATCAAAGTCCTCGAGTCTATACTCACTAAGTTGTCCTCAGTTCGCGGAACAGCTCCCATACGCCAGCTCGATGTGTCAAGTACTGGAATGCTTGAAACCGTTACAGGCCTGTTTCGAACTCATCCCGCCCATACAGATCGGCTTAAGCTCGCTCGACAGTTCATGGGGAGTCAAGAATTTTCCAGAGCGAAACGAAAGATCGAGTTGAGGCGTAGCCTGTTAGGGGGGCTGGCTTCAACATGCCGCTTCTGTGAGGCGAGTAAACCAGTGGAAGACCTTTTCTGTCCCAAGTGTGGGAGATGCCAGATCTGATCTCGCGTAGCTGCTAACTGAAGCCTGTTCGAAGTCTTCCTCGTGATTTGACCAAGAAGCAGCTTTCTCTAAATAGCAATCCCAGTCAGATGTCTAATGGCAAACCCCAGAAGATACAGTGCAACAGTCGCGCCCAGCATTATGCCCGTTACCTCGATGAAGTCTTTGCGGAACACGGTGCCACCAATGACGGAGCCATAGAAGCTTATGAACGCGATTACGATAACCGCCAAGGTCAATGAAGTAAGCAACGCATTCAGCATGATTTTCGTTAAGAAGTACGGTGTCGCCAGTATTACAGCGGTAACGAAGTATGAGATTCCAGTGTACACTGCGGAGACCGTGGCGGAGCCCTTGAAGCCAGCCTTCGCTTGAGCATACGCAGCCGACGCCATCGCGATCGACGCCGCGGCACCAGCAACAATTCCGGCCAGTCCGGCCAGCTCTGTTGAATTGTAAATTCCCAGAGAGCCAGCATGTATTCCGGCTATTTCAACAAGTGCATCAGCCAAGCCAAGCACTATGAACGAGATGTACTTGATGTGAGGTTCGTTGAACTGTTCAGAGAACTCTTTCTCGTGCTCTTGCTCATCCGCAATCATCTCCTCAAAGGGGCCTTTGTCTTTCGAAGGGATTAGATGCGCCAAACCTTTGTACTTCTTGATAACCCTGGCCTCTGTCCTCTCAAGATATCTCACGGCAAACGTGACACCCAATAGGAGTCTCAGGAAGACAATCAGATTCACCTTGAAACTGCTTATCTTGACATCCTTTCGAGGCGAGTACTTCATCCAAAACTCGTAGTGCTTGTACTCCATCCCTGCCAATCGGTCAAGTGTCTTCTTGAAGGAACTGCTTTTCTCGAATCTGGATTCTGAGAGCTTCTTATAGACCGCGAAGTCAAAATACTCATCTTCCGCGCTCTCAAACGCTGCTTTTCCCAGATCTTCCAGGCTCAATTCCGGGCACTCCGTTTTCTACAGTTTGCAGATCTTGGTAATGACTCTAATGATTCCAACTGCTTAAATCTAATGAGCATGCTACTGGAGCGGAGCCGGTGGGGTTCCAGCTCGCCTCGATCCTAAAGGTGATGATTGACGCCTACGGGTACGTTCGTTCCAATACTCTTATTGATCAGCGCGTTCGGAATCTACATACACGCATTCTTTCTGAGCCTCTCGCTCGGCCTTCCTTGGATCATCCTCGGGCTCATGTACAACTGGTGGCGATCAAAAGACGAAGATTACTACAACGCCGCAAGAACTGCCACGAGTGTGCTGGGCCTGAATTTTGCCCTAGGCGCGATCACAGGAACGCTTGTGGAATTCGGCCTCGTCCAAGCATGGCCGGGTTCCATCTTCGTCATAGCGACATTCGGATTCGTACCTCTCACGCTTGAGCTAATTGCTTTCGTTGGAGAAGTACTTCTTCTGATCATGTTCATAGTCACCCTGCGAAAGACCAGGCCTCCCGCAAGTATTGCTATAATGGCCCTATACGCTGTTATGGCGATCTTCTCCGGAGCCGTTATAACAACCGTGAATAGTTGGCTGAATGTTCCGTGGGGAACGGCCAACCTAGCGAAGAACTTCTACCCGTTTCTGCCGCAGTACGGTCCAAGCGTAGTCAACATGCAAGCACTCGTGAAATTGAAAGTTCAGCTCGCACAGAGTTTACTGACTTCGGGATCATCCTCACAGCTCCTACAGAACTCCACTCTGGTAGGCAATGTTGGGACGACACTCACGGACCCGTTTGTGGCTTTCTTTTCACCCTACGCTTGGGCAAGTATGATGCACGCCGTGAACGCTGGCATAATAGTGGGAATGTCATTTCCGCTCGCCGCATACGCTTACAAGTTCTTCAGGACGGGAAAGGTGAGGTACATCAAGATAATGCGGGCGTTCCTTCCAATCCTGCTCGTACTTCTAGTCTTGCAACCAACGGTCTTCGGCGATTACATGGGGAAGGCGGTGGCGTCCAGCCAGCCGACAAAGTTCGCCTTGATGGAAGGCGCAGAAAACACCACGCAGAACCCGCTAGTTGCATTTCTAGCATACGGAAACCCGCAGCAGTCGATCCCCGGTCTTAACGATTTCAAGAAAGCCTGCGAGGCCAACAAGAACAAGACCCTTGGCGGATTTGCCTCTACAGTCGTCCCAGGTATCAACACCGGACCTGCTTCCTCCGTGAACCTACAAGACCTATGCCTATCAGACATTTCCAAAGCTGAGACACTGATGGCCTCAGTAAACACAGGCTATTACGCTAAGATAACCCTCGGCGTGATCGCGCTCATATCAATGATCGCCCTCGCCGCTCTGAGCTTCAATCTAGGACCTTTGTCCACGATCGCTGAATACGTATTCAAACCGATTGGCAGAAGAAAAGTGATCCCATCACTCTCTTTTCTGATTCTAATTTCATGCGTACTTGCTGCATCACTGGGCTGGTTCGTACGGGAGGTCGGAAGAACGCCATGGACCGTTTACGGCCTCCTATATCCAGCAGAGTTGATCACCCCGGTGCCCATCAATCCAATCGTTCTCACCCTCTTCGTTGCGACGTTTGCTACAGTCGCCGTTGTCGGAACATACGGCATGTACTTGGTCTCAACAAGACCACTGCGCTTCATTGAACTACTGAGGAAAGGCGCAGGTGTAGAATAGTTTGAACAACTACGAACTTCTCGGTCTGTCGATTCTCGGAATATCGGTAATCGTTCACATCATCATAGTCAATATCACAATTGGATCAGGCTGGATCTCGGCTATGGCAAGGTTCCTAAGTTGGCAGAGAAGCGACCCAGAACTGGAAATAATGTCCAGACGAGTTTTCAAAATCCTCATAATCCATGAACTGTTCAGCGGCGTCTGGGGCACGGTCATTACCGTTATCCTCGCTGGTTTCTTCCCTACCCTAACAGCAATCGCCACCGACATAATCTTCTACCCGATCCTCATCGCGCTCGCTTCCATCTTCGTCAGAATACCTGCCATCGCACTTTTCTGGTACACGTGGGGAAAGGTCAAGTCCAGCTTACACTCCACTCTCGGCTTTGTGATGGCTCTCTCGGGCTTCGGAGTTCCGTTCGGTTTCAGATTCATCTTCGCTCAGTTAAACTACCCAAACGCAATCCAACTTGCTCTGCAAGGTTTCGGCGACTTAGCGCGGGTTGCCGTCTTCTTCAACCCAGTATATCTACCATTGATAATGCACACATGGTTTGGCGCCATGTCCATTGGAGGCTTCATAGTCGCCTCCTTCTTCGCCATTAGAGGGAACGTCAACGTGAAATTTGCATGGATAGGACTATGGCATGGAGTAGTCTTTCTCGTCCTCCAAGGCCTCATGGGTCCGTGGTACCTTGTAACGTTGGGTGAGTACACCCCGATTCTCTTCGGCAACATTGTAGGAGCTGTCGGCTCGATGTTCAATATCCTGCCTGTGTTTGCAGCGAAGATCATTATGGTCATAGGTTTGGCCCTAGTTTCAGTCAAGGTCTGGTCTGTCGTAAAACGTGGTTCAGGAGAAGTGCCACGTTATACGCTAGCGCTCGGTCCTATGGCCGTTACCGTAGCCATAATTGGGGAATTCATGAACGATGCTG
>Ga0187771_10002748_pt1 | contig 12187 bp, 7 predicted proteins | sample 0116_SJ02_MP15_1_FD_133139 | JGI IMG/M metagenome (GOLD analysis project Ga0187771, IMG submission 133139) | Tropical peat soil microbial communities from peatlands in Department of Meta, Colombia - 0116_SJ02_MP15_10_MG | ecosystem: Environmental > Terrestrial > Soil > Wetlands > Peat | place... | reverse complement strand
CGCGGAAGTAATCTTCGAAAACGTAACCGTCCCGGTCCACAACCTCATCGGCGAGCTTGGTGCCGGCTACGCCCAGACGCTCAAGGTGCTCGAGGGCGGAAGAATCGGGATTGCCGGATGGGCGAGCGGAATCGCGCGCGGCGCGATGGAGGATGCCGCCGCCTACGCGAAGGAACGGCGCCAGTTCGGCCAGGCGATCGCCGACTTCCAGGCGATCCAGTGGATGTTTGCGGATATGGCGACGAGGATCGAGGCGTCGTGGGTGCTGACCGGGCGAGCCGCGGCGCTCAAAGACGCGGGCAAACCGTTCGCACGCGAAGCTTCGATGGCAAAGCTGTTCGCCTCGGAGACCGCGATGTGGGCGACGACCAAGGCCGTCCAGATCCACGGCGGATACGGCTACGCGACCGACTTTCCGGTCGAGCGCTACATGCGTGACGCGAAGCTGGCCGAAATAGGCGAGGGCACCAGCGAGGTGCAGCGGATGATTATCGCGAAGTCGTTGCTGCGCGACGGTTATCTGCCGGCGTGACCGGACAGCGCCCCGTTTCTCAATGATATTCTGAGAGAGTCGAGAGCGGCGACGCTATTCCAGCAGGTCGTCGCGAATCACCTGGATATCGATCGGCTCGAGGCCCAGCATCTCGTGCATGAAGCCTTCGATTCCGCCGTTCTCGTCGATCATCTCGAAGATCGGTTCGAGCTGGCGCGGGGTCAGCGGCATCTTCGGAAAGGTCGTGTTGCTCTCGAGGAAATCGGCAACAATCCGCGCACGATCGACGCCGAGCATCTCGAGCAGCATCGCGGCGCCCACCCCCGTGCGATCGCGCCCGGCCGAGCAATGGAAGACCAGCGGATAAACCTCGCGCTCCGCCAGCAGCTTGAAGAAGGACTGCCAGTCGTCGCGGAACTCGGTCACGATCACGAGATGTTCGTGGCCGGGTTTGCTCTCGATCCGGTGAAAGCCGTCGCGCCGGAACCACGGGTCGCCGATCGGAATATGCTCCCAGCGGACGCCTGAATCGAGGAACTCGGACCGCGGCGGACCGAGATGTTCCACCTCGAGCCGGCTCTGGAGCGTGACTAGCGTGCGCAGGCGGATGCTTGCCAGCGGATGCTCGATCTCTTCGGGGATATTGGCGAGGTGGGCCGAACGATAGACCATCCCGCTTCGCACCGTGCGCCCATCGGTCGTGGGATGTCCGCCGAGATCGCGGAAATTAAGCCCGCCAATCCGTCGCAACAGATCGAAATCAACTACAACGCGCGGATTCTCGGCAGCTCTGCTTTTAGGATCTGGTTGCTGTGACAAAGCACTAAACCCGGGGCGCCCTCGCGGCACCGCCATCCCGATCCACCCTCGTTCCTCTGACTCCTATATTCTAGCCCCCCGCCCGCGGTCACGAAAGGCTCTCGTCGCTCGATGGTATGCGAGGAAGATGTCGACAGGTTTAAGCGCACGTGAAGACATCAGAGCGAATTATTTGGTCGACGTGCCAAATCACCGGCATTTTCAGGAGGCGGCCCGCCGGCGCGGCCGCTGCTCTCGCGCGGACTCTTCGGCTGTCTCGGTTGGAGCGAGTGTCGTTGCGACAGACTCCCCAGGCCCCCGGCGGGACAATGATTTGAGCCAATCCTGGAAGCGTTCCATGTAGGTGTAGACCACCGGCGTGATGTAGAGCGTGAGCAACTGAGAGAAAACCAGGCCACCCACTACGGCCACGCCGAGTGGCCGGCGAGCGTCGGCCCCCGCGCCGAGGCCAATCGCTATCGGCAGCGTGCCCATCAGCGCCGCCATCGTCGTCATCATGATCGGACGGAAACGCACGATCGAGCCTTCGAAAATCGCTTCCGCCGCGTTCTTGCCGCCGCTACGCTGCGCCTCGAGGGCGAAATCGATCATCATGATCGCATTTTTCTTGACCAGGCCGACCAGCATGATGATCCCGACGAAGGCCAGCAGGTCGAGTTCCATCCGGAAGATCATCAGCGTGACGAGCGCGCCGAAACCTGCGGCCGGCAGCCCTGAGAGGATCGTGATCGGATGGATGAAGCTTTCGTAGAGGATGCCCAGCACGAGGTAGATGACCAGGATCGCAAGAATCAGCAAGAGACCGAGATTGCCCAGCGAGTTCTTGAACGCTTCGGCGGTACCGGAGTAGTTGGCGGTAATACTTTGCGGCAGCGTGTTGTCGGCCAGGCGCTTGACCTCATCGAGCGCCTTGCCTAGCGAAACGCCCGGCGCAACGTCGAAAGAAATCGTTACCGAGGGAAGCTGGCCGGAATGGTTGATCGACAACGGACCCAGCGTGCGCGTGATTTTCGCCACGGTGTCGAGGGGAACGAGCTGCCCTTTCGACGAACGCACGTAGAGTAAGTTGAGCGCCTGCGGATCCGCCTGGTAGCGCGGCTCGAGTTCCATCTCGACCCAGTATTCGTTATTCGGCGCGTAGATCGTGGAGATCTGCTCGGAGCCATAGGCCAGCGATAGCGCCTGCTCGATCGCATTGGCACTGAGCCCCATCGAGTCGGCCTTGTCGCGATTGATCTCGACGTTGACCTGCGGATTCTTGATCTCGAGATCGCTGCTGACGTCGCGCAGACTCGTCAGCGCGCGCATCCTGCTTTCGAGCGCGCTCGCCGAGCTGAACAGCTCCTCGGTATTCGGACTTTGCAGCGTCATCTGATACTGGCTCTTGGTGAACCGCGCGCCCATCTGGATCGCAGGCGGATTCTGGATGAACACCATCAGGCCCGGGATGTTCGAGAATTCGCGCCGCCATTTGGCGATAATCTGGTCAATCCCAAGTTTGCGCTGCGATCGCGGCACCAGATGAACGAAGCAAATACCAGTATCGAGTCCGCCGCCCGGACCGCCGCCGCCAACGCTCGAGAAGAAGGTCATGGTGTTGGGGTCGCGCGCTACCAGATGGTTCAGCACTTCCTGATGGCGCACCATCGCGTCGTACGAGATTCCCTGCGCCGCCTGGGTGAACATCAGCACCTGGCCCGCATCTTCCTCAGGCAAAAAGCCCTTCGGAATCGCGTAGAAGCCGTAGCCCGTGCCGACTACCAGAAGAAGCAGCAGCGCCATCGTCGCTCGCCGGTGGCGCATTACCCAGGCCAGGCTCACGCGGTAGGCTTCCAGCATGTTCTGGAACCAATGCTCGGTGACCTCGTAGAAACGGCCGTGCCGTTCGCTCGACGGCGGGCGGATAAAGCGGCTGCAAAGCATCGGTGTCAGCGTCAGCGAGACGAAACCGGAAACCAGGATCGCCGCTGCGATAGTTACCGCGAACTCATGCAGCAGGCGCCCGATTACCCCGCCCAGAAAAATCACCGGGATAAAAACTGCTGCCAGCGAAATCGTCATCGATAGAATCGTGAAGGCGATTTCGCCCGAACCCGCGAACGCCGCCGCCATCACCCCTTCGCCCATCTCCATGTGGCGCACGATGTTCTCGAGCATCACGATCGCGTCGTCCACCACGAATCCGACCGAGAGCGTGATCGCCATCAGCGACAGGTTGTCGAGGCTGTAGTCGAGCGCCCACATCACCGCAAAGGTCCCGACTATCGCCATCGGGAGCGCCAGGCTGGGGATGATCGTGGCGGAGACGTTGCGCAGGAACAGGAAGATTACCATCACCACCAGGCAGATCGTGATCAGCAGGGTGGACTGCACATCGTTGACCGACGCTCGGATCGACTCCGAACGGTCGTAGAGCATCGCCAGCTCGATCGATCGCGGCAGTTCCGCGCGGAACATCGGCAGCAGCCGTTTGATATTGTCTACCACCTCGACCGTGTTGGTTCCGGGCTGGCGCTGGATCGCGAGCACGACCGCCCGGTTGCCCTTGACCCAGCCCGCGGTCTTGTCGTTCTGCACGCTGTCGAGGACTTGCCCGACGTCGCTCAACCGCACCGGCGTGCCGTTGCGGTAGGTGACGATGGTCGGGCGGTAGGCGGTTGCGTTCTTCAGTTGGCCGCTGGCCTGGACGGTGTAGGCCTCATGTTCGCCATAGAGCGTGCCGGTGGGCAGGTTGACGTTGGCATTTTGCACGGCGTCGGCGACTTCGTTGATCCCGATACCGCGTGAGGCCAGCGCCCACGGATCGATTTGCACGCGCACCGCGTACTTTTGCGATCCGTAGACCTGCACCTGCGCCACTCCGCTGATCATCGAGATCCGCTCGGCCAGGTTGGTCTCCGCGTACTCGTCCACCGTCGACAATGGCAGCGTCGGCGAGCTCATCCCGATGTACAGAATCGCCTTGTCGGCCGGGTTGACCTTCTGATACGAGGGCGGACTTGGCATCCCGTTGGGCAGCTGCGACTGCGCCGCCGAGATTTTCGATTGCACGTCCTGCGCCGCCGCGTCGAGGTCGCGGCTCAGGTCGAACTGGAGCGAGATGGTGGTGCTGCCCAGCACGCTTTGCGAGGTCATCTCCTGGAGACCGGCGATGGTGGAGAACTGGCGTTCCAACGGCGTCGCCACCGAAGACGCCATCGTTTCAGGACTGGCCCCGGGCAGCGAGGCCATCACCAGAATAACCGGGAAATCCACGTTGGGCAGGTCGCTTACAGGCAGGAATCGATACGCCGCGAAGCCGAAAATGAGGACCGCGATCGAGACCAGCGTCGTCATCACCGGCCGCCGGATGAAGATGTCCGAGAGGTTCATGCGCGTACGGTGCTCATAAGGAGGTCTTTATCCTGACCGCGGCGCCCGGCGCCAAACGCAATTGCCCGTCGGTCACCACTGTCTCGCCTGCGCTGAGACCGTTCCGCACCAGGATGTCTTTCTCGAACGGAGCCCCGGGTACAATCGGACGCGTGGTCACCTTCATATCGCTGCCCACCACGAAGACGAAGGGCCCCTGCTGACCGTTCTGCACGGCTTGTGACGGCACCAGCAGCGCGTTCTCGATCCAGTTGAGCGTCAGGCTTGCGCTGACGAATTGTCCCGGCCACAGTCGGCGGTTCTCGTTTTGAAACAGGCCCTTGAGCAGGATAGTTCCGGTCGTCCGGTCCACCGCGTTGTCGACGAAGCTCAGCACCCCGTGCTCGCCCGCATCCTGCGATCCCGGAATCGCCGCGTCGACCTCGAGCTGACGCGTCTCCATGTTCCGGCGTACGTCCGCGAGGCTGGCTTCCGGTATCGAAAAGTCTACGTAGATCGGCTGCACCTGGTTGATCACGACCATCGGGGTATCCGCGTCAGCCTTAATCAGATCGCCTACATGGACTTGCAGGTTGCCCGTGCGCCCGTCAATCGGCGAATGAATCTCGGCATACTGAAGGTTGAGGCGCGCCGTCTCGACCGCGGCGCGATCGGCCGCCACCGTCGCGCGCAAGGCCCCGGCGGTGGCGTGCGCCTGGTCGTACTGCTGCTGCGATCCGACGCCCTCTTTCAGAAGGAACGCATAGCGCTTTTCGTCGGTCTCGGCCTGGAGGTCTTGTGCTTGATCGCGAGCCAGAGTGGCCTGGGCCTGATGCAGCGCCGCTTCAAGTGGCCGCGGATCGAGATTGAACAGGAGTTGACCCTTGGAAACGTAGTCACCCTCCTTGAAATGAATCGCGACCAGTTGGCCCTCGGCCCGAGCCTTGACGTTCACCGTCGAAAACGCCTCGACCGTCCCGATCTCCTGCAACTGGTTGGGAACGTTCCTTTGCTCGACTTTCGCGACCAGCACCGGCACCGCGGGCGCGGCGCTCGTCGCTGTCTGTTCACCCTTGGAGCAGGCGCCGGCAGCGGCGGCGAGGGCCAGAACCGCAATCAGGCGGAACTTTACCCTCGTCGCGCTGGACACGCCTTGCTCCATTCGCAGGAACGCACTTTCAGGACTCCTGACTGGCTCTGCCGGGACCGCCAACCCTGCGCAGCCGAGAGCCGGTGACTGCTCGATCAATCTTATCAGGCTTGCGGCGACAGAGAACCCCGCGATGTACGGCTGCAACCGCCGCCATCCAAAGACCGCGTGCGTGCCCGCCTACGCCGGCCGCCCTCACCGCGGGATCACGGGCAGCACCAGCCGTGATCGGCGAGCGGCATCGTGGAACACGGTCTGCCTCGCGATTGCGACATCCTTGTCCGTGCCGAACGTGTGGCCGGTATTCGGATTACGGTCGAAATGGGGAAAATTGCTCGAGGAAACCTCGAGCCGGATCCGATGACCCGCTTTGAAGACGTGGCTGGTCGCCCATAGATCCACGTTGTACTCGTATACCTTGCCCGGCGTGATCGGAGAGGGCGCCGAGAGCGACTCGCGAAAGCGTGCGCGCACGATTCCCCCGGCCACATTCGCCGCGTAGTCATCCGGGCGCACGTCGACCAGCTTCGCCGTAAAGTCGGTATCCGGCGCCGACGACGCCGCAAACAGCTTGAGCGAAACCGGACCCGTCACCTCGAGATCGCGCGTCAGCGCATGGCTGGTATAGACCAGCACGTCGTCGCGCTTTTCGATTTCACGCTGATCGTACACGCCGGACCGGATACCCAGCGTCGTGCCGCCGCGCGTCGGTACCGGATTGTCGGGATCGTAGACGTAGCCGTCGGCTGCCTCCTCGCCCGGCGCCGCAAACGAAAGCGTGCCGTCGCCGCCGAGGCCGTTCGCCCGTCCCTTGCTGTGCAGAAACACGTCGGTGTAGCGGGTGCGCTTGAGCGGCCATTCGTATTCCTCCCGCCACCGGTTGTCGCCCATCACGAATAATCTGATCGGCGCCGAATCCATCACGCCGTTGGGCGCTCCCTTCAGAAAATGGTCGAACCAGCGAAGCTGGATCGCGTGCAGCTCGATCTCCGCCTCCGGACCGAAGTCGGCCTCGCCCGTGCCCTTCGACGTCGGCACCGAGTAGGGCAGCAGATGGGCCCACGGTCCCATCAGCAGGCGCTGCGCCCGCCGCGCGTTCTCGCTGCGCGCATTCTGGCGCAGTCCGCTGAACATCGTCAGCGTGTCGTACTGAAAAACGTCGTGCCACGAGCCGACGTGCAGCATCGGCACGTCGATCTCGCCGAACTTCGCCCGCACGTCGTGCTCCGCCCAGAACGAATCGTAGATCGAATGGCGCAGATAGTCGGCGAGATAGGGCGCCCCCGGCTTCAGCAGTTCGCCCCATTCGCTGAGCGGCATCCGCATGTGCGCGTCGCGCTTGAGCGGCGCCATCGGTATATCCGGATAGCTCACGATACTGTCGAGTTTCGCCCGCTCGCGCTCGTAGATCCCTTTGCGCATCAGCGTGTCGCGCGCCATGAAGGTGAAGTAGCAGAGCACCCAGGCCAGCTCGAACGCGCCGTGCCGATAGGCGAAATTTTCAAAGTAGCTGACGGGCCCGGACACCGGGCTCATCGCCCTCAGATGGGGCGGGCGCTCGGTCGCCGCGAAGTATTGCACCAGCCCGAGATAGGATTGCCCGACCGTGCCCACTATCCCGTTCGACCACGGCAGTCCGGCCGCCCATTCGATCGCGTCGTAGCCGTCGCGCGCCTCGTCCACGAACGGGTTGAATTCGCCCTCCGACGCATGCCGCCCGCGAGTATCCTGCACCACTACGACATAGCCGCGGGGCGGAAAATAATCCTTCTCCGTCAGCGCCATCCCGGCGCTTTTGTCGTACGGCGTCCGTACCACCAACACCGGAAATTTGCCGCTCGCTTCCGGCCGATAAACGTCGCTCATCAGGGTGACGCCGTCGCGGGCCCGCATCGGGACGTTCTTTTCGACCAGCACTTTGTGGATGGGCTCACTCGGACTTGCTGTCGCCATGGCCAGGTGTCCTCTCGAATCGAATGATTGTCGCGGGTCGCGACACCGCACGCTTCGATCTTCTCTAACCACTTCAAGCCAGGGAAAGCCAGCGTCCGGTCTTCGCAGGTCAGGACGATAGAATTCCTATGAGGCAGGTCAGCGCGTGCAATTCCGGGACACTCGAGTCGGCTTGATGAAGCATCCCACCGACAATGAGGAGCGGCGACCCTCAGCGCGTCGCTCCTGTCTCCCAAAATCGGCTTGGTGCTTAACCCTTAAGATCCACAAACCTGTCCCGAATCAGGCGTTGGATGACAGCGAAAATCATAGCGGTCGAAACACCAAACATCAGGATTCCATTGGCTGCTTCCAGCGGTCCCAGCATTCTCCACGACGCCGTCATAACCACATCACCGTAACCCAAGGTCGTGTAGTTGACGGCTGAATGGTAGTAGGCTGCGCCAAACGCCCGAAATTCTCCACAGATCAGAAACAGGACCGCCCAAAACGCGATCTCAATCAGATGCGCCACGAGCGCGACCAATATCGCCAGCGCAACAATTAAAACATCAATCCAGAAGCTGGCGCCTGCGCGGCCGCGCTTCCTCTCATGGCGCACGAAGTTTACCGTCACGCCGACCGCCAGTGCATGAGAAAAGATCGTGCATACGATCGCTGTTGTACCAACCGCCAAGGGAATGAGGATCGGGATTTGCTGACCTTCCGTCATATCGATGCCGCGGGCAGGTTAATTCGCGAAAGAGTCGCGAGGCAGCTATGTTCAGCACCATAGGTGATCCGGAATTTCATGGCTCGATCCGCGGTTGAACCCAGTATGTTTCGGAGGACCGCCCGATCGAAGGAGACTGGCTACTCCCCGCCGATGTGGGCTCCCTTCTCCGCTACCGAGCGGCGCATCAGCAGGACCGTGAACATCAACAGTATCCCGACCGCTGCCGAGACTGAGAAAACGTCGAAGTAGGCGAGTGACGACGCCTGCTGAGCTCTCGATTGGTCAAGCACCCCCAACGCCATTTGATGCGACAAGGGCGCATCGCCGGTATGTTGAAGGAAAAACGCCTGCCCCTGCGCCAACAGGTGATTAACTGGCCGGTTCAACTTGTCGAGACCTTCATTGAGCCGCAGCAGATGAAACTGCTCGCGCCGTTCCTGAATAATCTGGGCGACCGAGGTCCCCACGCTGCCACCTTCGTTGCGCAGCAGAGCGAGCAATCCCACCGCGGCGCCGCGCACCTCCTTCGGCAGATAGATAAACGCCGCCACGTTAAGCGGCGCGAACAGCATCGACAAGCCCGAAATCAGCACCACCCTGGGCCAAACCACCTGAAAGGGACCAACCTCCAGGTTGAGGTGCGCCATCCAATAGTTCCCCAGGGCCATGGTGAGCAGCCCGCCGGCCATCAGATAGCGGGCATCGACCCCGCGCGACAGAGCGGCGCCGACGACTGCGAGCATGCCGATAGCGAACACCCCAGCCGGCGATAGAACCAGCCCCGAAGTTGTCGCATCGTAGCCAAAAAGCGACTGCAACAGGGCGGGGAGCGAGACGGTGTTGGCGTAGAGCACGCCGTAGGCGCAGAAAATTATTATGCAGCAGGTGCGGAAGTTCCGATCGGCAAGTGTCCGGAAAACGATAAGTGGGTTGCGGACGTGCAACTCACGATAAACCAGGCCGCTTAGGCCGATCGCGAACAAGACCATCAGCGTCTGCACCCGAAAGAACGGATCGCCGACCCAATCCCACTCCTGCCCCTTGCTCAGCACGATCTCCCAACAGACCATGGTTACGCTCAGCAGACAGAGCCCCAGGGTGTCGAAAGGCTCGCGCCGGGCGCGATTCCTGGCCCGCTCGGCTTGCAGATATTCCGGGTCTCTGACCAGCGCGCGGCACATGAAAAAGGCCAACAGGCCGACCGGCACGTTCAGATAAAAAATCCAGCGCCACCCATAGTTGTCGGTGATGTAACCACCCAGAGTTGGCCCGACGACCGGCGCGAGCAGCGCCGCCATACCAAAGATTGTCATCGCCTGGCCCTGCTTCTCTTGCGGGAACGAGTCGAGCAGCACTGCCTGACTCGAAGGCTGCAACCCGCCGCCGGCCACGCCCTGCAGCACGCGCGCCCCGATTATAAAAGTCAGGCTTGTAGCCATCCCGCACAGGGCAGAAGCCAGGGTAAAAATGGCGATCGAGAGTAAAAAATAGTTCCGCCTGCCGATCCGCAACGCGAGCCAGCCGGAAATCGGCAGGATGATCGCATTGGCTGCAAGGTAGCTCGTGATGACCCACTCGCTGTCAACGTTGGCAGCCGACAAGCCGCCCGCAATGTAACGCAGGGCGACGTTGGCGATCGTCGTATCCAGGACCTCCATGAAGGTCGGGATCACCACCGCCGCGGCTATCAACCAGGGGCTGGGAGTAGCCAGTCGCTTGGCGAGCGTCGCCTGTAACGCCGTGGCAGTCATCTAGGATTTGGCGGAAGGAGCGGGAGCCTACCTGCGAGCGAGGCTTGCAGGAACTTTCCCGCATCCGGTCCGGTAGGCTTCTCGTACACGTGCACGTATGGAGTAACCGACAGGCCAATGAAGAGTGGTGTGGCGTCGGGATTATAATCGGTCAGCTCGATTCGCACCGGCAGCCGCTGCACGACCTTGACGAAGTTCCCCGTCGCATTCTCGGCCGGCAGCAGGGCGAGCGTCGACCCCGTTCCCATCGTGAAGCCGGAGATACGGCCGTGAAAGAGCCGATGGCGGCCGTACATGTCCACGTCCAAATCGACGCGCTGCCCGATACGCAATTTTGAGAGTTGGGTCTCCTTGAAGTTGGCGTCAACCCAGATCTCGGTCAGAGATCGCACCGCCATCAACTCTTCGCCGGCGACAACATGATTCCCTGGGTTGACGTTGCGACGGGTCACGATGCCGTCGATGTCAGCCACTACGTCGCAATAGGCAAGGTTCAGCTCGGACTGGTGAAGATTGGCCTGGGCCTGACTCAGTTTGGCCTCCGCCTGCTTCACGTCCGGCGCGTCCCTGAGCACCCGATCAAGGATCGTATCGATATTTCCTGACGGGTCGCGCTTGTAAAATTCGGCCAGCATCTGGTCGGGCGTCTGCTTGAACGGTTGAACCACCCCGAGCTGCGCCGCAGTTTGCATCAGACGGGCTTGGGCCTCTTTAACCGCCGAAAAATGTTGGTCCAGATCCGGCGGAACTTCCGCGAGATCGTCAGCATTTACAGGCTTGGGCGGGAGCCCAAGTTCTGCGCGAATCTGGTAGACCTCTTCCTGTGCCTTCTGCGACTGCGCCCTGGCCACTGAATAGGTTTCCAGGTACGAATCGAACTCCTGCTGCGATATTACCCCATGCCTGAGGAGCTGCTGTTCTCGCTGGTAATCGGCCTGGGCCTTTACGAACGTTGCATTCGCGGCTTGCAGGGCAGCTACCTTGGCGTGCAGGTCAGCGACCTGGTTGTGAAGTTCTTCCATTGAGTGGGCCAGATCGAACCGTTGGCTGCGCGCCTGCGCGGCCAGACCTCGAACCTTCGCTTGTGCCGTAACAAGATCGCCTTGCGCAACCGCCAGCGCGGCCTGTGCCACATCGACCTGAACTCGGTATGGCTCCTTGTCGAGTTCTACGAGCAAGTTGCCCTTGCGCACCCTATTGTTGTCGTCTACCAGCACACGAACGACTTGACCGGGCACGCGCGGCGCTACGAAGGTCACATGTCCGTTGACGTATGCGTCGTCTGTTGACACCGTCTTAAAGCCGGTGACGAGCCACGGGATGGCCTTGGTCAGGGCTAGAACAATCAGCACGCCGCCCGCGATCCACATCCACCACGGTCTCTTTTCGGCGGGCTTCCCCGTCGCTGGTTGGGCAATTGGCGGTTCGGCCTCCGGCGTGTGTACAGATGCCGCCGTCTGGAGGGGTTCGCCCGCGCGTTCCGCTGAGTTTGAATCAGCCATTAGCACGACACTCCTCTAATACTTAATCGCAATCCGCACTGCGCTACGTTGTGCGGGTTCCGGGATCTTCGCGCGTACTTTTCCTGTTTTGTCATTACGTTTGCGGCATCTAAAAGATGCCCCTTTGGAATCCGCGGTTCAAACCGCCCGCTGCTGAGGTCGAAGCGCTCCGTTAGAGATACGGCGCCCGCACTCTCCTCCACACCCCCGTCACCCCGCTAACCCTGATCGGGGAGACGGTGTCTCATCTTCGCACCTCAAAAACGATCGAATTCCTCTGTGACGGGTCCGCGCGTGCAATTTCAGGACGCTGCGGCGTCTTGGTATCCAGTTTGCACGAACTGTCAGTGCGCCGTGTCAGAGCTTCTGCCGCATGAATGCCCCCGCTAGACACGGATTCACGATGCCGTTGGCGCGAGTCACAATCGCAGGGCAGGCGCCGTCAGATCTAGT
>Ga0187771_10002747_pt1 | contig 12187 bp, 10 predicted proteins | sample 0116_SJ02_MP15_1_FD_133139 | JGI IMG/M metagenome (GOLD analysis project Ga0187771, IMG submission 133139) | Tropical peat soil microbial communities from peatlands in Department of Meta, Colombia - 0116_SJ02_MP15_10_MG | ecosystem: Environmental > Terrestrial > Soil > Wetlands > Peat | place... | reverse complement strand
CTGCGACGCTCACGGCTTTATCTGCCCGGTTCGGAGCCGAAATACTTCATCAATGCTGCGCTCCATGCTCCCGATGCCGTGATCCTCGATCTGGAAGATTCCGTGCACAGGAGCGAGAAAGATGCTGCCCGCATTTTGGTGCGCAACGCCCTGCGGGCAGTCGATTTCGGCTCTTGTGAGCGTATGGTGCGGATCAATCAATTGCCGCTCGGATTGGAAGATCTGGCAGAGATCGTCGGCCAAAACCCTGACCTGATTCTGATTCCGAAGGTGGAGCAGCCGGAACAGGTCGAGGTGGTGGATCGCATGATCGCCGAAATCAAGGAGCGAGATGGAATTACCCGACCGGTGTGGATCATGCCAATTCTGGAATCGGCGCAGGGTATCGAGAATGCTTTGGAAATCGCGGCTGCGAGCGCGAATGTCGCGGCGCTGACCATCGGCCTGGAGGACTACACGGCCGACCTTGGTGTGGTGAAAACCGCCGAAGGGCACGAATCGCAGTATGCACGTGCGCGCGTGGTGAACGCGGCTCATGCGGCCGGCGTGCAGGCAATTGATTCGGTGTACGGCGACGTGGGCGATTTGGACGGCCTGCGCCATTGGGGCGAGGCTGCGCGCGCCATGGGATTTGAAGGCATGGGCTGCATTCATCCCGGGCAGATTCGCGTGATCCACCAGGCGTTCCGGCCGTCCTCAACGGAAATTGCGAAGGCACTGAAAATTGTCGCGGCATTCGAGGACGCGCAGAGCAAGGGGCTGGCGGTGGTGAGTCTGGGCTCGAAGATGATTGACCCGCCCGTGGTCAACCGGGCACTAAAGCTGGTGGAACGGGCAAAAGCGATGGGAGCGATCTCGTGAGCGATCGGGGTGATCTCGCACAAAACGCGCTCGGGCGCCAAGTGCCGGCGGTGGTCAATGGCAAGCCGCAAATTCCCTTCCTTGGCGTGGGCAAGTTTCAGCCGCGGGGACGGAAAGCGGCGCCGCCGATCAGTTCGAACAAAGATTTTCCGGATACGGGTGACAAGCGCGTGCCGGACCTTGAAACCGCGCTGCGCAAGTGCGGCTTGCGCGACGGCATGGTGATTTCGAGCCATCATCATCTGCGCGACGGAGACAAGGTCGCGATGATGGCACTGGAGGCAGCGGCGCGGATTGGCATGAAAGATCTGATGTGGTTCCCGAGCGCGTCGTTCCCCTCGCAGCAAGGCGCTATCGAGCTGATGGAAAAAGGAGTCATTCATCACATCGAAGGCTCGATGAACGGGCCTCTCGGCGACTACTGCACACAAGGCAAGATGCGCGGTATGGGCGTGCTGCGTTCGCATGGCGGACGCTACCAGGCGATTCAGGATGGCGAGGTTCACATTGATGTCTCCGTCATTGCCGCGCCCACTGCCGATCCGTTCGGCAATGCCGATGGATCGCATGGCAAGTCGGCCTGTGGCTCGCTCGGCTTTGCGCTCGCGGATTCGACTTATGCCGATCGCGTCATCGTGGTCACCGACAACCTGGTTCCGTTTCCCTGCGTGCCTTGGCAGATTCAGGGCAATAATGTGGATTACGTGGTCGAGGTCGAATCCATTGGCGATCCGGCGAAGATCGTTTCAGGCACGACGCAGATTACGCGGTCACCCGATCGTCTGCGCATTGCGGAGCTGGTGGCGCAGTTTCTGCGCGAAGCCGGAATCATGAAAAATGGGTTTTCCTTCCAAGCCGGCGCCGGCGGAATCGCTCTGGCTTTTGTGCAATATCTCAAGGCCATGATGAAAGAGGACGGAGTCAAAGCGCGCTTCGTCCGCGGCGGCTCGACGAAATTTCTCGTGGAATTACTGCAGGAGGGCCTGACCGACTATATCCTCGACGGTCAGACTTTCGATTTGAACGGGGTGAGATCGATAGCGAACGACCCGCGGCACGTGGCCACGTCGCCATTCACCTCCTACAACTACCACGGCAAAGGAAATTTCGCTTCGCTGGTCGATGCGGTGGTGCTGGGCGCAACCGAGGTGGATGTTGACTTCAACGCCAACGTGGTCACGCACTCCGACGGGCGCTTGCTGCACGGTATTGGTGGATGGCAGAACTGCCTGTTCTCGGGCTGCTCGATTTTGGCGCTGCCGTCGTTCCGCGACCGCATTCCCGTGATTGTCGACGAGGTCACGACGATGACCGGGCCGGGCGAGATGATCGACGTGATCGTGACCGAGCGCGGCATTGCCATCAATCCGCGCCGCACCGACCTGCTTCACGCCGTCATGGGATCGAAGCTGCCGATTCGCCCCATTCAAGACATCAAAGCGGAAGTCGAGAAAATCTGCGGCGGCAAGCCGACCAAGCCGCAACTGGGCGGCCGTCCCTGCGCCGTCGTGAAGTGGGTGGATGGCACCGTGCTCGACACCGTCTGGCAGGCCGGCTGAGGTTTGCACCTCACAGTTGGTGCTGGCGCCAATCCTTGCCGACTGGGTGCCCCATCCTCGCCGCGCTTTTGCGGCAAGGGTCGGGATTCTGACTTTCCGGCCGGTATCCTGATGTGCTGGATTGAATAGCGGAGACGCGAGTGCGCGGGTTGGAAGCGAAACGAATTTTGATCACGGGCGGAGCCAGTGGAATCGGCGCGGCCACCGCAGCGCGATTCCTGGACGAAGCATCGGTCGTGTGCGTGCTCGATCGCAATGCGGCCGCTCTTCACCAGATCAAACAGGAGCTGCCCCACATTGCCGGTGCACTTAATGCCGACGTGACAAATCTGCCGCAGGTGCAGGCAGCATTCGCCGAAGCAATCAAGATGATGGGCGGAGTCGATGTTCTGGTCAACAACGCCGGTATTAGCATCCGTCACAATTTTATCGATATCACACCGCAGGAGTGGGACAGGGTGATCGCGGTGAATCTGACAGGCGTATTTTATGTCGCGCAGACGGCAGCGCGGCACATGGTGGAGCGCGGCAGCGGCGTGATTCTGCAAACAGCATCGACCAACGGCATCATGGGGTATCCGTATTACGCGGATTACAACGCCACCAAAGCCGGTGTGATCGAATTGACCAAGTCCATGGCGCTGGAACTGGCTCCCAAGGTGCGCGTGTGCGCGGTAGCTCCGGGATATGTACTGACCCCGATGCAGCGGGCCGAGTACACCGATGCTATGCTCGAAGAGGTCAATCGCAAAATCCCTCTTCGGCGCCACGCACAGCCAGAGGAGATTGCGGGGCTGTTTGCCTTCCTCGCTTCCGACGAAGCACGGTACATCACAGGGCAGGTCTTCACCTGCGACGGTGGAGAAATCACGGGAGGGCTGGCCAGCCGATAAATCATGCAGGCTACAGGCAGGCTCTCGGAGAAAGTTGCGATTATCACCGGAGGCGCGTCCGGTATAGGACGCGCCACGGCTCTGCTGTTCGCGCGCGAAGGTGCTGCCGTCGCCATAGGCGACGTGAACCAGAGCGCGGGTCAGCAGGTAGTCGATGAAATTGTAAAGGCCGGCGGCCGCGCCATCTCCGAGTGCGCCGACGTCACGAGCGCCGCGGACTGCCGGCGGCTGGTCGTGCGCGCGATTCTCGAATTTGGCAAGGTCGACATCCTCTTCAACAATGCCGGCATCATCCGCCGCGCGACGGTGATGGACCTGAGCGAGGAGGATTGGGATCGCGTGATGGCCGTCAACGTAAAATCCATTTACCTGCTCTCGCGGGAAGTCATCCCACACATGGAAAAGCAAGGAGGCGGGTCGATTATCAACACATCCTCCGGTTGGGGAGTGGCCGCAGGTGCGAAAGCGGCCGTGTATTGCGCTTCGAAAGGCGCGGTCGTGCTGCTCACCAAGGCCATGGCCATCGATCACGGCCCGCGTATTCGTGTGAACTGTATTTGTCCCGGCGACACTGATACGCGCATGCTACGCGCCGAAGCCGCTCAACTCGGAGAAGAGCCCGCCAGCTTTCTTGCCGATGCCGCCAAACGCCCGCTGGGCAGGGTGGGTACGCCCGAGGAAGTCGCGCAAGCCGTGCTCTATCTGGCGAGCGACGCATCTTCATTTGTGACGGGCACAGCGCTGGTCGTCGATGGCGGCGGCTTGGCGGGAGCAGACTGAAATTTGGCATGAGCGCGTTTTGCGGAACGCGCACGTCAATGATGTCTGCGACAACATACTAGGGTCCGATGGAGGTTCTGTTGCCGGCGCTCTCTACCAAGAGCAGAACGCGATCGCATGAATGGTATGAGCGTGCGCAGAAATCGCTGATCGAGGGTGTGAACTCGCCCTCGCGCGGGGCAGCCGTCTACGCGCACGGCCCGGTCGTACTCGAACGCGGGCGCGGCTCGCATGTCTGGGATCTCGACGGCAATGAGTATGTTGACTTCATGATGTCGTTTGGCGCGCTGATCCAGGGGCACGCTCATCCCAAGATTGTCGAAGTCGTATCGGAGGCCATCGCCGAGGGTTCGCATTTTGCTGCGGCTACTCACGCCGAGCTCGACGCCGCGGAGCGTTTCCTCCAAATGGTCCCGAGCGCCGAAGCCGTGCGCTTCACCAACAGCGGCAGCGAGGCCACCATGCTGGCATTGCGGCTCGCGCGCGCTCACACCAGGCGCACCAAGTTCCTCAAATTCGAAGGCCACTACCACGGCTGGTACGATCCCTACTGCCTGAACGGCCACAGCCATCCCGCCGAACAACTTGGTCCAAAGGAAAATCCCTCCTGCATTCCGGATTCGGCAGGCATTCCCGACTCAGTGTTCAAAGACGTAGTCCTCGCACCTTGGAACGATCTCGACGCCCTGGAGACAATCCTGAGACGTCATGGGTCGGAACTCGCCACGATCATCACCGAGCCCATCATGGCCAACATGGGCTGCGTTCCGCCGCACGAAGGCTATCTGCAAAAGGTTTGCGATCTGGCGCACACGCATGGCGCACTGTTCATTCTCGATGAGGTCGTAACCGGCTTTCGTTATGCCCCCGGCGGATGCCAGCAGCTCTTCGGCCTCAAGCCTGACTTGAGCACGTTCGGCAAAGCGCTGGGCGCGGGCTTCCCAATCGGCGCCGTGGCGGGCCCGCGCGCGATCCTCGACCTCATGCGCTGGGGCCGCGACGGCATGGTGCTGCACTACGGAACGTTCAACGGCCACCGCCTCACGATGCGCGTGGTTGCTGTCAACCTCGGTCTGCTGGCCGCCGATAATGGAGCCGCTTACAAGCAACTCTATACCGTTGGAGATGCCGCCATTCAGGGCCTGCGCGACATCTTTCAGCGAAGAAGAACTGCCGCGATTGTGCAGGGCTTCGGCCCGATGTTTCAGATCTACTTTACCGATCGCAATGCTATCCACGACTATCGCGACTACTGCCGCTACGCGGACACGGCGAAGTACGCGCGTTTTATCCAGGGCCTGCTTGATCGTGGAATTTATATGACGCCTTCGAACGGCCTGCACTGGATTATCTCCACGGCTCACACCATGGACGATGTGAGAAACCTGCTGTCCGCTGCCGATGAAGCGTGCGCGGAGTTGTCGTGAACGTCGTATTCCTCGGTGGAGGCCGGATCACATCCGCAATGCTCGCCGGCCTGCGCCTTGCGCACACACAACATTCTCCGATAGTCCATGACCGCAACCGCGGCAAGCTGCGCGATTTGAAGAAGCGCTATGCCGTCGCGGTGGAACCCGATCTCAAGCGCGCCGTTGCCCAGGCGGATCTGCTCCTCATCGCGGTACGGCCCGCTTCAGTAGCGGAAATTTTGCGCGCGATCGGGGAGATCGAACGCCCGCTGCTTGCGGTCAGTTTGGCGGCAGGCGTTCCGCTGCGTCTACTCTCCAGAGTCCTTGGCGCTCCCACGCGCTGGGCGCGAGCCATGCCCAGTCCCGCCTGCCGCGGCGGACGTGGCCTTACAGCCCTGACTTTTCCCCGTACACTGCCAGAAGCGGACCGGCAAAGCGCACGCGACCTGTTCGCCAGCTTCGGGCGAATCGTAGAAATCCCTGAAAGCAAATTCGACGCCTTCACGGTCATCTACTCATGCAGCCACGGTTATCACGCGCTTGCGACCTTGGCAGATGCGGCGCAGAAAGCCGGCCTCGACCGAAAAACTTCGCTTCTCGCCGGCGCCCACGCGCTCGCTGACGGAATTCTGGCCTGGCGCGAAGGAAAGCATTCGCTCGAAGCCCTGCTGAAAGAAGCCGCCACTCCCGGAGGAATCGCCGCCACCGCCGCCGCCGCCATGGATGCCGCCGGCTATCGGCGGGCCATCGAGAAAGGTGTCAAAGCGGGACTGCGTCGCGCTCGCGCCAATGCTCGCTTTCTCAGATAGGCAGACTCTGATTAAGTCCCTTGCTCCTCCGTTCACCTCCGTGCCCTCGGCGGTTTCGAGGCACTTGTCGGCAGTGGGTCAGAACCTCCTTCGCAGACCGCGAGTTCTAGCAGTTTGCTAAAAAACCCTGTTTTTGGGTGGCGCAGCGCTTCAGCGCTGCGATCTCCGCTTTGTTTCCAACCGCGGCTTTAGCCGCTGAGGAGAGGATTTCGACTTTTTCAGCAGACTCCTAGAAGGGAAGCGAGCTGAACGCAATGTCGCAGTCCACTCGGATATTATTAGCTCAAATGATGCCCCCCGGCTCCGAACAAGATCGCGCACGCATAGCTCGCGTGTACTCCGCGATGAGCGACGAAGAACTTACACGAATCGCCGAAAGCGGAGATGAACTGAGTTCTGCTGCTTACGAAGCTCTTCAGGCGGAGATCGTGCGTCGTGGCCTTACTATAACAACCAGTCCGCCGCGCGGCCGGGACATCCTCGAGATCGGAGATATGGTTACGCTGCGCAAATTCCGTGATCTCCCTGAGGCCCTCTTGGCCAAGGGCAGTCTCGAATCCTCAGGCATTCAGGCCTATCTCGTGGACGACAACATGGTCCGCCTCGATTGGTTCATTTCGAATCTTCTCGGTGGAATCAAACTGAAGGTCCGCGCTGAAGACGCGTCGGTAGCGCGCGAGATTCTAAGCCAGCCCATTCCTGAAGTTGTAGATGTGGAGGGCATAGGCGAATACGAACAGCCCAGATGTCCGAATTGCGGCTCGCTGGACGTTGGCTATCGCGAGCTGAACAAGTTGCTCTCTTATGGTTCGGCTTACCTCGGTGTCCCCATCCCCATTCACAAGAAGGCATGGACCTGTCATGGCTGTGGCAACGAGTGGGACCAGGAGAAACGCCACCACCCGAGAGTGCGACCGGGTCAAACCGATAAGCCACGATCAGGGCAGCTATAATCGGCAGGAATGCGCCGTTTCTTTCGCATTGTACTGCTGACCCTGGTGCTGATCACCGTGGCACTAATCTCGGCCGTGACGGCGATGCAGTTTGCCATTCACGGGCGCGAGGTCGCGATCCCCAAGCTGCTGGGCATGACTCCGAGCGAGGCCGAGCACGCCGCATCCGCTGCCGGATTGCAACTCCTGGTCGAGCGCCAGTTCTACAGCGCGGATGTTCCGGAAGGAAGAGTAATGAGCCAGATGCCGCCGCCAGGCGTAAAGGTACGCCGCGGCTGGACCGTCCGGGTGGCACAAAGCCTCGGCCCACAGCGGGTGGCAATCCCCGACCTGACCACCGGAAGCGAGCGCGCAGCCGAGGTGAATATACGACGCCGGGGTCTCGCCGTAGGTTTCGTCGCTCAAGTAAACCTGGCAGATGTGCTTCAGGATCGTGTAGCTTCGCAGAGTCCTCCGGCCAATGCGCGTGACATTTCCGCCCCGCGAATCGACTTGCTGGTCAGCCTTGGTCCTGAACCCATCGCCTACGTGATGCCCAACCTGACTGGCCAGCCGCTCGGCAGCGCCACGCTTGCCTTGCAGGATGCCGGCCTGCAAGTGGGAAAAGTCAGCATGGCTCCTCCTGCCGCGCAAGGCGAGCCGCAAGCCGTATCCGGCGCGGCTTCTGAAGCAACTGCCGCCGCCCAGCCGAACGCCGCCAGCATGATTGTGTCGCAATACCCCGCTCCCGGACAAAAAGTCGTGGCCGGCAGCACCGTGAACTTCGAGGTCCGCTAGTTTGTGGCCCCAGGGGAATGTCCCCGCTGCTAAGCGGCAAAGCTCCACCCGGCATTTCTTTGTGCCGTTCCCACTGCTACTTCCTCTGAATGATCGCGGAGAAAAATCCATCGCAGGCATGCACACCCGGAATCGTGCGCAGATAAGGCCCGGCGAGAAGCGTTTCTGTTTCCTCGGTACGCAACTCGCTGCCCTGCCGCAAACGCTGCAATTCCTCCCGGCAATCGACGATTGCGAATTTGGACGACTCAGCGAGCACCGCTTCGACGACTGCCTCATTCTCCTCCCGCTCCAGCGAGCAGGTCGCATAAACCAGACGGCCTTCACGCGCCAGCTGCGCGAGCGCCGATTTCAAAATCGCAATCTGCCGCGACTGTAGATCGCCCACGTCCTCCAGCCGGAGCCGCCACTTGATCTCGGGATGGCGCGCTAGCGTTCCCGTGCCGGAACACGGGACATCCGTCAGAATGCGATCGAAGTTCCGCGCAAACGGAAGTTTCCGCGCATCCGCGGCAACCGTGCGGACGTTGGGCAAGCGGACTCTTTCCCTGAACAGACGTGCACGATGCGGATGCAGCTCGGATGCGACCACCAGCGCGCCGGGATTGCGCCGCGCGACGAGCGCTGTCTTTCCGCCAGGAGCGGCGCAGCAATCTAATATTTTCTTTCCGTCACCAACCAACAAGCCCACCAGCTGCGAGCCTTCGTCCTGAATCGCGATGCGGGCCGCACGGTAGGCACTCGTGCGCGTTATATCGCCTGATAGCACGATCCGGGCCGCGGAAAGTAGCCGGCCGGGCGCAAGTTCAATGCCCTCGCGCGCCACATCGTCTAGGCAGCGCCCATCATAAACATGAATACTCACCCTTGGCGGATGCTGGTCATAAGCACATATTCTGCGGGCTTGATCCATCCCATAGCGTGCAGCCCACCGTGCCACCAGCCACTCGGGATGGGCAGAATTGGGGGCCAAGGCCGCCGGATCGAAGGATTCCTCGATTGCAGCGAACACATCGGCCGGCATTGTCTTGCGCGATACCGCCGCTCCACTCGATCCTGCCACCTTCCGCAGAATCGCATTCACGAAGGGAGCTGCTGAGCGTTTTCGAACCGTTTTCACCACTTCCACGCTTTCGAAAATGGCCGCGCGCGCGGGCACGCGAGACAAGAATCTCAGCTGGTACGCGCCCAATCGCAGCGCCGTCAAGACCTCATCGTCGAGGTGCTCAAGCGTCTTCGACGAAACCTCAGCCAGCAACCGATCGAGCCATGATCGCCAGCGAAGAACGCCCATCGCCAGTTCGGTGGCCAGCCCGTGGTCGGCGGCCGAGAGTTTGGCAAAGCGCGCTGAGTGGAGCAATTCACTGGCGTAGGCTTGCTCGCGCTCTACTCGTAAGAGAATTTCGAAAGCGGCGGCGCGCGCGGGGGAAACGGGCATCGCGGCTATTGTCCCATGGCTGCGCGCACGCGGCGATTTTGCGGAGGCGCGCTCTCTCGATGTGCAGGCTGGATTTTCGGGCCGCGCTTATTCGCCAAGCCGTTCGCCGGTCTTGGGCTTGTAGCCGTTGCTGAATTCCTGCGCGGTCATGCGGCGCTTGCCTTCCATTTGAACTTCCATCAGTTCAAGCGCCGTGCCCTGCGCGCACGCGAGCAGCAGCCGCGTTCCAGACACGGCGAGCGCGCCGGGGGGCAATGCAGGGGGGCTCACGGACGGATGGGCCTGATGCACCTGCAATATCTTTCCCCGAAACGTCGTGAAGGCCCCGGGCCACGGACGAAAACCGCGCAGGCGATTCGATAACTCTTCCGCTGACCGTGAGAAGTCCATGCGCCCGTCCTCCTTCTTAAGAATTGGCGCAAGCGAGGCACGGGAATGGTCCTGCGGAATCGGCCTCACTTCCCCGCTTTCGAGTCCGCGCAAAGTCTCGACCATCAAATCGGCGCCTATCGACGCGAGCTTTGGCCCGAGTGTCTCGGCCGTGTCATTCGGCGCAATCGGCAACTCGCGCTGCATCAAGATGTCGCCGGTGTCGAGCCCCGCGTCGATCCTCATCGTCGTCACACCAGTGACAGTTTCGCCGCAAGCGATCGTCCACTGGATTGGCGCCGCGCCGCGATACTTGGGCAGCAGCGAAGCATGGAGATTCAAATTGCCAAAGCGCGGCAGATCGATCATCCATTGCGGAATGATTCGACCGTAGCCGACAACAACGATGACATCGGGTCCGATCGCGGTGAGCTGATCGCGAAATCCCTCGTTGCTCTTGATTGCGGCAGGCTGCACAACCGGGATGCCAAGCCGCAGGGCCGCCTCCTTCACCGGAGATGCAATCATTTCCAGTCCGCGCCCACGGGGCCGGTCGGGCTGCGTCACAACCAGTGGAACAGAATGCCCCGCTGCGACCAGCTTCTCCAGAGTCGGGACCGCAAAGCGAGGCGTGCCGCAGAAGACAAGATTCATGATCAGTTCTCAGTCGTCAGTTTTCAGTCGTCAGTTTGTTACTGCCCCCTCCGGTTGGAGTCTGCTTTCCGCAGAGAGAAGGGATTCCCGTCTCAACGATTACCGCTAACCCTTGCTTGCGATATCGGCAGGGCTAAGCTCCGTCACTGAGAACCGAGAACTGGGAACTGAGAACTTTGTTCCTTCTACCACTCTCCCGCCTTCACCAGTTTCTTGATCTTGCGCTTGATCAGGTCCCTTTTCAGCGCGCTGATGTGCGAGATGTAGAGCTTGCCATTCAGGTGATCGGTCTCGTGCAGAAAGGCACGCGCCAGCAGGTCTTCTCCCGTGTGTTCGAAAAATTTGCCGTTCAGATCCTGCGCGCGCACGGTCACGATCCTGGCACGCGTCACTTCTTCGCGAAATTCCGGAATGCTCAGGCAACCCTCACTGCTACGCTGCCGGCCCTCCTTCGCGACGATTTCCGGGTTGATCAGAATCAGCTTGGCATTCGGCTCTTCTTTGAAAGTCACGTCCACGACGGCGATTCGCTTGGAAATGCCAATCTGCGGCGCCGCGAGTCCAACGCCGCGCGCGGCGTACATCGACTCGAACATGTCTTCGATGAGCTTCTTGAGGCCGTCGTCAAAGTGCGTAACGGTCGCTGCGGGTTTTTCCAGCACCGGATCGCCGAACTTCACAATTGGATAGATCATCTGCGCGTCAGAAGGACTTCAATTGCTCCAAATATCCCCGAAAATTTCGTTTGGTTTCTTTCATTGAATCGCCGCCGAACTTCTCGAGAGCGCAGCGCGCCAGCGTGAGCGCAACCATCGCTTCAGCCGCAACCCCCGCCGCCGGCACTACACACACATCCGAGCGCTCGTAAGCCGCTTTCACCGGCTCGCGTGTGCCAAAATCGACCGACTGCAACGGCCGCCGAAGCGTGGAAATCGGCTTCAGATATCCACGCACGCGAATCTCCTGCCCATTCGACACGCCGCCCTCGATGCCCCCGGCATTGTTGCGCGCGCGTGTAAAACCGGCGAATCCGGCGTCGCGCCGATAGCCAATCTCGTCGTGTACCGCCGACCCCGGCGAGTGCGCCGCTTGAATCCCGCTGCCGATTTCAACCGCTTTGACCGCCTGCAACGACATGACCGCCGCGGCCAACATTGCATCCAGCCGCTCATCCCACTGGGCGTAACTACCAAGGCCAGGGGGCACGCCATGCGCGACCACCTCAAACACTCCGCCCAGCGAATCACCGGTGCGCAAAACCTTGTCGACTTCTTCCTTCATGCGCTGCTCGGCATCCGGGTCGGCGCACGAGAGCAGCACTTCGCTTCCGCGGGCCAGCGGCTCAATCTGCTCAAACGGCACCTCGCGGTCGGCAATCGATACCGCGCCGACCGCAATCACGTGGCTCAGCACGTCGATACCTAGTTCCCGCAGGCAAAGCTTGGCGAGCGCGCCGATTGCAACCCGCGCCGCCGATTCGCGCGCCGAGGCGCGTTCCAGCACATAGCGCGCTTCCGGGAAATCGTATTTCAGAGCTCCCGCAAGGTCCGCATGGCCCGGACGCGGCGACGCCACGCGCTTGTGCTTCTCCGGATCACCCGGCTCGACCGGCAGAGATTCCTGCCAGTTTGCCCAATCGCGATTTTCGATCAGCACGGCAATCGGTGAACCGATTGTCTTACCGT
>Ga0187771_10002746_pt1 | contig 12191 bp, 13 predicted proteins | sample 0116_SJ02_MP15_1_FD_133139 | JGI IMG/M metagenome (GOLD analysis project Ga0187771, IMG submission 133139) | Tropical peat soil microbial communities from peatlands in Department of Meta, Colombia - 0116_SJ02_MP15_10_MG | ecosystem: Environmental > Terrestrial > Soil > Wetlands > Peat | place... | reverse complement strand
GCTACTACTATGAACGAAACCCAGCCTTGAAAAACGTAACCAGAGCAGTCATAGGCAAACTGTTACAAGCTGATCAAATGCTCGCGAACACGGCTATTACAGACGCCAAAACTATAAACCCGACAGACCGCAGAGTAAACCGGGAGATCAAAGCCGCATACCAACAATATTCTGAGGCACTCCGAGACATCACGCAGGGTCACTCCGAAGAGGCCGTGACAGACTTGAAACAGGTTTGGATGGACGCCCAACACGCGATGCTTAAAGAATTTGGAGACATAAACTGCTACGGCAAGATCGACGGAAGGGACCTGGACACCGTTGCCAGAGCGTTTGAATCCTGGCCGGGGCAACCCAGATGGAACCCCTCAGCAGACATCAACGAAGACGGCCGAGTGGACGGCAGGGACGTGAGTATCGTGGCCTCGAAATTCGGCTGCACATACGACTCACCATAAAACACTCAGAAGAAGACCAACAACCTTTTTTTTCTATCATACTCGGAACTGCTGAGGAATCGGGCCGACCTCCACCATGTATATTCCAGCTGCGTCTGGAATGCTCCAAGCAAAACTGTACACGTCGAATCAGCAGGCCGTGATGTTTACGACTTCTCCACGGTGCCATCCGAGAGCTTCATTCTGTTGTACATTACTGAGCGGTGCATTTTGGGGGCGTACATTATTTCTTCTGTGTGCATGTTTCTCCGTCGTCTGACGATGTGTATTTGTGTTGTTAATGTAGGCAATAAGGTTTATTAAGACTCACGATTACCTTGACCCAGTGAAAAACTCATGGCAATGCGAAACGCAACCATAGGAGCAGTCATCACACTCGCACTCGTTGGAGTAATGGTGAGCGCCTTGGGCGCACTCGTTGCGACTCGCACGATTTCTAGCAGCGGAAACATTAACGCCGTAGGAGTGGGAGTATACCAAGACAGCACTTGCACGACGGTGCTCTCAACCATCAGTTGGGGAGGCCTAAACCCGGGTGACGTGAAGACTTACACGATGTACATTGAGAACACGGGCAACGTGGCACTGATGCTAAACATAACCGTCGGTAGTTGGGCTCCCGCGTCCGCTTCGAGCTACATCACTGTGACTTGGAACCAAGAGAAGACCGTGCTGTCAGCCAGCCAAATCGTCCCAGCCGTGTTGACACTCTCAGTCTCCTCAAGCATCAGCGGAATCACAAGCTTCGGCTTCACCATAACAATAACTGGAACACAATAAGAGCGCCAGTATACGTACTCAAATAGTACTCCTAAGAACGATATCTAGGACTCATAAGAGCAGGAGTGCCGCTCAGCATCCCACTTTCTTATTTTCTTGGTTTGCCTTAGTGCATCATTTCGGTAACGCGCCTAGGAAACAACAGTTAGCCACTATTTAGCCCAATCAGCATCTTGTTTTATTCCAATTTGATGCTCTCTTACAATCGCTACAGAAGCAAAGATTATTGTAAGTACGCTCAGGATCAGAACGATTGGTGTCAAGCGTATGCCCCATTGGGTATAGTTTAAGAGCAACGCTACTATGGGGACAAGAGCTATGCTCATGCCAAGGCTCAAGGCGACTCGATCGATCATGTCCAAGTTCTTCTCGGTCGTTGCAAGAGAATGCTCTGGTTCCTGCTCGCACGGAATGGTATCCGGAAACAGAGCTTTTATGAAGGCATAGCCTGGCAGCCACAGGACAAAAATTGCTCCAAGAACGTATCTCAAGTATACTAGTGGGAAAGCATTTTCAGGAACAGCGGGCACAACTATCAACGTTACTACACTGAGTAACATCGTGACCCGGTACCAGAGCGCCTGGTTCGAGCCTAGATAACTGATGAACTTCTCCGGCATCCGTGTTCGAGGCGGTATTAGATGAATTTTCTCTTCTTGCTGCAGGTGCAGAATTCGATCCATTATTTCCTTCTTAGATTTTAGGGACAGCAACTGCACTTGGCTGATTAGTTGTTGAACACTCTCCGGTTTTGCCGTTTCAACAGTCTCTATTATTTGTTGGTCAAGTTCGTCTTCAACCGGCTTGGGCAACTTTCCTAGCTTCCTGACTATTGGCTGCTTGTTCTCTGAACGTTTAGACTTGTGCTTCTATGTTAACTTTGTTTCGCAATAAAAAAAAAGCGTTTCCACTCGAGGCACGTACGGCCGCAGAATTTTCATCTGCCTAGAATCCGCGCGTGTCTTAACGTTTGCTGCAACACAGAATATAGCAGGTAAGCGAGCTATTCTTCGCGTATTTCTCTGTGTTTCATGGGCTGACTATAATGGTAGCAATCCTTATTGCCACTGTTATGAGAAAGAGTATTGATACAGCTAGTGCCACGTTTCGCAGTCTTTTCCTGTTGATGAGGAGGTTTGTTTTCCCATAGTATGGTGAGATGAATTCTGACGTTATGAGCAGAATTATGGCTGTAATGGCCACCCATAGGCTTGTGTCCCAAAGTGATAGTGGGAAACTCACAGTGCTATCCCTCCAAAATTTCGTAGTTGGCCTCAAGAGTGTCGTTGTCTTCAAGGCTCTTGATGTCTCTTATTCTCACTGGTTTGCGCGTTGCTTTAGCTATTGCTATGGCGATAGCGCTACAGATTGGGCAACCGATGGAGCTGGCTATCTGTGAAGGTTCTTCAGCTTCATTGAATATTGTCTTGTAGATTGGTTTGGTTATTTTCGCGTGGATCGTGGTTCTTTTACTCCGAGTGCGCGTACTCTTCGTCCCGATGAGGGATGCTGAGTGGTCTTCTTTTGTCGGGGGAATGTCGTCTTCAGCTATTAGTTCTAGGTTTTCTGCGATTTCGAGGTTTTCAATGAAGAGCTTTGGGAGGTTCTGCTTCAGGTCTTTGAGGTCTGTCTTGGTAAAGCTTGTTCCGAGCGATTTTTCGAGCAGTCTTGACAATTGCATGCCTGGCGGTGTGATCAGGATGCCTAGCGGGGCTTTCGCTACGGGTTGGTTGTCATAGACGTACAGTTGGGTTTGTTGGGGTGTCGGGAGCCTTCTACGTTTGTATTTCGATATGTACACCCTGGTGATTTCTGGGTCTGTGAAGTATTTTGGTGGCAGGTATGTTCTGTCTCCATTGTAGCCGAGTTCTCGCATCATCTGGTATACTGTTGTGAGCGGAGTTGACAATACCGCCTCCAGAAGGACTTTTCTTACGTATTCTTCCGGTCTGACGTAGAGCAAGATCGCTCCCCAGAAGACTAAGCCGAGGCCTACGAAAGCTAGTGAAGAGGAGTTGTAGCCGATTGAGCCTAGCAGAGAGATTGCACCCAGCAGAAGCATCGTAACAGAGGTGAAGCCGGTTGGGGTGATCCTGATGCGCACTCTCGATACCTCTTTTTCTATTCTAGCCAGGGATTATCGTTTGCCTCGTGTGCCTAAGCATTTATGTTCTCGACTTCTTGTGGTCATTTTGATTTTGCAAATAGCGCCCGAGCATCATCATTTTTTCTTAGTGTACCAGTTGACAAGCTCCGTTAACCCTTTTTCTATGGAAAATCGCGGTGCGTAACCTAGAACTCTCTTTGCTTTGCTTATGTCGGCATACCCGTGTTTTATATCAGTCGGTCTGGGCTCAGTATGAATGTCTTCTAGGTTTTCTCTGTTCATTATGTGTTTCAGAATTTCCGCCACTTGTTTTATGCTTATGTTCTTGCCTGTTCCTATGTTAAAGGCTTCTCCAGCCCCATTTTCGCTATTGAGGGCCAGCATATTGGCTTCAACTACATCGTTGACATAAACGAAGTCCCTGGTTTGTTCTCCGTCTCCTTGTATTATTGGAGGCATGTTGTTTAGAATTCTGTTTATGAAGATTGATATGACTCCTCCGTAGCTGCCATGCACGTCCACTCGTTGTCCTGGACCATAGACGTTGAAGTATCTTAAGCAGACTGTTTTAAGGCCGTGCAGTCTGTGAAAAACCCGGACATAGTTTTCGGATGCCAGCTTCGAAACTCCGTACGGTGAAGTCGGATTCAAACTGTCGTCCTCTCTCTTTTGAGGAGATTTTGTGTTTCCGTAGACCGCCGCGGAAGAGGCAAATATGAAACGCTTGACGTTAGCGTCACGTGAGGCTTCTAGAAGATTCAGCGTCCCTTCTACGTTTACTTGGTTTGTGGTAATTGGATCTTTCACAGAGAGAGCGACGTTGGCCAAAGCAGCCTCGTGGAAGACTACGTCGACGTCTTTCAACGTTTTCCTGACTAGACTGGTGTCTCGAACGTCGCCTTCCACAAGTTGAAAATTTTTCACTCCGTGATGACGGCTTATGTTTGCCAGACTTCCTGTGTGAAGATCATCAATCACGGTGACCTCGAAACCTTCTTCAATTAACCTGTCCACAATGTGGCTTCCTATGAAGCCTGCCCCTCCCGTTACGAGAATCTTCTGATACTTTGTGGTATACGTCATAACAAATACCGAGGCTTTCGTTCAATAGAAGCAAATTACTGCGTTGTTCGTCTAAATAAAGAATGCTGCGACAGCGTTTGCGACCCCCGTCTTGCCCAGTTGTGATATTTCATCTGCCGAGAAAATTCTTGATTCATACGATATACCCAGACTTCTCGCCTGTAGAAGCAAGTTTTCAAGCATATAACCTACTTCCCAAAGTGCTCGCCCAGTGCTTTCGTTTTGACAAAGCAAAATTGCTTCTTCATGCCCTTGCATCTGAGACCCCATTTCCACGTTTTTAACAAACTGTATCTCGTGAGTTGGGTTCCCCCTAGTCCACCTGAGCTTCTCGCGAAACGCTCTATTAATCAGAGAGAACTCTTTTGTCCAGTTTACATACGCGTACAGCTTACCACTCATCACTAAATAGGCCGTTGCATAACTTTGACCCCCTCCCCACGTTGGGATTGTTAGTCCCCACATATGGTTCCATCTGTTCACCTTGACGCAGTGTGGAGTTCTTCCCTTTGCGGCCCACAGTAGCTGGGATACATCTTTTTCTTTAGGCGAGCGGCCGGATTTGCTGACTGTCGCAAGTTTTGAGAGCTGTGTTATGCATTCGATGTTCCCGTCTCTGCGCGGTTCAGTCAAGTTCTTGCCTAAAACAAACGATTTCTGCGGGCCTGGAGCTCTCGTCGAAAACTTACCCGTCTCATAAGGATCAGCTATTTCCATGATCGGATGTCGGGCAGTGGCTATTTTTTCTCCGTATTGCGTTCCGTCTATGCCTTGGTTGTGAATGCATGTTCCGACTCCTTCAGCAACACACGCGAGATATACAGCTTCATGTTGCATGCCGCTTTCGATGTGAAGCAGACGTTGAATATTAGGATCTTTTGAATTTTCGAAGCCGAGAAAAAGGTATCCATTTTCAAACCAATGTAGAAGCTTTCCGTCTGAAAACCTGGGAATGTCGAGGCAATCAAGGACATTGTCCACTACTGCCTCCGGCGGTCGCTTATCGGTGAAGGTGCCGAAGTGGCTTTTTGTCGGACCAGAATCGCTTGAACATCTCGAGTTCAGCACTTTTTCTATGGAAACCAAATTCTCAGTCATTGACCTCAGCCCAGTTTTTCCCTTCCTGAGTCTGTCCAACAGCGCTAACAGAGAACCATAGTGTAAAGGACAGACAAAAGCTTTTCAGAGCGCGACGGTTTACCGATAACGGTGAATAAATGATAGAGAATGAGCACGGCATAACTGTGGACAAGGAAGGTAACAATCAGGAACAAGAGCTCGTCGATGAACACTTCCAAGGCGAATCAATATTCTGGAGGGATACTTATCAACGGAATGATACCCTTGGAATCATCAACCGACTACGGCAGGCTGCCGCCCTCAAATATGTCGACGAATTGTCACTTCCGAAAGCTGCTCGTGTCCTCGAAATCGGCTGCGGAGCGGGGTTATTGGCAGTAGCTCTCGCCCAGAGAGAATTTAGAGTGGAAGCAGTGGACCATGCCCCCGCAATGGTCGAGCTAACCCGAAGACATGCGAAAGAGACAGGGACAGACAGGTTAATTCACACAGCCATAGAAGATGTTCATCAACTCACTTTCGAAGATGAATCGTTTGACCTCATCGTTGCCCTGGGACTGATCAACTGGCTCTATGATCTGAACAAAGCACTGAGCGAAATTGCGAGGGTCTTAAAGCATGGTGGATACACTGTCTTAAACAGTGCACGCGCACATTCCCTTCTTAACCCTCTAGCGATCCCCCCGCTTGAGTCGGTTCTAGAAAGGGTCACCCGTGAATTCAAGAGAGCTGTGCTACATAATCCGCAAAGTGTTGCCCCCAGCCACATGTATTTGCCCAAAGAGGTCAATCAATATCTCTGCCACGCAAGCCTAACGATCATAAAGAGTACAAATGTAGGGTTTGGGCCGTTCAGGGTCCTCAATCATGACATGTTCCCCTACCAGGGTGGAGTTAAGATCCAGCAGAAACTACAACAATACGCTGACAGGGGATACCCAATACTGCGCTCGGCTGGAGCTCAATACATCGTCCTGGCAAGAAAGAAATGATCCTAGGCAATGTCCTGTCATTTTTTCTTGAAGTATGAAAAAGCTTAGCTACGACGGTTTTGTCAAAGCTTTGCAACGAATCTGGTCTCTATTTGCCATCTGGGAAGATATGTGTTGACTAGGATTTTCCATCTCTTCTTTTTCTTGTCTGAATCCATTCTTATCGTTGGAAAGCCTATTTTTTCGAATTCAACCTGCTCAAAGCCTGCTTTCTGAAGCAATTTGCGAACTCTATCGTCTGGCAACTGCCACTTGTGACCACCATAGTTGATTCTATCGGTTCCAGTCAACTTCCTTTTCCATTTGAAGGCCGAAGACCAGTGAAAGTTGAGAAGGTTGTGAATAGTCTTCTTCGTCAGCATCGTGTCTGTCGGGTAAATACACTCCAAGACGCCTCCCTCTTTGAGTACTCTTTTAGCTTCCTTAAAGAATGCAAGCGGGCTTTCCAAGTGCTCTAGGCAATGCTTGGAGTACACTTTGAAAAACGCTTCATCCTTGAAGGGCAGTTGATGCGCTTCACCAAAGACAAAGTTTCCTCCTCTTCCGTAATAGAACAGATCCAGATTGACATCCCCCTTGGGCACGTCCCCACAGCCTACGTCCAATAGTTCCATGGTTTTCACCATCAAGAGATGCTGAAAAGGTTGAAAAATGCCTTTGTTCCAAGTTGACTTTTTATCTCCCGATAGGGCAGGCAGTAACGCATTTCGAGTTGCATGGACCATAAGTCCATTTAAGAGTTACAGGGTTCATTATCAAGTCGTAGCATCTGCACTTTTCCCCCAACCATCTGTAGCCGTTGCTTTCTTTCTTGAACGCTCCGTATTTGCATGCTTTTACGCATTCCAAGCAGTCTTTACAGACGTCCACGTTCAAGGGTTTACCGTATTCCAGTTGGGCGTCGGTCAAGACACAAGCTAGAATGTTTAATGACCCAAGTCTTGGGTTGACGAGGAAACTGCCTTTGCCGAAGACGCCCAAGCCAGCTAGGTAAGCGGCCATCTTGAAAGAAAGTATTCCAGACCAACCGTGAGGCTCTGTGACTACGTTGAATCCCCTTTCTTGAACATAACTCTTGACGGCATCGATACAACCTCGTGCTTGCTTTCGCCGCCACTTTGTTTCATCTTTCAGACGGATGTATGTCAGACTGAAATCTGGACCCCAATTATATATGTACTCTCTGTCTTCGTTGAGGCTCTTCCCGCAGGCGAGTATTATTATGCTTCGAGGATTTTTGAGGAGATCTGAAGGCTTGTGACCCAGCGGAGCGTCTTTTTCCATCTCTTCTACCGATGTGAAACCTACGAGTTCCGCTCCGTTCTTGAGGGCCAGAGCGGTGATCTCATCGGTCAGCTTCTTAATATCCATTCTTGTCCCGCGAGAATCACTAATTATTGTGTTTTTACCTTGGGTATATACATTTATGCTTAACAGACCTGATTAGTATAGCGAATTCGAAAGATAGAGGCTGGGAAAACAGGTGCTGTATACTTGCTCAATCGTTCTAGCGAGAGAAAAAGTGGCGAACATGAAGTATTACTATGTTGTGGTTGGTAAAAGAAATGATGTAGTCACCCCAGACAAGAATGATTTAGAACTGCTTAGGAATGGAGTGATGACGGCAAAGGGTTTCGCTTTGAATTATGAAATGAAGCTCAGGAGTCAAGAGGCTTACGAATGGATGTCACGCGTATCAGCAGAGGCAATCCATCAGGACGTAGTACTGATCGGAGAGGACGAGGGAACTGAAAAAAGCTACAGGATCATTCTAGCCGAGATGATGGCAAGCATGTTCAGTGGACAGATGAACTTTCGTTACGAGGGAGAATTGAAGTAACATAACCCATTGCATGATCTAATCTAGTTGTCGAGACGTCTGTCTCGTTCTCTTGTAAAACCATTAGCACGGCACGTTCCGCGCTCCAGATACATAAAGGTATGTTGCTTTCTCAGCGTTGTTCATCCGGAAAACAAGCGATCACGTGACCCGCTATTGGTATGTGGTCCAAAGATGCTCTCTGATGCTCACCGTCATACTTCACTGATTATTTGCTTGTGGCAAACGCAGACGATAACGAGCATTACTATGCAAAATCAGCGTCTCCGGGCATGATGAACCAATACAGCCTAGTCGCCCCTTTTACTTCTAATGCTTTTCGCAAGACAGCTCTTGAATTAATGTAAAGAATAAATTGCGGCAGGTATTTCGGACGTAAAATGCCTCTCCTGAGCAATTCGTAATATTCGGAAAATCCAAATCTGGATAGAGTCGAATGGTACGGATGATTCTTGAACATCCAACAACTTATTATGTCCACCTCTTTACGTTCAAAGTCGTCAATCATATCGCTGACAAGATGAACACTTGCATAGTTCTTATTCGGTAGAGTAAGAAGGTCAACGATATTTCCCATAGAAAGCGTGGCGTCTAGATACTTTTGCCTCGTCATATTCTTCTCTATGGAACACACGGAGTATCCTACGATTTCGCTGTTCTCTTCGCAGACATACACAGAATAGCTTTTTTCAGGATTCCCAAAGTATCTCCATCTTAGGTAATCCACATTCCGTTCAATCAAGATATTCGAATTCTCCTCGCAAATTCTTCTCCAAAAAACTTCAAATCTCGAATCAAAACTGCTTATCTTTCTTATCGCCGGCTTCTCCCTCGATGGAGCATGAACCCCACGTCGACTTGATCTTTCACGAAGCCTCAAGATGTTTGATGCCTCTCGAAGACAGCTTCTAGCGCGGTCTGATTCTACTATCTGAGCAAGATTCAAGATGTTATACATCTTCGGAAGGACAAAAACAGGCTGGTATCCTAGACTAATCTGACCCTTATGCGCTATCTCAGTCGGAAAAGCATATGTGACTGCAATTCCTTCCCGTGATGCCTGCTTAATCGCATTTATGGCTAGTTTCTTGAAAATGCCACGGCCACGATACGCAGTATTCACCGCCGCGTCAACTGCTTGCGCACCTAGCACGCAGACTTGCCCAATCCTGATCCTTACAGGGTTCAATATATAGCAACCTACAATTTTGCCTTCATCTTCCGCGATCCATACTATAGGATTTCCATTTGGATTTCGCTCAAACTTCCAATTCCAATACTCTGGACTATGCCAGCCATCATAGGTTGACCTCAACAGATCAAGTAGATTTGATTGATCTTCATCTTCAAATATTCTCTCTCTCATGGTTATCCCCAAGAATTGATCATATAACAACGCTGAGGAGTTGCAACTATGGAACTGTCTTGAAGGCTTTCTCGACTTTTTGAGTGGCGGAAAGCATCGTCTCAATTGTCAATGTTCCATTTTCTTGTTCTTCTCTCGCATGGCGAAAGAACGGCGCGAAAAGGTTTTTGAGGCTCTTTGACACTGACTTCGTATCTTCTCCAAAATTCCAAAAATGAAACCAAATATGAAATGGTAGTCTTTTCTCTATCGAGATATCTAGTATTTTCTTCAACAATGGAAGGCTCGTATGTTGATTAATGTAAATGCTGGGATGTACATTGTAAAGTCTACCGCATTTCTCTATCCACATGCAATCTTCGACGAAACTGCCATAGCCCCTGTAGCTCGTGTACTTATACTTTTCAAGCAAGTCCAGATGCGCTACGCAGTTCGCTGGGAAAATGAAGGTTCGGGGGATTAAGCCACATTTTTTCATTCCTACCGAGATCATACGTAACTCATCTTCAGCTTCATCGTGGGTAAGTCGCGTGAACTTTCTATGATAATATCCATGTGCTCCAACATCATGTTTGACCGGTGATGCAAGGAGGATTCCTAACACCTGGCTGTCTACCTCAGTCAGCTGGCCCCTTACCGCGAGGGTAACTGGAATTTGGAAATCGCTGAAGGCTTGAACAAACAAAGGAATAGAGAGTTCCTCTACTTTGCCAATCTGATACTCGCCAAAACGGACGTTGACATTTTTGTCGTTTTTTCCTCTGTTTATCGCTCCGAGTTTTGAGCTACCCACGTCGATGTCTGTCGAAATTATAAGCATTGCTTTTTCAAGAGACATCTTCGGCCTTCTGATGGGATATGTGAAGAAATGACCTAATTCGGAAACGAAATTGAACTCTGAGAGAAAATCAAACATGATTGGTTTGCTCCCTAACATTACTCGCATGGTTTGTTGAGAATAATCTACCCTTTGTTTTTCACTTAACATCCTTCAAGACTTTTGGTCTGAAACCCTTGGATATTGCTGGATGTATATGTCCAACCGACCGAATTGTGTATCATGCTTCAGAGACTTCGGAGGTCATTCAGGAAGCTCTGTGAAATCTTTCGCCAGTCGAATGTTTCAATGACATATCGTCTCGCATTTCTTCCCAGTTCTCGGGCGACATCTGGATTCTCCAACAAAAACTGTATTCTCTTCATCCATTGTTCAACGTTGTTAATGTCACACAGGTATCCGGTTTCCCCATCCTTGACGATCTCAGGTATTCCGCCTACGTCTGACGCAATTATGGGCTTCTCCATAACTGAAGCCTCCTTGACACTCCTTGGTAACACATCCAATCCAGATGGATGGACAACAACGTCAGCACCCTCCATTAGCTCCTTAACTCTAGACCTGGAGACTCGCCCCACAAGGATCATATTTGGCGGGCAGTTTCTTTGAACTAAACTAAAATAAGGTCCATCCCCAGCAAAGTAGAAATTTACGCCAGGCATTTTCCTAATGACTCTAGTGAATTTCAAGAGTCCCAAGACCTTTGCATAAATGTTGAACTGAAATAAACCTAGGATCGCAGGATGTTTCAGGTCAACTAGCTGGTTGCGTCTTGGCACCCATTTCTCTGGATTGATGCCTACGTAAAGCACTCGAGTTCGATAACCTGGCAATTCCTCTTTCATTCTATCTAGAAGCCACTTACCATTGGGAAATATAATGTCAGTTTTTCTGAGGCTCGAAGGAAACATCGCACCTAAGTATTTAATGTACATTCTTACAGACAAAGATGGGTGCATTGCCCCCTCAACGATCGTCTCGATCCATGGATCACCAAGGACGTGAAAAAGCACACGTCGGTTAACTAGTTTAGCCATATCTGATAAGTAAATAGGATCGTCCGTCAGTATGAAATCAGGATTGAATCGTTTTATGAGTCCAAGAAGTTTAGGAAAAGGAACCACGTGCAATGGGAAAAACTCAGAGACAGAACAATACTTTGATTTACTTACACAGATGGATTCTGTCCCCAAGGAGTTCAGAGTCTCCACAAACTCTTTGTAGTCAGCAATGTTTTCTTTGATTGAGACTACCAAAAGCTTCATTTGACTCCAACACTCGGGGCTATACTCAAGTTGCAAAAGTTCTTAGAGTAAGCGAGATTTCTTGAACGGTTGCTCCTCCAGTCCGCAGTCTGTTGTTGCCTCTGTTACCGTGTGCAGGCATTTGAATGTTTGGAATCTAATGACCGCTTTCGCTTTCTGACGTGCTTCAATATTTTCGGGACATTGTGAGCTATGAACTTCGCCTACTCGCTGACCGGATTGCTGCGTGTCGTTATTAGGTGGCCATAGAATAGGCCGGTTTTAGCCTCTTGTACCGTTTTCATTATGCTTTCCGTGAATTCTTGATAATGTAACGTAGCATATTGCTGATTGAAAGCCTCGAACACTTTTTTCATATGAATAGCCCTTTATGATATCCCTC
>Ga0187771_10002745_pt1 | contig 12191 bp, 13 predicted proteins | sample 0116_SJ02_MP15_1_FD_133139 | JGI IMG/M metagenome (GOLD analysis project Ga0187771, IMG submission 133139) | Tropical peat soil microbial communities from peatlands in Department of Meta, Colombia - 0116_SJ02_MP15_10_MG | ecosystem: Environmental > Terrestrial > Soil > Wetlands > Peat | place... | reverse complement strand
CGCGAAGGTGAAGGAGATCAGGAGGGAGCAGGCTGCTTGGGCGAAGGACGTAGACGCGAGGATTGCCTATCTCAGAGACGTGCTGAAACCAGGGTTAGTTAGGAAGGAGAAGGACATCGCCCTGCTGATGACGGAGGAGATGGGAAAGCCGATCTCCCAAAGCCTCGCCGAGGTAAGAAAGTGCGAGAAGCTCGTGGACTACGCCATCGAGCACGCGGAGGCCTTCCTGCAGCCAGAGCCAATACCCACTGAGGCGTCCAAGTCCTATGTCAGGTTCGATCCGCTGGGGGTGGTGTTCCTCGTAATGCCGTGGAACTACCCGCTCTGGCAGGTCCTCAGGGCCGCAGTGCCAGCCCTTGCGGCCGGGAACGGCGTGATCCTAAAGCATGCCGGCATCGTTACGGGCTCGAGTCTCGGCATCGAGGAGGTTATGGATATACCACTGTTCAAGTCGGCCGTAGTCTCGGGGAGCAGGGCGCTTGAGGTTATCAAGCACGTCGACGGCGTGTCGTTCACTGGGTCCACCTCGGTGGGGGTGAGCATCGCCGAGACGGCGGGCAGGGAGCTGAAGAAGGTCGTGCTGGAGCTCGGAGGCTCGGACCCATTCGTCGTTCTGAAGAGCGCCGATCTGGAGAAGACGGTCAAACGGGCCACTTTCGCCCGGCTTCAGAATGGAGGCCAGAGCTGCATAGCGTCGAAGCGGTTCATCATCCAAGAGAGTGTGTACAACGAGTTCCACAGGCTGATGAAGGAGGAGTTCTCTTCGGTGGCAGTCGGGGACCCCAAAGACGAGAAGACGTTTCTCGGGCCTGTCTCTTCCAAAGAGCAGGCGTCCACTGTGAAGAAGCAGATAGAGGAACTGAAGACCATGGGGAAGGTAGAGGCTATGGGGCTGTCCAAAGGCAACATCATCGCGCCCACGATAGCGGAGACCAAGGCGCCCTACGACCAGGAAGTGTTCGGTCCGGTGGCTGTGCTGAAGAAGTTCAAGGACAACGAGGAAGCTGTCGCGATGGCGAACGAGACCCCCTTCGGCCTGGGGTCGTGTATCTGGGGAGACGCCGATGAGGCCGAGGCCCTAGTGCCCCGGGTGGAAGCGGGCATGGTGTTCATCAACCACATCGTAGCCTCCGATCCCCGGGTCCCATTCGGAGGGGTAAAGAAGAGTGGCCTTGGCCGAGAGCTCTCGAGATTCGGATTCAGGGAGTTTACGAACATAAAGACGACGTGGGTCGAAAGGTCGCCCTAGAGGCTCCGTCCGCGCAGCTTACTCACTGGATTAGACTCCCGAGCACGATTTCCGCTTTCCAATCGCTATTTTGGAATTGTCTTTCCAACCGATTTTTTCGTGGTGGTTCAGACAGACTCGGCGAGATTCAGACGCGCGACAGACTCCTTTCTGGGCTTGCCAATCTCGATGAAAATAAATGGAGGAGAGCAGGAGAGCCGCCAATGAAGGGTTCAACCTCAGGTAGAGAGTCGTCCGCGTCGAAGACGATTGACGAGTGGATCGGAAGAGTCGGCGGCTGGCGCGGAAGAACCTTTCAGAGAATGCGCGAGCTCGTCAGACAGGCAGATCCCGAAATCATCGAAGAACTGAAATGGAAGAGGCCCACGAATCCAATGGGGTCGCCCGTCTACTCCCACTACGGAATCATCTGCACCGGTGCGGTCCTCAAGAATTCGGTCAGGCTGACATTCTTCAAAGGCGCTTCCTTGAAAGACCCCTCTGGAGTATTCAACTTCGCCCTCGGCAGCAATGTGCGACGCGCAATCGATGTGCACGAAAGCGAAAGGATTAACCAGGCCGCCCTGAAAGATCTCATCCGAGCGGCCGTGGCGCTGAATCTGAAGAGCAAGAAGCAGGCTTCGTAGACGCTCCAAGGGGGAGCGACTTCGGGCGCAGTTACATCCCAATCCAGGAGAGCTGTTCCAGGCGGAGGCGCAACGAAGCCGTCTACGGCCTAGATTCCACCTACGGAGGCTGCCCGAGCCAGCTCTTGGTCTAGCAGCCACAACACCTCGGGAGTCCCCCAGTACATCTTCCCGTCGATGAAATATGTCGGAGAGCCGAAGACTCCTCTCTCGTACGCCCTTTCAGTCTCCTTCCTCAACCTCAGCTTGGTCTCCTCTCGCTCTATGAACTCAAGGAATTCATCCTTGCTCGGGCCAAGGGATTCCACGATACCGCCGAGGCTCTGGTGGTCCGAGATGTCCGTCCCTTTCACCCAATACTCCCTGAAGACCTTCGAGACGTAGTCATTCACCATCCCCCTCGACTCGGCGAAGTAGGAGCCCCGGAGTGCCCTCACCGAGTTCGGAGGGAAGCTCGAATGGGGGAAGTTGAACTCGATTCCTAGGGTCCTTGAAATCCGCTCCAAGTTAGCGACCATGTAGTTGTACTCATTCGTCCCTCTCGGGACCGGCGCGTCGTTGGTCATCTTGAAGAGCCCGCCGAGGAAGAGGGGGACCAGATGCACCTCAATCCCCCGTTTCGTCTTCAGCTCCCTCAGCTTGTGGTAGGCCACGTAACAGTTCGGACTGGCGAAGTCGTAAAGGAACTCGATTTCTGTCACGGCAGAATGGTCGGAAGCCGAGTTCGTAAACGTGTGGTCTGCAAACCCGAACAAGATGCGCGACGAGTTGGTACAAAGCAGGCTCGCAAGACAGGAGGTTCACGAAAGCTATGTTGGAAGTCCAGCAAGCAGATTCGAGACTACAATGGTCGACAGGGTCTACATGGCTGGTATCCCCAGGCTCTAGCACGAGCTGGTCAGGCTGAAGGACGAGTTCTCCGGCTTCGACTCGGGATCGGATGGGCAAGACTGAGGATTGAACCGCACCTGAAGCACGCGGAAAGGCTCGAGGAACTGCCGGACCCGCCGGGCTTCTCCGACGATTCCTCACATCTGATAGGAATAGCGGGATGTTCCACTCCGACCTTGTGTATCTCAGGGAGACCGCGAAGGCCCTTGAGAAGACTCTCGGGTCGAAGAAGCACAAGAGATAGCAGGAGAGTGAATCACGGCCGATGCATCCGGGGTAGAGGCGGAGGTAACCTCTCGTGCCGTGGCCTCTGCTTCAGCAAGAGCGTTGAAGGTCCAATGGATTCAGCCTGTGGCTCCTCTGACCTTCCTTTGCCCCCGCAGCCTTGCCGGGGACCAGCCGCCGTCCTTGGTCCGCGTGTACCCCTCGTTGTAGTGCCTCCAGAAGTCTTCGGGGTTGATTAGGGCGTCTTCCGGGATGATGGTGGCCCACCCTTCTCCGCTCAACAGCATCTCCTTGAAGTCCGGGTCGACTATGACGTCCTTGGAGTATTGTGCCTGCTGGTGCCACACCTCCATGTCGAGTATGCGGAGCCTTTCCCCCTTGTCGGCGATGAGCTGGGTCGCGGCCTCAGGTCCGGTAGGCTTGCCGACCAGGTCCCCTGGCTTCACCCCGATCTCTTTCCCATTGTACCTCAAGGTCCCCCTCCCTTCGAGGATCAGGTAGTACTCATCGACGTGCGAGTGGCTGTGGAACCGAGCTGCGCTCTCGCCCTTCTCGACCACTCTGACCCTGAAGAATGCCCGCCCAGGCCCGAGGAGAGGCATCAGGAACCTGTCGACCGAACCGTTTTCTTTCTTCGAAGTCAGAGCGCGTTCGCTTCCATCAAGGGTGCCGTCGTCGAAGACGTTCACGACCGGCTTCCTCCACATGTTCTCTGACACGACGCCGCTCTTCTTCACATACACCTCGTCGGCCCAGAACGACGCCAGGCGCAGGACGAAGTCTAGGCCGTCCGGCTCCAATTGAGGGACAGCGACCGTCGCCTCTCCTTTCGAATACTTGTGGAGGCGCCCCGTCCTCTTCCCGAGCTAGTCCCAGAACCACTGGGCGAAGGGGAGCAACGCGTCGCCATGCCCCTTCGGGAGCGCCGTCTTCGTCCCGAAGAAGAGCTCCCATGCCAGGTCTGCGCGTATCGCCTTCTCCGTAACCTGGTCATCAAGTATTATTCGCATAACTGATTTCGCTGGACAGCACGATAGTTAAGCGTGCACGCGAAGCTTCTGCGACGTATCGGATCGACTATCTCTTGCGCGCTGTGAAACGGTAATGGTAATCATACTTCACCTCCAAATCCAGAGGCGCGAAGTCAGGGAAAAGAGAGACGAGTTCCTCCTTCCTGAAGAAATGGTGCGGGACGCCCGCTTCGTCTCCACTGGAGGGCACGAACGTTCCCGGCTCGGGCTCGGAGCACGGATTGGGTCTATGGGCCCTTTCATAGGCGGGGACCTCAATGTAAAGGAGGCCGCTGCTCTTGGTAAAGCGCCCGATTTCGGCAGTGATGCGCTTAATCTTTTCCACGTAAGTGTGGTGCATCACCCTCATGACAAGAACGGCGTCGAAATACGAGTCGGGGTAGGGAAATGGAGTCTCGTTCATGTCCAACACTCGGAGGGCGGCATTGAGCCCAGCGCGGGATAGCTCACCCCTGGCGGCGGCAATCGCGGCCTCGGACCAGTCGAAGCCGTGGGTCTCAAGTCCAAGGCTGGCCAGGTAGACCGTGTTCCTGCCGGTGCCGCACCCGAAATCGAGAACACGACGCGAGCCGGCTTCTTTGAGCATGCGGGTGAATTTGCGCACCCCCTCCTCTACCTCCCTCTCGGGATACCAGTTGAGCCAGGCATCCTTGCTCAAGGGCCAGGACGTTTCTTGTTCCTTCGGCATTTAAGGGTCTTAGGGGTTGCACTCGACTTTGCCGTGTAAAGATAACCTGCGCCCCGATGATAACATCTGTCTCCGGCTCAGCAAGCTTTGTCCCGACCTCCCGTATCGCTAGGAGCTCAGCCTATGGATGGCGACGGCGCCGAAGCTTAACTTACCTCTATGCAGGCCGAGTCCGCTCTTGGTGCTTTCGGAGCAGGGGAGGACCCTGGTCTATGCCGTCGTCGGAGGGCTGGTGATAGGGTTTCTCTTTGCTTTCGTGGTGATTAATCGCCTTCCAATGTACGGTAACGAAGTCCCCCTGTATGCCCCCTTCCTCCAGTCAAACAAGGCAGTGATGGCCGGTTGGATTTGGCAGCTCGTTACATCGATCATCGTTGCCCCTCCTACGCTCTCGGGAGTCATTGACGTGGCCTTCAACGCCATGGCCTTGGTATGGCTGGATGGTCTCTTCTCGTACACCTACAGCAAGAGGCAGTACTACGCGGTCTTCTTGGCCACGGGCATAGCGGGCAACATCTTCAGCCTGGCCAACGGCCCGAGCGCGGCCAGCTTTGGTGCCTCGGGGGGCATCTTCGGGCTGCTTGCGGGGGTGGTCTCCTTCGACTTGGTTACGAACAGGAGGGTGAACCCAATGCTGATACTTTGGTTCGCGCTCATCTTTATCGTAAGCAGTTTCGCCCTCACCTATGTGGATTGGATAGCCCACGCGGGAGGAGCGCTTGCGGGGCTGGTACTGGGCTACCTGGTCGGCACTCGGAGACGCGCAGACCCATCTACGATGTGAGGAGAGCGACCGATACTCTCTCCTTGAAACGCTAATTAGCGGGACAGTTTTATCGTCGCGCCAGCATGTCATTCGAACCAGGCGAAAGCGAAGCGGAAAGCAACGAAGAACAGATGGGCACCGCCCCGTCAGAGATGGCTTCAGAGGAGGTCGAAGAAGAGCCATCGGCCGAGTCCCCGGAGGTCAGCGGTGAGGCGCGGCAGGCACCTTCGCAGGCAGGAGGGAGGCGCACACAACTCAGAATAGTAAGAGAGAGCATCCAGGCGCTTCAGGTCGAGGTCGGGCGCTACAGGAAGAGCCACGAGGCGACAGCCAAGAAGCTGGAGGCGCAGGTGGCGACGCTGCGAAAGGAGCTGGCATTCCACGCCCGCTCACAGGACTTGGGCGCCCACACCAAGAGCCACGTATCCGACACCAAACGTCTCGAGAAGCAGATGGCCTCACTTCGAAGCGACCTGTCTTCGCTGAAGAGCCAGATGGCGAAGGAAGCCGCCAAGAGCAGGGCGAGGGAGGAGGCAGCGCTCTCCAAGATCATCGCGAAGGTCAAGGCGCCAAGACCGGCAAAGAAGGCTCAGGCCTCGAAGAAGAAGCGCTAGCCAAGGCATCCGCGGGTAGGAGAAACGCCTCCTAGCCCGAGCCCGTTCTGAGGCGCAGGCCAGTAGGGAAGGAGTCGAGCCCGAAGCTTAGCAGTGCTGGTGAAGGCTGCGCCTTGATTAGGCCGGGCGCGTTTATAGGAACGGTCAGGCGCCACCTGGCGAACGGGAAGATGACAAACACTCCAGATGGCGGTTCGATTCTTGGCCCTCGGCAGGCGCCGAGTAGTGGGGAGGCTGAAGTCGCCTCGGTCAGGCACTTCTTCAGGCCAAGGAGCATCGCAGTCATAGGGGCGTCCAGGGAGAAAGGGTCGATCGGCGGAGAGCTCTTCAGGAACCTGATAGACGCAGACTTCAACGGACCGGTATACCCTGTGAACAGCCGGGCGACCGTCGTCCAGTCTGTGGCCGCTTACGACTCCGTCCTGAAGTGCCCGGGTCCCGTCGACCTTGCGTTCGTCGTCGTACCGGCGCGCTTCGTCATCGACGTGGCGAAGGAGTGCGCCCAGAAGGGGGTACACGCCCTGGTGGTCATCTCCTCTGGGTTCGCAGAGACCGGGGCGGAAGGGGCCGCCCTTCAGGAGGAGCTCGTTCGCGTCTGCCGGGAGTCGGGCATGCGCATGATCGGCCCGAACTGCATGGGGATAATCAACACCGACCCGAACGTGAACCTCAACGGGCAGTTCGCCCCCTACAAGGCCATCCCCGGCCGGATAGGGTTCTGGTCGCAGTCAGGGGCGCTGGGCGTCGCGGTCATCGATCTGGCAGACAGGTTGGGGATTGGCCTCTCGGAGTTCGTCTCCGCAGGCAACAGGGCGGACGTCTCGGGCAACGACATCATACAGTACTGGGAGACCAACGACAACGTCGACGTGATCCTGCTTTACATCGAGTCGTTCGGGGACCCCGGCAGGTTCGCGAGGCTCGCCAAGAAGATCACGGCGAAGAAACCAATCGTCGCAGTGAAGAGCGGGCGCTCCAGTGCGGGGTTCAGGGCCACCCAGTCCCACACCGGGGCCCTCGTGGCAGCCTCCGACATCACGGTCGACGCCCTCTTCAGGCAGTCGGGGGTCATCAGGACAGACTCGCTCGACGAGATGTTCGACGTGGCTGCCCTGCTGTCGACCCAGCCCGTGCCCGAGGGGGACAGGGTGGCGATAATCACCAACGCCGGGGGAGCGGGCATCCTCGCTGCCGACGCCTGCGAGAGCCTGGGGCTGACGGTCCCCGAGCTCTCTCTTGAGACTCAGGGGCGGCTCAGAAAGTTCCTCCTCCCCATCGCAGGCACGAAGAACCCCATCGACATGAGTGGAGCCGCGACTCCCGCGGACTTCTCTCGTGCCATAGAAACGATGTCCGAGACCAGAGAGGTCGACAGCCTCCTGGTGATCTTCATCCCTCCGCTGGCGGAGAGGCCGCAGGAGATGGCCGACGAGATACTTCGGGCGGTCAGGGGGATGCGCCGGAAAATCCCCGTCACGAGCACCTTCATGGCGACCAAAGGGGTCGCGGGCTACCTTTCAGATGGCACGATTAGGATACCGTCCTACCCGTTCCCCGAATTGGCGGTGCAGGCCCTGGCCCGGGTGACTGACTACGGCAGGTGGCTGAAGGCTCCCAGAAGCGTCCCGCCCAAGTTCACGGTCAGCGGTGTTGAAGCCACCTCAATCGTCGCAAGAGCGCTCGGCTCGAAGGAAGAGTGGCTCAGTGCAGCAGAAACGGACGCCTTCCTGAAGTGCTTCGGCATCTCCACCGTCAGGTCAGTCCAGGTCAGAGACGCGAAAGAAGCAGCCGAGGCAGCGCGCGGCTTCCCCGGGAGGGTCGCGCTCAAGGCGGTGGCCCCTGGGCTCCTCCACAAGACTGACGCGGGGGCGGTGCAGGTCGGGCTGACAGCCGACGAGGTGGGCCGAGCAGCAGAGGAGATGCGCGGCCGCGTGCAGAAGAAGGGCTTTGCCGTGAGCGGCTTCGTGCTCCAGGAGATGGTCTCGGACGCCGTCGAAATGTTCGTCGGCGTGGCGCGCGACCCGACCTTCGGCCCCCTGATAGCCTGCGGAGCGGGAGGCACCCTGGTCGAACTGGTCAAGGACGTCTCTGTCGGGCTCCCTCCTCTCATGAAGCAGGATGCAGAAAGGATGGTCCGCTCCCTCAAGACCCACCAGATCCTCGAAGGCTACCGAGGAGGGCCGCGGTACGACGCAGGGGCCCTCGATGAGACAATCCTCCGCATCAACCAGATGGTGGAAGCGATTCCAGAGGTCGCCGAGCTGGACCTCAACCCCCTGATGGTGCTTCGGGACGGCAAGGGGGCCGTCGTTGTGGACTCTCGGCTCAGGGTGGCCGAAGGCTCGCAGCGGACCCAGCGTACTGCATGACGTCACTGCGTCCAAGTCGGAGTAGTCTCGCCTTCAGTGGTTGGCATCATCTTTAGAAGCGCGGAACAGGGACTGCGACCCTGAATTGAAGGGAGTCTTCACGTACACGGGCATCCGCGTCAAGGACCTCGAGGAGTCGGTGAAGTTCTACAGTGAACTCCTGGGGATGAAGGTGTCAGGCAGAAGCAAGATCAGTGCTTCGGGGGGCGAGGTCGTCGGCCTCAAGAGCGAGGAGGGTGGGCCGGACCTCGAGCTCAACTTCTACCCCAAAGGGAACAAGTTCGCGACCGAATACACGGTGGGCGAGGGCCTGGACCATCTCGCGTTCAAGGTCGAGAACCTCGACGATGCTCTTGCCCAGTTCAAGAAAGCGGGCCACCCCGCCGTCCTTGAAATTAACACCGGGTCGAGCAGATGGGCCTACGTTCAGGACCCCAACGGCATCTACATCGAGCTCTTCGCCTGAAGCCAGCCGAGAAACAGCGGCCACCATCGCCAGTGGTCAAGACTTAACAACGCGCCGGTGAGTCAACCAGACGTGATTCCCACGTCAAAGAGCAAGGCCCTCTTCTCCCCAAGCAACGTTCCTCCTGGAGGCACCTGTCTTTCCTCCTTCGTCATCCTGTCCAAAGGGCGAAGCATCTTGGTCGGGAAAATGGTCCGCCCTGAAATCTGGGTCGAAAGGTTCCTCGTCGGACCGAAGTTCGCCCCCACCTACACGGGCAGCGGGAAGTTCGTCCTCCCTGCGAGGCATCTCCACTGGTACGAGTCTCCCCTCGAAGCGGCGCACAGCATCGTGCAGGAGCAGGTCGGACTCGACGTCCCTAGGAGCAGAATCTCTCTCGTCGACGTCCAGTCGCATGTCTCCGGGGACGTTGAGAACGAGAGGGAGCCGCCCCACTGGGACATTTGTTTCCTATATCAGGCGCGGGTTTCGGACGCCCAGGCCGCGAAGCTCAAGCGCCCCGAATGGTTTGGCGAGCTGTCCTTTAAGCCCCTCGCGAGCCTCAGGCAGAGCGACTTCACCAGGGGGCACGGAGACGTTCTCAAGCTGGCCGAAATGATAACCTAGGATTGCATACTCGCGGAGAGAACGCGCTGGTGAGCTGATTCTCTAGGGAACCTTCGCGGAGCCCACCATCAGGCTTCCCCTGCTGACCACTGCGGTGAATCCGAAGCCTGCCAGGGTCACGGCCCCTCTGACGAACCTGTCCTGGCCGTAGCCGTACCCCAGCGCCGGGTTGAGCCCGATTGTTAGGAGGGTCAGCCTCCTCTTCTCTGGGGCTAGGGCACCGACAATATTCTTGAGCTTGGCTCCGTCATCTGACTTCCACCCGACCAGCTCGCCGTCCCTGAACTCCAGTTCGGCGCGATGTACGACTCCAAATTTCGTCAGGCTGTCTGCCAGGACCACCTTTCCGTTGGCGCTCTGGGGGTCGACCCCCTTGGCCACGAACCCTGGAGGCGCGTACGTCATGTTGTATCCCGTCTTCTTGTCTTCGTCGTCGACGATTCCGTCCTCTATCTCCAGATCTCCCTTCAGAGTGAACTCCAGCTCATCCTTCCCGGACCTCAGGCTCGCCTTGGCTCCGTCGGCCAGCAGCGGAGAGAACTTCCTCGCATAGCCGGCGATTTCGTCGTAGTCCACCAGCGCCGCCTTCAGCTGCCTCCCGGCGACATCCTCGACTGTCTTCCCCAGGAACCTGGCCATGTCCCTGCCCACGTATCCGAAGGTGAGCCTCGCCCCCCTCAGGCCGGCCTTCTCCGCCGCCTCGTACCAGGAGGAGTTGTACCTCGTCGACGTCTCGCGTTCCTCAGGCTTCAGGGTCTTCGAATAGGGTCCCAGCGCCTGCCCGGGGACGAAGATGTACGCGTCCGTGCCTGCCAGCATCCCGTACTCGTTCTTCCCCATCATCCCCACTGAGTCCTTGGGTGCCCTCCTGACCCCCTCGACGTATGCCTTCTCGTCCTCGTATACCAGAATCGCCCTGCACCCCATCGCCCGCGCTTCCGCCAGCGCCCTTCTCGCGAATGGGAGCCCGTTGTCCCACGCCTCTACAGTGACCGACTCCCCCTTCTGGACCTTGAGGGTCTCGGTCAGGATCTTCCTTACGACCTTAGTGTATAGAGCGTCGAGGGATTGGCTTGGCATATACCTCCACTCCCGGCCCGGCTATTTAGCCTCAGCCAGCAGGTCTCCTGACACGAGCCTCTCCACCGCCGCCCGCGTGAGCGCCACTCCCTGAGGGTTTCCTGTCAGAACATGAGTAAACCTGCCCCCTTCGTACTCCAAGAAGACTTGGGGGACGAGGTAGTCAGGGGTCCAGTCGCCGTACTTCTTGACAAGGTCATCGGCCACACGCACCTCCTCGGTGTCTATGTCGTGGAGGGCGCACGGAATCCCGAGCTCCTTGGCCTTCTTCATCATGGGGTCGACCGTGGTGGGCACGCAGTGAGGGCACCATTTCGCAAAGACGACGTGAATCGCCTTCGGCTTCTCCATCGGACCTGCCGAGCGGCAGTCCTTCTCTATTAATCCGGCGCCGACGATGGCGGCTCAGTAGACGTAGGCAAGAATCCTGCGCGGGGCGGCCTTCCGCAGGGCCTCTCCCAGCGCCCCAGCGCCGTCGAACTCCATGGCCCCCAGCCTCCTCCCCGGCGTCCCAGTCCCAGCCTTCACGCTGTAGGTCATCATGGTGAACTTCGGGCCCGACCTGGTCACGAACACGAGGCACTTCCTTCCCCTGGCCTCTCCCACCAGCCTGACGCCCGAGTCTTCGTCGAGCACCCTGACGGCTCTCATCAGTTCGTCGAAGGACGTCACCTTCCTCTCGTAGAACAAGCGGAGGCACGCACAAGCGCCCACTTCAAAAACAAATAGCGGCCCCCTTCGGCGAGTCGACGGTACCCCTTGAGGAGTCGCCTCGCCCTCTTCAGCACTATGTCCCGCAGGAAGGAGGTCTTCCGCCCCCTCAACCCCCCGCGGGTTGCGGTCTTCGTCTGCGGGCCCACCGTGCAGTCCCGGATGCACCTGGGGCACGCCAGGACATACATCTTCTACGACGCCCTGGCGAGATACCTGGGTCACCTCGGCTACGACGTCTCTTTTCTGATGAACATAACGGACATAGACGAGACGATATCGAAGGCGGCCCGCAAGGAAGGCTCTGACCCCCTTGAATACTCTCGCCGGATGTCAGCCCTCTTCCTGGAGGACATGAAACTGCTGAACGTCACCGCTGTTTCTCGCTTCGAGCCCGTCTCTGGCCACATTGACGAGGCGATCACCCAGATCAAGTCTCTGATGGAGAAGGGGTTCGCCTACGGGGCGGACGGGTGGGTCTACTTCGACGTCTCGAAGTTCAAAGGGTGGGGGAGGCTCTCTCACCAGTCGAAGCGCGACCTGTCCCTGAGGCCCTTCGAGCTCTCGCCCCGGAAGAGGAACCTCACCGACTTCGGGCTCTGGCGCCCGGAGCACCTAGTCGAAGGCCGCTGGAAGAGCCCCTGGGGCGTCGGCGCGCCGGGGTGGCACATCCAGGACACCGCGGTCACCCTGCCAATCTTCGGGCCCCAGTATGACATCCACGGGGGCGCCTACGAGCTGATCTATCCTCACCACGAGGCGGAGATAGCCCAGGCCGAGTCCCTTACCGGTGTCCGCCCTCTGGTCAGGTACTGGGTGCACACCAATCTTCTCAACATGGAGGGACAGAAGATGTCGAAGTCACTCGG
>Ga0187771_10002744_pt1 | contig 12194 bp, 9 predicted proteins | sample 0116_SJ02_MP15_1_FD_133139 | JGI IMG/M metagenome (GOLD analysis project Ga0187771, IMG submission 133139) | Tropical peat soil microbial communities from peatlands in Department of Meta, Colombia - 0116_SJ02_MP15_10_MG | ecosystem: Environmental > Terrestrial > Soil > Wetlands > Peat | place... | reverse complement strand
GGAGACAGCCTACAAGCTGACCGACCACCCCTGTGAGCTGTTTATCTGCGGTGGCACTCATACTTTACGCGTGGCCGACCGCCGGCATATGGAGGTTCCCCTACTCCCGCATGAGACTCCGGATATGTACAAAGACCTTTACGGCAAAGAGGGATCTCGTTATCCCGGATTTGAGAGCTTTCTGGCATCCCGTTTCGCAGCCTGGCTGGTTTACCGTATGGCCGGTATTCAAAACCCTATTGAGGATCTGGACCTTGTGGAGCTTCACGATGCCTTCACCATCAGTGATCTCCAGACTTACGGGGATATTGGGCTCAGACCCTATGGCCAGGAGCAGGATTACATCGAATCCGGAGACGCTTATCACGGCGGTAAGTGCCCTTCAAACCTATCGGGTGGGTTGATCGGAACGATGCATGCGGTCGGTGCGACCGGAATCTTTCAGGCGGCTGAGTGTCTCTGGCAGTTACAACAAAAATACGACAAATTTCATGGCGATCCTAAGATCTGGAAAAAATGGGGGAAGGAAAAACCCAGGGATTGGGAAAGCCTGCAGATTCCTGAAAGCAGCAAGCAGGCACTGTGGGTCTCCCACGCAGGCGTTGGCTCTCATGTGACTGTGGGTATTCTTAGAAAGAGTTGGTAAGATCGGTATCCAATGATATGGTTAGGAGGGATGGGCAGGACAAAGGAGGTAAATTTCAATGGCAAAAAGGAAAAGGGGACCAAAGAAACCAGCGAAGAAGAAAGTCCAGATAAAGAAACGGGTCCAGCCCAAGAAAAAGGCCAAGGCAAAGAAAAGAGAAGAAATAAAGTTCGTTGGTAGGATTACCAAGATTCGCCAAGCCGAGCCAGCCACAGTGATCGAATGGCCTCGATCCATTACCCATGTTCATACCTACGGGATGTTATCTCCCTTTTTCGAAGGCCTCAGAAAAGGAGAATTGCGAGCCACCCTTTGCCCGAACAGAGACTGTGCGGAAAACCGTCTCTGGATACCACCCCGGGCGCACTGCCCGGACTGTCATAAGGAAATGGTTTGGAAGACTCTGCCCAACCCTGTCATCGGCAAGATCTATACGTTTACCGAAGTGGTTTATGCGGGCACAGGCATTGAACTTTCTACTCCTTATTGGCAAGTCGATGTGGAGATCCCAGGCTTGGCTACGATCCCCAAGAGCTATTTGCTGTACGGGAAACCCTATATCGGGATGAAGGTCAAGGCAGAGTTTAGGATAAAGAATCCCACGAATACAGTGCTCGACTACTACTGGGTTCCCTACAAAGAACAAATTTAAGGGTTCAAGGATTCAAGGGTTCAAGTGAACTAATGGAAAACAGCAAGAATCCTTAACAGCATCGACACTGGAACCCAAGAACCCTCGACCCCTTGAACCCTTTTTGGGGGGAGGTCTGCATGGCGCTCAATTTCGATTTGACGGACCAGCAACAGATTTTGAGAAACATGGTGAGAACGTTTGCGGAAAAGGAGATCGCCCCTATTGCCCAGGAGCTTGACGACAAAGAAGAATTTTCCTATGTCCTGACAAAGCGGATGGGGGAACTCGGCCTTTTTGGCCTCTTCGTTTCCGAGGAATATGGCGGAGGCGATCTCGGTTATCTCTTCTACATCATCGCTGTTGAGGAGATCGCACGTGTCGATGGCTCTCAAGCCGCAACGCTCGCGGCCGGCAACTCTTTGGGAATTGCGCCCATTTATTACTATGGAAATGAAAACCAGAAAAAGGAATGGCTGCCCGACCTCTGCAAAGGGGAGGCACTTTCCTCTTTTGGGCTGACAGAGCCAAACGCCGGTTCTGATGCGGGTGCCTCAAGAACGACAGCAAACTCGGAGAGAAATCATTGGGTGATCAATGGTTCAAAGATCTTCATCAGCAACTCCACGACGGACATCAGTAAGGTCTGCGTGGTTCAGGCGATAACCGGAAAGCGGGCTGATGGAAGAAATGAGCTCTCCTGTATCTTAGTCCCAAACGGAACCCCCGGTTTCACCGCAGAAACGATGCACGGGAAGATGGTTTGGAGAGCTTCTAACACCGGGGAGCTCTACTTCACGGATTGTAAGGTGCCTAAGGAAAATCTTCTCGGCAAGCGCGGCGATGGGCTCCATCAGATGCTCGCCACTTTGGATGGGGGAAGGCTCAGCATTGCGGCCATGGGTTTAGGAGGCGCACAGGGGGCCTTTGAGCTGGCGCTTAAATACGCGAAGCGGCGGGAACAATTCGGAAGGCCGATAGCCTCATTCCAGGTCAATGCCTTCAAATTTGCAGACATGGCAACAGAGATCGAGATGGCAAGGCTCTTGCTCTATAAAGCCTGCTGGTTATGCGAGCAGCACCGTCCCTTCTCCAAAGAAGCCGCCATGGCAAAGATGTTCTGCTCCGAAATGTATCACCGCGTGGCCAACCAGGCAGTCCAGCTTCACGGCGGATACGGCCTGATGAAGGAATATGCCGTCGAACGCCATTATCGAAACCAAAAGCTCCTGGATATCGGAGAGGGAACCTCCGAGGTCCAGAGGATCGTCATCGCCCGACACATCGGGGTTCCTGGCAGAACTTTATAGAGTTATAAGTTGAGAGTTTTGAGTTAGGAATTATGAATTTCAATTGTTAACTCTTAGTTCCAAACTCCTAATTCTAAACTCTGACCTCTTAACTCTAAACTTATCATCTGAGTTCATCACCCTTAACTCATCTATTGCCTCTTCTCGATAACTTTGGTATCTTGTTGACATTATGAGCTTGGCAAAACGGATTTTGGAGGGGGACATCCGGGCCGCTTCCAGGCTGATGAGGGATATTGACGACCGCATCCCCAGCGCCGTGGAGTCATTAAAAGAGCTCTATCCTAAAACGGGAAGAGCCTACGTCGTCGGGATAACCGGTCCACCGGGTTCCGGCAAGTCCACGATTGTCGATAAAATGGTAGACATCCTCCGGAAGGAGGGGAAAAGCGTTGGAATTGTGGCTGTCGATCCCAGTAGTCCCTTCTCGGGAGGGGCGATCTTAGGGGATCGAATTCGAATGCAACGTCACGCGACAGACGAAGGCGTATTCATTCGCTCCTTGGCGACCCGAGGATGTCTCGGTGGCCTTTCCCGCTCGACCCAGGATATCATCAACGTGATGGATGCAATGGGAAAGGATATCATCCTGGTAGAAACAGTGGGCGTGGGGCAGGATGAGGTGGAGATTGTCAACACGGCCCACACCTCCATTGTCGTCCTCGTCCCGGGATCAGGAGATGATATACAGGCGATTAAAGCTGGAATCATAGAAATCGGAGACCTCTTTGTTGTCAACAAATGTGACCGCGACGGCGCGGATAAGGTGGAACGAGATCTCCGGATGGTTCTCGAAATAGGCCGAAAAAGAGAGGACGGCTGGGAACCTCTCATTTTTAAAACAGAGGCAACTTTGGGGAAAGGGATCTTTGAACTGGTTTACGGGATCTATAGGCATAAGCAAGCTTTGGACCAGGGCCAGGGCTTTGAGAAGAAGCTAAGAGAAAGGGCCAAGACGACCTTTTTGGAAATCCTTAAGACAGAAGCCACATCCCATTATATCGAGAAAATCGAAAAAGCGGGGGAATGGAACAAGATCATCGATGACTTAATGCATCGCCGGACTGATCCCTACTCCGTGGCGGAAAAAATAATATCGGAGGAGTTAAATCCCAAAACCCAAATTTCAAATAACAAATAGATTTTGCACGAGGACTTCCTCACCGCAGGCCATAAAGACTAACCATAATCATCCTCCCCCTGGATGGGGGAGGATCGAGGTGGGGGTGGATATTGACTGTTCCCCTCACCCTGCCCTCTCCCGCCAGGGCATAGGGGGATAACGGAACGCTAAACGTTTTGGTCTTAGAAATTGGAGCTTGTAATTTATTTGGGATTTGGTGCTTGGGATTTGGAAATTTCCTAACTGTAGAAGGGGGAAACCTTCATGAGATCGATCGATGCAATCCGAAAGGAGCTTGAAAAAAGAAGAGCTGAAGCTTTGTTGGGTGGAGGCCAGGAAAGAATCGATAAACAACATCGCGATGGTAAACTGACTGCCCGAGAAAGGATTGACCTCCTCCTCGATCCTGGAACGTTTGTTGAACTGGACCGTTTTGTAACTCATCGCTGTACCGATTTTGGGATGGAGAAGAAGAAGTTTTTCGGGGACGGTGTGGTTACGGGTTACGGAAAGATCGAGGGCCGTCTGGCTTTCGTCTTTTCGCAGGATTTTACCGTATTCGGCGGTGCCTTGGGGATGGCGTTTGCGGAAAAGATTTGTAAGTTAATGGATCTGGCCATGAAGACAGGAGCCCCGGTGATCGGTTTAAATGATTCCGGGGGCGCAAGAATTCAAGAAGGCGTGGAGAGCCTTGCGGGCTATGCTTATATTTTCCTCAGAAATGTCCTTTCCTCCGGTGTCATCCCGCAGATCTCTGCCATCATGGGACCCTGTGCAGGGGGCGCGGTTTATTCCCCTGCTATGACAGACTTCATCTTAATGACCAAGAATACAAGCTATATGCACATCACCGGCCCGGATGTCATACGGGCGGCCCTAGGGAAGACAGAGACTCCGGACGGAAAGCCAATCACCTCTGAGGTTTTAGGCGGAGCAAAGGTTCATATGGAAAAGAGTGGCGTCGCCCATTTTGCGGGCGAGAATGACCAGGATACCATCCGCCTCATCAAGGAGTTGATGCGGTTTTTTCCCCAGAACAACCGGGAGAAGCCGCCGGTCGTGGAGAGCACGGATGATCCCGGTCGAATGGAAGAATCGTTAAAGACTGCCGTCCCGGAAGATTCCAAAAAAGTATACGACATGAAAAAAGTGATCCTGCCCACCGTGGATAATGGTTACTTTCTCGAGGTCCAGAAAGAATGGGCCAAGAACATCATCGTAGGTTTTGCCCGTTACCACGGAATGCCCGTAGGGGTTGTGGCCAACCAACCTAATTGGCTGGCCGGATCCCTTGACCCGGATTCTTCAGTAAAAGCCGGCCGATTCGTTCGTTTCTGTGACTGTTTCAACATTCCCATTGTCACTTTCGTCGATGTCCCGGGGTTTCTTCCAGGAATGGACATGGAGGAGCGAGGAATCATCCGACACGGATCTAAACTCCTTTACGCATTCTGCGAAGCAACCGTCCCGAAAATTACGATCATCACTCGTAAGGGCTATGGGGGAGCTTATGATGTGATGTCAAGTAAGCATATCCGAGGAGATATCAATTACTGTTACCCCACCGCGGAAATCGCGGTCATGGGTGCAGAGGGAGCGGTTAATATCATCTTCCGAAACGAAATCAAGGAGGGGAAAGACCCCAAGGAAGCGCGGCAGCGACTGGTTGCTGAATATCATGAGAAATTTGCCAGTCCTTATAAGGCCGCTGAGCTTGGGTACGTGGATGAGATCATCGAACCCGAGGAAACCCGTCCGAAGATCATCCAGGCTTTGGACATTTTGAAGACGAAAGTCGATACCAATCCCTGGCGGAAACACGGAAATATACCGCTGTAAAACGAAGGTGGAAGGTAGAGTGTGGAAAGTGGAAACTTAAACAACTTGTTAGCAACCACGCTCTACTCTCTGCCGTCCACTTTCGGATAATGGAGTGAATATGTCTAAAAACGTTCGAGATGAATTTGAGAGGTGGGAGACATCAACGCTCAAGAAAGCCCTGTCCAAGTCTCCTGAGCGGCTACCTACGTTTAAGACCACTTCCCATATTGAATTAAAACGCCTCTATACTTCCGTGGATACTGCCGACTTAGATTACTGTGACAATCTGGGGTTTCCTGGAGAGTTTCCATTCACCCGCGGAGTCCAGCCTACCATGTACCGGGGCCGTTTCTGGACCATGCGCCAGTACGCCGGATTTGCAACACCAGAGGAAACGAATAAGCGATACAAATATCTCCTGGAGCACGGGCAAACCGGTTTGAGCGTTGCCTTCGACCTTCCCACGCAGATTGGCTACGATTCGGATCATCCTTTGTCTGCCGGGGAAGTTGGAAAGGTTGGCGTTGCCATCGACACCCTGGAAGATATGGAAATCCTTTTTGACGGAATCCCCCTGGATAAAGTCTCCACTTCCATGACCATCAATTCCACCGCGGCTATCCTTTTGACGATGTATATCGCTATGGCAGAAAAGCAGGGGGTGAAAAGCGAAGTCCTACAAGGAACGATTCAGAATGATATCTTGAAAGAATATGCCGCGAGAGGAACTTACATTTATCCTCCGCTCGAATCGATGCGCATCGTCACCGATATTTTTGAATTTTGTAAAAACCATGTCCCCCGGTGGAACACCATCAGCATTAGCGGGTATCATATGCGTGAGGCAGGGTGCACGGCTGTCCAGGAAGTGGCCTTTACGATCGCCGACGGCATCGCCTACGTGGAGGCAGCCATTAAGGCAGGTCTTGACGTGGATTCCTTCGCCTCCCGACTCGCCTTCTTTTTCTGTTGCCATAATACCTTCATCGAAGAGATTGCAAAATTCAGGGCAGCTCGAAGGCTTTGGGCAAAAATCATGAAGGAACGATTCAAAGCAAAAAAAGACGAGTCGTGTATGCTGCGCTTTCATACCCAGACGGCCGGCTGCTCACTCACCGCTCAGCAGCCCGACAACAACGTAGTGCGCGTTGCTTTCCAGGCTCTGGCCGCTGTGTTAGGAGGGACACAGTCGCTTCATACCAATTCCAGAGACGAAGCCTATGCCTTACCCACCGAAGGCTCCGTCAGGCTTGCACTGAGAACCCAGCAACTCATTGCTTACGAAAGCGGCGTCGCCGATTTGATCGACCCTCTGGGAGGCTCTTATGCTGTGGAAGTTCTTACGGAGGAGATAGAAAAAAAGTCGATGGAGTATATCGGTAAGATCGAAGCCATGGGAGGAGCGATCAAGGCCATCGAGGCAGGCTACATTCAGGCGGAGATTGCCGAAAGTGCTTATCAATATCAGAAGGAGATCGAGACCAAGAAGCGGGTCATTGTTGGATTGAACCAGTTCCAGGTCGAAGAGGAACCGCTTAGAGATGTTCTTCGTATCAAGCCCGAGGTGGAGCAATACCAGAAGGAAAAACTCACACGGGTTAAAAAGGAAAGAGATAATGCGAAGGTAAGGAAGACCTTGACCGTTCTAAAGAAAGCTGCCGAGGGCACGGACAATCTGGTTCCCCCCATTTTGGGGGCGGTGAAGGTCTATGCGACGTTAGGAGAAATCTCGGACACCTTAAGAGACGTGTTCGGAGAATATAGAGAAAGATGAAAGCTCGGAGTTATTAGTTCGGAGTTCGGAGCATTTATAAGTAAAACTCCGAACTCTCGACGGAGGAGAGAAATGGCCCGAAAGATTCGAGTACTTATTGCGAAGCCTGGGTTGGACGGTCACGACAGGGGGGCAAAGGTGATTGCACGGGCCCTGAGGGATGCCGGGATGGAAGTCATCTACACCGGTATACGACAAACCCCCGAGCAGATCGCAAGCGCAGCCATCCAGGAAGACGTGGACATCGTTGGTCTCTCCAGTCTCTCGGGCGCCCACAACAATCTTTTTCCAAAGGTTGTTCAGATTCTCAAGGAAAAAAAAGCCGAGGACATTCTTGTTTTTGGAGGAGGAATCATCCCGGTCGATGACATTCCTGGGCTAAAAAAAGCTGGAATCCGGGAGATCTTTCAACCCGGCGCCTCCACAGAAGATATTATTAAATATATCAAAGAAAATGTGGAGCGATGATTTAGGGATTTAGGGATTTTGAATTCCTTAATTCCTCAATTCCTCAGTTCCTTAATTAAGTAAGGGAGGACTGCATGCTTAAGAAGATTAACCATATTGCCATTGCAGTGAATAACATTGAAGACGCAGCGAAGTTCTACCAGAGCGTCTTGGGTCTAACTCTCTCAGGGGTTGAGGTGGTTACCGCCCAAAAGACGAGGGTGGGATTTCTTCAAATCGGGGAGTCCAATATTGAATTAGTCCAGCCTGCCGAGCCAGATTCTCCTCTTGTGAAATTCCTGGAGACCAAAGGTCCGGGCATCCATCACATCTGTTTCGAGGTGGCTGACGTGGAAGCAGAGGTGAAGGCTTTTCTCGAGAAAGGAGCGGCGCTGATTGATCAGAAACCAAGACCCGGGGCCCACGACACAAAAGTCGCTTTCGTTCACCCCAAATCCTCAAGCGGTGTCCTTATCGAACTCTGCGAACTCCCAAAAGACCACTGAGCCATTCTCATGCCTAAACGTCCCCGCATTTACTTGATTATCGGATGTGGCCGCTTTGGAAGCCGGGCTGCAGAGAAACTGCTTCAGAAAAATCCCCGCTCGAAAATCATCGTTGTCGATTGGAGCAAAAAGGCTCTCCGAAAGATTTCTCAACTCCCTGTAGAATCCGAAATCTGCGATGGAACATCATATCTCGAACAATTTCTATCGAAAGGTCGAAAAGCGAACTACATCATCCCGTCTGTTCCTTTCCACCTTGCTTTTGAATTCATGCTCTCTCGGTTAAAGCCCTGGGGTGGGAAAAGAAAAGAGGCCCCTTCCCTTTCCGGACTGCCCAACCCCATGGTAGGCAAAACAGGTGATCTCTTTACCAGCCTTGCGGATTTCCTTTGTCCAGAGGACTGTCCAGAACCCGCTCGATATTGCACCGTTACAAAGCTAAGGCGGCCAAAACCTCTTTATCGAATTTTACAGGATATGAAAGGACATTTTGAATCACGCGTGATCCGCAGCCGACAGCTGGCGCCCGGAGTGGGAGGGTATTCACCAGAGGTATTGCTGGACTTATCCGAGAATGTAAAAAAAAGGATGGAGCCCGGTCGCACCATCCTGATCAGCACCTCATGCCGTTGCCACGGCGTCACTTCTGCCTTATCGTTATAACCTACCCGCAACCTGAAACCAGTATATAAAAAGATCCTTTTCTAAGACCTGATAGTTCATAAATTTCTTGGATACCATCCCCCAAAATTGACCATTATGCCTCTTCTCTTTTAAGTGGGCGATTTCGTGAAAAATCACATATCTTATCAGGTAGGCAGGCAAATACCTCATCGCCGTGTTAATCGTCAGATTTCTTTTTGCGCTGCAACTTGCCCATTTTGTTTTCATTATTCTGAAATAAACATGATTCAATCTTCCACCCATCTCTATCAATGTCTTTTTAATCAAAGATTGTATGAGGCTCCTAAACTCTTCCTCTGTTCTTTCAACCAATCTCTTGCCTGAAGCATGATTCAAACACCTGTCGACGAAGGACACCTTTTTGACTATCCATTTCTTATGGTTATCCAGGATGGGGTCAGGTTTGCGACCAAATGGAAGAACGAGAAGAAGTTTTCCTGTTCTAAATTCTAATCGTGGATACTTGACATTTCTGTGCGAGACTGAATAAGGGACGTTAAGCAGTTCCATAATTCTTTACACTTTCGAGAAGTTTCTCATGAAGCTCGTTCATCTCACCTAGGGAAAGGTTATACTTCCCCTTCATCCCGCGGACAAATCTTCTTATCTCTCTCTCCACTTCCTTCTTGATGGTTACTTGGTTAAACCAACCGAAAAACATATATTTTCCGAGCCTATTTGAAAGGTCTTTTACAACCTTCTCAAAATCGTCACTCTTAAGTTTCTTCTCCATTTCAAGGAGCATAGAATATTCAAGATTCGAGAAGCCGAGAGACTTCTGCCTTGAAAAAAGACTGTTGATCTCTCCTATTGCCTTTACACCTTCCGTGTATATTTTCTCATAATCTTTCGTCTTTTCTCGCCACATTTCGAGAAGTCTCTCAACCCTCTCAATTAAGGACTCATAGATCGGATTCCTATGCCTGTCAACCAAAACCAGTCTGTTCAGTGTAAAGAGAATGCTGGCGGCTTTCTCTTTTCTACTTTTGACCCTCTCTTCAAGCTTTTCAAGATAGTCTTTATCAAAAGCAATCGCCGGTAGTTCTCGCTCTAACTTTTCTATTTCCGTAGACCTATGGATGAATCTTATTGTCTTATCATAATACTTCTGAACATATCCCTCGTAAGCATCCTTTTGACTAACTATCTTCATAAAGAATGCATAAATGGCAGAGATCCATTTGTAATTCTCAAAGTGCTCAAGCTTTATCTCATCCGGCCCAAGGAGTTCAAAGGTCTTTCGCAAGTTTTTATATTTTTCGGTAAACTCTTTCTCTGTCTGCTCATCCGAAGTAAGAACTTCTACAGCCTTGAGCAGCGTTTCTCTTTCATAATTTCTCGGCACATCCTTTAGAATCTCAAGAACCTCCCTAATAGCTGCCACAAAATCTTCTTTCATGCCATCATAACTGAATAATGCCCCTTTGATATCCTCCTCGCTGTACATCTCAAAGGCTTTCTTAAATTCTTTCAGAATCCCAACATAATCAATGACAACGCCAGCCTCCTTCAAATCTTTATAAGGTCTGTTTGTCCTTGCCACTGCTTGAAGAAGTCTATGCTCCTTCAGGAGCTTGTCAAGATATATGATTTGGAGGATTGGAGCATCGAATCCTGTCAGAAGCATGTCCGTAACAATCAAAATCCTTGGAAATTCTTCTTCTTTGAATTTTTCAATTAGGTCTTTTCTGATATCTCCAATATCTTTTCCTCCATACCTTACCTTTGCCTCTGCCACGTACTGCTGAATGACTTTCTCATCCTCTCTTTCAAAGGTAGTGATTACCTCTGAATAATTCTTGGGTAAAAGCTTGTCTAATTCCTCTTTGTAAATAGCACAGGCCTTCCGGCTTCCCGCTACCACCATCGCTTTAAATTTCCCATCAACGTTTTCTTTAAAGTGGTTAGCAACGTCATTGGCAATCGTCTTTATTCTGAATGGATTTTCAAGCACGACCTTGATGGCATTCAGCCTCTTCTTTACTTTCTCCTCTACACCTTCTCTTATCTCTTCCGGCAATTCCTCAAACTCGGTCTCTAAGAATGCCTCCAGCATGTCCTTATTCAGGTGAACTTCTTTTTCGAGCCTTGGTTGATAAACAATCTTTACCGTGAAGCCGTCTTTAATGGAGTCCGTTATGAAATATCGATCAAGGTAAGGTTCTTCGGGCGGGTAGCTGAACTCTAAATAGGTATCTCTTCCTCTCTTCGATATCGGTGTTCCGGTAAGCGCAAAGAAGAGAGCATTCTCAAGAACGGCCTTCATTTGGGCAGCAAGAAGACCGTATTGGGTTCTATGTCCTTCGTCGACGAACGCTATAACGTTTCTTCTATTCATTATTGTTTCTTTTCGTTTCGAAACCTTTTCGAGTTCTCCGTGGACTTCTTTAAGCTCCTCCGGTCTGAACTTGTGGATGAGAACGATGAATATTCCTCTCTTGCTCCGGTAATCATCAAATTTCAGAGTTTCCTTTAGCTCCCATACCGACCCAATGATTTCCGGCTCCACAATGTCTAAGGCATAAAATTCGCTATAAAGCTGATCCTCAAGCTCAATTCGATCAACGATGAAAAAAATTGTGGGGTTCTCAAGCTCCTTCATATAAAAGAGTTTATGCGCAGCAAATATCATGGTGAGAGTCTTTCCACTACCTTGCCAGTGCCAGATTAAACCTTTGGTTCGTGAGTCGTGAGTCGTGAGTCGTGAGTCGAAAGACTGTTTTACTCTACTGACTATCTTATTGGCAGCTCGGTATTGCATGTAACGGGCGATGACTTTGGTGGCGTTTCCAAATTCAACCCTGAAAAAGAGAAAGTTCCTAATAATATCGAGAAGGGTGTCTTTTGAGAGCATTTCGATTGTGGAGTCAATGGAATCTATCCCTTCCTCTCTCCATTCATAGGTCTTTACTTCTTCCTGCCATGGAACGATGGGAAAGTACCTTGCCTGGCTTTCAGTGGCCACTCCAATTTGAATATATTTGTAAAGCTCGGGAACGGTATTTTCGTAGTCTTTTATCTGTTTATACGCATTGAACCAGCTTTCAGAAATGTTCGTGGGATTCTTGCACTCAATATCCACGAGAGGGATGCCATTCACGTAAAGGATGATATCCGTTCTTATTCTATCTTTGCCTTGGTAATAGACCTGTCTTGTAACAATGAACTCATTATTGTCAGCCTCTTCAAAACCAAAAAGCTGGACATACTTAACCACCTTTTCTTTCTCAAACTTTACAGGGACACCAAACT
>Ga0187771_10002743_pt1 | contig 12194 bp, 14 predicted proteins | sample 0116_SJ02_MP15_1_FD_133139 | JGI IMG/M metagenome (GOLD analysis project Ga0187771, IMG submission 133139) | Tropical peat soil microbial communities from peatlands in Department of Meta, Colombia - 0116_SJ02_MP15_10_MG | ecosystem: Environmental > Terrestrial > Soil > Wetlands > Peat | place... | reverse complement strand
GAAGCTTACTGACGGGGGCTACTCGGCGCAGCTCTTCGATTTCAACCCGCTCTCGATGTACACCAGTGCCTGCTTGGAAAGGGACCGTCGCTCCCTGTTGGCTCTCGATCGGAGCTGCTTCATGGCGCTCCCGTTCAGATACACCGCCACCAGAAACCGTGTCTTACGACGACCGCTCCCACGAGCCGGCATGGTACCTACTGCGCGCCTAACCCGGTTTCTGTTCAGGGCACCCGGAGCCTCGAACAGCGTCAGCGCGTGATAGTTACCATACCTGAACCCCCATAAGTATTCTACCCGAACGGGGAGCTGCCGGCTTTGCCCACGACTCGGCCCACTCCCCACCCCCCCTGGGCTCGGCCGGTGAATCCGCGACCACGCCGGGCTGCGTCGCGAGCCGCCGCCGAACCTTCTACGCTCACGGGGAAATTGCGTGGGTCGAAGCGGGGGCGCCCACCGGTCCGCGCGGACTGCCTGGCTCGGCTCCCTGTCTTCCCGAGTTCCTCCCGGATGAAGCCATCGCTTGAATGGACGCTGGTATGCCTGCTCTGTTGACGGCGGTTCGGAGGCGCTTCTCACCGGCGCCGTTGCGATAGACCGCCACCAGATCCCGCGCCCTATGACCTTCATTGCCGCGAGCTGGTATCTTCATTTCGCGCGCTCGACCTATTTGCTGCTCAGGGGACTTGGAACCCGGACGAGCGTCGGTGTGGAACGGATATCAACGTAAGGGTTGCTCAGACCTTGATCGCCCGTACATGACGGTAGCATTGGGCTGATCTCACGACCAACAGATTTCTTGGACTGATGCGCATTCTGGCGCATCCGCACACATCCGCTCTGGAGCGTGAGATTCGCCACCGTCGTGCGAGCCTAGATAAACCGGGTCAGACGCCGCTCGCGACCACTCACATGATTGCCCGGAGGGGATGGGACGGCACGTCAGCGGTCGCCTGTTCTTCGGGAAGTACCGGTCCTAGCCCCCGTGTCAGTACGCAGACAGGGAGGCTCGGGACCCACTAAAACGATGAGGTGAACATGGCGCGAGAAGTACCCGATCGGATAAGGGACCGAGTTCAGACGCATGCCCTACGCCACGTTTTGTCGAGGAACCAGACCCAGACGAACCTCTCGATAGACCGGCACATCTTCGAACCGGGGGAGCGGATTGGACCGGCCTTCCAAGGGATCCGAGCCAAGACCGCGTCGGTCGTCGTTTTTGCGGACGACAAACCACTGGCGAACTTCGCGCACGCTTGCCGCTACCTCATCTACGATGCTGAGACCGGAGAGTTCCAAAGAGAGGTGGCCGCGCAATTTCCCCCGACCCTGCGGAATGGCCCCCAGCGTCTCGTTCCGTTCTTTCGACCCGTAACCTTCCCGCAGAGACCGCCGATCGTTCCATGGAACCCTCCGTGGCCGTGTGTGCGGTTTTGGTTCAAGGGGAACCGGTACGCGATCCTGTTCTCGGGCTGCACGCAGGGCCGTCACCTCAACGACATGGAGTTCTGCTATCGCACTCTCGTCAATGTGTACGGGTTCAACCCCGCGAACGTGTACGCTCTCAACTACGACGGGACCCTCGGTGTCTGGGACGGGAATCTCGGAACGTGGCCCGGAGACAACACGAACTACCAGATCCAGATTACGGGCGAGGGAACTCGAGCCGGCTTCCAGGGGGCCATTGCCGACATCCAAGGCAAGATCGGCCCCGACGACCTTCTGTTCATCCACACGAACAATCACGGAGGTAACGATTCGAACGGGTCGTTCCTCTGCGCGTTCGAGAAGAAGGCGGCCTTGCCAGATGAGTTCCCCGACTGGACTTCCTACTACGCCTCCGACTTTGCGAGCGACCTCGCGGTTCTCCCCGCTCACAAAGCGTTGGTCGTCATGATGGAGCAGTGCAATTCCGGAGGTTTTAACACACCGATCATCAACAAAAGCACCGCCACCAGCAAGAGCGTCAGCGCCGCCGCCACGGCCTCGACGGAGTCGATAGGAGGTGCGGACTGGGACCCGTTCGCGTATCAATGGATCGCGGCCGTGAACGGCACCTATCCCGGCGGAGGTGCGCTCGCCTACAATCCCGACACCGGCCATTTGGGGGTCGTCGACGCGAGCGAGGCGTACAACTACGCGAAGGCCGAGGACACCTCGGACACGACCCAGTACAACGACTCCCCGAGCACCGAGACCCTGAGCTTGGATGCCCCCATAGAGTGGGGTTGGTTCTGGTGCTGGATTCTCCGGCCGATCCTGGAACCGATCTATCGCGAATACTTCCCGCCGCCGTCGATCCCACCCAATCCGAACCCTCCCGACCCGGCGCCCTATTACGCCCTTCTCCGCCAGTTCGTTCCTGAGTTCCAGAAGACGATGGAGGGCGCACCCCAGACCCAGCTGCTCGAACTCCGACGACAACTGGTTGCTCAGCTGACGCCGATAGCCCGCGGCCTCGAAAAGCGGGGATCCCAACCGTTTCGGTGAGTGCCAAGGGTGAACAAAATGACGGGATGCGGGTGCGAATCGGAAGAGGGGGAGAGCTTTTGGCGGCGAGTGGACCAGGCGCATGCGCGAGACGTCGTGGCGAGCGCCCTCTCAGGCGCGCGGGCACAAGTCGGATTCTCGCTGGCGTATCACGCCGCCGAGCGGGCCGAGATCCTTCTCGGTACCAATGCGGGGGTAGTCTCGAGACACGAGGCGGAAGTGCATCGCACTCGACGGAACGGCGAGCTTCGCCTCGTCGCGAGGCATTCCGCGCACCTTGTGGAATCCCTGGACCCGACCGCGAGGTCGAAGTTGGATTCCTTCTTCAAGGAGGACGCTTGGGCGCAGTACCTCGCGGACGCCCGCCGGGTCGGGGTCGAACACCTTCTGCAAGCGGCCGGCCCTGCCGAGGACACGAAGAACGCACTCCGAAGGCTCGACGCGGGCCTGAAACAGTTGGGCACTCTCTCCTCGACGAAGGCGGTCTTGGGCTATCTCCAGAGTCACGTCGACGATATCGTCCAAGGAAAGGCCGGAAACCCCAACGCCGACGGTTGGTGCGAGTTGATCCTCATACTCTCGAGCGTGTTTGCCGTGCTTGTGGTAATCGCTGTCCTGATCTGCGTCCTGACCCTCGGACTGGGATGCTCGGGCATCCTGCAACAGCTGATCAATCAGGCCTGCGGTTGAGCCGGTCGGCAAGTGCCTTCGGGGTCCGTCCTCGCCGTGCCCCGGGCGACGGCAACCCTGCGGGCCAAGCGCAATAGAGATTGAATCCCGCACCGATTTCGAGACGCGTCCATCAAGGGGGGAGAGATGGGTCCGGTGTTCCCGACCCGAATCAACCTGCCTCGACCGACAGAGTGAGCTTGTGGTATGCGGGAGGCTCGTTCTCTGGCTTTACCACGACATCGAATGCGTAGTTCCCAGGGGCGGTGGGGACGATGAACTGGAGCCCAAGACGGAGCTGCTTACGATGGTCTAGGTAGAACGCGCCGAAGATGGTGGCGGACCAGAAGGCAAGATTGGGGACCTCGGGGTCCGTTTGATCGACGTCCCAAGGGCGCGTGGGTTCTCCTTGAATTGAGAGCCCTTCGAGTCTCAGGACTTTGGGGCAGCCCAGACCAACTCCTTCGCAGGTTACCGCTCTGTGCGATCGGTTCGTGACGCAAACAGTCAGTAACCGGCTCGATCCCGGCGGAACGCTAACCCTACGAGCTGCGCCTTCGAAGCGAACGTCGAATGAAGTGGAAAAGTACCATCGACGAATCACCTCGAACGCAGCGATTACCCCACCGGTGGCAGCTGCTCCAAGTAGGACGTACGAGAGGAGGGAGGAGAAGTCCATGAACGCAATCCGAGTTCCTCTACGAGAAACACGCCCCTCTGGATCAAAACATTCGGTCTATGTCCGGTCACTAGTCTGGGGCGAGGTCGCTCTCACTGAAAGGGAGGTTGCCCATCTGAAGGTCCTCTGCCTTCTGGAGGATCTCCTGTCGACAGTGAGAGTAGTTCCTCATTCGGGCTACAAGAGCGATCGTAGGGAATGTCAGTACATAAGCCCCGAGAAAACCAACGAATGAGGCCTCGCCCGGGGACAGCTCCGCGATTCCAAAGGTCGATAGAATCACCAGAGCCCCGATACCATCAAGAAGGAGATAGAATCCAACACCGGTCATCCAGTCGTTCATTCTGGACCCATGCCGGTTCCATTCGCCCCACAGACCGCTCCATCTCTGGATCTGCTTCAATTCCTCCTCAGACGGGATGTGGCCTTCCTCGACAGGAGCGGACGAGACAGTGTTTGCCCAAGCTTTCACTTTGGGCGCGAGTTGCTTAAGGAGTGCCGCGCAGACTGCGGTATTCTTGGCGCTTAGGGAATCATCCATCCCCTTTCCGGTGATTGTCAGGTAGCCTCCGTAGCCCACTATCGGGCCAGCCAGGGTGCATCCAGCAAGTATGAGCTCGTAGGCAACCATTCTTTCTCCGGGAGGTTCACGTAGGAACTACTGTCCTTACGCGTAGACATGTTACGCAGGATAATCGGAACAAGGCGTTCATCGCACGGCTACCTGAAATCTCCCCTGTCAACTCCACTAACCAAATCGGCCCATTATAAATTCTATCATTTCCGCGGTACTCCGCGGTGATTATGGTAGACACCAGACTATGAACCGAAGAATCGGTTCCAGGGGTGTGATTCAGGTAGTTGCAATAGCGATTGCACCTATGTCATGATCGCGTGGGGATAACGGTCGCCTCGTTTGTCTCTTCGCTCTCACAGTTCCGTTCTGGGAATCGTCGCCGGGACCGGGGCTCGGCCAGCGACCACAAAACCCGGGGTACGCAAGACCTAACTAGCGACGCTTCCGAGACTTCCGCCTCGCAAGGAACGAGACCTTAACCCGCTTGGGAACCTTAACCCTCGCTCGGAACGTCACCCTCCTTCGGCGTGCCATAGTGCTTGGATGTTAAGTCGATCTACCATAAGTCACCTTTGAAACTTGTTACCAAGTCTGACGGTGGCTTCCTCCAATTGGACGGTCGCGATTTGTTTCCGATTCACCTTCTGTTGACGAGCGACGCACTGAAGGCGATCCAATGCCATGGACTCGAGTATGTCACCAAGTCGGGCTACCGAAAGAGATACCACCACTCCTCGGAGGGACATGCTACTCATTTGCTTCGCCCTCTTTCTAGCTCTTCTCGTCGCCCAGCTAGTTGCTCCGGTCTGGGGAATATTCGCCGTCGGGGCGGCACTTTCCTACGTGGCAACCGACCTGCTTCTTGCGGCTGTGGTGGAGATCGGTCCCGGATACGTCAAGCTGTTTAGGAACCGATTGTTTGGGACGCGGGCCAAGGGGTTTGTCGCCTTCCTGGGGTTTGTCCTCATCATCTCTCCTGTCGTGAGCGGCTTAACGAGCCTAGGCGTGCCAGCATTCGCCGATACGCTCCCCTATCCGGGCATCATAATCGCCCTCGTTCTGGCAACCCTCGCGATACTGGCGTTACTCGGAGATTTCATCCGTCAAAACAGGCGTCGAGCGTAGCCGGAAAAGGGCACGTGAATTGCGGTTTCCAAGTGGGCGAGCAATCACCGGCGGGGCATGCGAAGAGCAGCGTCGGGTGCGATTCGCTCGGGTTCGACATGCCTTGCTACATCGCATGGTCCTCGCGAGAGCAGGGACGGGCGATGCACGTCGTGGGAACGGATATGCGGTAGAATTCCCTGACGAAAGCGAAATCGAAATCCTATGCGAGCCCACCCAGGGATGACTCGTCGTAGCGGTACTCGGGCCACCGAGTTTGACCGGGCCGAGGCGTACAAGTGGGCCTCCCCGAAGGTCGCTTGGTTGCGAAGCCTGTCGAAGAGGGTACCACGTGAAGGAGCACTTTATCCAGCAGGCCCCTGGACGGTCCTCAAGCTGCTCGCGGTCCAGTACACGGCCGACTTCTGCCTCGGCATCATGGCTGCACCGAGCAAAACCACCGGCCGTCCGCGCCAGGGCTTCGGTGCTGTTGTGTACGTTGATCTGAATGCCGGCTCCGGCCTAGTGTCGATTCGTGACACGAGGGCGGTCGTCGCGGGGACCGGCCTAATCGGGCCGGGACTCTCTGTCAGAGAAGGACGCCGACCTTTCGACTACCACATTCTAGTAGAGCCGGACCAACAACGGGCCGAAGCACTGGAGAGAAGAGTCGGGACCTTGCTCCCTGCCGACGCCTTCCGAATCATCCGAAAGGGCGCAGATGAGGCCACGTCAGAGGTACTCGCAGAAATCAAGGCTAGGAATGCGAACTTCGTCCTCGTCTTTGATCCCTACGGATTCCAGGAAGGGAGCGAGGAGTCCTGGGCGAGAATTCTTCGTGAACGTAGCCACGGGGATCTCATTGCCACCTTCCAGACGAAGCTGGCCGTCCGTCATACTGCGAGGTCTATCGCCCCCGTCGTAGGGGATGCGATTCTAGAAGGCACGACGGATGATCACCTGACGACCGAAGAGGCGCTCGAGGCTTTCCGCCGGAGTGTGGCGCGCTGTAGACAAGTCGTTCAGTCCGCTCGAGTCCGGGCTGGAGATACCGGTTACTTCTACGATGTGGTCTACGCGACTCGTCAAAGCAAGTCGCTGACGAACGACTGGGCGGCGGCGTTCAAACGAGTGAAGAATCGTCTGGACGCGCTCGATGGAACTGCGATCAAGACTATGCTGACGATCCGAACCCTGGAGCGCGGAATCGAGGCGTGGGAGCCGGAAACTGATGCCAAAGGCGACCTCGGAGAGTAGCCCCTCCTTTGGTTGGCCCTCCATTTTCCTTCGCGGTGGGATCGGTCGGGTCGGGGTTCGATCGCAGCGTCCCATACTGCTTGAAGAAGAAAGGGACGTGCGCCTTGCGACACTGATTGCGAATCTCGACTGCCCATTGGGCGTCCATCGGACGAGCGCCCCGCCCACTTTCGCCGCCTGTGATAACCCAGTGAATGCCCGTCAGATCGAGCCCCGTGATTGGGCCTAGCAAAGGTTCCAACGAAAGGAATCTGACCCTCGCCGGAACCTTCCGCAATGCCGCGATTCTCCACACATAGTCTGAGGTCTCGACACTTACCCCCTGCCATATGTTGGGCGTCCAGTGAAGCGTAGGACACAGATCGAGAAGGCGCCTGGCCCGCTTCGTTAGAATCTGGAAGACATGTTGAGGAGCATGGTTCATAGTGTCGAAGACTTGGCGGATGTATGCGTCTGGCACCTTATCGTGATAGAGGTCACTCATCGAATTGACGAATATCCTCCTCGGTTCCTCCCACTCTAACGGCAGATTCAGCCGGCTAGGCCAAAGTTTGACATCGAACCCCTGTTCGTAGGGGTGCCCCTTCACCCCCCTGAATCTCTCGGCAAATGTCGCGGCATAGCAATTGTCGCATCCCCGGCTGATCTTCGTGCATCCGGTGACCGGGTTCCAAGTCGCGTCCGTCCACTCGATTTGAGAGGACGCGCTCATCGCAAACTCGAGGAGGGTGAGCGATTCCCGGCCATATACTTGGCGGGGGAGGGGGCATGAGACGGCCCCTTGAGCCGACGACTAGCGTCCTACCGGTCCCTCGACGGGGCCGGCGTAGTCCGCCTATCGAGAAACGTGCCCCTCTCGTACGGTTTAGAGTTCGATAAGGCCCTCAGGCGTCGATTCCGGCAGGACGGAGCCTGTGCACACACTCATCCCGCAGGCTCCGGTCTCTCCTGTTGGAGGCCGCCGAAAGACGAGCGTGCCGCGGTCTGGACAGCGAGATCTCACCCTACTTGTTGATGGAAACATCCAGGTCCGAGAAGAAGTCGGGCCTCAGGTCCAGCACGCGTGTCGCGACATCGTCGTGCTGAGCGAAGCGTTCGAGGGGTTGCCAGAGTGATCGATTGATCTTCGCCTTCGCGAACCTTTCGGACAGGACAGGCCAATCCCACACTACCCCGAACGCTTCGAGCATCTTGGATGCCCTGGGCTCGACGAAACCGACCGACGCGACGACGCCGGCGACCGCACCCGAACCCTCCAGACCCAATTCCTCGTAAAGCGGGCCGGTATCAATCGAGTTCGCGTCCACTGATCTAACGAATTGGAGCGCGTCGACGAAATCTCGGTTCGACTCGGAGGCCAGGTCGACGTCTCCGCTGGTCCACCGGACGGATGGTGCGTCCAAGCCGGGCTTGCATTCGATTAGGAGAATGCGCGGCGGAGTTCCAGGCTCGAACGCGATGACATCGACCTGCTTGCCCGCCAGCCAATTCAGCGACCGACGGAGGTCGATTACACGTTTCTGCTCTCGCCGGAGGAGCTCGGCGACAAGAGTCTCGGCCATTCCCCCGCGAAGGGAGCCCAGCAGATCCGAGAGTTCGTCCACCCGGGATCGAAGGTACCAGATTTGCTTGGACTCAACATAACGCTCGAGGTCCTCGACGTTGGAGACCTCAAACTCTCGTACGCTGATGGATTTCCCTGCTTGAGCGATGAGCAAATCGACGATGCGTTTGGCCCGGCCACCGTTCCCTGAGAAATCCGTCGCCGCGTCAATCATGAGCCAATACTCGGAGGCGTTCGAGAGGAAGGTCCCGAATGCCGGCACGAACAATGCGTAACTGAACCGGTGGCCGGCACTGTCAGGGTGGACCAGTCTGATTAGTCGGACCTTCTCGTGGTGAGAACGGGCGTGTAGCAAAAGGCCCGTGAAGAGAACCCTGAAGTAATTCAACTGGCTGAATTCGTGCGAGGCGCCTACTCGCACGGGTCTCATCTCAAAAATGCGGTCGAACCGATTGGCCCGGGGAACCCGAATCACCGTCGGCATTAGCAAGGATGCCTTCTCGCGTGCAGAGACACGGCTGGTACGCTCGAAGTCGAGGCCGTTCGAAAGCGTTTGACGGAGGCCACGACTTCCCAGCTTCTTCTCCGCAAATCGACCTATCGCTCCGAAGAGGTCGTCAAACTTCTCCCACGTCGGTGCAGCGGAAATGCGGGAGAACAATCCCTGGTTCGCACGTAGCACTGCCCCGCTCAGAAGCCTCGACCACAGGTACTCGACGGCGAAGGTATACCCCGGAAGCAGCTCGTTTTCTCGACCGTGATCCTCCTCGCCCCCAGCGCGAGCCCCATAGTGCCCAATCTGCTCTCGGCCTCTCCAACCACCCCGATACAACTCCTGGTACGCGGTCTGAGTGTTCTTCTTATCGTGAAATTGGATGTGCGCGTAGTCCACTGCAATCGCGGGGGCTACATCGGAGACATTCAACAGACCAGGAGAGTCTGGCACCCTCACCTTGAAGCGGCCCTCCGCGATGCCGCTCATAGCTGTAAGGATCCGCTGAACCTCGCTCGCACTTCGTCGTAGGCCGTCCCAATTCCGAGTCGAGATTAACTTGGTACGGACCCACCAGACGTTTCGAATGAGGGTTTCGTGGGCGGTAGCTCCCTCCGGAATTGGGAAATCGCTGTCGTTCCAGTGGTAGACCATGCTGAGCCCCTCGACCGGTCGCATGCCAAAGGTCCCGGGAGAGTTGACAGCTACATCTAGGAGAGAGTGAACCGGGACAAGAACCGCGAGTTTGTAGCCCTCGAACAACCGCCCAGCTCGGCCGAGTTCGGAGGATCCTCTCGTTCGCTCTTTCAGGAACCTCTCCGTGCTGTCGAAATCGAGAAGGAACTTCTCGCAGACAAGTGCGCCAATCAGTGACCTAAGAGTCAATTGCCGGCCAAGGACCCGAAGATCATCCTTCCCGCCTTCGGGGCGATGTGCTGCTGGGCGCCCTTGGGGAGAATTCGTCATCGGCGGCCGTACTGACTACTCCGACCCACCTTTGCAGCTCCGCTTCGGGTCGAGCTTGAAGTCGAAGACCGCGTTCTTGCTACCGACCATGTGGAACACACGTGCCCCACTTCTCATGGCTGCGACGATGAATGCGCCGTTGGGAACATAACCCTCCTCGATGCCGTGAGCCTTGCAACCCCGTTCCACCATGTGCTTGAACCCGTATGACGTGAAAGCGTCGAAGCCGCGTCCCCTTGTCGAGATCGTGTGAGACCGGATCCAACGAATCGAGCGTTCAATCGCCTCTTCTTCCGGACGTTCTCCTGGGGTGAAGGTCAAGCCGTGTCGCGTGACATCGCTCTCCTTCGGGGGCTTGAGTTCTCGGTAACGCACACGGCGTCGGGTCACTTCCTTTACCCGCTCGACCGTGACTTGACCCGGAACCAAGACAAGAGGAAGCCAGTGAGGAGTCTTGTGTGGAACCTTGCTCTTCCCCCGCACGACGGGAAGCTTCAGTCCACCTCCGTCCACGAGATACGTCAACACGTGAGCAGGTTCGAGGTGCACTAACCCGAGCCCCTCCGCCTCCCGGAAGGCGTCGATGAACTCTTGGCTAACACCGGACCAAAAGACCACGTTGGGATCCTCTTTCGAGGTCCACATGAGGTCCCCGCTGAACCATGGCAGGAGCTCCCGTAGCTCGATGCAGGAAGTCCCTGGCCGCTGCTTCACGATGTCGCCAATCTTGCGGGCCCGCTCGAAAACGACGTTCTGATCGGTCAAGGGCGGTTCCCCCCGAGGGGAGCTGGACTCGAGCCCCAGCGACGATTTGCTGCTCTGGCTACGAACTCCCCAACAGCCCCTTCACAGATCATGGCGTCGCAGCAGCCCGACCAGGGGTTGAAGAACTTCCGACGGGCATAGCGACCCGCGACTGCCGGCCGACCGCACCGGCCACTTGTTGGCCCAGGATTGGAACTCTCATTCTGCACGAAGCTTCCACAGAAGGCAAGGTCTTGTAACATAGGGTATGCTGCGCATATCTCGGGAAGCCTCATCATCCTTGGGCCCTTGGGCCGGACCGGTTCCCTGCTGGATCTCAATGAACTCCCGCGTTCTCCTATAGGTTGGCCCTTTGGGAAAGCTGTCAAACCCCGACGACTCGGAACCCCTCGCCTTGGATCCACATGACCTTGGCCTCCCTCTTGATCCGGTCAAAGGCGAAGTCGAGTGCCGTGTTCAGAGGGCCAAGCAGTACGCTCTTCTTGAGTTCCCAGGGGTCGCCGAACGGGCTTCGAATTCGGCCGAGTCCCGCTAGCATGACTCGATACGCGGTGTCCAGTTCGTCATCGGTGAGCGGCGCATTGCTGGGAACTCCTGTCGCTCCTAGCCCAAGAGCCAGCTGCACCCTATTGGGAGCGATTTGCTCTTGGTTCACGTCGCCCATTAGCGAATAGGGGTCTCGGGAGCGGTTCAGTTTCAGGTATTCTCGTGCTTTGACGTGCCACCAGTCAGGCTGGTTCTCCACTGCCCCAAGTGCCATGTTGCACTGTGAGTGGACGACCCCTCGGATGCTGTCGGTCACGTGGTCATGGTCCACGACCGGCATGGTCTGTGAATCACGGCGCTGGTAGGGCAATACTCCCCCACAGAGCGCACAGAGCCCCTTCTGGGCCAACAGCCAGTCCCTCAGGAGGGTCTGACGCACCGGAGGCGGCCGTGATTTGTACTCTCCGAAGGCCATCGCAATTGACATGGGCATCGCTTGCACGAGTGAAGAAAAGAATCATTCGCTCTTTCATGCTGGTGGGACACGAACGATTTGTTTCCGATCCCCGTGCCCGCGATGCGTTCAGGCGAACCCGGGCCTTGCGCACCGCGCTTTTCGGCCGAGTCCAGGATAGTTTCTGGAATGAATCCCCCTCGATTTGGATCGACCTTAGCCCGAGTCCGATCAAAGACACTCTCCAGTCTATTCGAACAGCCGGGCAGGACGGGCGTGGCCGAACACACCCTCCACAGTATTCGAACCCCCGGGGGGTTCGCATCCCCTCGGGCCTGGTTTCGAATACCGGTGGGCCCTTCGTCGATTCTTTTCATTGGCCCCACTCGCCGCTGGATGACCACCCGGCCACCGCTGAGCCGTCAATAAGTCAATATACTTGACTGTCTGTATGCTTTACTAATGCCTCGACCGGACTCGACCACGGCGAGTTACGACGACGTTCCGCTTTCGGCCTTGTTACAAGCCGCCCGCAGCACGTATTCCCATGCGATCGACGCGGGACTTTCTCGAATCGGATGCGATGACCTCCCGACGACCGGGAGTTACATCATCAGCGCAATGCACTGGAGCGGGGCCTCCCTGGAAGCGGTCATCCGGTGGATGGGAGTCACCAAGCAGGCCGTGAGT
>Ga0187771_10002742_pt1 | contig 12199 bp, 8 predicted proteins | sample 0116_SJ02_MP15_1_FD_133139 | JGI IMG/M metagenome (GOLD analysis project Ga0187771, IMG submission 133139) | Tropical peat soil microbial communities from peatlands in Department of Meta, Colombia - 0116_SJ02_MP15_10_MG | ecosystem: Environmental > Terrestrial > Soil > Wetlands > Peat | place... | reverse complement strand
GTAAAGGGCTGGTCCAGTATGCATCGGAAACAGAGCAATTATCCGCAGGCCGAATTGCTGTCGATGAAAGCTTTGATCCCTATTCAGCCGGCAGCTTTCTCCTCTACCTGATCAATCACGGATTCATGCTTCCAGAAAATCTTGTCATCGTCGGGGTAGGGGATAGTGCCAACAGGCTGAGACACCTGACCGACGAAAGGGTCAAAGAATATGTTCACAATTATGACTCTCTTTCCCGAAGGGGAGTGAAGATCATCGATAGAGACCAACTCCAGCACGGGGGACCTGCTGCTGTTGAGAGTGCTCTCACCCAGCTTCGATGCTCTCACCTTTATGTCTCATTAGACGTAGATGTGTCGGCCAACTGCGGGGTTTTGGCCACTCGATTCGCTGATGTTGTGGGAAGTGAAATTTCTTCCGTTCTGGAGGCAGCACTCAAGGTGAGAGAATTGTTGGCATCACGTCGATTCTCGCTGGCAGGACTGGATATTATGGAGATCGACATCTATAAGCTTGGAGCAAAGCTGGAGAGCGGTATTGAGGATCAAACCCGCAACTTCATTAGAGATTATACGGCCTTATTATACGGCAATGAGTAAGAGGAGGTATAAGATGGCAAAGATAACGTCACGAAAGGATAAAAAGACGCGCATTTTTAAGGAATTAATAACTATTCTGGGCGAGGAAAATGTGAGTGAAAACCTGGCCGTTAGAGTTGGATACCGGCTGGCTGGCCGTTTGTCTCCCCTGGGAAAACCGCCCGAAATTGTGGCGATGCCCAGGTCAGTCGAACATGTTCAGGAGATCGTAAAATTAGCCAACAAAGCAGGGGTTTCTCTTTTGCCTATTTGCGGCGGTGGACAGACTCGAAGGAGTGATGCAGACATTCTTCTGGATCTGATGGGAATGAATAAGATTCTTAAGATTGACACAGAAAATTCATATGTTTTGGTGGAACCGGGGGTTACTTTCGCGCACTTGGATCCCATCCTTCGGAAGGTAAATTATGTGATCCCACGAGGAACGAACCCGGTGACATGCTCAGCGCTTGGAAACCTTGGCGTTAACCGGAGTGTTGACAACTGTTTCTCCAGCCGATATGGAGATCAGGCATTGGGAGTAGAAGTTGTGATGTTTGACGGTAATATATTGAGAACGGGATTAGCAGCCCTCGGCACAGATTTCTGGCAATATAGCAGCAAAGAGACGCCCGATCTGAAGGGAATTTTTATGAACGCAGCTACCCATGCGCCTATCCTTGGAATTATTACAAAGGGAGCATTAAGGATTTGGCCAGCGATGGAGGCAAGGGCAGTACCGATCGGAGGATTCGAGAAATTTGCCGGTGCTTTTAAGTACTGTCGAGCCTTAGTCAATGCAGGGATCGTCGACCAGACCACCATCTGGAATTGGGTCCTTGTTGGGATGACCGACCGTCGAGCCGGAGAGAGAGGCGGAAAGGACGATCTCGAATTCTTAAACTACCGTATGAAAGCGAGGTATCATGAGCCTTACAAAGGGTTGCATACCTATTATGCCATGGCCTCGTGCCGGGGGTACAGGGAACAGGTGGATGTCTATGTGAAGTTGTGCGAAAGGATTGCAAAGGAGCATGGAGGTGAAATTCTAACAGAGGAGGAGCTTCAGAGTACTATCCCTCATGTGGCGAAGCTCGTGAGGTTATGGTGGAAAGAGTACAACTTCGCCGATGAAAAAGAAAAAGCTCAACACATGTGGTCGATCGGCGGAGAGGGCCAGATGGACAGCTGGTACATTCAGGGGTGGCTGGATGATTTGATTAGGGTGGAAGAAGTTTTTGCCCCGCGACTCAAGGAGAAATATGGCCTTCTCGCCCCCCCGCTTATTTGTCGGGTCTATGAAACCGGCCATGGCGGGCATCTTCGCTATGTGCCGGGAAGCGATATTCTGGATGAGTACCAAGCGAAGAGACATGCAAAAATAAGGCAGGAGATGAATGATTGGGTTAAGGAAAACTTTCCAAATGTTCAACCGACCTCAGGATCCATGCATATCGATACGTTCCCCAACCCCATGAGAGATGTGCTTGACAAGATTCGGGATGCGTTGGATCCGAATCATATTGGGTACATGGCCGGAGAAAATCGTTTAGAGCGCGAGGAGGAAAAAGTCTCGGCGGCGGGTTAAGGCCTCGTTGGAAAGAGCCCCCCTTCGAAGGGCCATAAGAGTGGAGGACAAGATTTCAGTAACCATTGTTGTTTTAGTGCAAGGTAAGCTTAAAAGGAGGAGGACCATGAAAGGGGAAGGTTGGAAGACGAGAAAAATGGTCCTATTATTTGGTTTGGCCGTTATATTGATGCCTGTTCTATCTCATACCCAAGAGTATCCCCGCAAACCAATCACTCTTTTTTCGCCTACGATTCCAGGTAATTCCATGGATGTAGTTACCCGTGCGCTTTTGGAGGACGCCAAGAAATTCCTAGGCCAGCCGTTTATCGTGGTGACTAAGAGTGGAGGCGGGGGCACGATTGCCATGACCGCTTTAGCAAAAGAAAAACCAGATGGCTATACTTTGGGAATGTGTACTCCTCTCCCTGTGGTCGTAACTCCGCTATTACGGAAAATGAGTTATGCCTTGGAGGATTTCACCCCTGTTTTGATTTTTGCAGATTCTGTTGCGGGTCTGGTCGTTAGGGCAGATGCCCCTTGGAAAACGCTGAAAGATCTTGTGGAATATGGGAGGGCAAATCCCAGGAAGATTAAGTGTGCCATCGCTAGCGGTACTGGCAACTTCAAGGAAATAGCCGTGCGAGTTATTGCCCAAAAGGAGCAAATTGACTTGATTTTTGTCCCCTATTCTGGGGATGATAGCCCAGGCTTCACCGACTTACTCGGAGGCCATATTGAGGTCCTTTCAGCCGGCCCCATATGGGTACCTCACGCCCGAGCAGGGAAAGTCCGCCCGTTGGTTACCTATATGAGTAAAAGGTTGAAATCATTCCCGGATGTGCCTACATTGGAAGAACTGGGATACGGCTTGTCGTTAGAGGTCCCATTAGCGATTGTTTCTCCAAAGGGGACTCCCCCATCCGTTGTAAAAAAGTTAGACGGTGCACTCCATAAAGCAATGGATGAACCTGGATTTAAAGAAACTATAAGCAGTTTGAATTATCAATTTGCCTATTATAACTCCGATGATGCAAAAAAATGGCTTAAAAAGACCAAAGAACTGTGGACGAATCTCATTAAAGAATTCAATATCCCTAAGGAATGAGACTATTGAACAATTAACCTTTAGTAAGACTCACTTATTTGATATCGCCCATCTCCCTTAACGATCAGAAAATAGTAGCCGGGTGTACTGAATTTATCTATCTGTTTTGGAATTGGTTAAGAAAGCATGAAACATCTTGATCGAATCAGCAGCCTTTTCTGGTTGTTTTTCTCTATTTATATTTTTTTCGAATCCATCCACGTAGGCATTGGCAGGTTACAAAAACCCCAGGCAGGTTTTATAGCCTTTGGCGGCTCAATCCTATTGGGTATCCTTTCTGTGGTCCTATTCCTTCAGACCTTCTTCAGAAAAGAACAGGCCGACACTTCGGGTTTCTCTATCCCCCTCTGGGGAAGAGTGTTAGTGATGCTGATATCCCTTGTAGTCTATGTAATTCTCTTCGAAAAGTTGGGCTACCTCATCGATACTTTTCTTCTGATGATTTTTCTGTTATCGAGCCTCAAAGAAATGAGGTGGGGATGGATTCTGGCCAGCTCTTTTCTGATTACATTTCTTAGCTATTATATGTTTACTAAAGGCTTAGGCTGCCAATTTCCATACGGTTTATTTGGATTGTAAGGGATGCTGAGGTATGGGATTCTTAGACAACATCATACTGGGGTTTCAGGTCTGTTTATCGCCTACAAATTTTCTTTTCTGTCTCATCGGGGTCACGCTCGGAACACTCGTGGGAGTTCTTCCAGGCATTGGTCCCATGGGCTGCATAGCGATCCTCTTTCCGGCCACTTTCAAGATGGAAGCTACCACAGGCATCATCATGATGGCGGGCATCTGGTACGGCGCAATGTATGGAGGATCGACGACCTCCATATTAGTCAACATCCCGGGAGAAGCTGCTTCAGTCGTTACCTGCTTAGACGGGTATCAGATGGCGCGGCAGGGCCGCGCAGGTCCTGCACTGGGAATTGCAGCGATGGGATCCTTTATCGCCGGGACGCTAAGTGTCGTTGGACTGATGTGTGTAGCCCAACCGCTTGCCACACTTGCTCTTCGGTTTGGCCCTCCAGAATATTTAGCCGTGATGTGCGCAGGAGTGGTTATTGTCACTTACCTTGCGAGAGGTTCCACCCTAAAGGCATTGATGATGGCCGCAGTAGGGATCATTCTTGCAAATACCGGCCTCGATTTGATCACTGGGCTTCCTCGGTTTACTTTCGGGTTTGAAGAACTGACGGACGGGATAAAATTAGCTTCAATTGTCATGGGCCTCTTCGGAATATCTGAGGTCTTCATCAATCTTGAAACGGCTTTCAAAACGGATATTTACAAAACCAAGTATAGTAACCTATGGCCATCATTAAGGGATTGGGCTGACTCGATATGGGCGATATTGAGAGGAACAGCGATTGGATTTGGTCTTGGAAGCCTTCCAGGGGTGGGACCCATTACCTCTTCATTTGTTTCCTACGCGGTTGAGAAGAAAGTCTCCAAGCACCCAGAAAGATTTGGGAAAGGTGCAATTGAAGGGGTTGCCGGTCCAGAATCAGCTAATAATGCTGCAACAGGAGGAAACCTAATCTCCCTCATTGCATTAGGAATCCCCTCTAATGCATTATTGGCGTTGCTCTATTCTTCTCTCATCGTCCATGGAATCCAACCCAGCCCCCTTTTCATAAAAGGTCATCCCGACATCTTCTGGGGTCTGATCGCCAGTATGTATTTAGGCAATGTTCTCCTTGTCGTCCTTAATCTTCCACTGATTGCCATTTGGGTCAAAGTATTAAAAATTCCATATCATATTCTCTTTCCTCTAATTCTCCTCTTCTGCATCATTGGGGTCTACAGCCTGGACAGCTCTACTTTCGATCTCCACATAATGCTCATATTTGGAGTGCTGGGTTATCTGATGAGAAAATTCGGATACGAGGCTGCTCCACTCGTCCTCACCTTTGTCCTGACCCCTCAGCTGGAAGCGCATCTCCGTCGATCCCTTACAATTTCGGACGGAAGTTTTGCTATTTTTTTCACCCGACCCATCGCGGCGGGGGTGTTAAGTTTTGCGTTGTTTCTTCTTCTTTCGAATTTTTCGCCCTACTTGAGGAAAGGGCGCAAAAAACATCAAGCGTTTGCGGATGAGGAAGATGGTTGAGAACGATTGATAAAACTCGTAGGTCCTCTAGCTCAAGACGAGGTCAGGAGGAGGAAGAATCAAGGTCGTAAGGAGGTTGCAGGAATGTATAGACCCTTGCGATTCACCCAAGAAATGGTTGACGAGTACTTCGCAAAAGGGTATTGGACGGAGGAGACTACTTCTTATCTGTGGGAGGAAAATTCAAGGCTCCACCCCGACAAGGAGGCATTCGTCTCTTCCCAGAAGAGGGTCACTTGGCGGCAGCTCAAACAGATGTCCGATCGGCTTGCCTGGGGTTTCCTTGAAATGGGCCTCAAAAGAGGCGAAATCCTCCTGCTCCTGCTGCCGAATTGTTGTGAATCTTACATTGTTCGTGTCGCCTGCGAAAAGGCAGGTATTCTCTGTTCAACCGCCATGATGACTCTGAGAGAAAACGAGATAGAATACATTATGAGGAGCTTCAATGCCGTGGCAGTGGCGATCCCTTGGAGATTCAGGAGTTTTGATTACTACAGTGCGATTCATGAGATGTGGCTGAGACTGCCCAGCCTCAAATATATTTTTGCGATCGGCGATGAGGTGCCACCAGGAACAATTTCCATCGAAGAGTTGATGGAGCAACCCTTCGAAAAGAAGCACGAGGGGAAGGATTTTCACAACACCGAGATCACAGCAACAGAGGTTTCTGTCATCGCCTGCACCAGCGGAACGACGGGCCTTCCTAAGGGGGTCGAACATGCCCAATGCACACGGATGGCGGCGGCCCGTGATTATGGGAGCGCGGTCAGATTAACCGGCGAAGACGTCGTGTTGAATATTGTCAGCGGTATCGCCGGACTTGGAGCTGCTTTCTGTTACAATGGTTCGACAGCTCTGGTAGGCGCTAAGGCCGTTTTACTCGATGTTTGGAGTCCCGAGAAGACTTTTCGAATCATTGAACAGGAGAAAGCAACCGTTCTTGTTGCTGTCCCAGCGCAGATTGCCCAAATCATAAGAGATCCTAATCTTAGCCGGTATGACATTAGCTCCCTTCGATGCATCACTACCGGAACCGCCCCTTTACCTTCACGCTTGGCGACAGAGGCCGAGGAAATCCTAAAGATTCCCATTTCCAACTGCTATGGTCAACTGGACGGTGGAGTCGTTACTCATACGAGCATTCATGATGCCCCTGAAATTCGGCGAAGAACCGTGGGGAAACCGGCGAAGGGAATGGTCATCAAATTCATCGACGAACAAGGGAAAGAGGCGCCTGAAGGTGAGGTCGTCTATTCTGGACCGGCAACCAACGGTGGGTATTATAAGGACCTCGATTCAACCTTGAAGGCATGGGGAAGCTTAGGTCTTGAGGGGTTTTTCAGGAGCGGAGATCTAGGTCAATTCGATGAGTCTGGAAATCTGATCCTCATCGGTCGCAAAAAAGACGTGATTATACGGGGAGGGCAGAACATTTACCCTACTGAAATAGAAGGGTTACTTCTCACCCACCGCAAGATAAGGAGCGTGGCTCTCGTTCCCATGCCGGACCCCATCATGGGGGAGAAGGTTTGCGCCTATGTTGCCTTGAATCCCGGGGAGCAGCTGACCTTTGAGGAAATGATCTCTTTTCTGAAAGAGAAAAAGATTGCAAACTACAAATTGCCTGAAAGGCTCGAGGTCCTCAATGAGCTACCCCTGAGGGGTCATCAAAAGGTAGCCAAGAGAGAACTTCAAGAAGATCTGATTCACAAACTGCGGGCCGAAGGCAAGCTTTAAGAAAAGAAAGGTAGTCGAATGCCGGCGGTATCTGTTTGCCTAACTTCAGGTGGCCAAAGGCCGAATTCGGGATACCTCCAAGGAGAAAGAAAAAGCCAACAGGTATATAAGTCAGCAAGGTTTTTATGGAGGTAAAGGAAACTGCTGCTTGACCATTCCCACTATCAGTTATCATGACTGGGTCACAACGTACAAAGTATTTTTGAAAATGGAGAGGAGACGCTAAAGATCTTGACACAATTCGGCATTATGCAATAGATTCTTTACCATATCGTAATTTAGGTTTTTGCTTAGATCTCTTATTCAGAATGCTACCAAGTTCACATCATCCGAATACCCATTAAGATTTGGAGGCATGGTATGGTGAAACCAACACGCTACACGAAAGAGATGATTGATGAGTATTTGAACAAGGGATTATGGCGTAAAGAATCGATTGCCGACTTATGGGATCGGAACGCCAGACTCATTCCGCAAGAAGAGGCCCTTGTGGATTCGAAAGGTCGGTTGACATGGCTCCAGGTGAAAGACCTTTCGGATAGAATCGCTCTGGGCTTTTTGAAAATGGGCTATAAGAAAGATGAAGTCATTCATGTCATTTTACCCAATTGCAATGACTCCTTTGTCGTTCGTCTTGCCTGTGAAAAGGCCGGGATTCTGGCCTTAACATCGTTGATGACCTTAAGAGAAGCTGAACTCGAGTATGTGATCAAGACTTTCGAGGTGAAGGGAATTGTCCTCCCGTGGAAGTTTCGGAATTTTGATTATTATCAAGCCGTCACCGACATGCGTTCGAGATTGACCAGTTTAAAAGATATCTTTGTTGCTGGAGATGAAGTGCCGCCTGGAACAAATTCGATCGAACAGATGAAACGGGAGCCCAAGACCCAGGAATTTCCTGTAGCGCTACTGGAGAAAACCAGATACACGTCGACCGAGGTTGTTACCATTGGGTTGACCAGCGGTACCACCGGCCTCCAGAAGACAGCAGAGCATATGCCGGCCAATCGGATTGCAACGGGGACCGCCTATCAGCGCGTGGTCAAATTAACGGGCCATGACATCGTTCTGAATTGTATTAATGCGGTGGCCGGGAGGGGCGGTGCCTTCTGCTATTCCCAGCCTGAGATTGGCGCCAAAACGATTTGCGTCGAGATCTGGAATGCGGGAGAGGCCCTCAAGCTGCTCGAACGCGAGAAGGCTACCATCATGTTTACGGCACCGGCGCAGTTGGCCATGCTGGTGAACCACCCCGATTTTGGCAAATACGACCACAGCAGTCTGAGATGCATTGTTTGTTCTACCTCTCCGCTGGAAAAAGATCTTATCATTGAGGCGGAGAAGAAATTGGGAGTACCTATCCTCAATGGGTACGGCTCGTTCGATGGGGGTGGTGTTTCCGGGACCACTTTAGATGACGACATCGAAACGCGCCACAATACAATGGGCAGGCCCTACCCCGGGGTGGAGATAAAAGTAATCGATGAGAACGGTAACCAGGTGCCGGTCGGACAGGAAGGGGAGCTGATTTATCGCGGGCCCCTAACTACGGCAGGCTACTATCGTGACATGGCAAAGACACTTGAGACCTGGGGGGCTCTGGGCAAGGAGGGCTGGTTCCACAGCGGCGATATCGTCAAACTTGATGGAAACGGAAACCTCGTGATATCCGGGCGGAAGAAGGATATGATCATCCGGGGAGGGCAAAACATCTACCCGATCGAGATCGAGGAGTTGCTTGTTACTCATCCCAAGGTGGACAAAGTCGCCGTGGTTGCCATGCCGGACCCCATCATGGGGGAGAAGGCATGCGCCTATGTCGTTCCAAAAGGGAAAGGGAAATTGAGGTTTGACGAAATGAAGTCCTTCCTACAGAGCAAGAGAATTGCTCCGTATAAAATACCAGAGCGGATCGAATATATTGATGAGATACCGATGCAAAACTTCAAGATCACCAAGAAGGTACTGCGCGAGGATGTTGCCAAGAAGCTCAAGTCCGAAGGGAAAATATAGCTGAGAACCAGCTCAGGCAGGAAAGACAGGGTCTGCAGGGCAGGTTTCGGTCAATAGCACAGAGGAGAAAGAAATGTTCAACGACATTCGCGAGTTTATTGCTAAGTCTGAGGAAGTGGGTGAGGTCAAGCGGGTCGATGGTGCTGATTGGAAATTTGAGATCGGTCTGATCACTGAAGTCGAGGCAGGATTACCCAGCCCAAGGCTGTTGCTCTTCGACAATATAAAAGGATACCTGTCCGGCTATCGTGTGGCCTCAAACATCTTCACTTCAGATCGACGGGTGGCTATGGCCTTTGGCCTTTCTGAGAAACTTACCGGTATGGGGCTGGTGCGTGCCATAAAGGAGCGGCTGGGCAAGGGGGTGGACGGAATCCCGCCGGTTGAAGTCAAGGCCGGCCCGGTTATGGAGAATGTATCTTCGGGCAGCGATGTGGACATCATGAAGTTTCCAACTCCATGGTGGCGCCCGGGGGATGGCGGGCGTTACATTGGAACCCAGGCTGTGACCATCACCCGTGACCCCGACGAGGGCTGGGTCAATATGGCATCGCAACGAGTCCAGGTGCACGACCGCAACACGGCTACGATCTTCATGGCCAGGGGCCACCACGGTGATATGATGAGACGAAAATATTGGGCAAGAGGGAAGAGCTGTCCGGTCGTCGTTACCTTCGGCCAGGAACCGCTGGTTTTTGGCTGCGCCGATTGGACATTACCCTGGGGAGTGCCGGAGCTTGATTTTGCCGGTGGTCTCAAAGGGGCGCCCATTGAGGTTGTCAGGGGTATCACCACCGACCTTCCTATACCGGCTACTGCCGAGATCGTTTTTGAAGGAGAACTTCTGCCACCGGAGGCAGGGACGGTGTTGGAGGGACCTTTCGGTGAGTGGGCCGGCTATTATGCCGGCGGCCGGCGGCCGGAACCAGTCTTCCGCGTCAATACCGTGCTTCACCGAAACCGGCCCATTATTCAGGGGACGCTGGCCATGGTGCATCCAAAATTTTGGACTTTGGGCCGTCATCTCTGGCGCTCAGCGCTTGTGTGGTCGGAGTTGGAAAGGCAGGTCCCCGGTGTGCAGGGGGTATGGGTTGTCGGGGAGGGAGGGGCCAACTCCATTGTTGCCGCCTCCATAAAGCAGGAGTATGCCGGTCATGCCAAGCAGACGCTACAGCTTCTTAACGCGCTCCAAGCTACGTCGCTGCACATGCGCTACTGCATTGTAGTTGACGAGGATATTGACCCTTCCAACCTTTCCGAGCTCCTGTGGGCCGTCGCCACCAGGACCAATCCGATCGAGTCCATTGACATTGCTACTCATACCCGATGTTCAGAAACCAACCCGATGATGTCACCGGAGAAGCGCGAAAAGGGGGATATGACCCATTCCACAGCTCAAATCATAGCCTGCCGTCCCTGGCATTGGAGGGACAAGTTTCCCAAGGCAACCAAGAGTGACCCTAAGGAGTTGAAAGAAATCCGAGAGAAATGGTCTCAGCTTTGGGACTAAAGAACCGATGCGATCCGCGGGAGGGGCATCTTCAATGAATGCAAAAAAAAGCTACTGTACAAACGTGAAAGGAGACAGGAGATGAAAAGAACAAAAAGAATCAATTCATTGGTGCTGATCGTTGCGATGATCTGCGTGTCCCTGATCGGAGCTCGGGTATCCATGGCAGCCTATCCGGACCACCCGGTCAAGCTGCTGGTGGGTTTTCCTCCGGGGGGGCCGGCGAGTACAATCTCCACTCTGATTGCAAAAAGAGTATCGGAGTTTATGGAACATCCAATGGTTGTTGAACATAGGCCAGGCGCGGGTGCCACACTGGCAGCAACCACCGTGGCCAAGGTCAAACCCGACGGATATACTCTCTTGACCGGTTCGGACAGCCCCCTTCTGATAGCACCGTTGATCACCAAAGACTTAGCTTATTCTTTGGAGGACTTCATCCCTATTGTCGGATATGCCTACGCCCCTACGTTCATTAGTTGCAGGAAGGGGCGATGGAGTTCATTAAAGGAAATGATCGAGGATGCGAAGAAAAACCCGGGCAAGTATACGTACTCAAGTCAAAGCGTCAACAGCTTTAACCATTTCGCCGGGAAGCTTCTCTGCGAAAAAGCCGGCATCGATCTGACCTATATCGCATACCCCGGGAATGCGGAAGCGCTTGCCGCACTACTGGGAGGTCATTTGGATTTGGTTGTCGTTGCGGGGACATCGGGACTTTATGAAGCGGGGCGTATCGACTCATTGGCGATCGCCGAAAAGAAAAGACTTAAGGATTATCCCAAGATACCGACTCTGGATGAATTGGGTTACCCGATCTTTCTGAACTCCTATTATTTCTTGTGCGCTCCCAAGGGAACACCTCAGGAGGTGATCAACAAGCTTACTGACGTCAACAAGAAGGCTTTCGCAAAATATGGAGACGAGATAGAAGAATTAGTCAGGAAGTTTGAAATGCTGACAAACTTCATGAGCGGCGAGGAGGTTGTTAAACAGAATAATTACCGAAGGGATGAATTCCGCAGGATTACGAAGAGCATGGGCATTTACATTCCGAACCGATAGTTTTTGATGGTAATTTCTAATGGTTGGAAATACTTCTTTCCATTTCGCGGAACGTTTTAAACATTAGGACTAGAAAGGGGATTACTGGTGAAGAATTTTGAAACAATTATCTGGGAGAAGGCGGAGGACACTGGCATCATTACTCTGAACCGGCCTGACCGGTTCAATGCCGTTAATGACCAGATGATCCAGGAGGTTTGTTCTGTTGTTGATGGCCTTAACAAAGATGATAGCGTCAGGGCTTTGATCATTACTGGCGCTGGTGACAAAGCATTTTGTGCTGGAGCCGATGTCAAGAAAGACGATAAAGCTCTCGAATGGGATAAAGACACCATCCCTCCTGAAACCTTTTTACAAGGATACCGGGACACCGTTATCCCCATGATGTGCGGACTGCAGAGCCTTAAGATCCCAACCATAGCCGCCATTAATGGCATCGCTGTTGGTATGGGTTGTGATTTGACCCTCTCCTGCGATCTCCGCATAGCCTGCGAGAAGACAAGAGTTGCTT
>Ga0187771_10002741_pt1 | contig 12200 bp, 9 predicted proteins | sample 0116_SJ02_MP15_1_FD_133139 | JGI IMG/M metagenome (GOLD analysis project Ga0187771, IMG submission 133139) | Tropical peat soil microbial communities from peatlands in Department of Meta, Colombia - 0116_SJ02_MP15_10_MG | ecosystem: Environmental > Terrestrial > Soil > Wetlands > Peat | place... | reverse complement strand
GTTCCCCGCCCCGTCTCCCTTCCAAATCTCGAAAAGCGCCGACCAGGCGCCGACGTCGGACCAGCCGAAATCGCCTTCGCAGACGACGATGCCCCGGGCCTTCTCCATCAGCGCGTAGTCGATAGAGGCGGCCGGAATCTCCTCGAAGACGACCCGGAGCCGGCCGCGGTTCCTCGCCCGGAGGGCCCCGAGGAGTCGTTTCCAAAGAAGGAAGAGATCGGGCGCGAAGCTCTCGAGCTTTTGCGCGAAAACGCCGGCTCGCCAGACGAATATCCCCGAATTCCAGGCGCAGTCGCCCGCGGCCAGGAATTCATCGGCCTGCTCGAGGCTCGGCTTTTCCCGGAAGGCGCACACCGGGAAAAACGTCTCCCCTCCGAACGTCCGGGGAAGGTCTTTGGCGAATTGAATATAGCCGTAGCCGGTCGCCGGATATGTCGGGCGAACGCCGAACGTCACGATGACGGGCTCCGCGGCGGCAAACCCGGCCGCCGCTGCGAGCTTGGCGCGGAACTTCGCCGGCTCGCGAACGAGATGATCGGAGGGCAGGACGGCGATGACCGCCTCGGGGTCCTCCAGCCAGACGCGCGCCGTCGCCAGCATCAGAGACGGGGCCGTGTTTCTGGCCGAGGGCTCGACGAGGAAGCTTTTCGCCGCCATTTTAGGAAAAAGCGAGCGGAGGGTCCGGGTCTGGCCAGCGTCGGCGACGAGCCACATCCGGCTGGGAGAAACGAGGGGCCGAATCCTCGCAACCGTCTCCACGACCATCGGCCTCGGGCCGGCGATCGGCAGAAACTGTTTGGGCCGCTTCGCCCGGCCCAGCGGCCAGAATCTCGTCCCTCGGCCGCCCGCCAGGATGACGGCTCGGATGTCCTGTTTCACTCTCTTGGAGGCACTCATCTTCCCGCTCCTCTTCTCATGACGGCTGCCCGAGCTTCGTGATGGCCTGCTTGAGGACGCCGCGCACCTCCTCCTGGATATCGGCCAGCGCGCGTTCGGTCTCGGCCTCGAAACGCAGGACAATCACGGCCTGCGTGTTCGACGCCCGGACGAGGCCCCAGCCCCCCGGGAAGACCGCCCGGACGCCGTCGATGTCGATCACCTCGTGCCTCGCCGAGAGGGCCTTCCGGACTTCCTCGACGATGCCGAACTTGACCTCGTCGGAAGCGTAGATCCGGATCTCAGGCGTGGAAAAGGTCGCGGGGAGGTCCGACAGCATCGCGGACATCGGCTTTCCTGAGCGCGACAGGATCTCGAGGAGCCGGGCCGAAGCATAGATGGCGTCGTCAAAGCCGAACCAGCGGTCGGCGAAGAAGATGTGACCGCTCATCTCTCCGGCCAGGACCGCTTGCTCCTCCCGGATTTTTTTCTTGATCAGCGAATGGCCCGTCTTCCACATGATGGGGCGGCCGCCGAGCCTCGAGATCTCATCGTAGAGCACCTGGGAGGCCTTGACCTCGGAGATCACCGCGGCTCCCGGCCGCGAGGGAAGGATGTCCCTGGCGAAGACGACCATGAGCCGGTCCCCCCAGATCAGGCCGCCCTGGTCGTCGACAACGCCGAGGCGGTCGGCGTCGCCGTCATAGCCGAGTCCGAGGTCGGCCTGTGTTTCCAAAACATTACGCATGAGGTCCGCCATAGCCTCCGGGAGCGTGGGGTCGGGATGATGGTTCGGAAAACGGCCATCCATCTCGCAATACAGAGGGATGACGTCGCAGCCCATCTTCTCAAAAAGCGGCACGGCCACCCGCCCGCCCGTGCCGTTCCCGGCATCAACGACCACGCGGAGCCTCCGCGAGAGCCGGACGCGCCGGGCGACATCGTCCAGATAATCAGCGGCGATGTCGCCGGTCCGGCCCGTACCCGAGCCCCGGGCGAAACGACCGCGGCGGACGATGTCCAGGATGTCCTGAATGTCCCGCCCGTAAAGCGTGTCTTCTCCTGCCATCACTTTGAAGCCGTTGTGCTCCGGCGGGTTGTGGGACCCGGTGATCATCACCGCCGCCTCCTTCTTTTTCGCGTACACGGAATAATAGAGCAGGGGAGTGGGAACGACGCCGATGTCCGTGACGTCACAGCCGGCGGAGAGCAGGCCTTCCGTGAGGGCGCGGGCGAAGGCCGGCGAGCTCAGCCGGCAGTCCCGGCCCAGGGCCACGTCCGTCTTCCCCCGGCCGACGAAATACGTCCCAAAGGCCCGACCCAAGACGCCAACGGTTTTTTCGTCCAGGTCCTGCCCGACGATGCCGCGGATGTCATATTCCCTGAATATCCTCGGGTTGATCTCCAACACGCCTCCTTCCGCCGGAGCTCAGGGCTTGAAGTTTCGGACCTCTTGGGCCCGGGTCCTGATGTCCGCCCACTTGCCCTGGGCCACGAGGACGAACTCGATGAATTCCCGGACCGCGCCACGGCCGCCCGCGGCGCGCCACATGTAGTGCGCTTGCCGCTTGACATCTGGATGGGCGTCTCCTGCGGCCGCGGCCGGCCCGACCGCTTTCATAACTTCGAGTTCTCCCCGGTCGTCTCCGATATAAGCGACCTGTTCGGCCGTCAGCCCCTGCCTGCCCATGATGTCGCGCAGAACCTTCCCCTTGTCCAGTATCCCCTGATGGAGCTTGAAGATCCCCAGCCGGCCGGCCCGCTTCTCGAGCGCCTTCGAGACCTTGCCCGTGATGATGCCCAAACGGAGCCCGGCCATCCGGGCGAGGAGGATTCCAAGCCCGTCACGGACATGATAGGACTTGATCTCTTCGCCATCCGGGAGCACGGCCAGCCTCCCGTCGGTCAGAGTTCCGTCGACGTCCATCAGGAGCATTCCGACCTTCCGGGCCCGGCCCGCCGCTGTTTTTGCTGCCGGCCGCCGGGCCGCGGAAGCTTTCATGCTCATCGGCCGCGCTCCTCCGTCCGCCGCCTCGTCGAGTGGGGGGGATATTTCATAGCATGCTCTATTTAAATAAATTAAATGATTCCGGCAGCCTTACGCGGGGGCCTGTCTCTTTATCCGCGACAGACGGTTCGCGTAGCTCGCTGCGATGAACGACTTGAAAAGAGGGTGCGGCTCGAGCGGTTTGGACTTGAATTCGGGATGAAACTGGCAGCCGAGAAACCAGGGGTGGTTCGGCGCCTCGATGATCTCGACGAGCCCGTAATCCGGGTTCTTTCCCGAGATCGCCAGCCCGGCCCGGCACAGGATATCCTCATAACCCGGGTTGAACTCGTAACGGTGCCGGTGGCGCTCCGATATCTTCAGGTGGCCGTAAGCTTTGTGCGCCAGGGAGCCTTTCTGCAGGTCGCAGCGGTAGGCTCCGAGGCGCATGGTGCCGCCCATGTCGAATTCCTTGCCGAGCTCCCGCCAGCGCACGACGATCTTGTGGGGCGCGTGGGGATCAAACTCGGTGCTGTTCGCTCTCTCGATGCCGGCGACGGAGCGGGCGAACTCGATGGCGGCGCACTGCATGCCGAGGCAGATCCCGAAATAGGGGACCTTGTTCTCGCGGGCGTACGTCACGGCCCGGATCTTGCCTTCGATGCCCCGGTGGCCGAATCCTCCCGGAACGAGGATCCCGTCTTTCCGCCCGAGGATCTCTTCGGGGCCGCATTTTTCCAGATTTTCCGCCTCGATCCAGTCGATGTTGACCTTCAGACGGTTCGCTATCCCGCCATGGACGAGGGCCTGGTTGAGGCTCATATAAGCGTCGTGCAGGCCGGCATACTTCCCGACGAGCCCGATCCTTACCTCGTCCCTCGGGTTCTTGATGCGGTCGACCAGCGTTTCCCAGCGGGAGAGGTCTTTTTTCCGCCTCGGAAGGCCGAGCATCCGGAGGACGATCGCATCGAGGCCTTCCTTCGCGAAATTGAGCGGGATCTCATAGATGCTCTGCACGTCCCGGGCGGCGATGACCGCGTCCAGCGGAACGTTGGTGAAGAGGGCGATCTTAGATTTGATTTCCGCCGACAGCGGCCGCGCCGTCCGGCAGAGGAGGATGTCGGGTTGGATCCCGATGGCCCGGAGCTCCTTGACGCTGTGCTGCGTCGGCTTCGTCTTAAGTTCTCCGGACGTCCCGATGGCCGGGATGAGCGTCAGGTGCACGAAGACCGTGTTCTCGGCCCCGAGCGTCAGCCGCATCTGCCGGGTCGCTTCGAGGAACGGCAGACTTTCGATGTCGCCTACGGTGCCGCCGATCTCGCATATGACGATTCGGTTTCTGTCGGCCACCGCGTGAAAGGCCCGTTTGATCTCGTCGGTCACGTGCGGGATGACCTGGACGGTTTTCCCCAGGTAGTCGCCTTTCCGTTCCTTCCGGATCAGGGATTCGTAGATCTTGCCCGCCGTCCAGTTGTGCGCCCGCGTCGTCTTGGTCGAGGTGAAGCGTTCGTAGTGACCGAGATCGAGGTCTGTTTCCGCCCCGTCGTCCGTCACATACACCTCGCCGTGCTGGAACGGGCTCATCGTTCCCGGGTCGACGTTGAGGTAGGGGTCGAACTTCTGGATCGTGATCTTGTAGCCGTGGCGTTCGAGAAGCATCCCCATCGAGGCCGCGGCGATGCCTTTTCCCAGCCCGGAAATCACTCCGCCGGTGACGAAAATATATTTACTCATCGGACCGCCTAGCAGACATCGGATTCCTCAAGATTATATCCCGCGGCGCGCCCACACTCAAGAGCCCGTTTGGCGTGGCGCGGCCGGCGGCGGAGGATATGAGGAAGCGGAACGAGCACGCCGTCCGCCGAACGAAATCTTATTATAACTATAATTATTATAAGAATAATAAACTATGGCCTGGAACGCGATCGCCTGCCCCCCCACCCGCTCTCAGTCCGCCGCGGAACCGAGGCCGCGGCCTCGCGCGCCGTTCAGGATTCGGGCGTGGCTTTGGCTTCGCCCGGAGAAGGCGTCAGGGCTTCCTGTGTCTGGCAGGTGGCATCGAGAAAAGCGCCTTCTTGGACGATCAGCCGCGGCGTCGTGACCGTGCCGAAGACGCGGCCCTTCTCGTGGATTTCGATCCGATCGGTGGCCTGCAGGTTGCCACGGATTTCGCCGTTGATCACGAGCTGGCCGACTTTGACGTCGGCCTCGACCCGGCCTTTCTCGCCGACGATGAGGAGGGAATCCGAGACGATGGTCCCTTTGAAGTAGCCCTCGATACGAAAGGACCCTTTGAATGTCAAATCGCCCTTGAATTCGGACTCCATGTCGATCAGCCCCGCCAGCCGGGCTTCATCCGCTTCTCTCTGTTTTTCTTTCATGAGGCGGCTCCTTTGACTCTTTCATAGATACGATTGAGGTCATCCAAAGAGAAATAGAAGATCTTCAAGACCCCCTTCGTCCGGCTGCCGGAGATCAGGACTTTCGTACCTAAGATCTTGAGCATTTCCTCCTGGAGGGCCCTCAGGTCCGGGTCTTCGAGGTGGCGCTGCGTGCGGGGCGGCCTTTCCTTGAGCCTGTTCACAAGGCGCTCCGTATTCCGGACAGAGAGATTCTTGTCGATGATCTGCCTGCAGGCGAGGAGTTGCGCCGAGACTTCCTCGAGGGCCAGCAACGCGCGGGCATGCCCCATCGAGACGGCCCCGTTGTTGATGTGGTCCCGAATTTCTTGAGGCAGTTTCAGGAGCCTGATGTAGTTCGTCACCGAGGTCCTGTCTTTCCCGACTCTTTCCGCGACCTGTTGCTGCGTATACCCATGCTCTTGGATGAGCCTCTCGAAGGCCAGCGCGATCTCCAGGGGATTGAGCTCCTCCCTATGGATATTCTCGATCAAGGAGATCTCCAGCTGCTTATCCCTCGGGATGTTTCGGATGAGGACCGGGATCTTCCTCAGCCCGGCTTTCTGTGCCGCCCGCCATCTCCGTTCCCCGACGATGATCTTGTAGTGATCTTCTTCCGGGGCGACGACGACGGGCTGGACGACACCCGATTCCCTTATCGACTGCGCCAGCTCCTCTATCGATTGGTCGTCGAACTTCATCCTCGGTTGAAACGGATTCGGCTTGATCTGTTCGATCTCGATTTCGGCGAAGCGCTCCTCCTTGAGAATCCCGAATTCATCGGGGATGAAGGCTCCGAGGCCTTTGCCCAGGGCTTTTTTGCTCATTTCTCTAGGATCTCCTCTGCGAGTTTGAAATAGGCGTCGGCTCCCTTGGATTTTATATCATAGAGCACGATCGGTTTCCCGAAGCTCGGGGCTTCCGCCAGCCGGACACTTCTCGGGATGACAGATTCGAAGAGGATCGCCCGAAGAGACTTTCGGATCTCCTCGGCCACCTGCTTGGACAGGTTCGTCCTTTCATCATACATCGTCAGCAGGATCCCCTCGACGGCGAGGTCGGGATTGAAATAGGTCCGCACGGTCTCGAGGGTCTGGAAAAGGTCCGGAATCCCCTCCATGCAAAAGAACTCAGTCTGGACGGGAATGATCAGGGAATCCGCCGCGGCCAAGGCGTTGATCGTCAGAAAACCCAGGGAGGGCGGACAGTCGATGATAATAAAATTAAAATACCGCCTCGCCTTCTCGACGGCTTCGCTGAGCTTGCTCTCGCGGTTTTCCGCCGTGAAAAGCTCCGCCTCAGCCCCTGAAAGCTCCGGGGAACAGGGGCAGACATAAAAATTATCAAGCGCATAGCCTTGAATGCACTCCATGAGGTTTTTCCCGTTCATCAGGGCCTGGTAAACGCCTTTCCCCGCTTCTTTGCGCAGGGCGAGACCGAGCGTCGCCATCCCCTGCGGGTCGAAATCGACGAGAAGCGTGCGCCAGCTCTTGACGGCCAGGCAAGCGGCCAGGTTGATGGCCGTCGTCGTTTTCCCTACACCCCCCTTCTGATTGGCGACGGCTATGATCTTATTCATTGTCGGGGTTGTCTTGAGAGCGTTCCACGTGAAACCTGGGCCCTTTTCTTGCAGATCTCGAGGTAAAGACCCAGATTATGGATAGCCGCTGGGGTCATTCCAGGGATTTTTCTGGCCGCCCCGAGCGTTCCGGGCCTGAATTTCTGGAGCTTTTCGACCGCTTCCCTGGTCAGGCCCGGCACCGACTTAAAGTCCTCTCCTCCGGGAATTTCAATCTTATCCGTTTTAGCCGTCTTCGAGATCTCCTTTTCCTGCTTCCTGATATAGCCCTCGTACTTGGCTTCCGATTCCAGAAAACGTATTTCTTCTTCGCTCAACTGTTCTCCGAATTTCCGATATTCTACCATATTCCTCAGGCTCTGGCCCGGTTTTTTAAGGGCATCAAAGAGCGTTATCCGGTCCCCTTCCTCGTTCCTGACTTTCTCTTTTTTCAGAAACTCCAGCGCTATGCCTAGCCTCGCCTCCTTTTCCAGGTATCTCTCCCAGTCCTGATCCGTAACCAAGCCCAATTCATGCCCGTATTTTGCGAGCCTCCGGTCGGCGTTGTCGATCCTAAGCAAAAGCCTGTGCTCGGCGCGGGAAGTGAACAGCCGGTAAGGCTCCTCAACACCCTGGGTCACGAGGTCCTCGATGAGCACGCCGATATACGCCTCGCTCCTTCCCAGGGCGAACGGCTCTTTCCCGCGAATCTTGAGCGCGGCGTTGATCCCGGCCATGAGCCCCTGGGCCGCCGCCTCCTCGTATCCCGAGGTCCCGTTGATCTGTCCGGCGAGATAAAGGTTTCGGACCTGGCGAGTCTCCAAAGTCGGCAGGAGCCCTGTCGGCGGCACGGCATCGTATTCTATCCCATAGGCGGGCCTCAGGACTTTAGCCTTGTCCAACCCCGGGATCGTTTCCAGGATTTTTTTCTGAACGTCAAACGGGAGGCTCGAGGAGATCCCGTTCACGTAGACCTCAGCGGTCTCCAGGCCTTCGGGCTCCAGGAAGAATTGATGCCTGGAATGATGAGGAAATTTAACGACTTTGTCCTCGATCGACGGGCAATAGCGAGGGCCGATCCCCTTGATTTTTCCGCTGTACAAAGGGGACCGGTTCAGGTTCGCCCGGATCACCTCATGCGTCCGGCTATTCGTATAACCTAGGTAACAAACGACCTTGTTCTCGAGATTCTTTATCGTTCTGAAGGAAAAAGGGACTGGGACGTCGTCGCCCGGTTGGGGTGTAAACGCCTCCCAGTCGATCGTGTTCTTGTCGAGACGCATGGGCGTCCCGGTTTTCAGCCGGAACACCCCAAGCCCCAGCTCCTTGATGTTCCGCGCCAAGTCAACGGACGGGGGTTCGTTGGCCCGGCCGGCGGGATAGCTGTTCAATCCGATATGGACAACTCCGTTGAGGAACGTCCCCGGCGTCAGGACAACGGACTGGCTGGCAATCTCCATCCCTTCGAGCGTCCTGACGCCAACCGCCTTTCCGCCCCTGACGAGCACCTCGGAAACGATACCCTGGAAGAGCGTCAGGTTCGGGATCCTTTCCAGGCGGTGCTTCATGGCCAGCCTGTACATGGCCTTGTCGCACTGGGCCCTCGGGGCCTGTACGGCGCCTCCCCGGCTCCGGTTGAGAAGCCGGAACTGGATTCCTGTCTCATCTGCCAGAAGCCCCATCAGACCTCCCAGGGCGTCGATCTCGCGGACAAGGTGCCCCTTCGCCAGTCCGCCGATAGCCGGATTGCAGGACATCTGAGCGATTGTTTCAAAATGAATCGTCAACAGGCAGGCTTTCAGTCCCAAACCGCACACCGCGGCCGCCGCTTCGCAGCCGGCATGTCCGGCCCCGACCACGATGACGTCAAAATCCGGCCCGGTCTTCACGCCCATCCCTCATTTGCCGACACAGAAACGCTTGAAAATATCGCCGATCACCTCATCGGTCCGAATCTCTCCCACGAGTTCCCCGACCAGGGCCATGGCCCGCCGTAACTCCTCGGCGCAAACCTCGTCGGGCTGACCCTCTAACAGGAGGCGGCGGGCCTCCTTGAGGCACTGCAGGATTCCGTCGAGGAGGTCCCTCTGGCGGGAATGGAGGATGATCTCCTCCTCGAGGTTCCGGAAAGGGATGAAAAAACGGCGGATTTCGGACTTCAGCCGGCCGAGGCGCGTCCCCTTTAAGGCCGAAACATTCAAGAGAGGCGCTTTCCCCGGCAGGGCCAGGATCTTCGATGTGTCTATTTTCTGCGGAAGATCGGCCTTGTTGACGACCAGGACGGCCTTCCTGCCTTGGAATCTCCGAATCAATTTCATGTCCTCGGCGCTTTCCTTTTTGGAGCCGTCGAGAACGATCAGGAGCCCGTCGGCCTCCCGGGCGATCCTGAGCCCCTTCCGCATGCCCTCGGCCTCAACCGGGTGGGCCGGACCTCCCAGGCCGGCCATATCGACCAGGTTGAAAAAGAAGTCGCCTATGACCATCTTTTCCCTCAGGAAATCCCTCGTCGTGCCGGGATAGGGAGTGACGATCGCCCTCTTCTCCCCGAGAAGGGCGTTGAACAGGGTCGATTTTCCGACATTCTTCCGTCCCGCTATGGCCACCGTGACGCCTTCTCCCAGGGCCCGTCCGGCCTGATAGCTCACGACGAGCCGCTCCAGGGTATCGATGAGCGGCTCCAAGGCCCTGGCGTGCGTGGCGGCACCACCCGCTAGGGAATCTTCCGGGAATTCGATGCCCGCTTCGACCCCCGAGGCCAGATGGACTAGGCCCTCTCGCAATCCAAGGACCGTCCGGGAAAGGCTCCCGCCGAGCTGCCTGAGGGATATCCTGGCCTGGGCCAAGGACGCTGAGCGGATGAGGTCGTTGACCGCCTCCGCCTGCAGGATGTCTACACGACCGTTAACGTAGGCTCTGAATGTGAATTCCCCGGGACGGGCCCGGCGGGCCCCCTCCTCGACCCCGACACGTATGATCTCCTCGAGAAGAACCGGGCTGCCGTGCCCGCTCAGCTCGACGACGTCCTCCCTGGTATAAGAATGAGGCGCCCGGAAGAACGTCAGCACGGCCTCGTCCACAAGCCCGCCTCTCCTAGGATCCATCACCGAGCCCAGGATGGCGCGCCCCGCCGGGATGGCTCCGCGACGGCCATTCCGACGCCTGAATATTCTCTTGGCAATGGCCAGGGCCTCTGGGCCGCTGAGGCGCACGACCCCGAGGCCTCCCATGCCCGGCGGCGTCGAGACGGCGATGATGGTGTCCTCGAGCATCTTCCCGGTTTTCCAGGCTCACCATTGTAGAAGAGAGCGCTCATTTAGTAAATAGACGCGCCGCCTCGCGGCATCCAAGTCTGGGATCACAGGCGACCGCGGAGAACAGGGAAAGCGGGCGACCGGAGGGACGGTGGGCTTCGGACTACCTCGGGGCGCGGAAAACCTTGACCCGCTTCAGGAATCCATCCCCGATGCTCTCCGTCGTGACCCCGGGGACCTGGTTGACGGCGATATGAACGATACGCCGCTCGTAGGGGTTCATGAAGTCGAGGACCTCGTCGTGGCCGGAATCGGAGACCTTCTGCGCGACCTCTTGCGCGAATTCCTTGAGCTTTTTCTCCTTGCGGCGCCTGAAAAACTCGCAGTCCACCTGGACTTTGACCGGCGAAACCTTGTTGAGGACGTGCTGGAAGGCCAAAAGGAGAGAGCCGTCGTTTCGAAGCATGAGGTTCTTGTCCGGCCCGTCGAATATGAGGAAGACCATGTCGGGCCTTTTTTTAATCTGATAGGTCAGCTCCAGGGGGAAATGGGGCATCACCGCGGCCATGAACCTGTCGACCGCGTTCTCTTCCTCTTCCTTCTTGGGCCAGGCCCTAATGACGATCTCCTTGCTCCTCATGCCGAAGAGCTTAGTCTTCTCGGTGACGATCTCGTAGTTGAACCTTTCCCGGGGGAGCTTGAGGCGGTGTTCGGCCAGGCTTACGGCCTCCTCCAGGTTCCGGCCCTTGTATTCCTGCTCCTCGGGGCCCGGCTGTTTGTTATCAGTTTTTTCTTCGTTTGCCATCGGACTCTCCCTTTTGCCGGGCCATCATGCGGTTCATGATGGCCTGCTGGCCGATCTGGAGCACATTCGTCGTGAGCCAGTAGAGGACCAGCCCGCTCTGGAAATTCATGAAAAAGACGGTCATGACGACAGGCATCATCAGCATCATCTTCGCCTGGGACGGGTCAGCCGAGGTGGGCGTCATCTTCTGGGAGATGAACTGGGTGATCCCCATCAGGATGGGCGTCACGTAGTACGGGTCCTTGACCGACAGGTCCCTAATCCACAGGACGAAGGGGGCGTGGTGGAACTCGACTGCGGCCGCCAGCATCCGGTAAACCCCCCAGAAAATCGGCAGCTGGATGAGGAGCGGGAGGCAGCCTCCCGCCGGGTTGACCCCGTGCTCTTTGTAGAGCTTCATCATCTCTTCGTTCATCTGCCGCCGCTGGGCGATGTCCGTCTTGGCTTTCTTGTACTTCGATCGGAGGGCCTTGATTTTGGGCTGGAGTTCGGCCATCCGGGCCATGGATTTTGTCGAGCTGTATGTCAGGGGGAAAAAGATGATCTTGATGACGATCGTCAGGAGGATGATCGCCAGCCCCCAGTTGGGGACGACCCTATGGAAGTACTTGACTGAGATGAGCAGGATCTCGGCGATGCTCCCGAACATGCCGAAATTGATGACCTTCCTCGTATCGTAGCCGAAACCTTTGAGCAGGTCGAAAGCCTTGGGACCGATGAAGGCGGCCTCCGGCCGGGTCACGGACAGGAAATAGAGCGGCGCCTGGTCTTTCACCCCCTGTTCCCGGAGGAAGGCGGCTCGGCCTTTCTCGTCCGGCAGGATGAAAATGGCCGCGAAGTAGTTTTCCTCGTAGGCGGCCCATTCGACGAAATTAAAAGCGCTCTGGTCGGGCTTGTATTTTTTCTGGTCCATCCGGTAGACCTTGCCGCCCGAATAGACGGCCGCCCCGGTGCTCGCGCCCACGGGTAGCTTCAATTCGGAGGAAGGACTGCCGATGCCCGGTCCCCAGAGGACCGACGGCTCGACCTCGCGCCCGTCCTTCCAGACGCGGACCTCGACCCCCAGCCCGTATGTTCCGCCCGTGAACTTGATGATCTTTTCCGCCCGGACGGACTTGCCGTCCGAGTATTCGAAGCGAACCTCGCCGGTCTGCCCGTTCTCAAGCGAGAGGCTTTTCTGCGACGGCTCATAGAAGGCCGAATTCAGACTCTGAGAGAGCGCGGGGTCCCCCGCATCCAGAGAAAACGGATACCGGCCGAGCTCGCGGGACTCGTCCGCCACGAGATCCAGGGGGGCTTTCGCATCGGTCGAATATTTTTTGAG
>Ga0187771_10002740_pt1 | contig 12203 bp, 11 predicted proteins | sample 0116_SJ02_MP15_1_FD_133139 | JGI IMG/M metagenome (GOLD analysis project Ga0187771, IMG submission 133139) | Tropical peat soil microbial communities from peatlands in Department of Meta, Colombia - 0116_SJ02_MP15_10_MG | ecosystem: Environmental > Terrestrial > Soil > Wetlands > Peat | place... | reverse complement strand
TGAACAACCTCTACGAGTGCACGAATGCAACGTGCACCAAACATATTTTCGCCGGATCCCGGAGGATCGCATCCAAAACCGGCAGTTCGGTTATCTACTATTATCACCCGGACCTTCTTGGCGGCTTGAACATCGCCACCGACGCCAACGGCAACCCGGCGGAGACGCGCTTCTACTACCCTTATGGAGAAGACTGGATCGCAACGGGCAGCGTCGATCTCCACTACAAATTCACGGACCAGGAGAGCGACTCTGAGACGGCGCTCTATTACTATAAAGCCCGTTACTACGATCCGCATATCGGGAGGTTTATTACCACTGATCCGTTATTGCAGGCTGTGTATGATCCTGCAACTTTCCCTAGGCTGACGGTATCCAACTATCTTCCGAGTGCTGCGCACATCCGCGGAAACAAAGCCACGGGCAAGGCAGTCTCAACCCAAAAGAACCGGACAGGTACAAATCCCTACACATACGCCCTGAACAATCCGACCGCGCTAATTGATCCAACAGGGCTTGATGTGAACATAATTATCAATCGAACCACCTATACGCCAAGCTCTATTGTTGGGACGATCAACGTTACCAGCACGGTCGTAAATGGAACATTTTCCGGGTATACGCTGGAGAACGCCACTCCGCCTAATCCAAATTTACCCCTTCCCCAAGGCACTTATTCTGCGTTCTCCACCAACGGAACCGTACTAACTCAAGGCAGGATTGCCCTGGAAGTACCAGACAGTATAAACGACCTGTCTAAGGGTTACATAGAGATTCACACTGGAAACGAACCTGATGACGCTACCGGGTGTTTCGTGGTTGGGACGACAACCACCACTGACTGGGTGGGTAACAGTCGTGTTGCGATGGACAGCATAAATAGCATTATCGCCTATGACGGATCGGGCAAAATAATGGTTTATGTTACCGGCAGCTCAACCGCCCCTGAGGCGGCGCCCAACTCAGCTCCTGACAACCCAACGCTAACCAGCCCACCGCAACAGGATACCTTGACACAGGGTAGCCAAGAACAGGTTATTCCGGCCCCTCCCCCGAGCTCGAATCCGGGGCCGGGGCCGGGCAGCGGCGATGACTACAATGACGACGACGACGACGGCTGAGGGCTCAATGTCAATGAGATCATAATCAGCAGTTCAATGCCGTGGCCTCCGGCTTGCCCAGTGTGACTTATTCTGCTGGGCCGGGTTACGGGGATGGAGTGCTGCTGGCGAGCGGCCGTTCATGAAGTCGCCCCCTCCAGCATTTGGTTGGCGGCAGCCGGCGTCATGATTGATGACGAGTGGGGCGCGGGCGCCTGTAGTTTGTCATTAGTCGCTGGGGACGCGATGCCTGGCTTTTTCGTCAGATGGGGAAGTGAAATGAAACGGTTTGCATCATGCTATGTAGTTTTGCTTGCAGCCCTTTTATCAGGGGTTTGTGTTCGGGCCTATTCCAGTTCATTGTGGGATGAATTCCTGCGGGACCCTGATGAAGGGAGTCTTATCGTGCTGGAAAACGCAATCGGGATGTGCCAGGAAGCGTGCAGCCCGTGCGCCTTGCCTTCGAAGGAACAGGTCCCGTTGCTGTTCGAACTTGTCGGCAAAGGGAACACTAAAGCGTTCCTAGCTGGGTTATCGGTGTCCAGGTGCTTCCATGCATCATACAGCGAGGACTTTTCCCGGAGTGCCGGGGCTTTCTTTGAGATGCGCCCACTTATTTTTTTGCGGGCAGTCAAAGAGAAGGCCGTTCAGGACTGGGAGATCAAGCTCTTATTCACTATGCTTCCGCTCGATACTGTTGATAATTTGGATCAGAAAATATCAGTAGTCGAGAATAGGATTGCCATTTTGAATTCTATCGACGATCCGTCGGTTGTTGAGGTAAAAGAAAAGGGGCTATATTTTTTAAAAAAAAAAGAGACGGTCTTGAGAAGATCATGACCGAATTGCGTAACAAAGCCGAAGGCTCCGAAAAGTGAAAATCTGACCTTAAGATATCCGGCATGCGTATCTCAGGGGGCGACGGAGTATGCGTTTGGAAGAATGTTATATAGGCCATCCATAATACAATTATTATGTGATAAATCGCTCGGAAGAGAGCGGCCCAGACGTAAGGACTAAAGGGACCAGCCGCGAAGTCGGCGGCCCCTCAGCTCCGGCCACATAGGTCCTAAGACCGGTGATTGGTCAAATTAAGCACGGAAACGGGCGACAAGCCCGGAACTGCAGCCGACTATGCTGGGCTGCGCATTAGAGAGCCTGTCCTGGCTACACAGACACAGGCAGAATAGAATCAGCTCTTAACATTGTGAATCTAACATTTGGGAGACGATGACTCACTTCAAATTGGCCACTTCCAGTGCCTTGTGTCTGTGTCTGCTTAGCTTGCACCTAGCCCTATCGGGATCTGTATGTCGCCTTACCATGCGCCCTTCAATTGAGTCCCTTTCCCATGCCATCGACCTTTCAGCCGCCTACCTCGCACGCTCATGCGGACCTGATGGTAAGTTCGTCTATCTGGTCGACCCGCGCACAGGCAAGGAGGCGGATGCGTATAATGTCGTCCGCCATGCGGGCGCAATTTACAGCCTGGCCTTGTTCAACCGTATGCACCCGAACGCTGAAGCACTCGCGACAATTCTCCGCGCAGCGGACTACCTCCGGAAAAACTATCTCCGCGACGATCCAAGCAGCCGGATGTGCATCGTCTGGCCTGCGCTGCCTGGAACTAAATCGGCTGGTCCAATTACGCTAGGCGCAACAGGGCTTGGATTGGTGGCTTTGAGCGAAACCGAGCGGGCAAATCCGGATACCATCGCTCACAAAGACCTGGAGGGCATGGCGCGCTTCCTGATCTTCCAGCAAAGAAGCGACGGGAGCTTCTTGACTGAATATAGTCCGGCATCAGGCCCGGTCCAGGGGCAAAGAAAACTCGCCAACCTTTACTATCCGGGTGAAGCCATTCTGGGGCTGCTCACGCTCTATGAATTGGACCATCAAAAACAATGGCTGGTGGCCGCGGGAAAAGGACTTGCCTATTTGGCCAAAAGCCGCGCTAGCCTCCAGGCGGTCCCCCGCGACCACTGGGCGCTGATCGCGACGGCAAAGTTTGTGCCCCATTACGAACAAAGCCAGTGTCCCGCCACGCGCCAGGAGTTGGGGCATCACACGATTCAGGTAGCAAATGCTTTGCTGGAACGGCTCGCTTCCGGCATGAGCGCAGACCCCGTTTTGGACGGAAGCCTGGACGGTCAGGGACGCACGGCCCCCACGGCCACTTCCCTGGAGGCGCGTTTAGCGACTTTGGAGTCGGCGCCGCTCGCGAATTATCCCGAAGACTTGGTGAGGGCTGCAAAAAATGCGGTCGATCGCGGCATCGGCTTCCTGTTGAGGGCACAGATACAATCCGGACCCTACGCGGGCGGCATGCCTGGACGCATCCACGGTGACGAAAAGGAAAACAGCGCCGCCGATACACGTGACGCCTCTATCCGCATTGATTACGTACAACATGCGCTGTGTGCTTTTCTGCGCTATGAAAAACTGCTTCATACCGAGAAGGCGTCGTCGCCGCGTGACGCGAGCCAGCCGGAAAAAAGTTGAATATAAAAGACCTGAATCCGTGAGTTTATAAATATCAGGTTTCTAGTCATTTCCCATTTAAGTATTTGTAATGGTTTATAATTTATGGCATTATGCCACCTCCCAAGAACTCACTTGGGAGGTGAAACATGCAGAAATTCATCATCGCGCAATCCAAAAGGGAATTCTATACATCCCACTCGGGACTGGCCCTCGCGGGATTGTGCCTGAACAAACGGCGCTCTCTGCCGGCCAATGCCAAGAATCCCTTTCCAGTCAGTTCCAGCGGCATTGGCCTCGACGATATCACCCAACTTTTATCACCAGCGCCGCACCCGTATCACCAGCCGCGCATCCCGCCCACAGAAGGTATCCGCCGCCCAGCATCGCCGTTTCCTCGATGCCTTCGATAACGAGCCGCCCCGCCGTGGGCCCCTGCGGGTGACCGAATATGAGGGAACTCCCGTAGTTGTTGAAACCCATAACGTCGATGCCCAATTGCGCGGCCATATATAGATCGTTTGCAACAAAGGGGTTATGGGTCTTTATGACCTTAACGTCGGATACGCCGATGCCTGCTTTCTCGAGGGCCATTTTGGCCGCCGGAGGGACCGCCGCTGCCATGAAGCCTTTTTTTGCCCTCGAAAATCCGTACGAGATCACCCGAATTTGGACCGAAGGGTCTGCGCTAAGCTCGGCTGCTTTCTCCCTGGTAGTTACCGCCACGGCGCAATTACCGTCTGCGGGATGGGTTTGCGAACCGAAGGTATGAATACCGTCGGGCAATACGGACTTGAGTCCGGCAAGGCCTTCCCGGGTGGTTGGCGTTACTCCTTCGTCCTTATCTACTATCTCGCTCTTCTTTCTTGAAATCATAACTTCAACCGGAAACATGTACCTTTTTTGAAATTCCCGGTCGTTATCCAGTCCGGCCGTGTACTGCTCATAGCGGCGCAGCGTCACCTCATCGGCCTGCTCCCGCGTAAGGCCGGCCTCCCTGGATACGTTTTCGGCCGTCTGGATCATAGCATTCTTGGCCCATGGGTCGTTTGCGAAGTTGTCCATCATCCAGTTTTCCGACACAACTTCGCCCCCCGGACCGTTAGGGTTGGGCCATACGGTGTGAGGTCCGTTGGAGCATCTGTCCGTCATAAGGCAGAAAGGTCTCTCAAAGAGTCCCGTTTCGATGCCCGCTGCGGCCTGCCAGATGCACGTGGCTGAAGTGGTGCACGCCTGGCTGATCGTCACGCCCGGAATGGACGCAGCACCCATGAGCGCGGCTGCCCATGGGCTCCCGTAAAACCATTGCGGCTGCCCGATCGTAATCCCCAAAAAGAGATAGTCGAACATTTTGGGGTCCCAGCTCTTCGCGGCCAGCCATCTTTTCGACGTTTCCGCCGCTAGAATTATGGCGTTCTGGGTCGCAAAACTGCCCTGCCACCGGGAGAACGGCGAAGAATAATAACCTCTGAATGGAATGTACGCTTTAGTCAACATAGTCCTGGCTCCTCCGCATGATTATCCGCCCAATGTCTCATCGGCGATCTTCCGCCGCAGGCCGATCACATTAATGGGTATGTATCGCATAAGTTTCGCAAGACGCGCGTCCAGCAACTCAAGGTCCCTGCCGTCTGATAGCTCGGAGAGGATTTCCCCGGCGACCGGGCCGAGTTTTGGGAAATGGGTGTAGATGAAGGCTTGAGCCATGTTCATGTTTCGCTTCGACATGAAACTGCCCGCATCTTTTTCCATGTTTTTTTGCACCCTTAGCAATGCGCTCTCCATCTCGAAAACCCCGATGGCCAGGTCGGCGAGCCGGCCAAGAATCTCCTGCCGCTTGAGAAGGTCCTCTCCGCATGTTTGCCACCCAACTCCCAGTGCGAACAGAAAAAGGTCCTTCGACGCCTGGACGAGTGCTCCGGCGTCTATGGGGACAGGGAAGTCCGCAGGGGCTTCGAACCGTTTTGTCAGTCTTGCCGCAGCTCCGAGCAGGGGCAGTCCGTCCCGGACGGTCCTGCGTATCAGCATCGTTGGGATAAGGAAGCGGTTTACCTCGCTTGTGCCTTCGAAAATCCTGTAAATCCTCGCATCCCTGTAAAGCCTTTCTATGGGGTATTCGGAGATGTATCCGTAGCCGCCGTGAATCTGTACGCCTTCATCGACCACAAAGCCCAGGACTTCGGTTGCAAAGACCTTGTTTATCGAACATTCGACGGCATATTTTTCCATGGCCCGCGCAGTGGCCCGTCTTCCCTCGGCCCCCGAAGAGTCCATACTGCGCAGGGTTTCCTCGATCAGCCCGCCGGTCCGGTAAACCGAGCTTTCGGCGGCGTATGTTCGGACGGCCATTTCCGCGATCTTTTCCTTGATAAGTCCGAACCGGGCGATTGGAACGTTGAACTGCACGCGTTCATTGGCATAACCGGATGAGACCTTCAACGCGAGCTTGGCCATACCGACGGCGGCTGCTGCAAGCTTGTAGCGGCCCATGTTCAAAATATCGAAAGCGACCACATGCCCCCGGCCGGCTTCAAAAAGCAGGTTTTCCACCGGGACTTTCACATCGTCCAAAAAGACGCTCCGGGTGGAAGACCCCTTGATGCCCATTTTCTTTTCCTCGAGTCCCGTGGACAGACCCTCCGAGGGGGCGTCTACGATAAAGGCGCTTATTTTATCATCGAGTCTTGCATAGACAATGAAAAGGTCCGCCACCCCCGCGTTGGTTATGAACTGCTTGGCGCCGTTCAGAATATAGAACCTGCCGTCGGCGCTCAGGGAAGCTCTGGTCTTTAATGCCATGGCATCGGAACCCGCGCCGGGTTCGGTCAGAGCGTACGCTGCAATCCTCTCGCCGCTTACGATGCCGGGTAGATATTTGCTCTTCTGTTCGTCCGTGCCAAAGAAGACGATCGGAAGGCTGCCAATGCCCGTCTGTGCGCCGTGCGCCTGAGAAAACGAGCCCGCCTTGCCAAATTCCTCGGTAATGATCGTGGCGCTGATTTTGTCCATTTCCGTGCCGTCATATTCCGAAGGGATTTCCGTCCCTAGAAGCCCCAACTCGCCCGCATCCTTCAAAAGACGGGCGATCAGGCCCTCCTTCTGAGACTCCAGATCGTCCATTACAGGCAAAACCTTCTCGTCGACAAAGCGCGAGGCAGTCCGCACAATCATCCGGTGTTCTTCATTGAAATCCTCAGGCGTGAATACACTCTGGGCAGAGGTGGGCTCGATCAGAAAAGCTCCGCCTTCCGGCAAGTCCTTCACCAGTTTTGCACCCCGCAAATTATTCATCTGAAGTTGGGCTTGCGCTTCTCGTTAAAAGCCGCCAACCCCTCCCTTCCATCCTCGCTCAAAAAAGCAGTAATGAAGTTCTGAGTCTCCAGGACAAGTCCCGAACCGATATCCACATTCGTCCCGGTATTCATTGCCTCTTTGGCCATCTTTACCGCCAGGGCGGGCTTCGAGGCCAATTTGGAAGCCAGCCTTCGAGCCTCATCCATAAGAGAAGCTCCAGGGTAAACCCTGTTGACCAAACCTAGCTTCTCAGCCGTGGGCGCGTCAATGATATCGCCCAGCAGAATAAGCTCTTTGGCTTTTGCAATCCCGATAAGCCTTGGCAGGCGCTGAGTGGCCCCCCCGCCTGGAATTATTCCTAGATTGATCTCGGGCTGGCCGAATCTTGCCGTATCTGCCGCCAGGCGAAAATCGCAGGCAAGGGCGAGTTCGGTGCCTCCCCCCAAGGCAAGTCCGTTGATTGCGGCGATCACAGGCTTGCTCAGGTTATCGATCTTGGCCAAGGCCTTCCGGCCAACCGTGCAAAAGGTGTAGATTCCCAGAGTGTCAAGATTGACCATTTCCGTTATGTCTGCGCCGGCAGCAAATGCCTTATCTCCTGAACCGGTTATGATGACCGCTCTGAGCGCATTGTCGGCCTCGATTTCATCTACCGCCGCCCCCAATTCCTCAAACACCCTGCTGTTCAGCGGATTCAACGGAGGACGGTTCAGCACTAGCGTGGCCACATTGCCTTCTTTTATCAATTCGATGACCTGATAATCCATTGAAGGACCCCTTTCTGACGTAACTTACCAAGATCTTGGACCGAACTTTCCGTAAAGTTCACTTTTTCCGCTTGTCTTTGACGATGTGCGTCAACACCTCCAGTATTTCGTTTTTTTCTTCATCCGCGCAGCCATCCAAATACCGCCTCAGGTCCTTTTCCTTTTCATTGTAGATTTCGCACAAAAGACCCCTTCCCTTGTCCGTTATCTCCAGCCACTTTAAACGCTCATCATCCGAATCGCTGGTTCTTACAATACAGCCCATTTTTTCCAGTCGCTTTGTGATGCCCGTCATATTGGCGCCCGAAACCAGCATGATTCGGTTGACTCTCTTTATGGTATTGCGGCCGTCGGTAGAAGCATCGAGTACCCGGAGCACGTTGTACTGAGAGAAGGAAAGCCCATGCTTCTTAAATATGGCGGACTGTTCCTTCCTGAACCGCTCGGCCGCCCTCACCATGGCCATCATCACACGCTCATCCAGCCCCATGTCGTCTTTGTATGCGCTATGGGACATATCGCCCCCTGTTGAACCCCTGGAAAAAACCCGCAGGTAGTGGGAAGAAAATGACCGGGGCAAAACTAATCGTTTCGCATGCTGTTTGGCCGCTCACCCGCTCTTTTCGAATCCCCCCACCATAAATGTTATGCAAATCGAAAGAATGGTTGACAACTATAATTAGTTAACGTATTAATTGTCAATATATAATTAATTAATATCTTAATCTTCTTCCCGAGGTTTCCAGACAAGGAGTGCAAACTTCATGAAACGTGTTATCACCCTTAAGGTTAACGGCGATCCTTACACGGTGGCGGTCTACCTGTGGCAAATGCCCAATGCCGGGGATATGCCTCCAGGCGAAGTAACCTGCATCCAAATCTATGAACCCGAAATGAGGACGGAAAACTGAGGACTGAGGAGTCGTCATCAGGGCCAATGCAACTGGCTTGTCTCAACAGAAGGAGGACAGCATGGAGATTCGTAAGATTGGCGTAGTTGGCGCAGGGGCGATGGGTACCGGGATTGCTAACCTCGGTGCCATGAACGGCTATGAAGTAATTATGCGTGATATAGATATGTCCTTTGTGGACAATTCCATCAGGAGCATGGCCAAGTACATGGAGCGTTCGGTCGAAAAGGGAAAAATGAGCGAGGAGCAGCGGCAGGCTGCTCTGGCGAGGGTCAAAGGAACACTCGTGCTCGAAGATCTCGCCGACTCCGATATTGTGATAGAGGCCGTAATCGAAGACATTAACCTCAAAAAGGAGGTGTTTGAGGCGCTCGATAAGATTTGTCGCCCGGAAATCATACTGGCCACCAATACGTCCTCGATGTCCATTACCGCTATTGCCGCCGCCACGAGCAGGCCCGATAAGGTTTGCGGGATGCATTTTTTCAATCCGGCCCAGATTATGCGCCTGGTTGAGGTTATAAGAGGGCTCAAAACATCCGATGAAACCATCGCAACGGCAAGGGCGCTTGCGGAGTCATTTGGCAAAAAGACGATCGAGGTCAGGAAGGATTCTCCCGGCTTTGTGGTCAATACGATCATGACCGTCCAGTTCATCGAGGCTTGCCGTTTGCTGCAGGAAGGAATCGCCTCGGTGGAGGACATCGATACGGCGGTCAAGCTCGGATTGAACTACCCGATGGGACCCTTCGAACTCATGGACTTCACGGGGATCGATATTTCCTACTTTGTCATGAACCATTTGGCCGCCGAGTTTAACGACGGCCGCTGGGCTGCTCCTTTCATCATCAAGCAGATGGTGCGGGCGGGCACCCTGGGCAAAAAGACCGGGGGAGTGGGTTTCTACTCCGCTAAGTAATGTTTGGGAATCAGTCCCAACGGCTGTACTACATAAGAGCAAATCGAGGGGTTGAGAATTAAGGCGCTTATGGATTATAATTATTCTTCTCCATTTTCCCGTTCACTACTCCTCATTTTCCAGTTCTTCAACCCTTATCCCCAATTTTGTTTCAAGGAGTGATCGATGAGAGAAGTGGTAATACTGGGAGCGGCCAGGACTATAGGCGGACAATTCGGAGGTTCTTTTTCAGGTCTCACCGCTCCTCAACTCGGCGCTGCGGTGGTCAGGGAAACTATTAACCGTTCGGGAATTACGCCTGATGATATAGATCAAACGATATTCGGCAACGCCTGGCAGGCCGGAGTCGGCCCCAATGCAGCCAGGCTGAGTTCCGTTATGGGCGGGGTCAATGTAAGCACGCCTGCCGTTTCGGTAAACGTCCGTTGCGGATCGAGTGTTCAGGCTCTGATTTTCGGTGCTCAGGCCATTAAGGCGGGTGACGCGGACACAGTGCTCGTTGGGGGCACGGAAAGTACGAGCATGATCCCCTATGGATTGCCCCGCGCCCGTTGGGGTTATCGCATGGGCAACAGCGAGTTGGTTGATTTGATGCACAAAGACGGGTTCCTGTGTCCATTGGGCGGCGGATTCATGGGCGAGATCACTGATTGGCTCGCTAAGGAAAGAGGCATCTCCAGGCATGAGCAGGATCTCTTCGCCGTCGAATCGCACAACAAAACCGAAGCTGCGGTCAGGGACGGAGTGTTCGCTGAAGAGGTCGTTCCCATCCCGGTCAAGAAAAAAGACCAAACGGTTATGGTCACTGAGGAAGAAATCTATCGCAAAGGCGTAACTGTGGAATCCCTCAGCGTGCTTAAACCGGTCTTTTCCAAAGATGGCACCGTCACTGCCGGAAATGCCTGCGCCCTGTGCGATGCCGCTTCAGCCGTGGTCATCATGGAACGCGAAAAAGCCAAAGCGATGGGGCTAAAACCCATGGCGCTTTTAAGAGGCTATGCTTTCGTCGGGATCGATCCCAGGTACTTTGGCCTCTCTCCATCCAAAGCAATACCGGTAGCACTGAAAAATGCCGGCCTCGCGCTCGCGGATATTGAATTGCACGAACTCAACGAGGCATTTGCAGCGCAGTACATTGCGTGTGAACAGATTCTCGGGTTGGATCGTTCAAGGGTCAACATTTACGGAGGAGCCATTGCCCTGGGGCATCCGGTAGCCGCCACCGGCACTAAGCTTCTTACTACCCTGCTCTACGCCCTGCGGCGGCGGGATAAGACCTTCGGGGCCGTCAGCGCCTGCATCGGCGGAGGCAATGGCGTAGCCGCCATAGTCGAGCGGCTGAACTGATAAGAGCTTTACAGCGGTTATCTCATGAGACTCGAAGGCAGACCGGGGCAGGCTGTGGTGGTCTTTTTGGCCGCTGTTGCAGCCTGCATTTTGAGTTATGAATTTTTCGACGCGCCGGCAGCCCGCTTTTGCGCCTCGCTTGACCCCGCAATCAGAGAGGTCTTCAATCTGATAACCCGCCTGGGGCTGTCGACGCCTTATCAGGTGGCCGCAGCCGGTGGATTTATATACTTTAAATTGGTCAAAAAGGATGAAATCCTTGCAAACGCGGCGGCCTTTCTGTTCGCGGCCGTAGTGCTCTCAGGGCTTGCCAACGACCTGATAAAGGTGCTGGTTGGCAGAAGCAGGCCCGACCTGCTGCTTAACCAGGGCATATATGCGCTTGAACCCTTCACGAATCAATATCGTTATGCATCCTTTCCGTCAGGCCATGCCAATACCATAGCCGCAGTGTGCTGCGGATTGAGCGTGGTTACAGGCCGCTTCAAGTTCATTCTGCTAAGTACCGCCCTGGCTGTAATGGCCAGCCGAGTTGTGGTGGGGGCTCATTTCCCAAGCGACGTATTGTTTGGAGCTTACCTGGGAATAGTTGTAACCCAACTGTTGGCTTCCGCTTTCGAGAAAAGAGGGGCGCCGGTTGCCTTCTATAAGCGTCGGGGGCGTTAGTCTGTATCTTTATCAGAAACACCTGACCAATTAAGTATCCGAGTTTCGAGAAAAGCTCTTATTTTTGCCGAAACCTGCCGCACGGCCCCCGAGTAAAAATGATCGACTCCGGCAAGCACCTCCAGGGTGAACGCTTCAGTATTAGGCTGCCCTGCAAGCCAATTCTTCAGGGATTGGAGGGAGCAAAAATCATCGTTATCCCCGATGATGATGAGCACTGGAGCATCAGGCAGTTTAAGTCCCCCTGAAGAGATGAAATCCAGCGGAGGCGATATGAGAATCAGTAAATCCGTAAGAAGGCCCATTCGGATTGCCTCCATGGCGGCCCATGCTCCGTAGGAGTAAGCGGCAAAATCTATTCGCCCCCTGGACCTCGCCTTGAGGAATTGTGATATCTCGATCAGGTCAAGGGCATCTTTTTGTCCCTCCGCCTGGTTGCCGCCGCTTGCGCCTGTTCCCCTGAAATTGAAACGCAGGGTCCCCCATCCGAGGCCGGCAAACGTCTGCCGCACGGCCCGGACGACGTGATTTTCCATGTCGCCTCCATATGAGGGATGGGGGTGACAAAGGATTGCATTGCGGCCTATCCGCCCCTGTTCGAACAGCCCTTCCAATGTCACTCGGCCATTGTCGACTGGTATCCCTACGGGCGCTTCCGGCATATCCGCTCCTTTTGCTTAAATCCCTTGACAAGACACTACGGGGTTATGCGATTATA
>Ga0187771_10002739_pt1 | contig 12205 bp, 8 predicted proteins | sample 0116_SJ02_MP15_1_FD_133139 | JGI IMG/M metagenome (GOLD analysis project Ga0187771, IMG submission 133139) | Tropical peat soil microbial communities from peatlands in Department of Meta, Colombia - 0116_SJ02_MP15_10_MG | ecosystem: Environmental > Terrestrial > Soil > Wetlands > Peat | place... | reverse complement strand
TGATGGACCTGAGGACGCGGCGGGTCGAGATTACCTCGCAGAATCACGGCTTCGCGGTCGACGCGGATTCGGTCAAGGGGCGGGCCGAGCTGTCGCATGTGAACCTGAACGATCGGACGGTAGAGGGCCTGCGCGGCCTCGGCGTGCCATTGTTCTCCGTGCAGTATCATCCGGAGGCCTCGCCTGGGCCGCACGACGCGGGTTACCTTTTCGCGCGCTTCAAAAATCTGGTCGAGGCGTTTCCGCGCTACGGGGCAGACGCTTTGGAGCGGATGGCAGACGCACAAACGACGCAGACGCATCCTGTGAATCCATAACCAACGTGCCGCTGCGCAAAGATCTCAAGTCAGTACTGCTAATCGGTTCCGGTCCGATCGTGATCGGACAGGCGTGCGAGTTCGACTATTCGGGAACGCAGGCGCTCAAGGCGCTGCGGGAGGAGGGCCTGCGGCTGATCCTGGTCAACTCGAACCCGGCCACCATCATGACCGATCCCGAGCTTGCCGACCGCACCTATATCGAGCCGATGACGGCCGGGATCGTCGCGCAGATTATCGAGCGCGAGCGCCCTGACGCGTTGCTGCCGACGGTCGGCGGCCAGACCGCGCTCAACCTGGCGATCGAGCTGGCAGAGGCGGGCGTGCTCGATAAATTCGGGGTGGAATTGATCGGCGCGAAGCTGCACGCGATCAAGAAGGCCGAGGATCGCGACCTTTTCAAGCAGGCGATGATCAGGATCGGGCTCGAGGTGCCGGCCTCGGCGATCGCGCGATCGGAGGCGGAGGCCGAGGCGGTCACGCGGCGGCTGGGGCTGCCGCTGATAATCCGTCCTTCGCGCACGCTGGGCGGCACCGGAGGTTCGATCGCGCGGGACCCGGCGGATTTTCGCCTGAAGGTGCGCTGGGGCCTCGAGATGTCGCCGAACCATGAAGTGCTGCTCGAGCAGTCGGTCGAGGGCTGGAAGGAATTCGAGCTCGAGGTGATGCGCGACACCGCCGACAACGTGGTCATCATCTGCTCGATCGAAAATCTCGATCCGATGGGCGTGCATACGGGCGATTCGATCACGGTGGCTCCCGCGCAGACGCTGACCGACAAGGAATACCAGTTGATGCGCGACGCCGCGCTGCGGATTATCCGCGAGATCGGAGTCGATACCGGCGGATCGAATATCCAGTTCGCGATCGATCCTGCCAGCGGGCGCATGGTCGTGATCGAGATGAATCCGCGGGTCTCGCGGAGTTCGGCACTGGCCTCGAAGGCGACCGGCTTTCCGATCGCGAAGATCGCGGCGCGGCTCGCGGTCGGTTACCGGCTGGACGAAATTCCGAACGATATCACGCGGATGACGCCGGCCTGTTTCGAGCCGACGATCGATTACGTGGTGACCAAGATTCCACGCTTCACCTTCGAGAAATTCCGCGGCGCGACCGACGAACTCGGTCCGCAGATGAAGTCGGTGGGCGAGGTGATGGCGATTGGGCGCACCTTCAAGGAATCGCTGCAAAAGGCGCTGCGATCGCTGGAAACCGGCTCGTGGGGTTTCGACAGCCGCGTGATGGGACTCTCGCGCGAGGCGGCGATGGCGACGATTCGCGCGCGGCTGGCGGTGCCCAACAGCGAGCGCATCTATTATCTTGCCGACGCGCTGCGGCTGGGAATCGCGCCCGCCGAGGTTCATCGGCTGACGAAAATCGATCCGTGGTTCGTCGACGCGATCGCGGAGATCGTCGGCGCCGAATCGCGAATCGCGGCCGACGCGCTCGATCCGGAACTGCTGCGCGAAGCCAAGGCGATGGGATTTTCCGACCGCCGCATTGCCGAACTGAAGGGCACGAGCGAAGACTCCGTGGCGCGCCGCCGCCGCGCCTTCGGAATCGCGCCGGTGTTCAAGACGGTCGACACCTGCGGCGGAGAGTTCGAGGCCTTCACGCCGTATCTTTACTCGACGTACGAGGGCGAGGACGAAGCGAATCCCGACGAGCGGCGCAAGGTGATGATCCTTGGCGGGGGACCGAACCGGATCGGGCAGGGGATCGAGTTCGACTACTGCTGCGTCCATGCGAGTCTCGCGCTGCGGGAAGACGGCTACGAGACGATCATGGTGAATTGCAATCCCGAGACCGTCTCGACCGACTACGATATTTCCGACCGCCTCTACTTCGAGCCGCTGACCTTCGAGGACGTGCTGGCGATCGTCGACCACGAAAAGCCGGTCGGCGTGATCGTGCAGTTCGGCGGGCAGACGCCGCTCAAGCTTGCGGTGCCGCTGGCGCGCGCGGGAGTCCCGATCCTGGGCACGCCGCCCGACGCGATCGACCGCGCCGAGGATCGCGAGCGCTTCAATCAGCTGGTGGACCAGCTGGGGCTACGCCAGCCGCGGGGCGTGCTCGCGCGCAGCGCCGCGGAAGCTGTGAGCGGAGCCTCCGCGATCGGCTACCCAGTGCTGATCCGGCCCTCGTACGTGCTGGGCGGCCGCGCGATGGAGATAATCGCCGACGAAAGCGCGTTGCGCCGTTATCTCGAACAGGCGTTGCAGGCTTCGGAGCAGCGGCCCCTGCTGATCGATCGCTATCTGGACGGCGCGATCGAGGTCGACGTGGATGCGATCGCGGATGGAACGCAGGTGGTGATCGGCGGGATCATGGAGCACGTCGAGCACGCGGGAATCCATTCGGGGGACAGCGCGTGCGCGCTGCCGCCGCGAACGCTGGGGCCGGACGTTCAGCATGAGCTGGCGCGTCAGACGAGGCTTCTGGCGCTGGAGCTCGGAGTGGTCGGGCTGATCAACGTGCAGTACGCGATCTTCGGCGGCGAGGTTTATATCCTCGAGGTGAATCCGCGTGCCTCGCGCACGATCCCGTTCGTGAGCAAGGCGATCGGGGTGCCGCTGGCGAAGCTCGCGGCGCGGGTGATGGCGGGCAGGACGCTGGCGCAACTCGGATTCGTCCAGGAGCGGGTGCCGGCGCATGTCGCGGTCAAGGAGTCGGTATTTCCGTTCGTGCGGTTTCCGGGGGTCGATACGATCCTGGGTCCGGAGATGAAGTCGACGGGCGAGGTGATGGGGCTCGACACGACTTTCGCCACCGCGTTCGCGAAGGCGGAGATCGCGGCGTCGACCGACCTGCCGCAATCAGGGCGGGTCTTCGTCAGCGTACGCGATGCCGACAAGCCGAAGCTCGAGCCCGTCGCGCTGGCGCTGACCGCAATGGGATATGAGCTGGTGGCGACCGTCGGCACGGCGGCGCATCTGGGGCGCATCGGAATCGCCTGCCGCGGCGTCAACAAGGTCGCCCAGGGCAGTCCGCATATCGTGGACCTGATGCGGCAGGGGGAGATCGCAATCGTGGTCAACACCGTGGATCAGAAAGGCGCGGTCGATTCGGTCTCGATCAGGCGGGCGGCCCTGGAACAGCGGATACCGTATTTCACCACGATCGCAGGCGCCCAGGCCGCGGTGTTGGCGATCTCTGCGATGCGCGACGCTCCACTGAATGTACGCGCGTTGCAGGACTACCACGCCACGTGACGGCGCCCGGTTCATGCGCCGGCGATCGCTTGGCGGGAGACGTTGCGGAGACGCACGGCATCGGGCCAAAGCGAAGCGAAATACTGCGCGCTCGCAACATCATCACCTTTGCCGATGCGTTATTGCATTTGCCGCGACGGTATTTGGATCTGCGCCAACGAGATCACGTTGCGAATTTGCGTCCGGGCGACTTTGCCGTAGTCGAGGGCGAGTTGGAGAAGGTCACGGGTCGGCCCATGCGTCGCATGCGCTGGCGCAGCATGACAACGGCAGTCCTGAAAGATGCGCGCGGCGATCGCATGCAGGTGACGTGGTTCAATCTGCGTGGTGAGGGCCGGATGCCGACGGGCGTGCCCTTACTGTTGAGCGGAAGCGTTTCTGCGGGGAGGGGCGGGAAAGCCGAGTTGGTGCATCCGGAGGTCTACCGGCTGGATGGCGGAGCACCTCCGCCGATAAGGCCGATATATGGATTGCCGCCAGAAGTCTCGCAGAGGGTTTTCGCCTCGATCGTCGCGCTGGCGTTCGCGCGGCTCGGGAACCAGGACGATCCGAGCGCGATCCCGTCGGAGTTACGCGAGGATTTGCGGCTGATGTCAGTCCGCGCTGGGCTGCGCTATCTGCATCAACCGCCCGGCGATGCCGATGTGGCGCGGCTGGAGACCGGCGAGACTGCCGCGCACGAGGCGCTGGCCCTCGATGAGATGTTCGCGTTTCAGCTGGCGCTGGCGCGGGAGCGGGCACTTGTTCAGCGACGATCAGGTGCGATGCTTGACGATGATGCGCGATTTTCGTCCGCGCTGATCTCGCGGTTGCCGTTCGCACTTACCGGCGCGCAAAGGCGGGCTATCGAAGAAATCGGCGCCGACCTCGCCAGACCGTCACAGATGAATCGCTTGCTGATCGGCGACGTCGGCAGCGGGAAGACGGTCGTGGCGCTGTGGGCCGCGCTACGCGCCGCCGACTCCGGCTGGCAGACGGCGGTGATGGCACCGACCGAACTGCTGGCGGAGCAGCACTTCGAGAGTTTCAATCGCCTCTGCGCACCGCTTGGCGTGACCGGCGCGATGCTGACCGCAAAGGTGACGGGAGCGGAGCGATCGCGGCTGCTGCGCGGACTCGCCAGGGGCGAGATCGCGGTGGTCTTCGGCACCCATGCGTTGATTCAGCGGGGAGTGCGCCTGCACCGGCTTGGACTGGCGGTGATCGACGAACAGCATCGCTTCGGCGTATTCGACCGAGCGCGCCTGATTGGCCTGGGATCCCAGGCCAACGTCCTGTTGATGACCGCGACGCCGATTCCGCGCAGCCTCGCGCTGACGCTGTTTCGCAATCTCGAGGTCTCAGTGCTGGACGAGATGCCGCCGGGACGGACTCCGGTTGCTACCACGATTTCCCCCGAGAGCCGAATCGGCGAAGTCGATGCGTTGGTGCGCGCCGAGGTGGAACAGGGCCGCCGCGCCTATTACGTGGTGCCGGTGATCGACGACCAGGATGCGAATTCCGTCGCTGCGAGGGCGCGACTGTTGAGCGAGGGCGCGCTGCGCGGCTTTCGTATCGGGACGCTCCACGGGCGCATGCAGGCTGCCGCGAAGGAGCACGTGATGCGTGAGTTTCGCGACGGCGCGCTTGACGTGCTGGTTGCGACCACGGTGGTCGAGGTCGGAATCGATGTGCCGGAGGCGACGATCATCGTGGTGGTCGCGGCCGAGCGATACGGCCTCGCGCAATTGCATCAGTTGCGCGGCAGGGTAGGGCGCGGCGCCAACCCTTCGCGCTGCTGCCTGGTGGTATCTCCGGGAAGCAGCGCGCAGGCGATGGCGCGGCTCGATTTGCTGGCGCGCAATCCGGGCGGTGCCGAAGTGGCGCAGGCGGACCTTGCGCTACGCGGGCCGGGCGACCTGCTCGGTACCCGTCAGAGCGGGACGCTGCCCCTGCGTTTTGCCCGTTTCATCCGCAGCGCCGACCTGATCGAGCGCGCCGGCGATATGGCCGAAGAATGGCTGCGGCGCGATCCGGAACTGGCGAGCCCGGCCTCGGCCAACGCGCGCGTGGCGATTTCCAGAATGCTTGATTGGGGCTTCAGCCTCGGTGATGTTGGTTAGAGGATTGTGTCGCGCGGATTGCTCCAGGAGTAATGCCGGCGGACAAGCGGGGCGGATGGAAGGCAGACCAAAGCGCAGCAAGCCCAGGGAACCGGTGCAGATCCGGCACGAGCTTTCGGCCGGTGGCCTCATCTGGCGGCGGCGCGAAGGCGACAGCGCGGCGGAAGTGGTTCTCGTCCGCCCGGCCGGCAAACGCACCTGGGTCTTGCCCAAGGGCCATGTCGAAAAAGGCGAAGGATTGCTCGAGGCCGCCTTGCGCGAAGCCTCGGAGGAGACCGGGCTCAGAGTCGCGGCCGGAGAAGCGCTCGGCGAAGTATCGTATGTCTATTCGTGGCGCGATCGCGGCGACGGACGCCTGACGCGGGTTTTCAAGCGCGTCCATTTCTTCCTGATGGAATGTGTCGGGGGCGACCCTTCGGCCCATGACGAAGAGATCGAGGAGGTCGCGTGGGTGCCGCTCGAGCAGGCGCCCGCGCAGGCGAGCCACAAGAGCGAGCGCGATCTGATAATCAAGGCGCGCGAGCTTCTCAGCGCATAGTCGCGCGCGGATTTCCTCTTTCAGAACGCCGAATCCCGAATTCGATCGTCCCTGGATTGAATCGCTGCCGGCGTATCCGCGATCAGCCCTCGCCCTTGATTACCAGCGCCTGGTACTCATCGAACGTGATCGTTCCGCCCATTTCTTTGGCGACTTCCTTTTCGCGTTCGGGCAGTACGTCCTGCATCGCATCGATACGCTTCCATTGCGGCGGCGGTGGCGCTTCGCATCCCGCTTGTGGCGCGTACCTCGACGTTTGGACGCGCTGGTACTTGTGGATGTAGCGCGGGCAGTTGATGAAAATCTCGGTGACCGCGACGCGCACCAGCAGTTCCGCGCCGGGATAGTCCGCCATCAGCGGGTCATTGCGGTCGATGCTCGCGATGCCATGCACGCGCACCCGGTGGGGGGTCTCGAAATCGATGAACAACATTCCAACCTTGTGGCTGGTCAGGATATTACCCATCGACAGGAACATGCCGTTGCCGTTGTAACTTGGGAACGCGATGGTCTTCGGGTCCACCACCCGGACAAAGCCGGGAGCGCCACCTTTGTACGAGCAGGTGGGATAGCCGCGATGATCGACCGTGGTGAGGAAGAACATGTCGCGGCTTTCGATAAAGGCCTGATGGTCGCGCGGAATATCCGGCCGCACGATCGCTTCCTCGATCCGATCAGCCAGGCGCGAGGTATCGAACGTCTCTTGCAGAGCACGGTGGCGATCGCCGTAAATCACGCTCATCTTTTCCTCGAAGGCCTCTTCTAAATCGATTTGGTCATACCGCCGTCCACGTCAAAGCGGCTGCCGGTGATGAACGACGAGCGTTCGGACGCGAGGAACGCGACGAGTCCGGACACTTCGGGTGCATTGCCGAAGCGCTTGAGCGGGACGAATTGATTGGCAAGGTTCTGGTACACCTCGTCACGGCTCTTTCCGAAAAGTCCGACCGCGGAGTCGGCAATCTTCTCCCACAACGGCGAATGAATCAGCGCCGGGCATACGCAGTTCACCAGGATGTTGTCAGGTGCGAGTTCGAAGGCCACCGACTTCGAGAAAGCCAATATACCGGCCTTGGCGCTCGAATAATCATCCATCGTTTGCAATGGCGTGTGAGCACTGACCGTGGAGAGGTTGATGATCCTGCCGCCGCCCTGCTTGCGCATGTGCGGCGCCACCGCGCGCGTGAAGCGAACCGCACTCATCAGATTGACTTCGAGGCAGTAGCGCCATTCCTCGTCGGTCGTATTCAGGGCGTGAGTGAGCCATGCATCACCCGCGTTGTTCACTAAGATATCGATGCGCCCGAGCTCTCGAATAGTACTATCGATCACCTTCGCAGTATCGGCCGCGTTCGCAACATCCGCGGTAACCGCGTGGACGCGCACCCCGTAGCCGCGCAGCGCCTCGACAGCCTTTTCCAGGTCCTGCTTGCCCCGGGCGCAGATCGATATGTCCGCACCTTCCTTCGCGAGTTCCTCAGCGATTGCTCGACCCAGACCCTTGCTTCCGCCGGTGACGAGCGCCACCTTGCCCTTTAGTCCCAAGTCCATCGATTTTGTCCTCGCGCCAAAGATCTTGACGGTTATGTTGTTAGCCTAAACCGCTCGACATAGCCATGCGACGCCCCGGCGCCGGAGCCGTCAGGAGGGCGGATGAATAGCCGAAGGCTCCGGACTTGCCGTGCCTGCGGTGGCCGCCGGCGAAATTGCAGGCGCCGGAACAATCCGATCGACTTTGCTGGACATCCATAAGTCAGACGCGAGTTGCGCCAGATTGGCGGGGTCCTGGCCGATGACGATCAGCACCGTGGCGGACCGCGCTTCGACGCGATGCGGATTATTCTCGCCGCGCAGGTGGTCGAGGATGCTGCCGTACGCCCGAGCAAATTGCGCCGCTGAGGCGTCATTGCGGAACGCGATAATCCAGACCAGCGTGAGCGCCTTGCCCTTTTCGAATACAAGGATCCGATCGCCGGCCCAGTTCGGCAAAGTGCCGAGAGCAGGCGCACGCGCCGGGAGATTGCGCTTCAGGATGACGCCGAGGAGGAGTTCGCCATAGGTATCGTCGTCGACCTGCTTCCACCCTTTGAGCGCGTCCGCGTAACCCGCGATGGTTATGCGGGCGGGCGGCGACGGATGGTCGAAGTAGAGTTCAGGCTGCATTATCTGCTGGGTCGAGGCGGGCGGATTGGCGTAAAGCGCATTGACCTTTGCCCATCCGCCGCGACGCCAGGCCTCGCCGACGAAGCGCGTCCCGCCCGAATATTGGAACAATAGCGGCGTGCTCAGCCCTTCGGGTACGTCGCCGGACTCAGCGTTGAAGGCTTCGGGCAGATTCGCAAGCTTCGAGACGACCGCGTCGACGCTCGTGTTGGTAAGGCCGCCCGCGATGTAGGCGAAGCCCGCCAGAGTGGCGTCACCCTCCGCAACCGACTTAAGAGCCAGCGACCGATCGTCGTTATCCTTGACCCGCTTGAGCATCGCATCGATGCCGAAAGCCTGATCCTGAAGCGCATGGGTCAGTTCGTGAGCCAACAGCATCTCGCCGGCCGGGTCGCGCCGGGTTACGAATTGAGCCGCGCCGTTCCAGAAGCCGAAACCGCCCCTGTCTTCGACCAGTACCATCTGTTTCTCGTGAGGTTCGTAAAATCCGGCGATTTGGCTGCGCAACAGCTTGAGGGTCTCGCCCTTGAGATCGATTCCGGGTGGAAAGAGGCCGGTCATTGCGCCGGTCAGCCCCCCGATTCGCAAATCCTCGTCGGAATGGTCGCGCGCGATCTCGGCGATCATTATGCGCTCGGCCTCGTCGCGGGTTTTGACGACGAGCGGGACGGGAGACTTGAAATTGAGCTCGCGGATCTTCTGGATACCGCTCTTGACCTGGTCGGCCTTGGCGACGTCGACCGTGCCGCCATGAACCAGGGCGTATGCGCATCCGCACAGCACGATGACGGCCAGCGCGAGCAGCCAGCGCAGCTTGCGGACGCACGCGAAGAGCAATCGGTGCTTGAACACCGAAGCGGGCTTGCCGTTAACGTGGTCAACGCTGCCGCGGCGGACCAGCGTCTCGCTTCCGTCTTTCGGGCGGGTCATCGGGGGCGGACGATACGCTTAGCCTGCGGCGGGCATCAAGGGAGCAGGTCGGGATCGCCCTGGTTGTCCTTGCCGTCCTTGCCGGATTCGAACAGCGGCTTGGACTGCGAGGCGGCCAGACGCCGGATTATCTGCTTAACGCGATCCACGAAGCCGGCCGATTCCGCCGGCGAACTTTGCCGTCGGCGCGGCACATCCGCGGCGGCGTCATCGAGATCGACGGAGGCGGTCAAGTCCCTGGGCTGCGGCACGGCGATCACGCTCGATTTCCAAACCGACGCGGCGAGCCCGGAAATACGCGCCGGCGCGCCCGCGATAACCAGGACCGCGCTATCCCGGCTTTCAACCAGACGCGGTGTGCGGCTTCCGAGCACGCGATCGAGCACGCGCTTGTAGGTCGCAGCGAAGCTCCGGGCCGAAGACTGATCCCGGAACGCGATCAACCACAACGCTCCGATTTCTCCATTCCTGCGGAAAAGCGCCAGGCGGTCGCCGGCCCATTCGAAAGCGGGCGTGATCTCCCGCGAGTTGACCCCCAGGTTGCGCTCGAGGATGACTTGGAGCGCGAGCTCGCCGCTGGTGTCACTCTCGACCATCTGCCAGCCGTCGAGCATCGGGTCGTAGCCGTAGAGGTCAACCTCGAGCGGGCGCGTGCGATGGTCGAAGTAAAGCGAGGGCTCCATGATCTGCGCGGTCGATTCCGGCGGATCGCGATAGAGCGCGTCAACCGCGGCCCAGCCGCCGCGCTTGTATGCTTCACTGACGAAGCGCAGCCCCTGAACGTAGGGGAAATTGAAATATTCGTAGGCGGCCAGCGATCCGCCTTTGGGATGGAGGGTGTAGTCTTTGGTAAAGGTCTTGACGTCCGACTCGAGCATCTGGACCGTACCGACGTCCATCTTGCCCAACACGTAACCCCATCCGGCGAGTGTCGCGTCACCCTCGGCCACCGAACGCAACGCCAGTTCCGCATCGGTGTCTTCGCGCAATCGCCGCAGCTTCTCGCCGAGGTGGAAATTCTGATCCTGAAGCGCGTGCGTGTATTCATGCGCGAGAATCAGGTAGCCGAGATAGTCGCGCAGGCCCGCGCGCTCGCCCGCCAACTCGATATTCGAGCTGACGCTTTGATCACCGCCGTCGATCACCACCATGTGCCTGGTGTTGAAGTCGTAGAAGGCGAGTAACTGTTCTTTCAGCGTTTCGATCGAGGCGGATTTGAGGTCGATCCCTTGAGGAAAGAGCCCGAGCATCGCGCCCGCAGCTCCTTCCGCTGCAATCTGGTCGTCCGAGGGATCTCCCAGCTTGGGCACCGCCAGCATCTTCGCCACCTGATCCGGCGTCATCACGGTGACACCGACGTCGCGCTTGAAGTGAAGATCGCGGACGATTTGGATGGTTTGTTCGGTCGCGACTGCCTTGTTGATGTCAAGCGCGCCGTTATGCACAAGCGCGCCGGCACGACCGGCGAAGGCGAACGCGCCAAGCAACGACAGACCCACAATCAGAATGACCGCGCGGATGTGGGTTCGTGCTGGCATATGGCCAGCATAGCATTGCTACGTAGGGATTATCAAAGCTATTTTGCCGTATCGTGTGCGATTATCCACTAATGTTCCTAACGTTATCATTCGCCGTTTTTACGCCACGAGTGGTGCGCTATTCCGTAACAATGACGATCGGATAGCCAAAGCCGGCCACATGCATGGCGCGCTCTTCGGCCGCCTGGCGAGTGACGAAGGCCCCCATCCGCACACGGTAGTGACGGCTTTCGCTCCCGCGGGTCTCTTCGATTTGCACGTCCGGGTAGCGCGCGGCGAAACGCTCGCCGAGGCGGCGTGCATTTTGCGGGTCGGAGAAGGAGCCTAGTTGCACGAAGTAACGTTGACCCAGCGCGGGCCCGCCCGGCGGTGTCTCAAGGACCTCCATCAGCACCGGTGCGGTGCCCGGACCGATCATCCCAAGCACTTGGGCCGCCCGTTCGGAGAGGTCGATGCCGCGGCCCTTCAGGTAAGGGCCATGGTCATTAATGGTGACTTCGACGGAGCGGCCGTTGTCGCGATCGGTAACGAGGAGGCGGGTTCCGAGCGGAAACAGGGTCGAGGCGGCGGTAAGATCGTCCTGGTTGTAGATCTCGCCGCTCGAGGTGCGATGGCCGTTGAAGCCGGGGCCGTACCACGAGGCGGTTCCGACGAGCGACGGATGCGAAACGATCGGGGGAGGCGAGACCGCAAGCGGTGGGGGCGCCTGATGCGTGGCGCATCCCGCGGCGCTGATCAGAGTCAGCCCGCACAGCAATCGTATCCGGCCGCCACGTCCACCCATACGCGCCACCCAACGACCGCAAATTGTAGCGGCTCCTCGCCGCTGCCAACAGACACGGCGCCCGAGATTCATCAACCCTTGGGCAACTTCAGAACGCGCTCGCCGATGATGTTGTGCTGAATTTCGCTCGAGCCCGCGGCGATCGTGAGGCCGCGCGCCGCCAACGACCGCGCCATCCAGCGTCCGCCCTCGACCGCCCCGATCGAGCCCTTGTCGACCGTTGCGTAAGGTCCGAGCAACTCGTCGGCAAACATCGCGACCCGCAGATTGAGTTCGGTTGCGAAGAGTTTGCCGAAGGAGCTCTCGGGTCCCGGGATCTTGCCCTTGAGTTGTGAAGTGAGCGACCGATAGCGGCTCAACCGCAGGCATTCGGCCTCGACCGCGAACTGCGCCAATCTCTGCCGCACGTACGGATGTTTGTTCGCGGTGATCCCCTCGAATTCCACCTGCTTCGAGAGTTCGAGCAACTCGGTAATCGTGCGCTGAACCGGATGGCGTGTGCCGCCCGAGACGCGCTCATACATCAGGGTCGCGATCGAGACTTGCCATCCCTGGTTGATCTCGCCGACGATATTTTCCTTGGGCACGCGAACGTTGTCGTAGAAAACTTCGTTGAAGCCG
>Ga0187771_10002738_pt1 | contig 12206 bp, 8 predicted proteins | sample 0116_SJ02_MP15_1_FD_133139 | JGI IMG/M metagenome (GOLD analysis project Ga0187771, IMG submission 133139) | Tropical peat soil microbial communities from peatlands in Department of Meta, Colombia - 0116_SJ02_MP15_10_MG | ecosystem: Environmental > Terrestrial > Soil > Wetlands > Peat | place... | reverse complement strand
GAAGATGCCCGCGGAGGCGATGCGGCCCGGATGCACGTACAAGAATCCGAAGATCTCCGGCTCGGGGTAGCCGAAGGTGTGAATGACCGTGCCGGGCTGAAGGGCGGTTTCTTCGGGGAGGTCCAGGACCATCTTGGCGCCGACGGCCCAGTCGCGCTTGTGGCGGCCAGGGGGCATGCCCAGCAAATCGTCGAGCTTGCGTCCCACGGCGCCAACGGGACCGTCGGCGATGACCGTGAGCTCCGCCCGGACATCCATCCCGGGCAGGAAAGAAGGTCCGGGAGCGCCGTCAGGCGCCACGCCTTGCTCGAGCAGGCGCACACCGGCGACGCGGCCAGCCTCGACGAGCGGCTCGGCAACAGGCGTGCCCGGCCAAATCTGCACGGCACCCGAGGCCATCAGTTGTTCGCCGACCCACTGGCTGAACTGGCCAATGGAAAGCACCAGGCCGTCTTTCTTGTGCAGGAACGACGGCGTCCAGGGGATTTCGAAGGCGGAGTGCTCGAGGCCGATAAGGCCGCCAAACAAGCGCAGGATGCGGTCGGCGGCGCGCATGAGGAAGGGGCGGCGGGAAGCTCCGTGAGGGTCGAGCAAGTAAACCAGTTTTTCGGAGGCCACGGGGGCGGCCAGGGGAATCTCGGAGGCCGAGAGTTGAGGAAACGAGAGACGTATGCCGCGCGCGCGCGTGGCCACACCGGAAACGCCGAAAGCGATGCCGTCGGCGCGCTCATAGCAAACAACTTGCATGGGCATCCCGGGAAAGGACCTGCTTTCGACCGCGGGCGTGCCGTCTTCTTTGAGCAGCGCGCGAGACAGGGTGGCGAGGAAACCGGCGGCGGCGGGGCCAAAGCCGACGCACACCACGTCAACATTCAGTGTCTGGCGTTCCACAGAGGTTTCCGCCGGGGCCTGGGTCACGGTTTCCTCTTAGGCCGGGTAATCCAGCGCGGCGGGAATCATGACCTTGGTGAGCGATTCGGCGGCGCGGTCTTTGGCCAACTGCGAGCCGGTGAGGCAGCCATCGAGACGAGTGCGCAAACGGACAAATTCCTCGAGGCCGTCGAAGCGCACGCAGGGACCGGCCTTGGGGGGATGAGAGCCGTCCGCGCCGACAACATCAGTGGCCACGGAACTGAGACCGGGGATGAGACCCTCCAGCTCAATCAGCTCGTCCTCACGGTAGCAACCCTCATAGCCCTCTGCGTCCCAGGCGGGGTGGCGATTGTATCCAAAGACGAGCATGGCGCAGATGCGGCCCACCTCGCCCGCGGCGCGCGCGGTCTGGAAATGGCAGAGATCGGCGAGGAAGGGAAGCAGCCCACCGAGGGCCTCGGCGACGGCGGGGTTTTGCGGGCCTTGGGAATCCAGTTCGAGGAGGTCGAGGACCTGGGAGCGGGAGGCGAGAAGCCAGCAGAGGCCGTCGGCAAGGGGAAACGTGACACCCTGGCGCGCCCCCTGGTACAGCTTGTGCCCATCCGCATCCGTGGCTGCCAGGAGATGTTCCAGGGTCCAGAGCCACATTTGCATGGCGGTGGCCAGCGAGCAGGCTCCTGTGCCTGGATTCTTGCCGGCAATGGCGCGCATTTCACCTATCCATTGGCGAAACATCGCCAGGAAGACTTCATTGGTCATGGTCAGGGTGAGCTGGCGGCGCTGCACAGCCTCTGGCCCTTCATAGGTAGCTTCCAGCTGCGAGTCCATCCACTTGTGACCGAGGAAGCCGGGGCAATCTTCGGTGATGCCGTAGCCTCCCATGAGGCTGACGGCCTCGCGGAGCATATTGGCGCCGTGGCCCGTGTTCCAAAGCTTGGTGGCGGGGCAAAGGACGTTTGCCAAGGCGTCCAGGAGGACAAAGCGCACCAGGGTATTATTCTGGAGCGCGTTCAGGCGAGCTTCATCGCGCTTCCCGGGGGGCAGGGAATTGAGTTCGAGGTATTCGAGAGCCTCCTTCTCGATGCCGCGGACATACTTCAGCGCGGCCCGGCCCTCGAGTCCCCGGGCCTGGAAGAAGGTGTTCTTCTCGCGTTCGAGAGGATCGAGTTCATCGAAGAGGCGTGCGGCAGCAAAGCCGAGGGAGGCGCTGGCCTCGCCGGTGGCCCAGACGTCCAGGAGGCGATGGAGAACGTCCTCCCTTTGCTGCAGGCCGAGTTCATAGCGAGGGGAGCCTGGGGAAACCGAGGGAGCGCCGCGGAAGCGGTCGCGGTGATAGCGGATGAGCGGTTCGACGGCAGACAGGAGCTTGGCGGCGGTCATCAGGCCGACGGTGACGCGGGTGCGGCGGAAGACGGCTTCGATCACTTCGGAGTGGGAAAAGCGCGGGACAATCACGCCATCCTTGACGGCGTAGCCGCCGATCATGCGGCTGGCGGGAACGCGCAGGTTAAAGATGGGATCGGAAGTGGAAGAGAGTTGGTGCACGAGCTTGCGCGTGGGCGTGCCGCGGTCGAAGACGCCGGGATCGGTCTCCTCGAGGATGACCATGCAAGAACCGGCAATGCGCGGGTCGTCGGAATCCACGGCGGCGGTGACAAAGTTGGCAAAACCCATGTTGGTGATAAAACGGCCGCGCTTGCTCACTTCGAGGAGGGGTTCCTTGCCGTCGGGCCATTCGGCGATGCGCACCTTGCCGGAGAGCAGGCCGGTCTCGACGCCGACGAAGGGAAGCGGCTCGGTAAGGCAGAAGGAGCCGCGCCAGGGTTTGGCCGGAGGCTTGGGCACGCAGCGGGACATGTAAGTGTCGCGTTGTTCGGGCGTGCCGCGCTCGTGGAGGGGGGCCAAGGCCAAGGCGCCGGCCATGCTGGCCGTGGCGGCGCCCGCGTCCACCCAGGCGATTTCAAAGGCCATCAAGGCCAGGGCGAGGTTTTTCGGACCCTCGATGTAGCCGCCCTGCGCGGGGTCCATGAAAACGCTGGTGAGGCCGGCGTTATCAAACTCCGCGAGGAGAGTGTTCTTTTGCTCGGTCCATTCGTGAGAGTGGCGGGCGCCCGCGGCAACGAGGCGGGCGACGGGCCCGCGGGCCACGCTGCGGGCCGACTGCACCAGCATTTGCAAGTCGTAGCGATCGGCAAAACGCCAGAGGATTTGCCGCACTTCATCGCCCGGCAGGGCGCGCAGGGGTTCAACAGACCGGTTCTTTGCCGCCGACGAAAGCATGGGAGCCTCTCCTTGCGGTGAAACACCCGCGGAGCACGTTACTCTACCAGCGAGGAGAAGCGCAAGCAATGCGGTTGGGTTGTGACGGGCAGGAAACAGGGAGTGAGGGCTGGATTGGCGGGGGAGATGGTTCGGGTAAACTGGACTTTCCAACGGGGAAGAAGCGCCGGGCGCCCGGACGGGAAAGGCGCGGGGCAGCAAGGGACGGTATGAAGTGCGTGTGCGAGAGGTGCGCGCTGCTGGGCGGGGCGCTGCTGGCGCGTTTGCCGAAGGAGCAAGTGGCGCGGCTGAGCTGCGTTTTCCGGACGGGGCGCTACCGCCGCAATCGGGTGCTGTACCAGGAAGGCGATCCGGCGGGCCGGGTTCTTGCCTTGCGCGCGGGGTTGGTAAAGCTGGTGAAGCGGCTAGAGAACTCGCGGGAGCGTATTGTGCGCGTGGTGTTTCCCGGGGAACTGTTCGGTCTGGAAGCGCTGGCGGAGAGGACTTACGCCCTGTCCGCCGTGACGCTCGAGGAATCGGAGGTTTGCGCCACGGGTCCCGAGGAACTGTTTGCGTTCCTGCGCCAGGACGCGGAAATTGCGCTGGAGATGGTGCGCTTCCTGGTGAACGAGGTGGGGCGAATGCGGGCGCAAGTTACGGAGATGAGCTTCAAGGACGCGCGGAGGAAGGTGGCGACGTTTCTCCTGGCGGTGACGCCGGCAGGGAAAGAGCAAGGCGCGGAGGCGGGCTGGACCACGCTGGCGTTCTCGCGCGGGGAAATCAGCTCGCTGCTGGAGCTGTCCGCGGAGACAGTCAGCAGGACGTTCAGCGCGCTTCGCCGCGCGCGGCTGATCGAGGCGCGGGGGAGGCGATTGACGATTCGGGACCGCGCCGGTTTGGAAAAAGCAGCGCAACGGGAGGGGAGCGCGGGCTGCGGCCGGGGCGGGCGAAGGGGCTGAGGACAATTGGCCGCATGGCGTGACGGGCATCACGTGGTGAAGTGAGTGCCATCACTGCCGAGGCGGCCGGCGCGGGAGGATTATTGGCTGGGGTGAGCTGGGGTCAGCTCATTGCGTCAGAAGTGGTTTGGCAAGCTGGTTCTTCGCTCGACTGAGGTTGTCCTCCTTGTAAGTGTGTCCGTGGGGCTTCTCCACGTGGTCAACGCGGGGCAGAATCATCTGCACTCCGCGAAGACGCTCCCTCCACCGAGCCAGCCAGACCTAATCTTCGTGCAAGCTACGGCCATAGTACCCGGCGATCTTGCACTCCGTTTCCCACGCGGAAGCCGCCTGGCCCGCAGGGACTCTGGCGCCGGAAGGACCATGCCCATCAACTTGACACCGGAGTTCTTCGCTGCGGCTGATCCCCAGGTGTCTTTCGATGGGGGGCGGATTCTCTTTTCCGGGCAGAAGAGCGCGGGAGGGCGATGGCAGGTGTGGGAGATGGAAGCGGACGGGTCCAGCGCGCGCCAGGTGAGCAATTGCCGGACGGACTGCCTGCGGGCGGCCTATCTTCCGGACGACGAAATTGTCTACACGGCGGTGGAAACGCGGAAGGGGCGGCGGGAAGCACACCTGGAGGTCTGCAAGCGAGACGGTTCGGAGGCGCACGCGGTCACCTTCGGACCGGGGGATTTTCAGGTTGAGACCGTGCTGAGCAGCGGGATGATCCTGGCGTCCGCTTCTTGGCCCTTGACGGCAGGCAACGAACCGGGCTGCCCGAGACAGTTTTATACCTTGCGGCCGGATGGGACGGCGCTGGAAGCATTCCGGTGCGAACACCAGGAAGCGGCACTGAGGGCGGAGGCCAGAGAATTGGCGGATGGCTCGGTGGTCTTCGTAAAGAGCGCCCTGGGCGACGAAAGGCCAGGGGGGAGGCTGGCGGAGATGCGGCGCGGCGCAACGCACAATGCTCTAATCGGTCCGCCCGTGGAAGTCGCCTGGCCCTCGGAGGCGTGGGAAGCCGATAAGCTGATGGTGTCGAGGTGGATTCCGAGGGAGCACGGCGAGGGGGGAAGATTTGATCTGTACATTCTGAACCTCAAGACGGAGGCGTTTGGGGAGCGAATTTACGGGGAGTCCGGCATCTCGAGCATCCAGGCTGTTCCAGTGGCGAGTCATTCCGCGCCAAGGAGCTTCTGGAGCCTGGTGGACCGGGAAGCAGAGACGGGCCACTTCATCTGTTTGAACAGCTATCGTTCCGCGGACGAGGGCAGAGGGCGATTCTCGGCACTGATCGCCGCCGTGCGCGTGCTGGCGCTGGATTCGGGGACGGGCCGGGAGCGGGTTCTGGGGGACGCGCAGGTGGAGAAGGACGGCTCGTTTTACGTGGCGGTTCCGGCGAATCTGCCGGTGCGATTTCAACTATTGGATGCGGGCGGGGGAACTATTCATGAGCAGCGAGGGTGGGTTTGGGCACGGCCGGGAGAGGAACGCGGGTGCGCCGGGTGCCATGAGAGCAAGGCGCTGGCGCCGGAAAACCGCTGGCCCTTGGCGCTGAAACGGTTCGATACGCCAACGCCTCTGGGAGTGAAGGATGATGCCACGAGCAAGCCGTAAGAAAGGCAGGAAGGGCGCGCAGCTGGGAATGGTTCTGGCGGCGGCGCTGCTGTTGGCAAGCGTGACGAAAGGATTGGGGACGAAGCCCGGCGCCGCGGCGCCGGCGCAGCCGAGGTTGCCGGTCTACGAAGACGTAACAGAAAAGGCGGGCATTCATTTTCAGCATTCGTTTGGCGAAGAGCAACTGAGTTCGGTGATGGAAGCGACAGGCTCGGGCTGCGCTTGGTTCGACTACAACAACGACGGCTTGATGGACCTTTACGTATTGAGCGGGCGCTACATCGAAGGAGCCACGGATCATTCCAAGCCCGCGGGAATGAAGGCCAGCAACCATCTCTACCGCAACAACGGCGACGGAACGTTCACGGACGTGACCGAACAGGCCGGCGTGGGGGGCAACGGGTTCGCCATGGGCGTGACCGTGGGGGACTACGACAACGACGGGTACGAAGACCTCTACGTGACGAATTGGAATTCCGCCATCCTATATCACAACAACGGGGACGGAACGTTCACCGACGTGACGGAGAAGGCCGGGGTGCAGAACAAGCATTTCGGGGTCGGCGCGGCCTTCCTGGACTACGACCGCGACGGGCTGCTGGACCTGTTCGTGGGCAATTACCTAAAGTTCGACCCCAAGGCGCGCAAGCCGTTCTATTCGGCGGACGCGTTCGCCGGGCCGCTGGACTACGAGGGGGAAGCCGACCGCCTGTTTCACAACAACAGCGATGGAACCTTCACGGACGTTTCCGGGCGGGCAGGAATCGCCAACCCCGCGGGGCGGGCAATGGGCGTTACTGTGGGGGATTTCGACAACGACGGCTGGCCGGACATCTACGTGGCCAACGATCAAATGGACAGCTACTTGTACCACAACAATCACGACGGGACATTCACCAACGTGGCGCCGGATTTGAACGTGGCGTTCGGAGGGAACGGCGAGGCCACGTCGGCGATGGGACCCATCTTCGCGGACCTGCACAACCGCGGGTGGCTGGACCTGTTTGTCTCGGACATGAGGTATCACCGGTTCTTTCAGAACGAAGGCAAGGCGGGGTATTTCGTGGACCGCACGGTGGAGAGCGGAGTGGCCGGCGTTTCTGGGCAGTACGTAGCGTGGGGTGACGGAATTTTCGATTTCGACAACGACGGCTGGAAAGACATTTTCATCGTCAACGGCGGTCTGCACTGGATGATTCCCATGGAGGATTCCCTGCTGCGCAACAACGGGGACGGGACGTTTACGGACGTTTCTTCGCAAGCGGGAGGCTACTTCCAAACGAAGAAGGTTGGGCGGGGAGCGTGCTTCGCGGATTACGACAACGACGGGTACATCGATGCGTTTATCGTGGTTCTGGGCGGGAAGGGAATTTTGCTGCACGCCAAGCCGCCCGAAGGCAGCGCGCGGAACCACTGGCTGACCTTGAAGCTGGTGGGCACGAAGAGCAACCGGGACGGATTCGGAGCGCGGATCGAAGCGGTGGCGGGGGACTTGAAGCAAATGGTGGAAAACGTTCCACAGTCCGGATACCTCTCGCAGAACGACCCGCGGCCTCATTTCGGGCTGGCGCAGCACACCGAGGTGGATAAGCTGACGATTCGCTGGCCGAGCGGAACGGTGCAAACGCTGTCGCACGTGAAGGCGGACCAGATCCTGACGGTGACGGAGCCTGGGGAGCGCAAGCCCAGAGCGTCCATGAGCGGGAAACTATGAAGGTAATGGCCGGCGGTGCGGGTGAAAAATGGGGGGGTGGCTTGCTGCTCGTAGTGCTGGGCGCGGCGGGCCTCCTGGGCATGTTCGCCGGGGCGCGAGCGAGGGCACAGGGGGGCGCGGCGCCCCGGACCAGTGCAGCCGGATCTGAGGAGCCGAAATATCTAACGCCCGTGGAACTGAAGTTCTCGCCGGACGGATCGCGGCTCTACGTCGTTTGCGAGGACGATGGTTCGCTGCTGGTGGTGGATGCCCGGGAGGAGAAAGTCATCGGCAAGGTGAGAGTGGGGGAGAAGCCGCGGGGTCTGGCGGTTTCGCCGGACGGGAGGAGCATTTACGTTTCCAACGAATGGAGCGACACGGTTACGGATATAGACGCGGAGAAGCTCGAGGCACGGCGCACGCTGACGGCGGGCTGGGGCCCAGTTGGAGTAACCACGGATGGCACCGGGAAGACTTTGTACGTGGCCAACAGCATCGGGAATGACGTGTCCGTGGTGGACCTGGACAGCGGGGCGGAAATGAAGCGGCTGGCGGCGTGGCGCTCGCCGCATTACGTGACGCTATCGCGGGATGGGCTGCGAGTATACGTGTCGAACGTCCTGCCCCACCTGGGACCTTATGACGAACCGCCAGTTTCCGAACTGACGGTGATTGATACGAAGAGGCAGAGCGTCGCGGAACGAGTGTTGATACCGGGGGCTCTGGAGCTGCGGCACATCGCGGAGGGGCGGGATGCGGAGGGAAGCTATCTTCTGGTTCCGCTTCTGAGGCCGAAGAACCAAGCGCCGCTGATCCAGGTGGCCCAGGGATGGATCGTGACGCACGGGATGGCGGTGGTGCGGCCGGGCCGGGGCGTGGCTCCGGAAGACAAGCCTTCCACGGTAAACCAGGTGCTGCTGGACGATGTGGACTCGTATTACGCGGGAGCGGACGGAGCGGCGGTGACGCCCGACGGGAGGTATGCCCTGGTCAGTTCGGCGGAAGCAAATGTTGTCTCCGTGATTGATACGGCGAAACTCGAGCGGCGCATCTGGGAAGTGGGGGCGGAAGAACTGCCCAACCGGCTGGATTCGGCGCAGACATTCGTGGTGCGGCGGCTCGAGACGGGGTTCAATCCCACCGCGGTGGCGGTTGCGCCGGACGGCCGGCGAGCGTACGTGGTCAACCGGCTGGATGACAGCTTAACGGTTCTGGACCTGGCGCGGCTGGAGGTAGAGGGAAAGATTGACCTGGGAGGGCCAAAAGAGATTTCGGTTTTGCGCCGTGGGGAGAGGCTGTTCCACGACGCGAGCTTTTGCTACCAGGGACAATTCGCCTGCGCCACGTGCCACCCGGACAACCACATTGACGGCGTTTCGTGGAACCTGGAAACGCCGCAGCTGGGAAGGGACCGGGTGGCGAATCGCACGCTGCGAGGCATCGCGGAGAAGGCGCCGTATAAATGGAACGGGCGTAATCCCGATCTGGAAACGCAGTGCGGGGCGCGCATCGCCAAGTATCTCTTCTATTCTCAGGGTTTCAACCACGAGCAACTGGAAGAGCTGGTGACCTACATCAAGTCCATACCGCTGCCGCGGAACCGCCACCTGGCGCCCAGCGGCGAACTGACGCCGGCGCAGGAGCGCGGCAAAGCCATTTTCTTCAAGAAGGGCTGCGACGCTTGCCACACGCCGGAGACTCACTACACCAACAAACTCACCGAAGATGTGGGGACGGCGAACAAGTACGACACCTCGGGGCTGTTCGCCACGCCGCAGCTCGAACGGGTTTACGAGAAGCCGCCTTATCTGCACAGCGGAGAGGCGCTGACTCTGGAAGAAATCTGGACGACGCACAATCCCGAGGATAAGCACGGGGTCACCTCGGACATGACCAAAGAGCAGTTGAACGACTTGATCGAGTTCCTGAGGACGCTGTAATGGCGCGGCAAGAGGGAAACGGCGGGGAGGCGCAAGGATGGGCACTTTAGGATGGCGGAGCTGGCTCGTGTGCGCCGGGTTGATGGCGGCGGCTTGGACCGCAGCGGGGCAGACCCCGCCGCTGTACACAAAGTGGGTGAACTATACGACGGCGAACGGGATGCCCGACGAAAAGGTGCTGGCCGTGACCGTGGACGGGGAACGCGTGTGGGCGGGGACGGAAAGCGGGCTGGTGCTGATCGAAAATGGGCGCATCACGCGGGTGTTCACGCCGGCGGACGGTCTGGCGAACCGCGTGGTGACCGGCATCGCTGTGGACAAGGAGACCGGCGACGTGTGGATTTCCACGTTCGGAGGGGTCAGCCAGTATTCGGGGGGCACCTTTAAGAATTACACGAACCTGACGAGCGGGTTGGCGAACGACATCGTGTACGGCATCGCGGTACAGGGCGAAAACATCTGGGCGGCAACGACGGCGGGCATCAGCCGGATGAACAAGCGCACGGGGGAGTGGATGATTGTGAGCGAGCGGGTGGCGCCCATGCACGAGCCCTGGTCGTACGGAATCGCCGTGGGGGACAAAAAGGTGTACTTCGCCGTGTGGGGCGGCGGCGTGCTGGAGTACGACATCGCCGCGAATTACTGGAAGCCGTATACCAAGCCGGATGACGAGATGGAGATGGTGTTGTTCAAGAACCAAGGATTGACGCACATCATCGTGAGCGGCGTTGCCTGGAACCCGGATACGAAGATGTTCTGGGCGTCCACGTATTTCGGATTGAGCGGATACGATGGACGGAACTGGCACAACTACCTGGCCATGGATAGCGGGCTGGCATCGGATTTCATCAATGCGGCGAAGTCGCGGGGCGACGATGTGTGGTCCTGCACGGACAAGGGGCTGAGCTACCTGAACTACAAGACGAATACCTGGGTTACGTACCGGCCCGATGGGAAAACGGGGCGGGGGGAAGCGTTGATCATCGCTCCGGACAAGAAGACCAAGAAGGTCGAGACCGCAACAAGTCTGGCGCACAACTACACCATCAACCTGGATTTTCAGGGCAAGGACATCTGGGTGGCGACAGCCCGCGGGCTGAGCCACGGCATGCGCGAATCCAACAAGGAAGGAAAGAGCAATGAGCGAACCACGAACGGCAATTGAAGCGGGTACAGCAAGCGAGAAAGAGCACGAGCCGGCATGCAGGAGGGCTATCAGCGCCCCGGAAGTACTGAACGAGGCCTACGACTATCCGAACCCCACGTCCTTCTCGCGGGGGCTGCGACTGGATATCAAGGGCCTGACCATTCTGCTGATTTCCGGCACGGCGAGCGTGGACGAGCATGGTCGGACGGTGCATGCGGGTGATTTCAGCGCCCAGACCTGGCGAACGTACAGGAACATTACCGCGCTGCTGGAATCGGAAGGCGCCAGTTGGAAGGACGTGGTGCGCACCACCTGCTATTTGCGGGACATCGAGCGCGATTACGACCTGTTCAACAGGATCCGCACGCAGTTTTTCAAGGAGAAGGGCCTGAACCCGCTGCCGGCTTCCACGGGCATTCAGGCCATTCTGTGCCGGCCCGATTTGCTGATTGAGATCGAGGCCATGGCCATTTTCGACTCCGCCGGAAGGAAGAGCGAGCCTCGGGACTAGGACGCCCCGCCGGGCTCTGACGGCGGGAAGTTTGGAGAACGGGGGTGGGCCATGAATATCGCGGGAAGAGTGGACGGCAATGAAATGGCCAGGCTCTTTCCCCTGTTGAGCCGAAAGACGGATCCGTTTGGCGGAGGAAGGGAAACGCGCGTGGTGCAGGTGGGGCAGGCGCGGTTTGGCGGGCAACGGCCGGTGGTGATTGCGGGCCCGTGCGCGGTGGAGAGCCGGGAGCAGACGTTGGAAGTGGCGCGCGCCGTCAAGGCCGCGGGCGCGGACATGCTGCGCGGGGGCGCATTCAAGCCCCGGACTTCGCCGCATGATTTTCAAGGGCTGGGGCTGGAGGGGCTGAAGATTCTGCGCGAGGCCTGCGAGGAAACCGGTTTGCCGGTGGTGACCGAGGTGATGGACACGCGTCAGGTCGAGGTCGTCGCGCAGCACGCCGACATGCTGCAAATCGGGTCGCGGAATATGCAGAACTACCCGCTGCTGACGGAAGCGGGGCGCGCGGGCAAGCCCGTGCTGCTTAAGCGGGGGATGGCCGCCAGCCTTTACGAATGGCTGGGAGCGGCGGAGTACATCGCCAAGGAAGGGAACCTGGAAATCGTGCTCTGCGAGCGGGGAATCAAGGCGTATCCGGCAGGGGAATACTCGCGGTACGTGCTGGACCTGAACGTGATTCCCGCGGCGAAGGCGGAAACGTTTTTGCCGGTAATCGTGGACCCGAGCCACGCCACGGGAGTATCCGCCATGGTCGAACCCGCGAGCCGCGCGGCCATCGAATTCGGCTGCCACGGGCTGCTCATCGAGGTGGCCAGCGACCTCGCCGGGGCCGCCGCGCCGGTGTGCGACGCAGCGCAGGCCATCGGCCCGGGAACGCTGCGAGACATCGTGGAGTTCATCGGCGCCAGGCAGGAATACCTCGCCAAGAAGCGAGCCCACGCGGCGCAGCAGAGATGATGCTTGGGCCAGGTTGGCTGCGGTTGGACCGCAGGGGCGGGAGGAGAGGGACGATGCGCATGAGGATGTTGCTGGCGGCAGTTCTGTTGGCGGCGGGGACTGCTTGGGCGCAGTACGACGAGGAGCCGCCGGCCGAACCGGCGCCGCCACGATATGCCAACATGCCGGATGAAGCCGTTCCCTTCGGGAAATTCGCCAAGCCTTACAAGGAATGGTTCGTGGAGCCCAACACCATCGAATACAACGGGGCCGCGCGGGATATCCGGAT
>Ga0187771_10002737_pt1 | contig 12207 bp, 9 predicted proteins | sample 0116_SJ02_MP15_1_FD_133139 | JGI IMG/M metagenome (GOLD analysis project Ga0187771, IMG submission 133139) | Tropical peat soil microbial communities from peatlands in Department of Meta, Colombia - 0116_SJ02_MP15_10_MG | ecosystem: Environmental > Terrestrial > Soil > Wetlands > Peat | place... | reverse complement strand
TTTCGTATGTTCTCTTATCGACTTTTTTACTTCGAGAGGGATTATCCTGATCCTTCCTTTTTACCCCCCGAGAGATACCCCAATATGGCCCTATGTGCTGTCACGACTCACGACCTGCCGACCCTTTATGGCTACTGGATTGACCAGGATTTGAGGACGAAAAAGAAACTCGGCATGTATCCTGATCAGGACATTTGGCGGCTACAGGTTAATGAGAGAGAGAGGGATAAGCAACTTATCCTTTCTGCTCTTAAATCCCATAGACTACTCCCCGATGGTTACCCGACAGACCCCAAAGAGATACCCCAAATGACCCCGGAATTATGTCTTGCCATATATCGGTATCTCGCCAAGACTCCATGTAAATTGATACTCGTCAGCCTTGATGATATCCTGGGTACTCTGGATCAGCAGAATATGCCGGCCACCGTCGACTCCTATCCCAACTGGATACAGAAAGCACCCGTTCCCCTGGAGGAAATCCTGTCAGATAGCCGCTTCTCCGACCTTTCTGAAGTTTTCGAAAAGCCTTAAATCTTACCAATACGTCATCATAAAACCCAAGAAGAGTTACAGTCTGAAGGTCTTATTTACGCCAAAACTACAGGCTCACAGACAGCCACCTTGGAGATCGGCTCGAATGATCCCGATACGCCGGAACTCGATATCTCACTGAGCGGGACAGGTCAGTAGTTCCGATCTGAAAGAGTGGATTTTAGATTTTTGGAAAAGTGCGACGTTGGAACTAAGGACCAATAATTCCTGCGTTAAAGTTCGTTAAAATTGCTCCTAAATTCATCGAACAAATGGATTATTTGCCGGGGAATCCGTACCACCGAACAAATTCACCCAATTCACGCCGTTGAGACCGATATTGATTGATCGGCGATGCCAGGTCGGGATAACCCAGTGAGATACAGAGCACGATCATCATGTGGTCGGGGATACCCAACTGCGACCGGATCGCATTGGAATAACCCGTAGGCATGGCCTGAGGGCAGCCCCCCAAGCCCTCGGCGTGTGCGGCAAGAAGGAATCCGTGCACAAAAGCCCCGCAATCGAAGATCGACCAAGAAGTCAACGATTTGTCCATGGCTACGAAAATGACGCAGGGCGCGTCGAAGAACTTGAAGTTATTCCTGTAGCTCGCAAGAACCTTATCCTGCTCCCTATCAGGATCTATCCCGAGGGCCTTAAATCGCCGAATGCGGTGGCGTTTTGCTCGTTCGTCGTGGGGCGCTGGCCACGTCGCAGGAAAGGGAATGTCCGGCGCCAGAGGCACTCCGTTTGTTATATCGGAGAAGAGTTTTCTGGCTAATTTATTTTTTTCTTCGCCAGCCACGGCATAGAGTTCCCAGGGCTGAGTGTTCATATACGAGGGACTTCTATTGGCGATATTCAAGATTTTCTCCAGTGTGGCTGGGTCAACCTGCTTGGCAAGGAAAGCTCTCCGACTCATGCGGGATCCGAATGCTTCAGAAAAGTCCATATTTTCCTCCTTCGTATTATTTGGTCCCGGATTTTCAGCAATCACGGTCCATCTATGCTATAGGACAAATGAAATAACCACTTCCTTCCTCTTGGCGCTCATTGGAAAGATGCCCTCCTGACGGTGGCTTCCAGGAAATCCGTCCAATATTCCCGCACAACCTTGGTGAATTAACTTTGTTTTTTTGCATCCTCTCAGGCTTAATAACAAAGCGTAGAAGGCAAGCTCATGCCTTAGCTCGGAATAAATTCAATATTGATCGTCGCAATACGTTGATTTAAATCCTTTTCCAGATCAAGAGGAAGAGGTTTCATCGATTCTCCGTCAAATATCAAAGGAAAGTCGAAAGTTTTCTTTTCGTTTCCCGAGCGGTCAAGAATGGAAAGTTTAAAAGTCAGATCCTCCCCCCCATGTTTTCAGCAGAATTATGTGTGTAGACGGCGAAATACCCAGTGGACCCTTTTTCCATTCCTTTCTTTAAGTAGATGAAACTCGGCTTATGACGCACTCCGCCGTCTTGCTCGATGTGGCAGGCGATCCTTGACATATTACCCTGTGGATCATCGACAGAGAGATAGATCTTCCAAACGTCTCCTTGCCGGATTTTTTGTTGAGCATAGGTGAAATGAATTATCGGTGAGCTTTCTTTTTCTTGGGCGTACTCCATTGAGCCTGATGCCATAAGAAGGGAAAGGCTTATCAAAACTGCCAACGAGGACATTATAGGAACTCGATTTTTCATCGTTGAATCCTCCTTTCTCGTAAGAAACTTAGAGATCCATCATAATCACCATTTTGCCGTTTGGATCTTTTTTGGTTTATCTCCATTCTGCTTTATTTTTCTGCCAATCGTATTTTCTCACAGCAATAATCTGGGAGTAAATAAGGTGAACCCTGTATTTAGAGGGGGAAAATGCTGTAATTTCGAGCCACCTATTTGTTATTATTTTAAACGGTGCATTTGAGTGTAAAGGAGGAATACCACCGAGAAGGACTAACACAAATGCAATGACTCCTTTTACCTCCCCATCCTCCCTTCAGCCTTTTGGGTGCGAATATCCTTCGACCTAAAAGACAGACAACTTTTTTGGAAAAAGGACTTGGCAAAAGCGTTCCTGTTGTCGGAAAATTTTGCTAAGGTAAAATATCGACAATTCTATTTTAATGAATTATAAAAAATGGAAGCTCCGGTCCGAGTTGTGAGAAAGGCAGATTGATGGTTCAATCTTTACGAAGCTGGGTAGTCGTGGGCATTTCATTCGTTAATATTGCCGTGGCTTTTGGTTTGAATTTCTCTTTTTCAGTTTTTTTAGTAGCCATTTTAGAAGAATTCAACTGGAGCAGGGCGAGCGTTGCAGCTGCGTTTTCTTTGTCTTCTCTCGTATTGGGGATCGGCTCTTGGCCGGCGGGAAGATTGGCCGATCGATTTGGACCGCGAAAGATGTTAATGACAGGATCGATCATCCTCTCTTTTGCTACGATTGCGAGCGGATGGATTCAAGAAATCTGGCATCTCTACTTTGCTGTTGGAATTTTTGGGGCGATCGGCATATGCAATCTTGGATGGGTACCTCACTCTGTTCTTATTTCAAATTGGTTTGTTGAAAGGCGCGGGACAATGGTAGGAATTGCCTTTTCGGGGATGGGGATTGGAATTCTCGCTATCGGACCTGCAGCCCAATATCTCATCTCTTCGTTCGGATGGCGAACGGCCTATAAGTTTTTGGGGTTATTGGTATTGGTCCTCCTGCTGCCTCTCAACTATTTCCTCAGGGATCGGCCAGATGGAGAACAGGCTAAGTCGAAGTGGATCTACTTGGGTCAAAAAGAAGGGGGTTCCGTTCAAAATGAGAAATTCAACAGGGAGAGGGATGAAACAGCAGACTGGACATTAGGACGTTCTATGAAGACCCTGCCTTTTTGGTCTATCTATCTTTCTTTTTCCCTCATTCCATTAGGAATTTATCCTGTGGTGATCCATCAGGTTGCTTATATCGTTCACCACGGGTATAGCAAAATGTTGGCTGCTTCTGTCTTTGGAGCGGTGGGATTACTCAGTGGTTCGGGAAGGCTTTTTTTTGGGACACTTTCTGATCAAATGGGAAGGGTGAAGGCCGTGACCATCAGTTTTATTTTTTCTATCGCCGGGATTATTATTCTGCTCCTCTTGCCCTCATTAAAAACCGTTTTCTGGCTTTACTTTTACGCCGTCCTGTTTGGAATAGGCTTTGGGGCAAGAGGACCCATTATTACGGCCATGCTGGCCGATATGTATAAGGGAAAGAATTTTGGGGCCATCTACGGGTTCATCAATGTTGGTAATGGATTAGGAGGAGCCTTGGGCCCTTGGCTTGGAGGCTATCTTTACGATTTGACAGGTAGCTACAGAGTCTCTTTTCTTATCTGCATCCCCATACTCGTGGTGGCATGTATTCTTTTTTGGATGGCCGTCCGGCATTATACAAATACAAAGAATGAGAAACTTTAAAAAATCTTAAGAGCAAGAGTATTGAGAATCGACTGATACCGACGCAGATTGGGGGAACTTGATTGAAAGTGGATAAGACAGGGGAGTCTCACAAACTTACGAGGTTACATTGCTCTATCCTTCAAGCTGTCTGATGATGGCAACAGTTCCGCTTGTCCCTAACCGATTGGCGCCTGCTTCGATCATCTTCAATGCATCTTGAAGTGTTCGAATCCCTCCAGCGGCCTTTACACCAAAATCTTTCCCTACCGTCTTTCTCATCAGCCTCACATCGTCAACCGTGGCTCCTCCAGCCGCAAACCCCGTTGATGTCTTAACAAAAGAAGCGCCAGCCTCCTTGACTAATCTGCATGCGCGGATCTTCTCTTCATCGGTAAGGTAGCAGGTTTCCAAGATGACCTTCACCGGGCATCCTCTGGCGGCATCAACAACAGCCCGAATATCCTTGACTACGTCCTGGTTTCTTTTATCCTTTAAGGCTCCAACCTGAATGACCATGTCAACTTCACGGGCTCCCCGTTCGATTACTTCAGCCGTTTCTTTAGCTTTGATTTCTGAAGTATGGGTACCGAAAGGAAAACCGACAACAGAACAAATTAGGACATCTTTTCCTTCCAATAAAGATGCGGCATCCGGCACAAAGATCGGGTTGATACAGACAGCCTTAAATCTATATTCAACCGCCTCCTGGCACACTTTTTTTAACTCCTCCAGGGTTGCATTGGGCCTGAGCAGGGAATGATCAATCATACCGGCCAACTGCTGTTTCGTGATTTTCATTTAATTCTCCTTATTATTGAGACGTAGAATTCTATCTGCCAAATATCATAACCATAAGATTAACTGTTAAGCCTACTACTCCTCAGTCCAAGCTAACCCCGAGAGTTGAGGATCACCAATAGAAAGCAAGCATCAGAAAGACTTCCAGAAAACAAAAACGAGCCTTTTCCGGACACCCGCACGACTTATTACTTATTTTGTCTGCGGACCTTCCCGTCTCGCCACTTACTGCTTCTCCTCCACCTGGCGGGCATGCAGTGTAGCGAATTGAGTGTACCACAATGAATCATCACCTCAGTCAACAGTGATATTCACTTTATCCGATCCCACACGATTGGTTACTTTGAGTTCCTGATTTCCTAATGGTGATTATATTACTCCAACATTCTTGAACGGTCAATCGTTTAATCTCTTTCTTGGTAGGACGTCTACATCAAGACGAAGTTAAGAGGAACAGCCTGGGTTTACGAGAAGGAGGAGGCCTTTTGCAAACGACCTTTTACATATTGATTTGCGTTTTAAATCTTGTACTATGGAGCATAAATGAGCAACCGACATTACCAGGAAACAATCATGTTAAAGCCACTAGTGGTGCACCACAGAAATAACGCTATATTTCAAAGAGCACTTGGATAGCTTATTTTGCTGGGGATAATCATTTCCAAACATAGTTCCATTTATGGGGTACACCACTAGCCCTTTTCCCTACTGACAGAAAGGATCGCTGAAATTATTTTTTCATAACCCGTGCATCTGCACAGATTCCCAGCTATAGCTTCTCTGACTTCCATCTCTGAAGGAGATGCGTTTTCATCCAGAAGAGCTTTTGCGGAAAGGATCATCCCGGGTGTGCAAAAACCACATTGCACAGCCCCATATTCTATAAAAGCCTTTTGAATTGGGTGTAATCCATTTTTTCCCAAACCTTCTATGGTGAGAATTTCCTGACCGTCTACCCCCACTGCCAATAGCAAACATGCGTTGACGGGTCTTTTATTGAGCAGCACAGTACAAGACCCACACTCTCCTCCGTCACACCCCTTTTTCGTTCCTGTCAATTTAAGATCTTCTCGGAGCAGATCTAACAGAGTCTTTCGGGACTCAACAGTACATTCATGAATCTCTCCGTTCACAGTAAGCCTTATTTGTTTCTTCTCCATTCAAAGCCCCTTCTCAGCTTCGTTAATTTAGTCACTCTTAGGAATGGCCACTGGCTCTATTTTTCTCTTTCATTTCATTTTCGTCTTGACTTTATTATTGTTTAACTCGCTAAAGACTTTTTCAGCGGTAATGGGAAGCTCTCTAATGCGGACTCCAACTGCGTCGTATATAGCGTTTGCTATGGCCGCAGATGTTGAAACTGCTCCAGCCGATTCTCCTCCCCCCTTTGCTCCAAACGGACCACTTGGTTCAACAGATTCCACAAAGATCGATCTAATTCTTGGTGCATCCAACGCAGTGGGAACCTTATAATCAAGGAATCCTGAATTAAGCACCCTGTGTTTTCCCCCACGATGCAAATTTTCCATTAGCGTATATCCAAGTCCTTGGATGACCCCGCCGTCGACCTGCCCTTCGAGCCCAATCGGGTTTATAACTCTGCCACAATCCACTGCGTCTACGATCTCTAATACCTTGACTTTGCCCGTTCTGATATCCACTTCGACTTCAGCCACCAAAGCGTCAAAGTAATACGCTGAGGCTACGTTACCAATAGGATCAAATCTTTCTTGACTATACATGCAATAGAGATGATCTTCCTGAGCCCCCGTACCAGTGATAGGTCGCCCATCTCTTAAAATTTTTAATTTCGCAACATCGGAGATGGAAATAGCTCTGTCAGGTGATCCTTTAACTGTTACCTGGCGATTCATAATTTCAAGGTCTGCAATGTTCGCTTCCAGCTCATTCGAAGCCAATTCCAAGAGTTGACGCTTAGCGTCAGCAACTGCCAATCTTACAGCGTTTCCACCCACCATCATGACTCGGGTTCCAAATGGACCAAGGCTATATGGAGTAATATCGGTATCTACGCGACTGACTTCAACATCTTCGTATGGAATGCCAAACTCTTCAGCAGCTATCATGCAATAAGATGTGTTGGTTCCTTGCCCATATTCTGCTTCACCGGTAATTACCTGGATCTTTCCATCTTCTAAAATTTTTGCATAAGCGGTAGATCCTGTAAATCCCGGCACTTGCGGATTAACTATATGGATCATGCAAGCCATGCCGATTCCCGTGGCAGCGTTCTTTCTCGATCGTTTTTCCTTCCAACTAACGGCTTCCGCCGTCTTCTTAATGCATTCAGATAAACCACAACTATTAATATTCCAACCATGGACCGTTGTATCCCCAGTTTGTGTTGCGTTTTTGAGCCGTATCTCCATTGGATCGATACCCAATTTCTCGGCAAGAACATCAAGAAGGGTCTCGACTGCAAAAGTCATTTCGGGATTACCATAGCCTCGATAGGCTCCCACCGGTGCTTTATTCGTATATACAAGGATGCCCTCAGTCTTCAGGTTTGTATAACGGTAAAGGGCGTCACTTCGAACTGACGTTATTCGCTGCATCCTCGGAGCAATAAAAGAATAGGCACCTGATTCATATATCAACTTCGCTTCTCTTGCCGTAATGATACCATCATCCCTAGCCCCTATCTTCATGTAAATGACGGCTGATTCTCTAGGACGGCCCGCTGAAAACTCTTCCTCCCGCGTATAAACAATTTTAACGGGTCTCCCTGTCTCTTTTGCCAAAAGAGCGCAGATAGGAAAGATCTGCCTTGTTTGGATTTTCCCTCCAAATGCCCCACCAACTTCCATCTGCAGTACCCTGATCTTACTTTCAGAGATATTGAAAACCCGAGATAGACTTTGGCGGATTCCAGAAGGAAACATCGTTCCGCACCAGACCGTCAATTTTCCATTAATATCAAATTCGCAAATGCAACCCAAGGGCTCCATGTAGCATTGATGTGCATTCTGTGTCGCATACCGATCTTCCACGATTACCTTCGCGTCGGAAAATCCTCTATTAATATCTCCACGGCTGAATTGGAATTGCTGGGCAATGTTCTTTTCAACCCCATCATGGATCAACGGAGCCCCCGGCATTAAAGCCTCTTCGGGACTAAAAACACTGGGCAATTCCTCGTACTCCACTCGAATCAAGTGAAGCGCCTCTTCTGCTACATCTTCGTCAATTGCAGCAACGGCAGCAACCTCCTCCCCAACAAATCTGACTTTATCCTCGGCTAAAATTCTAGGTTTATCAGGGGTCTTCACACCGTATCCATCATACCTATCCAACGTCCTCGTAATGGAAAGAATGTCCAGAGCACTCATCACTGCTTTAACTCCAGGTAGTCTCTTGGCTTTTGAAGTGTCAATATTACAAATCCTTGCGTGTGGATAAGGACTCCTCAAGATTCTACCATGGAGCATCTCAGGCAACGTAATATCATCAGTATACTCTGCTGCACCTGTTACCTTACTTAGACCGTCGACCCTTTTAACCCTCTTACCTACGATGTTGAAATTGTCCATATTTTTCCTTTTCCATCCAGGATAAATCTATTTTCAACGTTCACCCACATTTAAAGTCTGAGCATCCTAAAGGCCTGTTGAATGGTTTGCTCGACTATTATCCTAAGCATCGTTCTCTGATATTTGAGGGAAGTTTCTTCCCCTGGATAAATAGCTATTTCCTCCGATACCTTTTCTGATGCGTCCGAAATACCTTCGTTTGTAATTTCTTTCCCAATAAGAGTCGACTCTGCCTTATGCGCCCTTATAGGAGAGGCGTTTAACCCTCCCATTACAATCCTAATATCGGTGCAGACCTTATAGCTTTGGTCTAAGGCAAGTTTTACTGCTATTCCTATCAAAGGGAAATCTATTGACTTTCTCAAACTATATTTGAGATAAACTGATGCAGTTCGTTCAAGCGGTTTGGGTATTTGGATTTGGGTAAGGATTTCCCCGGGCCGTAAAACGGTAACAGATGCTCCGTCGCCACTATAAAATTCTTCCAGGGCAATTTCTCTCCTCTCACTGGCTGACCTCAACTCCAATCTCCCTTCCAATGCTATCATTATTGGCACAGTATCAGCTTTAAAAGGAGCAATGCAACTTGAACTTTTCGGGGAGACATAGCATCGTCTTCCTCCTCTTTTTAAACACGGTTCCCTACGTTGGCCCCAAAATTCCCATCGGTTATCCAAATAACATTTTGAACCAAGGCATATATTTCCACCAATCGTCCCCATGTTTCGTATCTGGGCGGTAGCCACCTTTTTAGCAGCAACTGATAAGCCGGGAAATAGTTGTTTAAGAACAGAAGACCTTCCCAGGTCTCCGATTTTAGTCAAAGGGCCAATTTTCAATGCACTCCCATCATAGCTCATACCATAAAGCTGGCTGATGCTCTTAAGATCCACCAGATACTTGGGAGAGATTATCCTTTGCTTCATCCGAATTAGCAAATCTGTACCACCAGCAATCACTGCTGCGGCATCGCCGTATTTGTCAAGAAGACGACAGACATCATCAACTCGTTCCGGTGCACTATATTCGAATTTCGGTAATCGCATTATTGATTCTCTCCAATCGACATAACCTGATCGGCCAGTTGGGCCATCGTTACTTTTTTTTATGTTTCTTATCAGCTCCCAAATAACTGAGTTCGGGTGAGATTGTCAAGTCTTGAATTAAAATTTCTGTAGCCCCCTGATGCATACATTTTGAAATGTTCCTATGCCGCCTTCTGGAATGCATATTTTTCTTCCTGTATTTGCTCAATCGTTGCTATCACTTCTGTAATGCCTAAATACCCTTTGACCCTTCGAAATCCCTTCTCTCAGTCAAGGAAGACAGTTGTAAGGTGATTAGGACTTGCTAAACATAATAAAACGAGAGTGGTTTGTTAAGGAAAACCAACCACCACAAGATATGGTAGTGGCCTCCTCATACTTTTGAGCGCCAATCGGGCAAGAAGAGCGACACCTAATGATTACCAAATTCAAACCATGCGTATCCGGTCAAAAAGCTGGGTCGTTGACTTCAGTACTCCACAATCCCAGCTATGGGCATGCCGAAATCTTGAATATGAACACATAAAACTTGCCACTTCTTACATTTTGACCAAACTGAGCATATCCAGTTGAAATCTGCACTGGAAGGGAAGAGTGGGGTTTCATTGACATCAGGAAGGAGGGGTTGGCTAACTTTTTGGTCGCCAGAGCAGCAAATCCTGATCCTTATACTTTTAGACAATTTTCATCCTCCATACCATCGAGCCTCACTTTCTCGAACCTCGAAGACGGGTTAGAAGCATCGAAGCAAAAAATAGGTTTTGCTTTTTGGTAGCTTCCCCTGCCTCTTTATCCCGGCTTTTTGGTTAGCTATGGCTATGGTCCTTATTCATTTGTTCTCGCCAACACACAAGGCATCTAAAATGGCTTCTTGCACGGACCCTGGCAGGACAACCTCCCAATCAGACTCATCGAGTGTAAGTTCCACATTTTCGATGGCAACCCCATCTTTACCATAGAATATGATCCACAAGGGCTTCCTCTTCCGCTCCGTACAGCTCACTTCTATAAGCGAAATAATGTTATTCAATTCTTTAAATTTTGGGTCGATTTTCGCAAACCTCTTCACAGCTTCTGCCGAAGGAATAGCTTTCCCCCAAAACCTTAATACCCCTTCGCGCACTTGCGTTACTCTTGTGACGTCATAATAATACGCAGTTCCATCGTTGCTTTGTGTACAAAGCTTCCAATCTTCCCCCCATGCTTCAACATGGGCAAGAATTAAAATGAAAATGAGGGAAAAGATCGCCCATTTCCCTCTTCCCTGAAATTCAGCTCTTCCCATTTCCATTTCACTCATGTCGGATGGTCGGTCTCCGATTTCAAAGAACTCGGTCCCATTTTCGTCGGAAGTTGATCCTCCTCAGGGATTACTCAATATACTCTCTGATCTGTTTATGACCATTGGGATTGCGTAAACGCTCGATAGCTTTTGCTTCAATCTGGCGAATCCTCTCCCGGCTTAGCCCGAATTGTCTCCCGATCTGCCCAAGGGTGCATTCTCCATTATTCTCGATTCCAAACCGAAGGCGGAGGATTTTCTCTTCTCTTGGGGAAAGGGTAGCCAGGAGCTTACGGGTATGATAGATCAAATCCTCCTTGAGTAATAAGTCACTGGGAGAAACGCTATTTTCATCAGCGATCAAGTCTTCAAGGGTGCTGCTTTCTTCGCCGATGGGCATATTGAGGGAAATCGGTTCGGCTGCAAGATTGAGAATCTTCTCTACGTCCTGAAGAGGGATACCGGTGTCCTTGGACAACTCCTCCGAACTCGGCTCCCGCCCCAGTTTCTTCATCAGAGATTTGAAGGATCTCCGTAATTTTCCTTTAATCTCGAACAGGTAATTTGGGATGCGGATGGTTCTCGACTTCTCTGCAAAGGCCCTCAGAATAGCTGCTTTAATCCACCATGAAGCATAGGTGCTGAACTTGTAGCCTTTCCTATAGTCAAATCTCACCAAAGACTGTATCAGGCCGATGTTCCCTTCTTGAATCAGATCCAAAAAGGGGGTTCCCCTGTTAGCATATTTTTTTGCGATGCTGATGACCAACCGCAGATTTGCCTGAATAAGCTCGTTCTTTGCCTTTTGAGTTCTAAGAACAGCTTGTTGATACTCGGTCAGTGCTTTTTTGTAGAGGAGAGTTTTTTCTTTTGTCTCAGAAGGGTGGGGTTTTGATTTTTTCAAGCCCTTCTTCGACCAGGCTTTGAGACGGTTGGTCCTTGTCTCAAGGAGCTTTATCTGATGCTCCCCCTGTTTAATCTTTTTTGCCAGGGCAACTTCCTGAGCGGTTGTGAGGAGTGGAACCTTCTCAAGACCCTTCAAGTATTTGTATGTAATGTCCTCCGGATAAAAAGGAACTTCTTCTTCCTGCAGGGACCGGTCAAGTTCACCCGCCTCTGCCCCTTCGAGCTCAAAATCCTCAACGGGTTCATCAACTTCACCTTCGTTGTAAGGGGTTGGTTCAACATGAGGAATGGCATTTAGCACCTCTCCAAAAAGTGACGAAGAGACAAGAAGTTCGAAGTTCGGGTGTTCGATCTCACTATCTGTAAATGTTTTGTCTTTCACGATCATCACCTCCAATGCTATGTCTAAGGAAAATTCTCCTGATCTTTGAAATAGTTTTGGGCACTTTTGAGAATACGGTATTCCACCAATTCAAGACTCCACATTTTCTTGTCGCATACGTATTGTTCCACTGCGGGAGTACGTTTTCAACACCGAAGAAAGAAGGTTCTTTCATCAAGAGAGGCTTTGAGGGAATAGAAACGAGGGATCCTTTTGAGATGATCGGTTTCTAAAGACAGTGCGATTAAAAGCTCGTTTGATAAGCATACGTCTGGTCCGCGCT